>Ga0210003_1004241_pt1 | contig 11413 bp, 14 predicted proteins | sample LantaG_FD_182804 | JGI IMG/M metagenome (GOLD analysis project Ga0210003, IMG submission 182804) | Deep subsurface microbial communities from Baltic Sea to uncover new lineages of life (NeLLi) - Landsort_02402 metaG (SPAdes) (version 2) | ecosystem: Environmental > Aquatic > Marine > Oceanic >...
TACTACATCTTCCATTGGCTTTTGTTCTTTTTTTTCTTTAGCTTCTCTTAAAAGCTCTTCTCTAATGATTTGTTGTAATTCTGATCTTTTCATTGGTTTGATTTTTGTTTATTTTATTTATGCTAAATCTTGAATGATATCTTGAGCTGAGGATACTATGTCTTTTCCTTTTAAAGCAGCTTTTAAAGTACCAATTCCCCCTGCTGCTAATTTAGTTTTTTTCAAGGCTTGTAAAGCTCCTTCACCTGCATGGTATCCTAAATATCCTAATAGTACGATATATAAAGCATTAGTAATAACATTAGCTTTTTTAGGATCTTTAGTAAACTTACTAACAATAAATTTAATAGGAGATTTAAATTTTTCTTCTAATTGATGGGTAAAATCATAGATTTTAGTAGCTGCTTCCTCACCTTTACCCCAATCATACTTTTTAGCTAATTTTTTACCATATTTGGCTAATATATTAACTAAAGTAGTGGAAGCTAAAATGTAAGATAAGATAGAGATAGGATCTAATGCTTCATCTAATTTTGAAGTATCTAGATCTTTTAATTCATCCTCTAACTCATCAGCAAACTCATCACCTGCTTTGTCTAACTCAGAACTTATTTCAGGGATATCTGATTTATCTAATTCTTCTTTTTCTTCAAGAAGAGGATTATTTGATAGGTAGTCTTGTAAATTAAATCCCATTATTTATTAAATTTTATTGATAAAATCTTCTAGATATTCAATAACATCTTCCTTCTCAAACCCTTCACTCATCCATTCAGTTGCAACAATTCTTAACATATCTTTAAGAATTTTTAGGTCTCTAATAGGAGCAAGACCTTCCATACGATCAAACATAGATTCATTTGATTCTGAGATATTGGATAATTCCTCTCTGATGATTTGTCTCAATTCTGATTTTTTCATTTTTTATATATTTTTAATTTTAAATTTCCTGTTCCTTTAATAACACGATGCCATTCATGTCTTGGGATAAATATTGGAGAATTTAGAGAAATAGGAAGTTGGTTATCTAATTGAATTTTCCAATCTGTTTCTCCCATTATTTCTACTGTTCTTGACTCATCATCCCTATGCCACATTAATTCAATCGGGTCTATATTTTCGTTAAATTCACGAATAATATATTTGTCAGTAACTTCTATGTCTGTGTATGGAAGGGGCATTATGAGTTAATATATTTTATTAAATCTGTTAAACTAGTAAAATAATTATATCGCTTGTATGTAGAATTTTTTCTTGATAAAAAAGTATTAGGATTTACTATAGTTAATCTATTTTTAGGTTTATTTAATAAAATAAATTTATCTCTCCCTTCATAACTCATAATAGCATCATAACCCATATCATCTGATTCAGTATCATACTCGTGTGAATCAAAGTATTTTTCATCTTTAAATGGGTTAAATGTTGATAATTTATTACCTGAAAAAGTAGATCCTGATTCAAATTTATATCCTTTATTGTCTAGGAATTGAGACAGAATTTCCCAGTCTTCAGAGGAATCTACTAATATAGCCCACCACTTTTCATCTAAGCTAATTTCTTTTAATATGTTAGTAAGCTTAATCATTTCTTTTATTCACGTTAGATATATTTGTCTGTAGTTTCTATGTCGGTGTATGGGGTCATACAAATTTTATCATCTTAAATATATGTCCTGGGATGTTATCTTTGAGGTATTTTTCCCAATATTTGAGTGCTGTTAATTCTAAAGTACCTGATCCCATTAATCTATCTTCAATATCTGTTATGTCACCAGATGTAGTTATCCATTCTTTTTCATGTTCTAGAAATTCTCCAGGAGCACCTTGAAATGTAAAAGGTTTTAATGGAGGTAAACTATCTGTTTCAAAAGCCATTCGAAATCCTATTTCTTGATTTGAATCAGGAAATTCTTGAAAAGCCCATAAATCTGGGTCTTCAGTAAAAGAAATTTGATTAAATTTGGGGTGAGCCTTTAACTTGTCAGAATTTAATATTTTTACAAAATTTTCAGGTGTAGTAAAATGATATAAAAGATCCGGAGGGGATAGTTGAGTAATTTCTTTTAATATGTTTATTAGTTTAATCATTTCTTTTATTCACGTTAGATATATTTGTCTGTAACTTCTATGTCTATATAAGGTTTCATTTAGTTTTACCCCAAGATTTACCTTTACCTGGATCTTTACATTTAGCTGCTGTAGGGCGAAATGAAGGATATTTAGCTCTTTTTTCTCCTTCTTTTCTTCCACAAGCTTTATATCCCGTTATTTTTCCATCTTTTCTAATAGGAGCATTACAGTCTACCCAACCACCTTCTTTACCAGGAGCTCCTGAACGTTTGAACCATTTATGAAGAGATTCATCTTCTTGGATGATTTCTCTAATTGTGTCTTTTAGTTTAAACCAACTAAGTATTTTATTAATAAGAGTTGGTTTTACTTTATCAGGCCATGGATCACCATTTTTATTAACTATTAAGTTAATAGGTATATTTTTATCTTGTGTGAATTTAATAATTTTAGCTCTTAATGGTGCGTACTCTTCATAATTAATTTCATCTATCCAATCATATTTATTAGAGGGTTTCTTATATTCTATTAATAAATCAACACTAATCAAGTAATCAAATAATGATATTGTGAACACTTTATCAGAAATTACTCTTTCCTCTGCTTCAAAACCCTTTCTATCCTTACTAAAAGCACCTTGCTGTGAATATGGTTGTACACTATATCTATTATTAAGTTTATTTCCATCAATTGTAAATCGTAATTGTGGTTTATTACCAAAACTAGATTCTTCAAATCCAATTACATGATTATCATGAAATCGCTTATCTCTTGTAAATGATATTGCAAATACTGGATTTGTCTTTGTACTATCAGCGGCTTCGTCAGATTTAAGTTGATTAGATTGTAATATTTTTAATCCTGCTTCAAACGTAGTATAATGGTAAATAATACCAACCTGTTTACTTTCATCTAATTGTTCTTCTTCTTTGATATCAATAGGAGTTGGAGTAGGTATGTTAGTTGAAGAAGATAAAATTGCTTCTTTTAAATCTTTCCAAATATCACCTTTACGACATCTAACTACTGAACCTGATTTATAAGCTGAGGGTTTGTCGAATTTGCGATCAGCAATTCTAAGACAACGATCTCTCTTAACTTTTTTTTCAGTTAATATTTCTTTAATTAATTTATGTAATTTATACTCATTCATAATCTTACCAATATCCTGAGTAGTTTTTAGATCCTCCTAGTTGTTTCCAATATTTATTAATTCTACAAGACCAATATCCAGGTGTAGTTTTGTCTTTCTTTTGAGGGCAGTTATGACGTTTTGAGAAAGCAGCTCTAGCTTTAGGATCATCTAATTTTACTGATAGTCTTTGACCACCTCCTTTAGCCCCAAAACTTACTTTTTTTACTTTTTTAGTTTTAGGATCTTTTACGTAAACAAAAAACTTTTTAGACCCACCTCTTTTAGGTTTGTTTAAATCTACTTTTCTACCTTGATATTCTGCTTCTCCTAAGTAAGTAGATTGACGACCTCCTTGAGGTTTAATTAAATCATCAGCTGCGTTTTGAAGTTGATCAGGAGTTCCATATAATCTTCCTCCGATTTCTTCTTTACCAGTTTCAACATCAATTACTTTATATTTTGCCCTATCAGACATTACTTTGTCTAATTTAAAAATATATTCTCCATATCTAGATGGAACTTCATCAGGCCATTCTGCTTCTAATAAAGGCATATCTAAAGCAACTACTTTACCCTCATAAATTGCTACTTTACCTAAATCTGTTTCTTCTAAAATTTCCTTATCTAAACCTTGTAAAGTTAATTTACCTTCATTAACTAATTGTCTAGCCTCATACCATAAATCAATAAAAACTTTTGAACCATAACGGAATGTATTTTCAGTAAGCGGTTTTTTATGTTCAATATGGTACTGTAAATTTTCAGATATAACTGTACGTGAGGATTTATTTTCCTTTAATATAGGGGCTTTATTACAAGTATTACAACCACATCCACATTTTTTTGTTTGTGGTTTTTTATAGTTTTGTAAAGTTTCTCGTATGAGTTGTTTAAGATTCATGTTTATAAATATTAAAGATTATTATAATCTATAACTAAATTATTAGCTCTTGGTCCTGTACTTACTGATGAAAGAGGTACAGTTCTAATAGTAATTCCTCTTCCTAATAAACCTTCAATTTTAGTGGCTTTTGAAGCATTTCGTTCTAATTGAAGAATAGGTAAATCTTCTTCTTTAAAATCCTCTTCAGTCTGATAATTTTTAGTAGAAGTTATATCTAAAGTATTCTTTTCAAAATTAAAATCACTAGGGGAAAAAGTTCTTTGAATCACATCAGCATTATCTATTCCAAATGCTAATTCTTTTATATCTAACCCAGGAGCATTTTTTATGAATACTCTTCCATAATTTTTATCATTTTCTGGATTAACCATATTTAATACTCTAGGATTTTCTTGATCAACTTTAAGTTCAAGTTCAGGAATTTCTCCTTTTTCTGCTTTTTGGAGAATTTGAATGAGTATATCACCATGAGTTTTCATAGCTGAAGACCATCTAAAACCACCATCTTTTTTAATGGAGATAGGGTAAATTTTACCAGAAGAATTAATTAGATGAGCATCAGCTTTCCAACCTTTACTTTCACCTTCTTTACCTACTCCTTCAGCTCCTACAATATTATTATATTCAAGAGTAGGACCACTTGAAGGAATTATCTTTACTGTGATTGGATTTTCTTTTGAGGCAGTTCCATTAATTTGATCTACAAAAATATTTTCATTATCTAATCCTGCAGCTCCTATTCCAGTTATATTTTTATGGATTATTTCAATTCCATCTTTAGTTCTAAATCCACCACCACTTGAACCTGTAATTGTAGGATCTTTTTCATATCCTAATTTTTCTAATTCAGAAAAAATATCTTGTCTAGTACGATCAGTAAAAACTATAATTCTATTTTTAGCATGAGCTTTAATTTCTTCATCAGGAAGATTAAGCTGTTGTTTAATATTATCTGCAACTTTTTTAGCTTCAGAACTTAAAAATTCATAAGGTTTTTTCAATTCAAATATATTAATTCCTAACTCAGATAGTATACTTTCTAAGAGAATTTTATCATGAGGATTATTTAAGTCAGGGTATCCTTTAGGAAATTTATAAGCAAACTTTTTAAAAAATTTATCAAAAACGTTCATAATTTTAAGCTTCTTCTTCAGGGGTTTCTTCTTCAGCAGGAGTTTCTTCTGTAGTTTCTTCAGTTTCTACTTCTACCTCTTCTTCAGTAGGAACATCTTCATCTTCTGGTACTTCTTCAAAATTACCTTGCATTAAGATTCTAGCTAAAGCATCGGTAGCTCTTTCTTGATCCATTAAACTTTCTAAGTAGTATTTCTTACCTGATATTTGTGCTATATATAAAGCTTTTCCATTTTCCTCACCTGAGAATGTTAAGAAGAAATACTCACCATTTTTTAAATCGATTCTGAAAGTAGTAGGGTTAGGAGCAACCCAATTTATACTTTTAATAAAAGGTTCAAGTTGAGAATCAAATAGATTATTTAGAATGACTTTTAAAGATGGAAATTTATAAAGAATAGGAAAAGTTTCTTCTTTAGCTACTTTTTCTTTCTTTTTTGAAACAATGTCAGTAGCAAGTAATCTAATTTTAGTTTTTAATTCATCTTTACTAGATACACCTTCAATGCCTTCTTTAATATTTTTAGAAATAGATTTTCTTCTATTTAATAGATAATCATCTGTTTTATCTACTTTACCATCATTATTAACATCAGTATCTTCTTTACCTACAGGGTCTAGTTTTTCTTTAATTAGTTTATTAACTAATTCTTTAAGACTTTTTTCTTTATTAGATTTTACCAACTTTTCTGCTCTTTTTTTAATTACATTTTCGGCGTCTTTACCATATCGATTAACAAACTGTTGTTTATTTTTCATATAAAGATTAATATAGTCTTGAGTAGACATATCTTTTTCTTCTTTAATATCTCCATCTTCAGCTGCATACAAAGCTTTTAAATATTCTCTAGCTTTCTCTACAGAGTCTGAACAGCCAACTTTGGCTCCTAATTCACCATTTTTATATTTTTTATAAACACATTTTCCTACTCTTTTATAAGACATAATTACTTATTTGAAGATTTCTTTTCTTTATTCATCATTTTTTGGATTTTCTTGATGATATCTTTTTCAGGGTGTTTTTCTAATCTATCAGCTTCTTTAGCATCATAATATTCATCCTCATTTTCTCCTAAAGGTATTCCTTCATCATCATAAGGAACAGGAAATTCATCTTCATCATCTAATTGAGCTTCATCAGCACCATAATATTCATCCTCTTTAAAACCATCAACAAATGATTTCCAAGCATCTTCAAAGCCACCTTTAGTGATTTCTCCTGTTTTAGGGTCTTTATAATATCCTTTTCCCATTATATTAGTTTTAGTTATAAATATGTTAAGATTTTTTTAAACTTTCTAAATATTTAATACCTTCTTCCATTTCATTAAGAAGTTTTTCTCTATCTATACTCCCTACCCAATTCTCAACATCACCTTGTTCAGTTACATAACTATTACTTTTTTCATTAAGTTTTTCTTCAATAAATTTCCTATAATCTGCTATAAGTCTATCAACTCCTTCATTACGAATTCCATTTTGATATTCTTCCCACTTTCCTTCTCTTCTTAAGCGAGATTCAAATACAACCATACAATCAAAACATTTCCTATGATTTTTATACATAATTTTATCATTAGGATGATTCATTACTTTACTACAAGAAGGACAGAAGAGTGGAGTCAAACCTAACTCCTTTACTTTATTCATCTTAGTAATATTTTGTTTTATACCATTCTTAATAGTCCACTTACGACCATCTTCCTCCCAAACATCACCTTCTTTATGATGTTCATATTTTTTAGTATAACCTACTCCTTGTGTAGTTTTAGCACCTGTCTTTCCTTTGACTAGGTTACGCATTCTTTCTACATCCTTCTTCTTAAACTCTTTTTTTAAAACATTATCTTTTTTCATAAGTCTAATTCTTTAAGTTGGTCAATTGATGATTTTGCTGAGGTGTGATAGATTCCTATACCACCTTGCGCAATCCAATTTTCTATAGTATCTTTTCTGTCATCTATTAAGATGTGATTTTCTCCTGAGTAGTTTGGTTTGTTTTTTGCTGAAGCTAAGATAAGTTTTTGTCCTGGGAGATTATTTTTAACCCATAAACGTTTACCTAATCTTGAAGCGTTATTCATTGAAGGAGCTGAGAGTAATGTAGGGTTGTAAGGTTTAATATAATTCCAAAGTTCTTTCCCATCAGGCATCCAACTCATACCCACCCAAAATCTTACACCTACTTCTCCATCTATAAGTTCCCAAAATTTCTTCGTTCCATATTTTGCTTCATAAGCTTTAGGAGACATACCTCCAAAGTACTCAAAGCGAGCATCAAAGTCACAAAGTACTCCATCCATATCACAGTAGATTTTGTACTTCTTCTTTTCAAACTCTTTATCTTGTTCTTTTAATTCTGAGTAGTAATCTGCTAGTTTAATCATTTTTTATTTTATCTTCCCAGTTTCTAAATAAGATGTTTCCTAATTCATAGGCTTCTCTTTCAATCTCAGTTAACTCATCATCTTCATTAGTGTTAGTGGTAGTGATGTTTTCTAATCTATCATCTAAGTTTTGTTTATGATGAATCATTTCATGGGAGAAGCTACGGAGAATATCCTTAGGATGTCTGTCTGTAATATATAGAGTAATTGTATAAGTAGACGGATTATAGTAAGCTGTTTTTCCTAATACATTCTTTGCATTCTCATCATCTTCTTTCAACTCTATATTAGGTACTTTTTCTATATCTAACTCTTTCATTAAGTACTTTGATAAAGTTACTAAGGATTCTTGGTGAGGCCAAACTAGGGAGTTAGACTCTTGTAACTGAGCTTTAGGAAGATTTTTCTTAGCCCAATTTATCCAAGTATTGTACACTCTATCATAATCTTCTTTTGTTTCAAAGTCATCAATGTTTTGATCAAGATAATCTTCAATTACCTGGGGTAAGGGAAGTTTTTGAGTTTTAGCTTGTTTATATAATCCTTGAACAAATGCTTCCACCTCATCAGGAGATGTTAAGTAATCTACAATATATAAATCTTCTTGCTCTTCCTCACCTGGTTCTACTTTTCCTTGAATATTAAACTGAGCTATATGTTCTAACTCATGTCTAAGTGTATTTTTAACGTCTGCTATTAAACCATTAAGTAAGTTGGGTATAGAGTTTATATTGTACTCTATATTAAGAGTAAGCTCATCTAATTTATCTTCATCTCCTTCAGTAGTATCACCATACACATCATAGTCAAATCCATCTTCATCATTAGGAATAAAATTATAAGTTAAATCATAATCTACTCCTTTAACTTGACCTTCAGTTGTTTCGGTATATTTTTCTCCTAAATTATTTTTTAATTGATTTATAATGTAACGTGTTTGAGTAGTTACTTCAAAATCATACTTTCCCTCAGTTAAAAATGCTGAAGGAAGAACATATTTATTTAATTTAAGAACTTTTAATAAAATAGTAACAATTGATCCTCCTGGGAGAGAAAATATAATGACATATCCTAAAGTTTTTAGGACGTCTTTCATTTGATTACCTATCTGCTTCTTTTGTTCTGGGGTTAGGGTAATTTTACCTTGAGCTGCTTGGTTTAATAAAACAAATGCTTCTTGAGTTTCTTTTCCTTCTTGTTTTATAGCTTTTACAAAATCTTTCCAACCTGTTTTTAATTTAGTAATCAAGTCTTTTAATTTTACTTCATCTAATTTTTGAGTAGGTTTTTCTTCTCTTAATTTAGTTAATTCAAGAGTGTAAGCATTTACTCCATATGGATCTTTACTTTCATTTATAACACCCTCTACCATAGACCATTGAGGAATAGACTTACCATTTACCTCTCCATCCATTTCATAATTCATAACCCAAAATTTATTACCTTTTTGATCTTCTAGGTTAAGTTTATATCTATTAACCCCTAATCTATTATTTTCAATAACTTTAAATACTTTAGCTTGTTTTAAGATTTGCTTTTTACCTGTAGATTTATTATAAACAAAAGCACCCTTAGGAGCTCTCACTCTATCCCCAGGTAAAACTTGACCATCATGATTAGAAAGACGAATTTGAATTTCAGTAAGTTCTCCTTCTACCTCAGCAGGTACTACTTGAATTAATTTATTATAAATTTGCTCTTTTTCAGCTTTGGTAAGTTTTGTTGGGAGGTTTAAAGCAAATCCATCAAAATTTCTTTGAGCTAGAAGTTTCCTTACTCTAGCTGCTCTTATATCTTCTCCTTCAATAGCTATAGCTTCAGCATTTCCATAATTTTTAGTAAAATTACCTCTAGCTAAGTCTTTTAAATCTTCCTCTGTTCTATATCCTGTTACAACATAATAGAAATTATCAGGATCATTTTTTATAATATTAACTGTAGCTTTAATTGGGGAAGGTTCATTTGAGATTAGAACTTTAGCTTTAATACCATATTTTTGTAAGTATTTTTCCCAAATTTCTTTAGAAAGTTCTGGGGCAATTCCATTTACTACTCTAGGGGAAATTAATACTGTAATTGCTTTTATTCTAGGATCTTTTAGAAGTTCTTGAACTACAAATAAATGACCTTTATGAGGTGGTTTATACTTTCCTGGAACTAATGCTATACCTTTTTGAATTTTAGCTTCAGTTAAGAAGGGTGATATGAGTTCTTGTACAAGTTGATTCATTTTACAAATGCACTTACTTTTTGTTGTAATTCTTCTTTAGATGTAGGTGTAATTAATTTTTCAAATTCAGGAGAAGTTAATTTATTTACTATACCTTGAATGTCTTCTTCATACTTTTTAGCATTTCTTTCTTTAGTATTTCTAGCAGACTTTAACTTCCTCTCTAAAACTTCAACACCTGGATCTTCATTTTCCTTTTGATATTCTTTTTCAAACTCTTTCTTAACTTGTTTAAGAATATCTTCATCCTCTTTTTCATTATATGAGGATTGTTTTAAAGCATTCTCAAAAGCATCTTCTATTTCTTTAGATGAAAAGTCAAAAGGTTTTGAAAATGAAGACTTAAACTTTTCAGGATCAGATAAAAATAAATCAGTTAGATATTTTTTTAATCCTTCTTCTCCTTGATTTATTGCTTTATTAAATTCTTCAATATCTTTTTCATATCCTGGAATGATATTTTGGATGAGTATGAAGTTATCTCCTAATTCATCTTGATATGTTTTAATATTCCCATATACGTTATTCCAAGTTTTTATAACAGCGTCAATTGGTAATGTACGTGAACGTTTCGCATTTTGTAAGATAGATATTATAGGGTGGGTATAGACCATTACCAACATTTTATCATATCCTGGAAGTTTTCCTAGAGTATTTTTAACATTGGCTGCTGTAGTATCCCATAAAACATTTTGTTTATTTTCTACAGCATTATCAAAAATATCTTTGAATTGACCCATAGCAGCTCCTAAAGAAGCTCCTGTTTTTTCTATAATATCATCTGGGTTAAGATAGGTGAAGTTTTCTGAAGATCCTTTAGGTATAAAATTACCATCTTTTAAATCTCCTAAAACATTCTTAACAAGATAAGTTTTACCTGATCCTGCACCACCACCAAGTATAATAGCTTTAGGAGTACCTGTAGCCTCCTTTAAAAGTTGTAGTAAAGAAATCATAAATAAACGCGTTTACGTATAAATATAATAAAAAAAGGCTTGACAAGCAAGCCTTAATTTAAGAATATGTAATAATTTACAAATTTCTTTTTGCGGAGGTTTTAAACTCTGTAAATATTGGAGAAGATTTTGGGTTTTCTATGTCAAATAACGTTTTGACAGCATCAAATAAAGCAAGATTATCTTCTTGTGAACGTTTTGACTCATACATTTCCCATCCTTTACCTTGCATTTTTTCTTTATTGAAAGTTCGTTTGGTAGATTTCAACCAAAGAACACCATAACGATCTGCTTTCTTATCAAAACATTCTTCATAGCATTTACCATAAATAGCAGTTTGAAGATCATAAGTAGTTTGAAGTTGATTAGAAGTTTTAAAATCTATAATCCATAACTCACCATCAATTTCACATATTAAATCACAAGTTCCTGCTACTTTATATTCATCTGAGAATAAATGAACTTCAGTTTCAATAAGAGTAGGATTATAAATCTCCCACCATTCAGTAAATTTAAGAAACATTTGCCAAACATTAGGATCATATAGGGGTTTACCTGTAGGGGATAGGAAATTTAATTCTTCTCCATTCAAGTA
>Ga0210003_1004244_pt1 | contig 11407 bp, 8 predicted proteins | sample LantaG_FD_182804 | JGI IMG/M metagenome (GOLD analysis project Ga0210003, IMG submission 182804) | Deep subsurface microbial communities from Baltic Sea to uncover new lineages of life (NeLLi) - Landsort_02402 metaG (SPAdes) (version 2) | ecosystem: Environmental > Aquatic > Marine > Oceanic >...
GACTGAGCCGGCCCAAATGGCGCAACCTGACAAAATCTGATTCGTCATGTAGTCCAGACTTTTAATCTATTCCGCCTCCATTTGCCAAATGGGGGCAGACTAAGCTTCTAACTGTTGAACTTGGGCTGATAGCTCTTGCCGTCGCGCTGGAAGGCGAGGTAGAGAGCTTCGTGCTTCTCGCCCTGGTAGCAGCGGCAGCTCTTGCGGCCGCAAGTCATGCGGCGCACCGTCAGCGTGCCCGGCAGCATCTGCTGTGCGTGGACCAGTTGCGCCAGGCGCGACCTGATCTCGCGTTCTTGTCGCGACATCGACTGTCTGCCCATGTGCAGTTCTCCTGTGTGTCCATAGAATTAGATCGGCACACGGTCTAATATTCTTTAGTACTTATTCGGCTATTTTGAAAAGCGCGAATGTTCGGGAGCCACGGATTGGAGAAAAGCTACTGTGGCGAACGATTTTTGCGGTGCGCGAGAGTAAGATGCGGAATCGCTGAAGTAGATAGCCCAGTTGTCGAATGGTGTGCATCCTGCCGCCGGCACCCGTCATTTATCATTCCTTCGGTTCGCCGAGGCGTTGAACGATGCTCAGCGCCGTCTGGTTTGCGGGATCCTGTTCGAGAAGCTTGCGGGCTATCTCGAATCTCTGTGCCAGGCACAAGGCTCCGTTGTAAACCCTTGTGCTGTAAGGGGTTGCGCGTGGGGGGCGTGGGTTTCGATGTTTTCCAGCCATTGTCGAATGGTGTGCATCCTGCCGCTGGCACCCGTCATTCATCATTCCATCGGTTCGCCGAGGCGTTGAACGATGCTCAGCGCCGTCTGGTTCGCGGGATCCTGTTCGAGAAGCTTGCGTGCGATCTCGAGGCTGAGGTCGGGTGCGATCGGCTCGTAAGCCTTCGCAAGCAGCTCCAGCAACGGCGGGTAATCAGGCTCGTCGGGATTCAGCAGGTTCTGGCAACTGGCCGCCACCAGCTTGAGCAGGGTTTCGCCGCGCTGGGTTTCGCCGCTCCTGATGCTGAAGTAACCCAGCAGGTAGGGGAGGTCGAGCGGGGCCGGGGCACTGATGTGCCGCGAAGCGTCCGACGTGAAAACCATCAGGCATTTCGCCGCCTGCGCGTAAACATCCTGCCGGTCGGCGGAGTCTGCGATCTCCTTCCACAAGCTGAACAGGTCGACAGCGGGCCTGTAGGCCGTCACCACCTGCGAAAGGTGTGCACACTGGTTCGTCGACTGCACAAGCTGGCGCCTGGCGTCGTCCCGGCGGCCGGCGAGCGTCAGGAACTGCGCCCGATACAGGTGGCTTCGCGGGATGGCGGCTGCGTAATAGAAGAAGGGAAGGTCGAACGGCTGCCCGGGCTGGCGCGCCTTCAACCGGGCGAGTGCGGCCTCAAATGGCTTAAGTGCCTCGGCCTTCTGGAGAAGCTCGGCGGCCCGTTGAGCATGCGAAGCGTCGGCGCCGCCCTTCAGCGCGGCCAGCCAGGTGGGATAGATGCGCATGTCGTAGGGGTTGCTTTCAGCGGCGCGCCGTGCGTACTCGGCGGCGGTGTCATTCTCGCCGAGCAGCCTGCTGACGTGTGCGATGTCGGCATCGATCCCGCCGAAGTTCGGGCTTAGCTCCTCGATCTGCATGTACTGCTTCCAGGCCGCGGGAAGGTAGCCTGTTGCGAAGCAAGCGGCGGCCGTTCTCATGCGAATGGCAAACGACAGCCTGCCCTCGAACGGCCGGAGCTTCGCGGCCCTTTTCAGCATTTCAAGGCTTGCCTCCGGCTGCTGCTGCCTGACAGCAACTGCGGTGAGCCGTTGGGCGCGGAATGCGTTTACGTTCAGGGTCAGGAAGGCGACGCACAGCACAACTGCGACGGCTGCAGCGGGCACGAGCCTGCGTTTCGCTGCCGATCCGGCCGCCGGCCCGGCCATTGCACCGCAGATGAACGCGGCGCCGGCCCAGAATGCAACCTGCACGTCGGGCGTGCTCGGCCCCACCGCGACCAGCCCGTTCAGCACCATCCCGGCCAGCCCGCACGAGATGCCCGTCAGCACGGCGCGGTCGAATGCGTCTGCGGCCCGGCGCACCGCCCGGATCGCTGCAATGGCGAGCGCGGCGAGAAACCCCACGTACAGAATCAGCCCGGCGGCCCCCAGATCGGCGAGGATTTCGAGCGGATAGCTGTGGGCGTGAAGCGTGGCGGCGGCGTTCACGGCCTCGGGGCGCGCGAAGTATTCGAGCGACTGGAACGGCCTGATGGCCGCTGCGTAGCCGCCCGCGCCCTGCCCAAGCAACGGAGCGGTGCCGATCAGCCTGAGCGTGGCGGACCAGATGTCGGCGCGCACGCCAAGCACGCCGCGGACAAGCTCGGGCTTGAAGATCAGCAGGCCGACCGCGGCAACCACGGCAAGCACAGCCGCGCCTGTGAGCCACGGGCGCATCGAGCGGAAGTACAAGAAGCACACAAGCGCCAGGCCTAGCGCCGCGCCCGCGCGGGCACCGTCGGAATCGGTCATCCACAGCGCGATGGCAAGAACCAGCACCGCGGCAACCATCATCCAGTAGCGCCGCCCGGGCACATTTTCGGACGGTCCGAGCACATACGCGAGCATGGCGGTGAGCGGCAGGACGAGGAACGCGCCGGCGAAGTTGCGGTTGCCGAAGTAGTTAAGCTCGCCTTTCAGCAGGAACACGATGATGAAAACGGCCGCAACGACGGAGGCCGCCGCCAGCCACCGCGCATACAGGCGCCGGATCGACGGCTGCGACAGCAGGAAGCCGAGGGCGATGAACCCGAGGAGAAACGACGACTCGCGGACGAGCGTTTCGGGGGCGGCCCAGGCGAACCGGTGCCAGGCGAGGGACGCAAACATCCACGCGGTCAGTGCCGCGGCGGGGATCAGCAGCAGCTTACGCCCGTTGAGAGTCCAACCGCGCAAAACCATCGCTGTCAGCCCTGCTATTGCCGCCGCCTGAAACATCGGCAGCTTCAGCCAGGTGAATTCGTATGTGAAGCCGGGAAGGTACACCAGCGGGCTGAGCGCCAGCAGCACGAGCGCGGCCGGCTCGGCGAAGCCGAAGGCCGGGGGCGCGTTTGGGGCGGAAGCGGCTGCAGGTTGATCGTCGTTGTGCATTGGAGGCTTGCCTGGTTCTGTGTGAAAACACGCCGCAGTTGCCGCGGCGACGCAACGGTTCGGCGGCCGTCTTGCAGGGCCGTTCGAACAGCGGCGTAATACCATCTATTTTAGCGGAGTGCTTCCGATGCTGCAATGAGATTCCGACGCTATCGCGGGCAGAAATGGGGGGGGTGCGGCTTCTGCTCAGTCGCCTCCGCCTTCGCGCAGTTTTCTCAGCAGGCTGATGTTCCTTATGTCCCAGTTGTCGCAATCGTTGTCCTTCTTAGGAGTTTCTATGATCATCGGCAGCCGGGCGAAGCGTTTGTCGGTGACCAGCAGGCGGAATGCTTCGATGCCGATGTGGCCGCGTCCTATATGTTCGTGGCGGTCGACGCGGCCGGCGAGGCGGGTTTTGCAGTCGTTGAGGTGGAATGCCCGCACGGTTCGGCGGCCGACGGTTGGGAGCAGTTGGGCGATCGTGGCTTCGTAGGCGGCTTCGGTGCGGATGTCGTAGCCGGCGGCGAAGACGTGGCAGGTGTCGACGCATACGCCGATCCGCCTGCGGTTTTCGATCAGGTCGATGATGCCGCGAAGCTCGGCGAATGTGCGGCCGACGCTGCTGCCCATGCCGGCCGTCGTTTCTAGCAGCACGCGCACTGGCAGGCCGGGCGTGGCGTCGAAGGCGCGGTTGAGGGCGTCGCCGATCATCGGGATGGCGGTGCCCGGCCCGCCGGGGTGCGAGCCGGGATGGATCACGTGATCGCGGATGCCGAGCATCGCGCAGCGGCGCAGCTCGTCGACAAGTGTTTCAAGCGATTTGCGGCGGATGGCGGGATCGGAGCCGGCGAGGTTCACCAGGTAGCAACTATGGCCGATGGCGGGTCGTATGCCGGTGCGCCGCATTTCACTGCGGAAGCGGGCTGCTTCGTCCGGTGCGAGCGGCGGGAAACTCCATCGGACATTGCTGCGGGTGAAAACCTGGATGGCTTCGCAGCCGACGGCCAGCCCGCGCTCCGGCGCGCGGCTGATGCCGCCTCCGATGGATACGTGCGCGCCGATCGGCATCAGCGTTGGCTCCTCGTGCAGCCTGCGGCTATTCGGCCCGTAGTTGCTCGGCTGCGGCGATCGCCTTGAGCAGGCTGCGGGCCTTGTTGAGCGTTTCCTCGTATTCGCGCTCGGGCACCGAATCGGCAACTATGCCCGCACCGGCCTGGACGTATGCGTCGCGGCCGATCAGCATCACCGTGCGGATGGTGATGCACGTGTTCATGTTGCCGTACAGGTCGATATGGCCGACGGCCCCGCCGTAAGGCCCGCGGCGCGTAGGCTCAAGCTCGTCGAGAATCTGCATCGCCCGCACCTTCGGCGAGCCGCTGAGCGTGCCGGCGGGCAGGCTCGCCTCGAGCGCGTCGAACGCCGTCAGCCCCGGGCGGAGCATTCCCGACACGTTGGACACTATGTGCATTACGTGGCTGTAGCGCTCGATGATCATTTCGTCGCCGATCTTGACGGTGCGATACTGCGCCACGCGGCCGACGTCGTTCCGGCCGAGGTCCACGAGCATGATGTGTTCGGCCCGCTCCTTCGGATCGGAAATCAGTTCCTGCTCGAGGGCATCGTCTTCCTCCTCGGTGGCTCCGCGCGGCCGCGTGCCTGCTATGGGCCTGACCGTCACCAGTCCGTTCTCGACCTTCAACATCACCTCGGGCGATGCACCCACGAGGTCCAGCCCCTCCAACCGCAGCAGGAACATGTATGGCGAAGGGTTGATGACGCGCAGCATCCGGTAGATGCTGAAGGGGTCGGCGGTCGTTTGCGCATGCAGCCGCTGCGACAGCACGACCTGGAAGATGTCGCCCGCGCGGATGTATTCCTTGCAGCTTTCCACCGCCTGTTCGAATGCCGCCTTCTCGAAGGTCGAGTCGTATGGGACTGAATCGAAGCCGCCCATACCCACGTTCTCGGCGTGCACGGCTACGGGCGTGCGCAGGCGGTCTATGATGCTTGCGATTCGTGCGACGGCTGCATCGTAGGCTTCCCGCGTGGCACCGCCGTCCAGCCTCGCATTGGCCGCAACGTGCAGCGTCTTGAACACATGGTCGAACACGACGAAGCTGTCGAAGAACATGAAATAAATGTCCGGCAGGTTCAGCGCGTCGGGCGGAGCATCGGGCAGATGCTCAACGTATCGCACGGCGTCGTATGCGAAGTATCCCACCGCGCCGGCGGTGAACAGCGGGTTCTTCTCGGGCAGCAGCTCGAGTGGAACCGGCTGCAGCCTGCGGGTGTATTCCGCCAACGCCTTGATCGGGTTCTCGCACTGGAAGGTTTGCGTTCCGTCGTTCGACTTGATCTCGACGGAGCTGCCTTTCGCGCGGAAGATGCTGGACGGCTCGACGCCCAGCAGCGAATAGCGCCCGATCTTCTCGCCGCCGGCCACGCTCTCAAGCAGGAAGGCGTTTGGGCCGGAGTACAGTTTCTCGAATGCCGATACGGGTGTCAGGGCGTCGGACATGAGCCGGCACGTGATGGCGACGATGTTTCCCTTGCCCTCAAGTTGCTGGAATTGTTCGAAGGTCGGATAGCACTGCACGGAATGTTCAACGGCCGGTCGGGCCGGTTGCCTCGCGACGTGTGATTTTTCAGGGTATGTGCATAAATTCAATTTTAGGCCGTGCCGGCCGGAAATCAAGGGTACAATGCCAAGAACGGTCGTTGAAGCTGCAACGACGGTGCGGCGTCGCGCTCAATATTCGCCGTACTTCAGGGCCGTTTCATACATCGCGACCACGTTTGCCACGGGGATATCGTCGGTGAGCACCTGCGATCCGCACAGGATGTAGCCGCCGCCGGGCGCGAAGATGTCGAGGCAGCGTCTGACTTCGTCCTGCACTTCGCGCACGCTTCCTTTCACGAGCACGTTCGGATGGTCCACCCCGCCGACAAAGGTTATCGCCTGGCCGTAGCGTTGCTTGAGTTCGCGCTGATCGTTTCCGGCGACGTAGCCGGGCACGGGGTCCCACATGTCGATGCCCATCTCGATCAGGTCATCGAATATCGGCCGGCAGCAGCCGCAGTCGTGGAACCAGATTTTCATGTTATGCTTCTTCGCGATGGCCCATATGCGCTGCATCTGGGGCTTGTAGAATTCGCGCCAGATGCCCGGCGACACGTGCATCGCGGAGCTGTTGCCGGTGTCGTCGCCGCAGCGGTAGATGTCGAACTCGCCCCCGGCCGCCGCCAGCCATCGGCTGTTCCATTCGACGAGGAACTCGCCCATGCGCGTCATGTATTCGTGCGTAAACTCGGGGCGGAGCAGCGGGTCGGTGAGTGCGGGCACGTAGCCGCGGAGGTTCGTGGCGTGGGCGATTCCGCAACCGCCTTCGCCGCCTACGGTCACCATCCCGCGCTGCTTGATCTCGAGGCAGCGCCGGCGGATCGTGTCGTAGCGGAACCAGTCGGGCTGCGGCCAGCGGTAGCGGTCGAGGTCTTCGATCGTTTCGGCGAACGCCAGCGGCTCGTGTTTCTGGCAGGCGATGCCGAATATGTCGGTTCGCGTGCCGTCCGGCAGAACGAGATCGGGGCCGACGTAATCGGGATAGACGTATGAATCGCAGAATACGGAGAAACCGTCTATGCCCATCGCGTCGTACAGGTCGAGGCGGTTTTCTACGCCGTAATGCTCGAACAGTTTCGCGAGGATGCCGGCGTTGGCGTCGAAGCCAAGCGGCACGCGGTCGGGTTCCTGGTGATCGATCGCCGTGAGCACGCGTTCGCGGCGGGTCATCATTGGAGGCTCCCCTGTGTGTTGTCAACAATCACGCACAGCGCTATTCCGAGGCGTTTTATCTCGAGCACCCGGCGGCCGTGCGCGAACATATCGGCCGCGCGCTCGTTTTGCAGCAGCATTCCTTCGCGCGCCATAATGACGGCATAGTCGAACCCGCCGGAACTGAACTCGACGATCGGGAAACCGGCGTTCTGGTAAACGGGCCTGACGAAGCTGCTGAGCGGATGGAATGCGACGGTTGTTTCCGGCGGCAGGCCCTGCACGAAGCCCAGCACCGGCCCCGCATAGACGTCGCCCCAGTAGGTTGTTTCCATTCCGAGACGGTGCGCGCCGGGCAACGCGCCGCACAACCCGCTGTAGTATGATGTTTCGTACGGGTGCAGCGTGAGGATTCCGACCCCTTGCAGCAGGATGAAAACGGCCGCAGCAATCGGCCGCCATCGCCAGTCGGCCAGGCGTTGCCATCCCCATGCGAAACCGTATCCTGCCAGCCACGCGGCAAACGGAAACGCCGCCAGAAACAATCGGACGCCGTCGTACTTGGGAACGCCGGGCAAGGCTGTTACCGCCAGGATGGCCGCGAAATTGATCAGCGCCAGCAGCGGCATTCGCGCGGTCATCCTGCTACGGGCGGTGCGGAAGATTCCGGCCAGCATGCACGCAAACGTGCCCAGCGGAATGGTGAACGCGGTCAGCACGAACGGATAATGCCACGGCGCGTATGTTTCCGCATAGATTCTGCCGAGGTAGTAGACCGGCACCTTCCAGCGGTCGACCGTAGTGCCGATGAAATAGTCGTGCAGCCGGCCCAACAGATCCGGCCACAACCACGGCCATCCCGCGACGAAAACGACCGCGCCTATCCCCGCAAGCAACAATGCCGGCACGAGCGCCTTCCTGCCGTGTACGATCAACGCCCAGGCCAGCAGCGGCAGCGGAATAAATACGGCGTTGATCTTGGTCAGAAGCGCGAGGCCGAATAGTACGCCGGCCGCAACCGCCCAGCGCCGGCTGGTGAATCCGCGGGCGAACGCGAGGGCCGTCGCCAGCCACATCAGCGCCATCGCGAGGTCGAGCGCCGCAAAATGCGCGTGGGCAAACAAACGCGGCATCAGGAGCGCGAACGCGGCAGCCGATATTCCCGCTACGTTGGCAGTTGTGCTTACGCCATCCGCTTCGCCTCGGGCCGCAACAAATACGAGCGGCACCAGTGCGCCGAACAGCAGCGCGACCGCCAGCCGCGAGCCCGTCTGATCGTCAACGCCCGCCACGCCAGCGGCAGCCCGCCGCACAAAGCCTATCCAAACCTTCGCCAGCGGCGGATGCTCGTGGTTGATGCGCCACGCCCGGTCAATTCCTTCGCCCGAGAATGAAGGCGACAGAAGCCAGTCGACATATTGCTCCGACGCCACCATTGTGATCGGTTCATCCCACGTAAGGCCGGGGTCGTTGATTGTGTAAGCGACGGCAAGGAATGCGGCAATACCGATCCAGACGGGAATCAGGCGCGGCCTCAGCAGGAGCGAGCGCGTCGGTTCCGCAGGTTGTGCTGGATCAGATTTCACGAGCAAGGTCCGGGGACAGGCCGATGCGTGCGACTGCCGCACATTATTCATATTTTATCGAGAACCGCCCCGAAATGTCAAGCTGCCGGCGTGTTTCGATCAGTTTCTCGACCTCGTCGCGCGGGAGGACCTGCACGTTGCCGAGCTGATGCGCATACAGCATCACCTGTGCGTAGTTTTCAAGCTTCTCGAGCTTGAAATAGGCATGGAGGACGTTCTCGGCAACCGTCAGCGCGCCGTGGCGGTCGAGAATGATCGCATCGTGGTCGCGGATCAACTCGCGGATCACTTGCGGCCCCTGCGGCGAGGCAGGCGTTGCGTATCGAGACGTGGGCACCGTGCCGAGGTGAAAAACCACCTCCGGCAGCACGCACCGCTCGAGCGACACACCCGCAACGGTAAACGCGGTCACGATCGGCGGATGAGCGTGAACCGCAGCGCGAATATCCGGCCGCTCGCAATAAGCCGCCAGGTGCATCCGGTTCTCGCTGGTAGGCTTCTCGGTGCCCGCAACCAGCGTGCCGTCCATATCGGTGATTATCAACTGATCTTCGCGCACCAGCCCCTTGCTCACGCCACTCGGTGTGAACATCAGGCGGTCGTCGGACATTCGCACGCTCACGTTACCGTCGGTGGCGGCAACCAGCTTATTCTGGTACATCAGCCGGCAAACTTGAATGATCTCGCGGCGATGTTCGCTCTCAGGCTTGTTCAAGGCTGCTCCAATATCAGGTGGATTATGCTACGGGGCCGACGGCTGCACGACGTCCGTGTCGTCCACGTCGCTGTCTGCATCTGCCGGAGTGTCACGACGGCTGGCAATCTTCACGCAGCGGCTCATCAAGTGCACGATTCCGGCGGCGGGTGAATGAATTCTGGCCGCCCTGGCTCCATCGGGAATCTCGCCTATGAGCTGCCCGCGCTCGACGCGTTCGTTCTCCGAAACCACAGGCCGCGCCGGCACGCCTTCGTGCTGCAGCAGCGGAACGGCGAGGTCGTCGACGGCAACCTGCTGCTCCTCCGCGTGAATGATCGTATGCCAGGCGGTTTTCTCGATGTAGTCTATTATGCCCAGCCGGCGGCACAGCGCGTCGATCTCAACGTGCCCGTTCGCATAATTCGCGCTGACCTGCGGGACGGAAGGCTTCTCGATCTTCTCGATCGCCTGCCAGCCCATCACACGCAGGTGCGACTTGATCTGCCCGCAGACAATCCTTGGCGAGATGCCCATCCTGCACACGAAGCTGTCGCACACGCCGCACTCGCCGCATTCCACCGCCGACGTTATGCTGTCGTTCAGGTTGTCCAGCGAATAGCATATCGCCCGCATGATTGCGTGCGGCTCGATGCCGCGCCCCAGCAGGTGGCGTGTGCAGTGGTCGGTGCAATCGCGGCATTGGAAACATGCCGATCTCGCCCGCAGCAGCATCGTGGCGAGCGATCGCACGCGTTTCTGCACCTGAACGTGCCGCTCGGGCAGCACCACCAGCCCCTCCGTCAGCTTGGTGATCGGCTGGTCGAGGTCCTCGGCAAGCGAACCGCCCACCGGCCCGCCCACCAACACGCGGAAACGCCCCGCAGCGCCTCCCGCACATTCCAGGGCGTCGGCCACGGTCGAACCCAGCGGCATCCGAACGACGCGCGGATTGCTGACGCAGCCGGTTATCGACACCGTGCGGTGTGTTACCGGAATGCCCTGCATTGAGCGGGCGAGGTCGCACAGCGTTTCAGGATCGAGCAGCAGCACGCCCACGGCGATCGGGCCGCCGGCACCTGCCAGCCGCCTGGTGGCTTCGTATGTGAGGGTGTATTCTTCGCCGACAGGATAGAACTCGGGGGCGTGGAAAATTTCGATGCCCGGGCGCCCCTCCAGAATCTGGCGGAGGGCGGTGTCGATGTCCAGGTCGTTATTGATATACGCAATGATGCCGCGCTCTGCGCCGGTGGCTGCCATCGCGAGCTTCAGGCCGTCGACCACCTCCGCAGCATGATGAGCCAGCACGTGCTGATCGCGCACCACCAGCGGTTCGCTCGTGCACGCATTGCAGATGACGATCTCAGCGCGGTTTAGCAGCGTGATGTGCAACGGCATTCCGCTGCGGACGCTGACGACTCCGGCCGCTCTTGCGGCTGAAAGTATATCCTCAGGGTCGGCCAAAAGGCACCCCCGTTGGTGTAATCCACGGAAGCAACGGGACGGCCGCTCGGGCGTGTCGGCCACGTTGCATTAATTTTCCACCTCCCCCACACTATATAGTATCGGCGCAAATGCCGTCCCCTTGAGCCTTCAGCGGGCGGTTGTGTTGGGGAATCCGGCGCTGCCCCGATGAAAACTCAAATTATATCGCGCAGCGGCGCTGAATCAAGCACAAAAACGGCGCCTGCGTGTTCGCTATCCGCCATCCGCCCGCTCGAACTGCTCCAATTCGAATGTTTCTGCGTATTGCGGCCGGCCGGGCAGCTCCTGTGCAGCGAGGCGGTTGACGTTGAGAATGCGGTCGTCGAAGCCGTGGCGGCGCGTGTTGAGGTTTCGCTGATGCTGCGAAAGGTGCAGCCGCAACAGGCTTGCCTTCCACTGCGCGGTCTCCTCGTCGAACGGGGTGAAGGCATCGGCTCTCATTTCGATGGTTTTCGGATCGCGAATCAGAAATGCCGCGGTCATTGCCTTCGAAAGCACCGCGTAGCGATGCATCATCACGTATGTCCGGTGATGGGCGATGTTTGGGTCGTGGCCGTGCGGAAGGAAAACGATATCCGGACGCACGCGACTCAGGTAGTTGTCGAGCATCTCCTGGTTGGCGGGCGTGTCGAGCTGGTGGGCTTTTTCATCTTCCGCCAGCGGCAGGAACTCCAGCCGGTCGTCCGGCAGGCCAAACAGCTTGCAGCTCGCGCGCTGCTCCTCCCTGCGGATATCGGTTTTCCGCTGCGGCGTGGGCGGTGCGGCGAAGCTGTCT
>Ga0210003_1004245_pt1 | contig 11406 bp, 8 predicted proteins | sample LantaG_FD_182804 | JGI IMG/M metagenome (GOLD analysis project Ga0210003, IMG submission 182804) | Deep subsurface microbial communities from Baltic Sea to uncover new lineages of life (NeLLi) - Landsort_02402 metaG (SPAdes) (version 2) | ecosystem: Environmental > Aquatic > Marine > Oceanic >...
AGAAAAGTAATAGCGGATGCTTTAAAAATACGTTGGTGGCCTCAATCCGCTAAGACTATCACTAGCAAAGAAAAAATGATAATAGAAGGAGTACCTGAAACAAACTATATGGAGTACAAATTTCCGGCAGACACACAGATTGCTAAAACATTTTTTGTTGATGATGCAAGTACCATAGATCCTAAATTTAGTAATTCTATAAATGAATTTGTACAAGATATTAGGCAACAGATACCTAAGGATGCAGAAATTACTTCTGTAAAGGTAATGGCAGTTGCATCAACTAGTACAGTTCCAAGTACTAAATATAGAAATGAAGACGGAAATGTTACACTTGTAGCACATAGGTTAAAGGCTATTAATGATGCCACTGCATTAGCATTAACCAATAATAATTTAAATTCAAACGTTGAATATGTTCCTGGAGGAGGCCTTCCAAATCAAGGCGCTGAATGGGTAAGTGATGATGCTAAATGGGGACCACAAGGTAATAGAAATGCACTATACGAGACAACATTTGGTGAGCATAGATTTTCCGGAGTTCAAATAACTGTTGGCTGGAAAGTTACAACTCAAGAACCAGATGAAGGAGAGATTTCAACTATAGAAATTACTGGAAAATGGAGCTCAACAATAAGCTGGCGTAAACATAAAAACCCTCCTGGATTTCCTCCAATAAAGTTTCCACCTATACGTAGAAAAAACAATGGTACATCTCCATTAAGAGGAGGCACTAGTTGTATGGAGTGGTGTAATAATAACTAGTTAGTAATTAAAAAAGTAGATGCAACTCTAGGCTTTCCAGATTCACCAATATATACATATTGATATACTCCAGCAGTTTTGCCTTTGGGATTAAGTAACGTTTCATTATGGTATTTAGACCACTTCCAGGCGCCTAATACGTTAAAGGAATAGTCTACATAAGTTAAATTATTTAAGTCATATTTAATGCCATTTCCCCAGGGTTGTGTATGAGGAAAGTATAAATTGCAAGAATTCTCAGCTAGCCACGGCCCTATTTTTGCTTTATAATGCACAGCTCTATCTCTAAAGAAACTTATGGTCTTCATCAAATGTATTGAATCCTGTTTTGGTTGATAATGACCAGCACAATCGTAAAACGACATGTATATACAATGCATTTCACATGCATTTACTAAACATGTATCTAACTCAAGAGGATTTAATCCCTTGGATTCTCTATATTCATTAATTGAATTAAACAAGTGTAATACTTGAGATTCTTGGGTATCTAGGATATTAGATTTTATTTGAGAAAAACATGTTAAAGAAAAGAGAGTAAATAATATGGTTGCTAAAATTTTCATAATATGTGTTTTGTTGATTATATTTATAATATACTAAAAAACAATGAATAAATAAAAGTATGCAAGACTATTTTGATATTATAACTATACCAGGATCTGAAAAAAAACTAAGAGTATACTGGGAAGATGGAGAGTCTATAGGAGAATCTGATCACCGTCCTTGGGATTCTGAAGCTTATGTAATGAATGGAATTGGAGAAGACGGAAGCGTATGGGAACAGCTTGGAGAGTATAACAGTAATGCTGATGAGTTCTATGAAGAAGGAGATCCCGAGATGACAGCAGGTCCTGGTACTAGTAAAGTACTAGCGTATTGGAATATACTCGATAAAAACCCAGGATATTGGGACATGGACGGAAGAATTCCATATCGGTGGGATAGTTATAAAAACATACCAACTAAAGAATATTTTAAACGTAGGGTTGGTGATTATCCAAATATAAATATTAAAAAAGGTCCTGATAATATTGTATTTAACAATGCATTAAGCAAAGATCCTAGAAGATTTCATCAATCCATAGTAGGACATATTCAACATAATGATATGTCAAAAATACATGTTGATAAAAATAAGCATTCTTCTAAAAAGTATACTTATGATTGGAATGAAGAAAAACAAGCTGATATAATAACAGCTACTGCATATGGAATATTACATGATGTATTGTCATCTCATAAAATAAATATAAAAAATAGGGATGTTGCAAAGGGTATTTTAAAATATTTATTATAATTACTCGTGCTTCGCGCTACTTAAGTAGTACTAGAGTATAATATAAAGTAATAAGTAAAGTATCCCACCCACTAACCCTCTTATATTATTTAAAATCTAAAGGTTTCGCTTAGACGAAACTATTTAAGGTATTAAGTATATAATAGAACAAGAATATTAAAATAGTCTCTAATGAATGAATATAATAGGTATAGACTTTTCTATACTTTATCCAGGAATATGTATTTCGAAAGATTTCAACGAATTTAAATGGATAGGTATCACAAATAACAAAATAACTAAAAAAGATTCTTCTTTTATAGAAGATACTTTAATAGGATACAAAGATCTAGATATAATTCAATTAGGAGAAAGACAAAATAAATCTACAGAATATCATATTAACGAAAGACAAAAATTACAAAATTATGTTAAGCTTACTGATATTATAGTTGAAGAGATTAGAAAAAATACAACTTCAAAAGATAATATAATAGCAATTGAAGGAATATCATTTGGATCTTCTGGAAATAGTTTAGTCGACATAGCACAATCTACAGGAATACTTAAATCAAAATTACTTACTTTAACTGATTCAATACAAAAAGTATTTGTATTCAGCCCTAGTGAACTTAAAAATGCCATTGGTTGCAAGGGTAATGCTTCAAAGATAGATGTTTTTCTAAAGTTTATGGAAGATCCAATAATAGCAAGTGCTAAAAATTCAGATTTGTATAAATTATTACATAAAGAAAAAGATGTTATCTTTAATGGTAAAAATATAAAGTCTCCATACATGGACATGATAGATTCATACCTACCCATCGTTAAGATTTATAATATTTATAAAAATAATCATTAAATGATGCCAGAAAAAAGACAACGAAGAAAAAAAGGAGACAAAAATTACATTAATAACAAAGAATTCACCCAAGCAGTAATAGACTCAAAGGAAGCAGATGCATTAACAAAATTTACAGTAGAGTGTTTTGTAATGCTAGCAAATAGAGCAGTTGAAAGATTGTATTTTAAAGACTATAGAGACAAAGAAGATTGCGTTCAATCTGCATTAGTTGATTGTGTTAAATACTGGAGAAATTTTGATCCTACTAAGTCTAATCCACCAAACGCTTTTGCTTATTTTACTCAAATGTGTAAAAACGGATATGCTAAGGAATGGAAAAAAATACACAAGAAAACTGGATTAGAGGATGGAGAAAATGTAGAAACTATTTCTTTAAGTACTTCCGGAGATAGTACTGTATATACGATATAATTTTTTATTATTTTTAATAAATAATAAAAAGATAACTTATACCTAATGATACTTGATAATCTTTATTTCTTTGATAAAAATGGAGAATCACTAAACCTTCTAGTTGATTCAGAATCTGGAGCATGGGAGGGAACTATATATTTTGAACAACTATCAGTTTCCCTATACGACAACGAAAACATTTTTATTCTTGAAAAGATAGGTGATGACTATAAATTTCCATCTTTGTCTCCAGGTCAATACATTGAAATTAGTTGGGATTCTTCATTACCATCTCCTTTCTTTTTATATGACATAACCAAAGAATTAGATATACGTGAATATGTATTGGACAGGAAGGAAAAAACTGTTATTCATTACGACGATATATTACCAACCTCAGATGGATCCAATATAGATCTGGGATTACCTTTACAAGTAAATATAGCATTTAATCCTGATATTGAAGCAGAATTTAATAGGACTTTAAATATTTATTTAAAGGATTCATCAAGTCCTTCTGAAAGTATACTTTTATCTAAAATAAAGTTCTATGGAGAAGGCGAAGAAGAAGACGAAAGATTCAGAGTATGGTTACAAAACTTTGGTATTGTATTCAATAGACAAGATGCTAACATATTGGCTTCATATGACATAAAGGAAGCTTTTCCTGACTGGAAACAAATAAATTCAACTAGAAAGAATATTCTAGTAAACCAAAGTGAGATTTTCCCATATATAGGTACCTATAGAGGTCTTGTGAATTTCATAAACATGTTAGGATACAAGGATCATTTACATATCAAAGAGTACTGGAAAAATGTAAACAAAAGCTCTCAATATTTTAACAAGTTATTTCTAGTTGACCTAACTGATATATTAGATGACGGTAAAATAGATAATTTAAATCTATTAAATACCAACGCGAATTTAAAATCTGGAAAACAATTTGTAAAAACTGAATTTTTAGCATTGACCTATGAATTCACTAAAGCAACAGACAGATACGATGATGATGGATTACCAGAAGTTATTGAAACGACAGACTTCACAGTAGATGAAATTTTCTATAAATTAAATCAGCTAGGTAAAAAAGTAAAGAATGAAATAATCCCAGTCAACGTCAAAATAAAGGATATTATTGGTGAATTTGTTTATTTCCAAAAACTAACACCTAAATATTGGAGAGATGATGATTCAATATTAGATTATAATTTAAATGAAAAAGTTGATATATCATGTGCTCCAACATCTAAAGAGAGGTTAACTCTAAGAGCCCTTGCTCCTTTATATAAACAAAAATATAAACAGGGATTAGACATGGGAGTTGTTCAATTAAATTCAACATATCCTGATCCATATGAATTTGCGCAGAAATATAAATCAACGGATATTCCCGGTATACGAGATTATATAGCTAGTTTTTATTCAGAAATAAAAAACCAAAGATACCCTAATATATCCTCAATTCTAAGTTGGGATTTTGGAGACGGACCTGATAAACCAATAGGTGCACCCATTATTTTAGATATAGACATTGACAAATTCACGCTTAGAACATTTAAAGGAATTACATGGCAAGATTTAAATAATGCACCGCTGTATTGGACTTTTCAAAATTTAGACTTAAGAAATGTATATGAAGTAACTTGGAGAATATCAAAGCCTTCGCCAAACCCTTATAATTTTGAATACCGTGGAATTGCTAAAGATTTAAAGACTCTTCCTCACTTTTTACCATATATTGGAGAATATACTATCTACATAGACGTTCATACCTTCAATGGAAACACAAGTACCTTTACAAAGAAAGTAACAGTAGATGACGCTAAAAAACCAGAGATAATAGCTTTTGCTAGACTAGAAGATAAATTTAATTATAGACTAGATAACCTAGATAATATACAATTAAAGGACTTTGGCACGTCCACATTCTATTATCCTAGAGTTAACATATTAGACAACGAAGACGTACCTGCTAAATTTGACATATATAAAAATGTTTTAGAATGGGAATCTTTTTTTACAAATAGATATGGATCAGGTAAAAATATATATGATGTAGAAATGTATGATACTGATACGTCTACTTATATAGAATATAATGATCCTAGCAATACCTTAGAAGCTAGGAAATATTGGGGACTGGGTTCAACTACTACTCCATTTAAAATAAGTGATTTCGATGGAGTTACCATAAAGGATACTTATTTCATGAGATTTTCAGATTTAGTATATCAAGGAGATTTTCTAGCGGGTTTCTATATAGTTGATCCTACTCCTGGTGATAGTATAACAATATCTCAATTCTCAACATATTATCTTCCAAGTTTTTCAAACCTAGAAGAATTAGCAGCTTCATTAAATAATGAGACTGTACATAATGGTATTAAACTATTTAACTATGAAGTTATAAATGATAAAATACACGCTCAAGCTCAATATTTTAGTAAACAAATGTATCAAATACTTGCATACTTAGATGAGACAAGTCCAGCTAGTCCAAAGATAGGTAATAAAAGTGATAAATATACGTTTTTTCACCCTAAACATGCTTATTCAGACAGACTAGTTTCATACTTAAAAAATAATTTTCCAGCATTTGATGAAGAAACTCTATTTTTATTCGCTAAAACTAGCGATACGTTGTCTGGAGCTGTCCAGGATCCTTATTTTTGGTCTGACACTGACTATTGGAAATTCAACAATGATGCACTGACCGGATACCTACCAACTACTATGGATGAAAATGTATTTGATGTAACCAAGATAAAGCTGTTTAATCAAAGATTTGAAATTCCTAGATATACTCCTACTTTTTTTATAATTGATAGCATAGACGCTAAGGTTGGATATATATGGACCCTGACAAATAACCTAACAGGTGAGGAAGTTGTCAGAGTCAAAGGAGTACCGTTTTTTGTATGGAAATTTAAAGATTTAGGTAAATATAATTTAGCAGTACAAGTAACGGATAGTTCAGGTGCATCATATTTTCAAAATATTGAAAACCTAATCACCGTAAATGATAAAATAATATATACTAAAAGTATTGAAAATAGATTAGATGAAAGAAAACTACAAATATTAAGTTCTTGATTTTATTCATTATAAATAATTAAAATAATTAATAACAATGGCATTTACACCAATCGACATTCCAATACAAGAAATTCTAGAAACAGACTTTGTTGTAGACATGAGAATCATAGATAATTCTAATTTTCTTTTACTAAAAGACAAGTTAGAAGATCTAATTAATAATCTAGAGATTGATACAAATACTCTGGCTATAGGAACTGATACTCCTATTAGTTACTTAAGAACTGATTCGTTAATTTTAGAGGACACCGGTTTCATTATGCAAACTGGAACTCCTGTACAAACAATAGCGGCTCTTACCAAAAATGGTAGTGATCAATCTGTACTAAACATAGATATATTATCAGTGGACTCAACTATTCAGTCTGATTCCTTGAGTGTAAATGCATTGACTATAAATGATACGTTACAAGTCGATGGCCCTACTACCTTTAACGCTAATACTACTAACCTAGCAAGTGTTATTGAATCTAAAGAAGATGTAGTATCTGTATTAACAAATACTCTTAACGTAGCAACCGCTACTATTACATTAACTAGCGCTTCCAGACAAAATATATTCTTAACGTTAGATGCTGATTCTACGGTATATAACGGAGGTGCATTAGAAGCAGGTTTAACTGATATAAATGTCATTATAGATTTTGATGCTATCAATCCTCCAGCTCAAAACACAGGGTTCACTATATACATTGTAAATATAAAAGAACAAGGTCAGCTTGCAAATACTAGTATATTAACTGACGTAAACGCATTTCCTTTAGGATTAACTATTTCTGCTGGAACTAACCAAAATACTACATTACCTATTATACTACATAGCGGAAGTGTTTCATTAACAATTGCGTCAGGCGGAGTTCTTGAATTTAATTCAGTAGTGTCTCTACTATACGTAATAGATTTTAATTTAGCTGATAGACTAATGATAAAGTCTGATATTAATATGATAATAGCTTAAAAAAAGAATATACTATAAATGGCAATTACACCTTTAATTAAACCCGTACAAAATAAAAAGGGTATATTATATAATTTTCAGAGTTCTATAGAGGATATTCAGTTAAATTTAACTAATAATCCAAATGGAGTTAGATATTCTAAGTTTGCTTTACTTAGAATTCCTGAAATTGGAACGCCAGATACATTGGCTACTGATAATAAGATACAATTTTTAGCACCTGGAGAAACTCCTATATAGATGGACTATCCAGTGATAACAATATAAATTTAGCTGAAAGCTTTCAAAATTATGCTCTTAACCTAGAAGCCTTATTGATAAGTAGACCTGAATATAATTACGAAGCTAAGCATACGGTTGCTGAAAGAGTATTTTTCAAGTGGTTAAAGGAAATGGGTGCTATTAGATATCAGGATGCTAATAACCTTCAGAAAAATACACCATTATTGGGTACTGAAAAAAGATTCGTAGAAATAAATGAAACCTTATCTACATATAACAATGTGGTAAAATACGTTGCTGATATTGACGTTGTCAATTCTATACGATCTCCAGAAAATGCATATACTGAGATATTTATACACATTCCAACTAACGTTGGAACAACTCCGTATGTGCTATTTAAATCTACTAAGGATGAAAATTACTTTCCAAATCAGACCATAACAAATAATCCTCCGGATCCATTAGATATAGAATATTTAAAGGGACGTCATTACAACGAAGTAAATCCATTTGGACTAAGCATTAAGGCATTTTACGATAAAGACGATGGAAGTATAGTTAATGAAATAACGGATGACCCAACTAATACAGGTTCATTGGCTCCAGGTATATGGTATACTGAACTTACTAATAATTCGTATTTCACTGATGATTATAATTCAACTGGAGAATACGACGTAGCCAAAGATCAACTGATAAGTAAATCACTAGGCGTTACTTCAGTTGAATATGTAAGAAATACATTAGACGGAGTTGGTATAGATTTTGATTTAAATAATTATCTATTGGCTGCAGAAAACCAAGAGATACAGGTATTTACTCAATTTAATGATTACGTATCAAATAAGAATTTCGAATACAATGCTATATTAATATACTATGATGTATTTGACCCTAATAACTTAGACGCAAATGGTAATCCTATAGACTTAAAGACAAACTTATACGGAGTACTTTTCTTAGATAAAGTAGAGCAAGATGGAATAGAGTTCATGATTCCACCAGTAACTAAATATATGCCAGATCCATTGAATGGAACCAATGGAAATGCATTTTCTCATAAACCAAATTTAAAATTAGATACCTCTGTAGAGAATGTGCTTGTAGAAAAGTCTATTAATGACTATTCTACTTTTTCTCTAGATTTATTTTTAGATGTATTAACCGAATTTAAACAACTACAGGTTTTATATAATGATAAAATATTACAACTTGATGAACTATCACAACAAGTAGATAATTTAACTGATCTATTAATAAACCAAGAGGACCAAAAAGAACTGGACATAAAGATAACTAATCTGGAAACATCAGTTACTGCAAGTCAGTCGCTTTTCGATAACACACAAGCGGTTGTTAAAATGATAGAAAACGTAAATGACAAAGTAAATGATATAATCGCTGGAACTACTTCTATAGAAGTTTCATACAATCTAGATGCAATTAAATCAGGACCTGGAATTACAATAGACCGCTCTATACCTAATAGAGTTAGAATCCTAAATACTAACCAAGAATATAATATTGAAAATACTTCAATATCTAATTTATTCATAAACAATAACATTAAATTAGGAAGATTTAGCAACTACGTTAGACACGAAAATGCTGGTATAGAAATAAGCTTAGACAGAGATCTACAATTATTCATAGATGACTCTGATATAACTTGGTCTAAGGGTCAGTCTATGCAACTTGTATTCAAGGATCCTATAGATTTAAATATCTATAATATAAAAATATACACTGATGCATTAAATAGATTAAATTTAGGATCGTTTGGTAAACTAATAGTTACATTTGACGATACTGATTTTCTAACTGATAACGATCCTATTTTTCAAATAACATGTACAGATAAAGATTTACTAACTTTTAAAATAGATAAAATAAGATAATATAATATGTCAAACACAACGAATTCACTACAAGACTTATTGGCTAGACTAGCTATTGATATAGAGAATATGAACTCTTTTTTATTTAGTTTAAATAATATGTTAGAGTCAAAATCTGATTCAGTGGATATTACTCAAACCAAGAACGATGGAAGTCAATATGTCATAAACGTACCTTCATTTGGATATTTAAAAGGTAAAATAAATGATTTAAACGAGAATTTCAATACCCTTATAAATACTAATGATAATGTTATAGGTATTAAATCATCTAATGGAGACGTAAGAAAGTTTGAATTACAAAATATATCAAGTATCATAAATGATTTAGAAGACGTAGAAAACTCAACATTTAACATACCTACAGATTTTAGAATAAAAAACAATTGGTTTTTTGAATCTTTCTTAAACCCATTACTTTTCGTAAGTGTTAATATAAGTGCTGTAATGTCAAGTGATATATCTAGATTTGCAGTGAAAAGAATTGTAGTAAATTCAATAAATGATGATGATTTAGAATATTTTGATAACAATTACAAGGGAATAAATAATTTAACACTTGCATCCACTATAGCTGATTTAGAATCTAATGGAATAGATTATATAGAAGATGACAATATAGTAGATTTACCAGTTGGTATAAACAGATATAAAGGAAACTTTGATGTAATACGTATTTTACAAGAAGATGTTGTAGACACAACAACCGCTACGCCAACTACAATAACTAGACGTAGATATAAACTAAGCTCATTAATATACACAGACGTATTAACTGGATCAGTTGGTTCTAAATTCCTAGCAGTAGGCGATAGATTAATAACTAATGATGATTCTGAATATGAAATAACTTCAGTTAACGTAACAGACTCAGAAGTTGTTTTGTCAAATGTATTTGGAGTAGAACCAATTACTATAGGTGCAAAAATACTTAAAATTAAACCTTCGGTATACGTAGCCCCTGAACTTCAGATAAACGTAGGATTCAATGAAAGAGAAATTATTTTCACAAAACCTATATCTACTAAACAAAACGTAACTACTGATGGATATTCAAATGGATTTGGATTGTATACAAATGAATTAACAATATCTCTAGGTGATGAAAGCGAAAGTACTCTAGAAAACTATTATAACAATTTTGTTTCAGATTTTGGTTTAATTTTATTAAACTCAGCAAAGGAGAAAACAATTCCTGCTATTCTAGCGGCAACTCCTGATGCACCAATCATGTCTGCTGATAATTTTCAAGTTACACAAGTAGATTCACATATTAAAGAAGCTGAAAATATAATAGAATTAAAAGGTAAAATAAAAGAAAAAGAGGATGCTGTTTCAAAGAAAAAAGAAATAGACAGACAAATTACAAGTTTAAAGGCCGAGATATCAACTACAGCTAAAACTAAGGCTGAGAAACAAAGAATTCAAAAAAGCGTAGCTAAAAATACTGAATCTAGAAAGGTTCTTCAAGATAGAATATCCACCTTAGTTAAGGATATAACTTTAACCGTATCTACTACGCCTCAATTTGTTACTTTGTCTACATATAAAATAACTGGCTTCTGGGAAATACCAGCTCCTAAAGTCACAACATATGGTAAACAGGAGGTAGTTCAATTCATTTATAGATTTAGATACCTAAGCAAAAAGGGTACTGCTCCTAACGCAACACAAAGTGAGTTTGTTGAATCTAATGGAACCAAGAAGTTTGCTGTATTTTCTCCATGGACTGAAAGAAAAACAAAACATAGAAGCAAAGTATTAAACGAAGAAACTGGACTATACGAATGGTCAACGGAAACCGTTTCAAGTGCAGATGAGGTTAATTCAAATCAATTGTCGATATCTATACGAAAAGGCGAAATTGTAGAAATACAAATAAAATCCCTATCTGAAGCTGGGTGGCCAAACAATGCTGCGGAGT
>Ga0210003_1004246_pt1 | contig 11405 bp, 12 predicted proteins | sample LantaG_FD_182804 | JGI IMG/M metagenome (GOLD analysis project Ga0210003, IMG submission 182804) | Deep subsurface microbial communities from Baltic Sea to uncover new lineages of life (NeLLi) - Landsort_02402 metaG (SPAdes) (version 2) | ecosystem: Environmental > Aquatic > Marine > Oceanic >...
CGCGCCGATGCCATACCCGGCGATCGCGATCCCTTCCAGCAGTTGGTGCGGGTCGCCCTCGATCAGGAGGCGGTCTTTGAAAGTGCCCGGCTCCGACTCGTCGGCGTTGCACACGACGTAGGCTGTGCCATCGCCCGACTTAGCGCCCGCGGCTGTGAAGCGCATCTTGAGGCCGGTCGGGAAGCCCGCGCCGCCGCGTCCCTGCACGCCCGCCGTGGCGATTTCCTCCACCACCTGCTCCGGCGTCATCGTCGTGAGCGCCTTGCGCAGCGCCTGGTATGCGCCCGCTGCCAGCGCTTCCCCCAGCGACTGCGGGTCAATCTGGCCGACGTTGCGCAGCAGCGCGTGAGTGCGGTCCTCAACCTCAATACCAATGATCTCGTCGGCAGGAGACAGGGGCCGGGGTTCCTCGCCGGCCAGGATGGAGTGGAGGCGGCTGGGAGTGACTTGGCGGTAAAGCAGGCTGTCGGTGGTCACCACCGGCCCGCGTCCGCACTGGCCGATGCAACTGGTGCGCTTGACCTCGACGCCCGCCTTCTCAAGTGCGCGGCGCAAGCCAGCAGCGCCTGCCGCGTGGCAGGGGCCATCGTCGCACAGGCACACGCCGGGTTCCGGCGGCTCGCCGACGTGCCACATCGAGTAGAACGTCGCCGCACCGTACACTTCACGGGCAGACAGACGGAAGTGTTGTGCGGCGGATTCGATGGTTGCCTGGGAAAGATAGCCCAGGCGGCTGTTCAGTTCGCCCAGCGCGGGCAGCAACTCGGCCCGATCTGGCGAAAAGCGCGACAGAATCCCACGCACACCACGTTCGGATGTTTGGTCAGATAGGCTCATGCTTTTCCCTCTTTTGCTAAAGTCCGTTCAATCTACGCCGGCCACCCCCAGTTTCGCCAGTTCGCTCACGATGGTGAAAGTGGCGTGGGGGGTGGTAAAGATGGGCACCCCTTTCTCGGTGGCCTTCTCCACGGTGCCGGGGTCGAGTTCCCGCCCTTCGGTAACGACGATGCCGGCCAGTTCCAGCAGCGATGCCACGGCCACGATGTTGGGGTGGGCCTGCAATGTGATCCACAGGTTGCCTTTCTGGGCCTTGGCCAACACGCAACTCAAGAGGTCCGAGGCGTAGCCCCCCGTGACCTCCGTGTCCAGTTTGTCCGGCGCCGCCCGCACCACAAGGTCGAGTGCAGCGGCAATCCCTCGGAGTTTCATGCTCTCCCCCTTTCGTCAAGATAGATGATGATGTCCAGGTGGGTGCCGACGCCGACGTTGGAGTCCAGTTTCATGACGTCGGCGCAGGCTTGAATGTTGTTCAGCCCCATGCCCGCGCCGAAGCCCATCTCGCGCACCCACTCGGGCGCGGTGGAGAAGCCGGGCTGCATGGCCTGCTCGATGTCGGGGATGCCGGGGCCGCCGTCAATTGCTTCGATGCGGATCTGATCTGGCTGCACCTCGGCCACGATCTCTCCCCCATCGGTGTAGATGACAATGTTGATCTCCGCCTCGTAGGTGGCGACGGCGACGCGGCGGATCACGGGAGGAGCGATGCCCAGGCGGCTGAGCGTTGTCTTGAGGCTGCTGGAAGCCTCCCCCGCCGCGCTGAAGTCCTTGCCCGCGACGTGGTAGCCGAATACCAGAGCCGTCTCGTCAGCGACGATGTCCTCGAAGATGTGGCTGGCCCGATAGCGGTGGATCTCCTCTTCCTGATAGTCAATCTCCAGTTCCCTGAGCAGGGCCCGCACAATGTCACCCTGGGTGATGATGCCCACCAGTTCTCTGTGCCGGTTAACGACGGGGAAACGGCCGAACCCAAAACGAGCGAACTGACCGACAACATGGACGAGGGGTTCATCGGTGTAGAGCGTCTTCACGCTGTGGGTCATCTTCTCGCCTACGGCGACGCCGATCTCCCCGTTCGCCAGCGCCTTGATGAGGTCCTCGATGCTGACGATGCCTGCCAACCGCCCGTCTTCGAGCACCGGCGTGCCAGAGATGCGGTGGGTGCGCAGAATCTCCCGGAACTCGGCCATCGTAGTCTGAGGGGTGACGGTGACCACTTCTCTGGTCATGGCATCCTCGACCTTCAGTTCGTAGGTCAGTTCCTGGAGTTTAGTGACCTCTTTTCTTACATCCTTGTCCACCTGGTGGTTCTCCTACTTGTTTTCGAAGGCCTGGCGCCAGCGGCGCAGCGAGAGTTCGAAGAGGCCACAACTGGGGAGACCGGCCTTGTAAAGCCGGCCACAAGTTTCGAACATGGTGTACTTCGAGGCCAGCAAAGAGATGCCCTTCTCTCTGGCCAGGGCGATGGTCTCCGGCGGCGGCAACTTCCCCCGCACGAAGACGATGACCCTGATGCCGACCATCTCCGTCGTGCGCACCACCTGAGGATTGGTCAGCCCAGTCATCAGGAGCGCGTCCTCGTGGGTGAAGGCTAGAACGTCGCTCATCAGGTCTGCCCCGCAGCCCATCTGCACTTCCCTGTTCAGATCCACCTCTTCGGAAATCACTTTTCCTTCTATGATAGACAACACCTCACGAAGTTTCATCTCCTGGCCTCCTGCAATGGGCTTGGGTCATTATGCGTCTCTCATCTCGGGGGCGAATGATTAACACCAGACCGAATTATAGTCAAACGGTTACACTTGTCAACAGTACCTACCGACCAAATTCTTGCTCGCCGTGCAAGAGAATTAAACGGGGCTCCTGGCGGACGTGCTGTCCGTCAGCGCCGGACGACACGTCCGGCGTGAGCCATCTGGTTCCGGCTTGTCCGGGTTCAAGTCCACCAGCGCCCGCGCCCGTTCCCAGTCCTCGGGGGTGTTGACGTTGAAGAACGACAGCCCTTGGGGGTCGAAGCGGGCAATCTCAGCCTGCTCCACGTAGCGCACGCCGACCTCGTGGTAGAACGAGACGATGCGCCGCTCGCCACGGGCCAACGCCCTCTCGACCGGCCCCAGGCAGGTCGCCGGCCGGTAGACGGCGTGCAGCGGCTCCACGTCCGCCCAGCGAGGCACGACGACATCAGCCTCGTGCGCCAGCGAGATGAGGTAGCGCAGCAGGTCGAGATTGAGAAACGGCATATCACAGGCGACGACGATTGCCAGTTCCCCGCGCGCTGCCAGCAACCCAGCGTGCACCCCGGCCAGCACCCCGGCCCCCACGTACCGGTCGGCGACGACCCGTGCCGGCAGGGGAAGCAGTCGAGGAGCCAGGCTGGTGACGACGACGAGATCGTCTGTCAACCGGGCCAGCACGTCCAGCGTGCGGGCAACCAGCGTCCGCCCCTCCAGTTCAAGAAGCGCCTTATCGCGCCCCAGGCGGGCGCTCCGGCCACCCGCGAGCACCACGCCGCTCAGGGTTGGTTCCGATCTATCCATGTGGGAGTCCGTAGTAGCGACTTTAGTCGCTCACTCCTCGCACCGGACGACTAAAGTCGTCACTACAACGTCACTACGAATAAACGGATAGGGCTGGGGGTCGACGGTTGGCCTCCAGCCCCATCTCGAACTCAGGCACAGCAGACGCCCGGTAGTCCGTTAGCAGCCGGACCACCCCAAGTACGCTTGATAACGCTGCTTACTCCTTCCCGCGCAGGTAGACGAACCAGTAGAGCGCGGCGACGAAGAAAGACCCACCGACGATGTTACCCAGCGTGACCGGGAGCAGGTTGCCCACCAAGAAGCTACCCCAGGTCAGGTTGGCATAATCGGCCGCCGTTTTCCCCACCATTGAGAGGAAGTCAGCGTTCCCCTTCAGGAAGATGCCCATCGGGATGAAGTACATGTTCGCCACGCAGTGCTCGAAGCCACTGGCGACGAAGGCCATGATGGGGAACCAGATGCCCCAGACCTTGCCAACGACGGTCTTGGCCCCAATGGCCAGCCACACGGCCAGGCAGACCAACCAGTTGCAGCCGACGCCCCGGCAGAAGGCGGCCCAGAAAGTCAGGTTGCACTTGGCGTTGGCGATGCCGATCGCTTTCAGCCCGACCGCCCCGCCGTTCACCGTCCACAGTTGCGACCCGTACATGAACCAGACCAGGAGCAGACTGCCGGCAAAGTTGGCCAGGTAGACCCAGAACCAGTTGCGCAACAGGCCGTTGAGCCAGTGGACTTTCCCACGCAGCACACCCGTCATAATCAGGTTGTTGCCGGTGAAGAGTTCAGAACCACCGATGACGACGAGCATCAGGCCGACGGCGAAGACTGACCCGCCCAGGAACTTGGCGACACCGACGCCCAGAAAACTGGCCGTATCGTTGGTCACCATCGTTGCCAGTTCGGCTCCGAAGCCGATGTACACCCCGGCAAAGATGCCTAGGACAATCATCTTCAGAATAGAGAGTTTGGATTTCGCTTCCGCTATTCCGACGACTTTCTCCGCGATCTCAGGCGGAGAGTAAAATCCTGCTTCTGCAACCATGCATTTCCTCCTTTGTTTCGATAGATGAATTACTTCAGTGATTGAGGTTACGGTATGTGGATTATGTTCTTGGGAAGCCGACTCACCTCCTTTATCTCTGTTTCTCGTACCTCTCCGAATTGGAACGGAAACCAATTATAATGCACCTGGCACCCTGTGTCAACAATCAGCAGATACGCGGCAGTTGTTCCCCCACGAGCATGTCGAGGATGCGGCGAGCGCCCAACGCTGTGCGCAGCACGACGCGGCCTGCATGCTCCTCCGTCACCCGCCCGATGATCGCCGCCTCCCGCCCGTACTCGTGGGCGCGCATGGCATCCAGCACCCCGTCGGCCACCTCAGGTGCGAGGAAGGCCACCAACTTCCCCTCGTTAGCCACGTACAGTGGGTCGAGGCCCAGCAACTCGCAGGCGGCGCGCACCGCGTCCCGCACGGGGACGGCATGCTCCTCAATCTCAATGCCCACGCCCGACTTGCCGGCCACTTCGTTCAGCGCGGTGGCCAGGCCCCCCCGCGTGGGGTCACGCAGGCAATGGATGGCTTGAGGCGCGATCTCCAGCATGGCAGCCACCAGACCGTTGAGCGGCGCGCAGTCGCTCACCAGCGGCGCATCAAAACGCAGCCCTTCCCGCTGGCTCATGATAGTCATACCGTGATCGCCGACAGCACCGCTGAGGATGACCACATCGCCAGGCCGGGCCTGGTCGCCGCCTACCTCCACGCCAACGGGCACCACTCCGATGCCCGCCGTGTTGATGAACAGCCTGTCGGCTTTGCCGCGATCCACCACCTTCGTATCCCCGGTCACAATCTGCACGCCCACAGTCTGGGCGGTAGCGGCCATGGAAGCGACAACCCGCTCCAGGTCGGCCAGCGGCAGCCCCTCTTCAAGGATGAACCCTGCGCTGAGGTAGAGCGGCGTGGCCCCCCTCATCGCCAAGTCATTTATCGTGCCGCACACGGCCAACTTGCCGATGTCGCCGCCGGGGAAGAAGATGGGGCTCACCACGTAGGAGTCGGTCGTGAAGGCCAATTTTAGGTTCGAGGTCCCATTGAATGAACCCGGAACGTGAAACGTGAAACGTGAGACGTGAACTGTCGCTGCGTCATCCAGTTGCGCCAGGATGGGGTTATCGAAGTACTTCAGGAACAGATGCTCCACCAGTTCGTGGCTCAGTTGGCCGCCGGAGCCGTGGGCGAGCAGGATTTTATCAGACATCGGCCCCTCCGTACCGGTACCACGCGGCGCAGGCCCCCTCGGCGGAGACCATGCAGGGGCCAATAGGATGGGCCGGGGTGCAGACAGAGCGGAAGAGGGGGCAATCGGGTGGCTCCACGGTGCCCCGCAGCACGTCGCCGCAGCGACAGCCCTTGTGTTCGCGGGTCGGGCCGGGGTCCACAGGGAAAGCAAGTGCGGCATCGAAACGGGCATACTCGGGACGTAACGCCAACCCGCTGGCGGGCACGCGGCCCAGCCCCCGCCAGTCCGCCTCGCTCACCCCAAATACGCGCCGCATGATGCCCAGCGCCGCGCGATTCCCCTCCGGGCGGACGCTGCGGGAGTAGGCGTTGACTACCGCCGGCCGCCCGGCCTCGACCGTCTCCATCAGCGCGGCCACGGCCCGCAGGATGTCCAGTGGCTCGAAGCCGGCCACAGCGCAGGGGACAGAGTAGTCTCGCGGGAGGAACTCCCAGGCCTCGCTGCCGATGACGGTGGTCACGTGGCCGGGGCCGATGATGCCGGAAAGCCGCACCTCTCCCGCATCAAGGATGGCGCGGGTGGCCGGTGGGGTCAATTTGTGTAGTGAGAGGACGTAGAAGTTGTTCAGGCCCTCCGCTTCCGCCTGCAGGATGGATGCCGCCACGGTGGGCGCGGTGGTCTCGAAGCCGACGCCAAGGAAAATGACCGCCCGTTCGGGATTATCGCGGGCTATCTGCAGCGCATCCAGCGTGGAGTAGACGATCCGCACGTCGGCCCCTTCGGCTTTGGCCGCCTGCAGGGAGCCGCGGCTGCCCGGCACCTTGAGCATGTCGCCGAAGGTGACCAGGATCACGTCAGGCAGTCTGGCCAGGGCGATGGCGCGGTCCAGGTCGGCATTGGCGGTGACGCAGACGGGGCAGCCGGGGCCGGAGCGCAGTTCCACCGTGGGCGGCAGCATCTGCCGCAGGCCATGGCGGAAGATGGCGTGTGTGTGCCCGCCGCAGAATTCCATGAAACGCACGGGCTGTGTCGAGCATGCCCGGATGTTCGCCAGTAGTTTTCGCGCCAGGTGCGGGTCGCGAAACTCGTCAATGTACTTCATCGTAGAACTCGGCCAGTTCCTCAAGTAGCCGCAGCGTCTCCTGCGCCTCTTCTTCGTCCACTATGCCGATGGCGAAGCCCGTGTGTATCAGTACGTAGTCGCCCACCTGCGCCTGAGGTGTGAGCGCCAGGCTGATGGTGCGCTCCACCCCGCCGATCTCGGCCCGGGCGGAGGTTCCTTCAATGGATGTAATCAACGCTGGTATGGCTAGACACATTGTTTTTCCAAATCCTCTGAACGTAGTGGATTGGTACTCCAGCACGCCCACATTATATCAGAATCTGCGTTCTTCTCAACTCCTGAAGTATTGGAACAAGACCTTTTACGTATCTTCGCTGCCAACCTTGCGCTGGGAACGGCAGAGAGTAAGTAGGGATTGGACCAATCTGTGCTGCGCTGACCGCATCTTGTACGTCCTTTGAGATCGCTAACATAACCACGATGACAGCACAGGGAGCAGTACTGCTAATGCGTTCGGCTAGCGAGGGAACGGCTGCAGCGCGCTTACGACGGCGGGTAGGTTTGTCCAAGTGATTGATGGGTTCAAGGCACAAATCGTCCAAATAGCATCCGATAGACTTGAAGAACTGAAGAAAGTTGGTACCCTGTCCACACTTCTCACCGTACACGCTGGCAAACGCTTCCCTGGTATAGCGAAACAAATTAGCGTTAGCCAAGTAGAAGAATCCGCCCCCGGCTGGCGGGGATTCACCGATGAACAAGATCTGAATTGTATCAGGGCGATAACTCAAGCGAATCTCTTCAAGGGACAATTCTGACACCGTGGCCTCTCCTAAAGCTATATCGTTTACTTCACGGCAAAATGCGCGATCACCGCCTGCCCCAGCGAGATGCCGCCATCGTTGCACGGCACCTGCCGGTGTAAAAGGACGCGCAGGCCCACCTCCCGCAGTCGTGGTACGACCAGCGCCAGGAGCAGCCGGTTCTGGAAGCAGCCGCCGCTCAACGCCACGGTCCGCAGCCCCGTCTCCTGGGCAATCCGCTCACACGTCGCCGCCATCATCTCTGCCACGGTGACGTGGAAGCGACAGGCCATCTCCCCCACGGCCACCCCACCCCGCAGGTCATTGAGCAGCGCCTCGAACAACCCGCGCAGCCGGATCACCGTCCCATCCTCCCCCTTCTCGATGCCGAACGGATAACTTCGCAATTCGCAATTCGCAATTCGCAATTCTTTCACCGCCATTTCCAGTTCCACAGCCGCCTGCGCCTCGTAGGTGATGCGCTCCCGCACCCCCAGCAGCGCCGAAACTGCGTCGAACAGCCGGCCGCCGGCCGAAGTCTGCGGGCAATTGATCCCTCCGTCAACCTGCCGTTGGATGATGCGCAACTCCTCCTCGCCCACGGTGGTCTCGAAGGGAAAGGAGGACAACCGGCCAGTGAGCGCGTAAAGATAGCCGATGGTCAGGCGGTAGGGATTGCGGATGGCCGCCTCGCCGCCGGGCATGGGCAGATACTCCAGATGCGCCGCCCGCCGGAAGCCGTGATAGTCGGCCACCAGGAACTCGCCGCCCCAGATATGCCCGTCGCTGCCATAGCCGGTACCGTCCCAGGCCACGCCGATGACCGGGCCGTCGTCCGGCGTCCAGCCGTTGTCGGCCAGGCAACTGGCGATGTGGGCGTGGTGGTGCTGAATAGCGAATTGCGAATTGCGAATTGCGAATTGTGATTTTGCGTATTTGGTGGAGAGGTATTCTGGATGCAAATCGTGGGCGATGATCTCCGGCTGGATGCGGAACAGCCGTTTGTAGAGTTCAATCGTGGTCTCGAAGTGCTCCAGCGTCTCCAGGTTCTCCATGTCGCCGATGTGCTGGCTGAGGAAGGCGTACTCGTCCCTGGTGACGCAGAAGGTGTTCTTCAGTTCCGCCCCGCAGGCCAGGATTTGCCTGACCCGGAACGGGAGTTTTATGGGAAAGGGGGCGTAGCCGCGTGAGCGACGGATGGGCTGGGGCAAGGCGGTTTCAGGTTGCAGAGTTTCAGGTTTGGAGTTAGACCGTGAAACGTGAAACGTGAAACGTGAAGCGCGAGGCACAAACCACACGCTATCGTCATAACGCGCATAGATGTCGCGGTCGTGCAGCAAGAAGTAGTCGGCCAGATGGGCCAAACGGCGCAGCGCCTCGTCGTTGTCGCGGGCGATGGGCTCCTCGGACAGATTGCCGCTGGTCATCACCAGTGGCCGCCCCACGTCCCGCAGGAGTACGTGGTGCAGCGGCGTGTAGGGGAGCATGACCCCCAGGTAGTTGTTGCGCGGAGCCACCAGCCGAGAGACGTTCGATGCGGGCTTCCAGGGGAGCAACACGATGGGGCACTGAGGCGAGGTCAACAGCCGCTTCTCTTCATCCGAAACCCAACAGTGCTGTTTGATCTCCTCCAACGTGGCCATCATCACCGCTAACGGCTTGGCCGGGCGTCCCTTGCGCTCCCGTAGCCTGCGCACGGCCTCCCCGTCGGTAGCGTCGCAGGCCAGGTGGAAGCCACCCAGTCCCTTGATGGCAAGGATGGCCCCCCCTCGCAGCAGACGGGCAGCCTGGGCGATGACATCATGCGAATTGCGAATTGCGAATTGCGAATTGCGAATTGCGTCTGGAACCTGGAACCTGGGACTTGAAACCAACCAGACGTGCGGCCCGCATATCGGACACGCATTCGGCTGGGCGTGAAACCGCCTATCCAACGGGTCGTCGTACTCCGCCTGGCACTGCGGGCACATGACGAAATCCCGCATAGTGGTCAGCGGACGGTCGTAGGGGATGTCGGCGATGATGGTGAAGCGCGGGCCACAGTTGGTGCAGTTGGTGAAAGGGTACCGATAGCGGCGGTCGGTCGGATCCAGCAACTCCCGCAGGCAATCAGGGCAGGTGGCGATGTCGGGGGAGATGAGTTGGTAGCGCCCCTCCTCGGCCACGCTGTGGCGGATTTCGAAAGTCGTGTAGCCAGCCGACGGCGCATCGGCAATTTCAATGCCTTCGATGTGCGCCAGCGGCGGAGCCTTCCCCTCCAGGTCGCGCACAAACGCTGCCAGCGTGTCCGCCGGCCCTTCGATCTCGATCTCCACCCCGCCGGAATGGTTGAGCACCCAGCCGGCCAGGCCATGCTCGTGCGCCAACCGGTAGACGAAGGGGCGGAAACCGACTCCTTGCACGACGCCGCGCACATTGATTGTCTTCCGTATCAACTCGCCCGGCATCTCTCAACCAGCCAGTCAATCCATTCCTGCACTCCCTTTCCCGTCTTGCAGGATACGGGGAAGAAGGCGACATCGGGGTTAAGCGCCTCGACGCCACGGCGGAAGTAGTCCAGATCGAACTCTAACAGAGGCAACAAATCTACTTTGTTGAGCGCCAGCACATCCACGACGCTGAACATGCCCGGATACTTGTACGGCTTGTCGTCCCCTTCGGGCGTGCTGGCGATCATGACCTTGAGGTGCTCCCCCAAGGCGAAGCTGGTAGGGCAGATGAGGTTGCCCACGTTCTCGATGAGCAGCAAATCGGTCTCGTCCAGCGGCAGCCTGGGCAAGGCGACGCGCACCATGTTAGCGTCCAGGTGGCAGGCCCCGCCGGTATTGATCTGCACCACCGGAACACCCAGGCGGGCGATGCGGTCGGCGTCAATCGTCGAGGCGACATCGCCCTCAATCACGCCAATGCGCAGCCGGTCTCGCAGCGCCTCAATCGTGCGCTCGATGAGGCTGGTCTTGCCCGCCCCGGGCGCGGCCATCACGTTCAGAACGAAGACGCCCTTCTCATCGAACAGTCGCCGGTTTTCCTGTGCGATCTGCTCATTGGCGCTTAGAATATCTTTGACGATTTCTACTTTCAAAATGTGTCTCCCTTGCGTGCCATTCGCGTGCCATCGCCTCAAGCCGTGAATCCCCACGGAATCATCCGATAATCATCCGCCAATCGTCCGATAATCCGGCAGGAATCCGGCAAGAATCCGGCAACATCAACGTGAGACGTGCCAGTTCTTGTTCGGTCATGCCGGTACCCTCGCCTTATTGAGCGCCAACTCTTGCCTCTTGCCTCTTGTCCGGTCACTCCACCTCAATACTGTCCATATAAAACTCCCGCCCGGCGACGAACTCACCGCCCATCGCCTGGCAGACGGGACAGGCCCAGTTGCCGTCTTCCAGCGCGAACTCGTGGCTGCAGGCGCGGCAGCGGAAGCGGGCCGACTGCCACTCGAACGCCAGTTGCGCCCCCTCGGCCAGCGTGCCTTTGCTGACGAAGTCGAAGTAGAACTGGACGCAATCGTCCACGATGCCCGACACCTCGCCGACGACCAGGTTGATGCGCGTGATATGCCCCGCGCCAGCCCGCTCGGCGTATTCCAGCGCCAGGTTGAGCATGCTCTGGGTGACGGCCAGTTCGTGCACTACTGCTCTCCCGTTTCCAACTCAGCCAACACGACCTCCACGGCGCGGGGGATGGCCGCCGCCACCGCAGGCGTGCACGCCTCGCCGAAGGTCAGCACGTCCTCGACCTCGATGGCGAGGATAGTGATGGCTTCATCTCCGGGCAACGTCAGCCCCAAGCCACGTCCCAGGGCCAGCGCACCGGTCAGGGAAAGATCGTGCGTCGAGCCCGAATGCAACGAGGCCCGCAGATCGTTGGGGTGTAGGCGATGGATGTCACCCGCTCTGCCATCGCGGGTCTG
>Ga0210003_1004248_pt1 | contig 11404 bp, 9 predicted proteins | sample LantaG_FD_182804 | JGI IMG/M metagenome (GOLD analysis project Ga0210003, IMG submission 182804) | Deep subsurface microbial communities from Baltic Sea to uncover new lineages of life (NeLLi) - Landsort_02402 metaG (SPAdes) (version 2) | ecosystem: Environmental > Aquatic > Marine > Oceanic >...
ACAAAAAAAGCCGGCGTGAAAAGAAGGCCCCGGGCCTTCCTCTCTCGCCGGCTTACGCTGCGACGGACCTCCCGGACACTGCCGGATTGCCCCTCGTCTCGTCTTCCGTTCGTGGGAACGAATGTTCGAATTGTTTTGAGCTGTTTTTCCCGGGCAACGAGGACGTGCGAGCGTCATCGCCTCCGCGGGATGTGCAAGATTATATTGGGGGGTTTGGGTAACGCAAGCAGAATTTTCCAGCGGGCCTGCGGTTCCCCCTCAATGCTTTGGCTGGACACTCACTCGCACCCAAAAGACTTCCGCGGCGTGGCATCGATCGAGAAAGCCTCATGCCACGCCTCGCGGTATGCCGAGAACACTCCCCGGCACAACACCCCTCTTGGGTGGGGGTGTCGTGCCGCTCCGGCGAAGCGCGGCGCCGGCGGATGGCAGGATGCCACCGCCGGCGCCGGTTTGTCGGGAACACATGCTGCGGGCGAGTCTCTGCCTGCCTGGGGGCTGACGAATGACACGCATCAGGTCGCAGGGAGAGATTGAGGCGGCGGTCTGTGATGCCGTGTCACGATTCCAGCAGGAGTTCATGGGCCGGGGCCCTAAACACGTCCATGCCCATCTCGTGGAAAACAGGCTGTTTGTCCACCTCGAAGGAGTTCTCACCGCTGCCGAGCAACGGCTGCTCGAAGGATCGGGAGCGGGAAACGGCAAGGGAGCCGAACTCCTCAAACAACTCCGTAGCCAACTCGTAATCGCCGGCCGCCAAGTGCTCGACAAGCTTGTTAGCGAGGCCGCCGGTGCCTCGCCCGTGATGCTCCACCACGACATTTCGCCGGTGACCGGCGAAGAGGTGATCGTGTTCACCCTCGCCGCTCCGCCCCTCTGCCGCGACCGGCGCCGCCGGTAGCAGACCGTCTGCGGAGTGGCAGACGGGGTGGCCTTTGTGCCCGCAGTCCCCGGGCTCGCGCCCTGGGGCTTTTATGCGGGAGAGATGAGGGGTGCACTCATGTTTCGGCAGGCGTGTGCCGCATAGAAGCCCCCAAGCGCGAGCTGGGGGACTGTGACGTGGCGCATAGCTGGGCTCCGCCATATAAACGCGGCGCCGACTTTGGGCGGAGTGGCAGGCAGGGTGGCCTTTGTGCCCGCAGTCCCCGGGCTCGCGCCCTGGGGCTTTTATGCGGGAGAGATGAGGGGTGCACTCCTGAAGGGCCAGGCGTGTGCCGCATAGAAGCCCCCAAGCGCAAGCTGGGGGACTGTGACGTGGCGCATAGCTGGGCTCCGCCATACAAACGCGGCGCCGACTTTGGGCGGAATGGCAGGCGGGGTGGCCTTTGTGCCCGCAGTCCCCGGGCTCGCGCCCTGGGGCTTTTATGCGGGAGAGAGGAGAGGTGCACTCCTGAAGGGCCCGGCGTGTGCCGCATAGAAGCCCCCAAGCGCCAGCTGGGGGACTGTGACGTGGCGCATAGCTGGGCTCCGCCATATAAACGCAGCGCCGACTTTGGGCGGAGTGGCAGGCAGGGTGGCCTTTGTGCCCGCAGTCCCCGGGCTCGCGCCCGGGGCTTTTATGCGGGAGAGACCGCAGGGGAAGGGGTTGCCCGTGTTATCGAGCCGGCCTCGCAAGTGAGCGGAGGCAGGATGCCGGAGCGAAGCTTGCGCGGAGTGAGCGGAGGCAGGATGCCGGAGCGAACGTCCGACGAGATGGCACGGGCAACCCCGACCCACCCAGGAGGTAACGTCAACTGGCAAACGGGGTTGCCCGTGCTATCGAGCCGGCCTCGCAAGTGAGCGGAGGCAGGATGCCGGAGCGAAGCTTGCGCGGAGTGAGCGGAGGCAGGATGCCGAAGCGAACGTCCGGCGAGATGGCACGGGCAACCCCGACCCACCCAGGAGGTAACGTCACCTGGCAAACGGGGTTAGCCGTGCTCTCGAGCCGGCCTTGCACGAAACCGCGCCGGTGCGTCGAATCGTGGCAACCGGCGTGAGAGCCGGCCCTGGCTCCCCCGAGGCACGACAACCATGGCGCAGGACAAACGTGAACGGAAACCGGCTGTCGGGCAGGCCACCGGTGCCAACCTGGCTGCCGCGATCGAGGGGCTCGGCGTCTTTTATCTCGGCACAAAACTTACCGACTCAGGCACCGTCGCCGGCGAGCCCTTGCTCGTCGATGCCCGCCGGTTCACGACCCACGCGATCTGCGTTGGCATGACCGGCAGCGGCAAGACCGGCCTGCTCGTGGGGCTCATCGAGGAGGCGGCGATCGACGGCATCCCGACGCTCGTCATCGATCCCAAAGGAGACCTCGCCAACGTCCTGCTTTCCTTCCCCAACCTCGCGCCGGCCGACTTCCAGCCCTGGGTCGATCCCGACGCCGCAAAGCGGGACGGCATCACGCTCGAGGAGCTCGCGACTCGCACGGCCACGACATGGTCCGACGGACTCGCCGCCTCGGGCCAGTCGGGCGAGCGGATCCAGCGGCTCCACGAGGCCGTAGAGATGGCTGTCTACACGCCCGGCAGCCGCAGCGGCATCCCGCTGGCCATGCTCGGCAGCCTGGAGGCACCGCCGCCGGCCATCCTCGACGACGCTGAAGCTCGCCGCGAGCGGATCGAGTCGCTCGTCTCGGGCATCCTGGCGCTGGTGGGCCTCGACGCCGAGCCGGGCACCAGCCGCGACCACGTGCTCCTCTCGACGATCGTCGAGAGCCTGTGGAGGAGCGGCCAGAAGGTCGACTTCGGCACGCTCGTGCGGACGATCCCCGCGCCCCCGATCGAGCGGGTGGGCTTCCTCGACCTCGAAAACTTCTATCCCGCCGGCGACCGTTTCCAGCTCGCCACCCGGCTCAACACCGTGGCTGCAGCGCCGGGATTCGAGGCCTGGCTCGAAGGGGAGCCGCTCGACGTAGGACGGCTGCTCTGGACTCCTGCGGGCAAGCCCCGCGTGGCGGTTGTCTCGATCGCACACCTCACCGATGCCCAGCGGATGGCGTTCGTGACCCTGCTCGCCGGCCAGACCATTTCCTGGATGCGGTCGCAGGGGGGAACGTCCTCGCTCAAGGCGCTATTTTTGATGGACGAGGTGTTCGGCTATGTGCCGCCGGTGGCCAACCCGCCGAGCAAGACACCGATCCTCACGCTCCTCAAGCAGGCCCGCGCCTACGGGCTGGGCGTGGTGCTCGCCACGCAGAATCCGGTCGACCTCGACTACAAGGGGCTCTCAAACGCGGGCCTCTGGTTTCTGGGCCGCCTGCAGACGGCCCGCGACAAGGCTCGGGTGCTCGACGGGCTCGAGGGGGCGGCGGCCAGTGCCGGCGGCTCGTTCGATCGGGGGCGGCTCGACCGGTTGCTCTCAGGGCTCGAGCAGCGGCGGTTCCTGATGCACTCCGTGCACGGCGACGAGGAGACGCTCTTCCAGACCCGGTGGACGATGTCCTATCTCCGCGGCCCGCTCGTGCGGGAGGAAATCCGCCGGCTCGTCGGCGAGCGGCCCGCGGCAGCGATCGCTGCCCCGGCACAGGCCGGCCCCCGGGCCGAGGCAGAGTGGCACTCGACGGCTCGCAGCGGCCCGCGGCCGATCCTGCCGCCGGGAGTTCGCGAGGTCTTCTTCGCGCCCCAAAGCCCGGTGCCCGCCAACGCGGCGGTGCACTACGAGCCGCACATCCTCGCGCGGGCGATCGTCCGCTACTCACTCGCCGCCGCCGGCATCGAGGAGCACCGCGAGGAGATCTATCTCGCCCCCGCAGCCGACACCCTCGGCGAATCGGCCTGGGACTCGGCCACGCGGCTGCCGCGGGCTCCGGAGATCGAGCCGGCGGCCCGCAGCGGCTCCTTCGCCCCGCTGCCATCGGTGCTGGCGGGCCCCCGCGGATATGCGGCCCTGGCCACGTCGCTCAAGAGCGGGCTTGCCCGCACCGCAAAGCTCACCGCCTGGCGGGCTCAAGCGATCGGCGAGGTGTCGCGGCCCGACGAGTCGGAGGGTGAGTTTCGCGCCCGCATCGCCCACCGCGTGCGGGAGTGGCGAGACGCCGAGATGGAGAAGGTGAGGACGCGGCAGGCTGCGAAGCTGGCGACGCTCACCGACCGCCTCGAGCGGGCGCGGCAGAAGGTGGAGCGGGAGCGGGCCGAGGCGAAGAACCAGTCGCTGCAGACCTACGTGTCGATCGGCTCGGCCGTGCTCGGAGCCCTGCTCGGCCGCAAGAAGATCAGCTCGACCACGATCGGCAAGGCCGCCACGTCGATGCGGTCGGCCAGCCGGGCCACCCGCCAGCAGGCCGACGTGGCCCACGCCGAGGAGAGCCTCACGGTCCTCGAGGAGAAGCGGCGGGAACTCGAGAACGAGATCGATGCGGAGCTCGAGCGGATCCGGCTCGAGTCGGCCCCGGAGCGGATCCCGCTCGAGGCGGTCGTGATCCCGGCCCGCAAGACCGACACCGCCGTCGAAGAGGTTGTGCTCGCCTGGGTGCCCAGGGGGCCACGCGGATGACCCGGCAGATTCTGCTCGTCGACTGCCCTGACGCGGTCGGCCTCATCCATCGGATCACCGGCGTGCTCCAGAGCCGGCAGCTCAATATCGAAGCCAACCACGAGTTCGTCGACGCGACCACGCGGCACTTCTTCTTCCGGGCGGAGGTGACGCCGGCCGATGGAACCACGCCGGATGCCGAACTCTGCAGCGCGGTGCTGGCGGTGCTCCAGGCGGGGGCCCGGGTGCGGGTCACCCGCGACGAGCGGCGGCCGATCGTGGTCTGCGCCACCCGCGAGCCGCACTGCCTCGGGGAACTCCTCCTGCTCGACGCCATCGGCGAGCTGCCGGGCAGGATCGTGGGCGTGGTGAGTAACCACGACGTGCTGCGGGGGCTCGTCGAGCGGTTCGGCGTGCCCTTCGCGCACGTGCCCCACGACACTGTCGAGCGTGGGCCACACGAGGCCGCGATCGCCGCCGCAATCGACGCCCACCACCCGGAATACGTCGTGCTGGCCCGCTACATGCGGATCCTGTCCCCCGCGTTCGTCGCCCGGTATGCCGGCCGGATGATCAACATCCATCACTCGTTCCTCCCCGCCTTCGCCGGCGCGAGCCCCTACCGGCAGGCCTTCGCCCGTGGGGTGAAGCTGATCGGGGCCACGGCCCATTTCGTCACCACCGAACTCGACGCCGGGCCGATCATCGCCCAGGACGTGACGGCCGTCGACCACTCCGACACCCCCGAACGGATGGCTCAGGCCGGTAGCGACGTCGAGAAGCTCGTGCTCGCCCGCGCGGTGCGGCTGGTGCTCGAGGAGCGGGTCTTCGTCCACGATGGCCGCACGATCGTCATGGCCTGAGCGGGAAGCGGGGGCAGGCTCCTCGCTCTGGTCGGCAGCTTGGTCGGCAGTCGGTTTGCCAGTCTGGTCGACGTGGCTGAGTCAGTCGGTCAGTTCACGTCGCGGACGTACTTGTGACACTGGACGCATTTGAGCATGACATCCATCCAGGCAAGCGTGGCCCCGTCGAGGTTCTTTGCCTTGGCCGCGTCCCGCAGCACTTCGCAGGAGCGGCGAAACTCGGCGCTCTGCCGCACGTAGTCTTCGGTCTGGAGCACCTGCCAGTTGGAGTCGAGGCTGGCGAGCGAGAGTTCCTGAGCACCCCGTTCGATGAGGTCATAGTCTGCGATACTCAGGCCCTCGAGCACGTTCTGCGAGTGGCCGAGTTTGGCCCGCATGAATCCGGCCACTTGGTCGGGCGCTGGCGCCCGATCGGCCGCGATCGCCCCCAGCCAGGCCACGCCTACGGCCATCACGGCCGCCGCAACGCTCGCCGCAACGAGCCGACGATTAATCGACGAACCCGAGGTCCTCGTTATATCCCTCCTGGACAACCGCATTCTCGCTCCTCTCGTGGGCCAACAGGTGGGAGGCGAACGCCTCGAAATCGTGGCCGGCCTGCCGCCACGCATCGCGACCAATATCCCCCGCCGAGAGGCAATTGATCAACCCGTCGAGTTCGGCCAAGAGCCGCGGGTGATCGGCGAGCACCTTCCGAACCTCCGCCGCAAGCCGCGGCATCCGCGTCAGCGACTCCTCGAGAAAGCCACCCCGCTCCTCCTGCTCAAAGTGCTGGCTGAGATGGTCCCGCAGCGTCACCAGCCGCTCCCGGGCGGCGGCATACGCCTGACTGGCGAGGCCTCCGCGGGCGTCGACAAGCAGGTCGTGCAGTTCACGGTGCTGGGCGAGCAAATGCCCCATGATTGCGGGGTCGGCCCGGTCGATCGATGCCATTGCGATGATCTCCTGCCGTTCGCCCCCGGAGCGTTTCCCGCGAGCCCGGGGCCGAGAAGGCCACGTGGGCGTTCTCAAGCGTGTGGGCCCGTTCACGCATCCTCATTTTCCTCGCCCGACGCCTCCGAGGCCAGCCACTCGGGTTGCCACCGGGTCTGAGCAGCCACCCCCGGGCGGACACTTCCCGCGGCTCCCGCTATAACGACGGATTCACACTCATCCGTGGTTCGCCCTCGTCGCCGCAGGTCTGCCCATGCTTGTCTCTTCACGCCCTGTCAGCTCCCCGTGCCGCTCCCCGCTCATCGTCGCAGCGGTCTTGCTTCTGGCAGCGACCAGCCCCGCGGCCGCCCAAAAGGTCGCCGTCGAGGAGTTTCGCCTGCCCAACGGGATGCTCTTTCTGCTCGTGCCCCGGAACGACCAGCCCAACGTCGTCAGCGCCGGCTGGGTGGCCCGCGTGGGGAGCGTCAACGAGCGGCCGGGGATCACCGGGATCAGCCACTTCTTCGAGCACATGATGTTCAAGGGCACCGACACGATCGGCACCCGCGATCCGGAGAAGGACGCCCGCTATCGGGCCGAGCAGAAGAAACTCCGCGACGAGATCAACCGCCTCGTGTGGACCCGGCAGTACGACCGGTTCTTCAAGGGGGAGATCGACGACCCGTGGAATCCCGCAAACGACACCCAGGAACTGCGGGTGCTCCGCGGCAAGCTCGACGCGCTCATCCGTGCCCAGCAGGGTCGCGGCGAGGCCGGCCAAGAGGCGGCGACGATCGTCAAGGACGAGTTCGACCAGGTCTACACGAAGGCCGGCGGCAGCGGCATGAACGCCTTCACCACCTACGACCTCACCTGCTACTTCATCACCGTGCCCTCGAACAAGCTCGAGCTCTGGGCATGGATGGAGAGCGACCGGCTCCACGACAGCGTGTTTCGCGAGTTTTACTCCGAGCGCGACGTCGTTCACGAGGAGCGGCGGCTGCGGACGGAGAGCACACCCACGGGCAAGTTTGAAGAGCAGTTCGACGCGATGTTCTGGGCGTCGAGCGGCTACTCCTGGCCCATCATCGGCTGGCCGAGCGATCTCAACAGCTACACGTTCGAGCAGGCGCTCGACTACTGGAACATCTACTACCGGCCCGGCAACCTCTGCGGCGTGCTCGTCGGCGACTTCGACCCCAAACGGGCGAAGGAGCTGATCACGACCTACTTCTCGCGGCTCGACCCCGGCACGCAGCCGCCCCCCCCGGTGGTCACGCTCGAAGTCGAGCAGCTCGCCGAACAGCGGATGAACGCGGCCGGCGACGTTCCGCCGGCGATCGAGATCCGCTACCACACGGTGCCTGCCGGCCACGCCGACAGCTACCCGCTCGACATGCTCGCCGAGGTACTGAACGAGCGGACGGGGCGGCTCTATACGGGCCTCGTCGAGGGGCGCGGCATCGCCTCTTCGGCCCGGGCCATGTCCGACACCCGGAAATACGCGGGGCTCTTCGCGGTCTCGGCTGAGACCCGCGGCGAGTCCACGCCCGAGCAGCTTGAGCAGGCATGGTTCGAGGAGCTGGAGAAGCTCCAGGAAGCCGACCTGCCGGACCGCGAACTGCGGAAGGTGAAAAACCGCGTGGCCGCTCAGAACTACCGCAAACTCGAAAACAACATGTCGCTGCTGATTCAGCTGGCATTCGCCGAAGCAGTGCTCGACTGGCGGGAGATCAACGACGGTCCCGCCAAGTACGAGGCGGTGACGGCGGCCGATATTCGCCGCGTGGCGAACCGCTATTTCGCCCCCACGAATCGCAGCGTCGCAACCTACCGCCGCGGGTCGAAGTGACGGCCCGTGCGAGCCAATTGAAGGAGCATCATCATGAAGCATCGCCTCTCGATCGCACGCCTCACCTCATCGAAGCCCCCATGCGCAAGCAGGGGGATCAAGCCGCGTTCCACCCCGATCATCCCTCGGCTTGCGCCTGGGGGCTTGGATGAAAAAGGTGTCGGCCCCGCGGCCTGGTGCTTCCTCGGAATCTGTCTTCTTGCCTCGTGTTCCGCCCCGGTGGCGACGCCCCCGGAGAAGCCGAAGCCCGTCGCCACCGCTCCTGCGGCGAGTGAACAGCCGGTGCCAGCCGTTGCCGCGCCGGCCGCCGGCATCGCCGACCGGCCGGAGAAGATCGCGTTCAAGCCGCTGGCCTACGAGCCGCCTGCCGCAGCCGATTTCCGGCACGTTCTGCCCGACGGCACGGTCGTGTACCTCGCGCCGTCGCACGAGTTTCCGCTCGTGAATCTCTCGATCACGTTCAAAGGCGGCGCGTCACTCGATCCCGCCGACACGCCGGGACTCGCAGCCCTCACGGCTCGGATGGTCCGCGAAGGGGGCACGGCGAAGCTGGCGCCAGCCGAGCTCGACGAGACGCTCGACTTCCTCGCTACGGAGGCGTCGGTCTCGGCCAATGAGACCTTCACCACGGCCACGCTCAATTCCCTGAAATCCAACTTCGACGAGAGCCTCGCACTGTTTCTCGACATGCTCCGCACGCCCCGATCCGATCAGGGCCGGCTCGATACGGCGAAGGCCCGGGCCATCGAGGGGCTCAAGCAGCGGAACGACGACGCCGCGTCGATCCTGTCGCGCGAGTGGAAGCGGCTCGTCTACGGCACCGAGCACTTCGAGTCGGCGGAGCCGACCGGTGCGAGCGTGGAGGCGGTGTCCCGTGACCGGCTCACGGAAATGCATGGCCGGATTTTCCATCCCGGCAACGCCATCGTCGCGGTATCGGGCGACTTCGAGCCACAGGAGATGCTCACCAAACTCGAGAAGGCCTTCACGGGCTGGGAGCGGGGCAGCGTGGCCCCGGATCCCGTGCCACCGACGGCGACGCTCGAACCCGGTCTCTATCACGTGCCCAAGGAAATCCCGCAGGGCAAGGTCGTGCTCGGCTGCCGCTCGATCGAGCGGGACGACCCAGATGCGATCCCGCTCCTCCTGCTCAACGAGATTCTCGGGGCCGGCGGGTTCACCAGCCGCCTGATGCAGCAGGTGCGGAGCAACGAGGGACTTGCCTATTCGGTGCGATCGACGATCACGCCGCGGGTGACGTATCCCGGCGACTTCCGCGCGGGCTTCGAGAGCAAGAACGCCACGGTCGCCCTGGCGACGAAGATCGTGATGGATGAGATTCGCAAGGTGCGCGACGAACTGGTGACCGACGACGAATTGGAGACGGCGAAGCGGGGCCTGATCGAGACCTTCCCCCGACAGTTCGAAAGCAAGCCGCAGATGCTCCGCGTGTTCGTCAACGACGAATGGACGAGCCGGCCGCAGGACTTCTGGAAGACGTTCCGCGGCAAAGTGGACGCCGTGACCCGCGAAGACCTGCAGCGGGTGGCCCGGAAGCACCTCGACCCGGAGAAGATGGCGATCCTCGTGGTGGGCGACTGGGACGAGATCGCCGCGGGCGACCTCGACAAACGCGCCACGATGAACGACTTCTTCGGCGGGAATGTGACCCACCTGCCGCTCCGAGATCCGCTCACCCTCGAGTTGCTGCCGTAGGGCAGAGCCCGACCGAGCCTCCCCGTAGCCCGGTTCCGCCGGAACCGGGTCAGCAAACGTGCCGACTCAGCTCTGATCCGGTCACGGCGTGACCGGACTACGTGGCCGGAACTCTCTTCACGCTAGATGCCGACTCAACTCTGGTCCGGTCACGGCGTGACCGGACTACGTGGCCGGGCCGGCGATCCAAGGTATGCTCGCAATCCATGCAACGTTCCGCCGTTTCCTTGCCCCCTCGTCCCGCCGAGGCCCACGCTCTCGCCGTCGCGGCATCGCTCCCCGGCAGCCGCATCGTCTGTACGAGTGTGGGCCGCGGACAGGCGGCCGAGTCGCTCGCGCGGGCGCGACCCGAGGCGACCGTCAGCGCGTGGTTCCTCGATCTCCACCAGCGGGACCAGGCGGTCGCTTCGTGGGGCTCGGCGCCGGGCAACCTCGCGGCCCCCTGCACGCCCGACCTGCCACCGGGTCCGCACGACCTGGTCGTGGTGCCGATGAGCAAAGCAGGCGAGGCCGAACTCACCCGCGATATCCTTCAGCAGGCGATTTCGCAGCTGGCGATCGGGGGAAGGCTTGTCGCGGCGGTCGATAATCCCGACGACACCTGGCTGCGGGAGCAGCTCGCGGAGACGGGCGAGACCGTCCGGGTACGGCCCCCTGAGGGCCGCGGCAACACGATTGCCTACATCATCGAGAAGAGCCACGAGCCGGCCAAGCTCCGTGACTTCAGCTGCCGGTTTGTGTTCCGGGACCGGGAGCGACTCCTGACAGCGGTCACGCGACCGGGTGTGTTCGCCCACCGCCGAGTCGACCCCGGCGCGCGGCGGCTGCTGGCCGCGGTGGACGTGGCCACGGGAGCGAAGGTGCTCGACATCGGCTGCGGCTCGGGCTGTGTGACGATGGGCATCGCCGCCCGCGACCCGAGCGTCGTGGTGCATGCCTTCGACTCGTCGGCCCGGGCCGTCGAGTGCACACGCCTGGGCGTCGAGCTCAACGGGCTAGCAAACGTCTCGGTGGCGCTCGAGGCGGAGGGCCGCGTGCCCGACCGCGGCACCTGGGACCTGGCCCTGGCCAATCCTCCCTACTATTCCGATTTCGCGATCGCGGAGAAGTTCGTGGAGGCAGCGCGGCTCGCGCTGGCTCCCGGCGGCACGCTCCTGGTCGTGACCAAGCAGCCTTCCTGGTATGTCGAGCATCTGCCGCGAATGTGGACCGATGTCTCGCAGGAGCTGGTCAAGGGCTACCACCTCGTGGAGGCGGTGCGGCCCTGAGGGCTCTCACCGGCCGGCCAGCGTTTGTTCGCTCGTTCGTAGTCCGGTCACGCCGTGACCGGACCACGCTTGGGGAGGCCACCCAAGCGCTGACCCGGTTCCGGAGGAACCGGGCTACGGGGGAGGCTACGGGACACACGCGGTCATGCCACGCGGGCGATGACGCAGGTCAGGTATTCCCCTTCCAGGCAGCTCACGCTCACCGGATGGTCGGGAGCCGCACCGCGAACCTCGAGCAGCTGGATCGAGCGGCCGGCCCGCTGGGCCACACCCGAGAGCATCTGGAGAAAATCCTCGCGGGTGACCGAGCCGGAGCAGGTGCAGGTCACGAGGATCCCACC
>Ga0210003_1004250_pt1 | contig 11401 bp, 20 predicted proteins | sample LantaG_FD_182804 | JGI IMG/M metagenome (GOLD analysis project Ga0210003, IMG submission 182804) | Deep subsurface microbial communities from Baltic Sea to uncover new lineages of life (NeLLi) - Landsort_02402 metaG (SPAdes) (version 2) | ecosystem: Environmental > Aquatic > Marine > Oceanic >...
TCTTCAATTTATTTTGATGGTAGATTATTTAAAATGATTGGAGATTTGTCGGCAATGGCTTCTGTTTATTTCAACAGAAATCTTGCTGATTATCTTCCTGAAAAATCTGATAAAATGCCAAGATTTGATAGTAGAGTTTATAGTGTACCTAATGTTGATGAAGCAGTTAACTCTTTCCTTTGGAGAGAAATGGATGCTACTAAAAACTCAATTAGTATGGCGGCTTCTGCATATTACTCACACACTCAATTGATGAATAAGACTGGTAATGAAAAACAGGATATGCTTTTTGAAAAAGGTGTAAACTGGAATGATTATCCTGATTTTTTCAAAAGAGGTGCTTATGTTCAGCGTAAGAGGGTTCTTATTCCATTTAGTGCTGAAGAACTTGAAAAACTTCCTAAGATGCACAATGCTAGAAAAAATCCTGACATGAAAATTGAAAGATGGATTGTAGATAAGGTTGAATTACCTAAACTTATGAGTATTTCAAATAGAGTGGATGTTATTGTTTGGGGTAAAGAACCTCAAATTGGTTAGCATTAAAAAAGACACAAGAAATTGTGTCTTTTTTTATTTTCAATAGAGTCGAGACACCCATACTGTTCTCGATCTTCATACCCTTTTTCAGCGCTTTCGTCCAAAACCTTTGCTAGGATTCATAGAAATTAAGGGACAGTATTACCCGTCCATCAGCGTTTGCATTCCACATAACTATGTACACTTGTCAAATGTGGCTACTCTCTATTGTGTTATTTTATATTAAAAAATAAAATTTTTGTTTATAGTAATATGAATAATATTGAAATTACAAAATAATAAAATAAAATATCAAAAATTACTACGGACCAAAATAAGACACCTAATATGTAATATGGTGTGCTTTTTTTAAATTTGAATAACATCACATTAAAAACGTCTCTAAAACTATACATATTTTTTATTTAATTTGTTTACAAAGATAACATAAATAAAAAAAGTCTCAATTAAAATTGAGACTTTTTTTCATTAATTTGATAATATATACTTTTTATTATATAACATTCACATTAATTGCATTTACTCCTTTTTTACCTTCTACCAATTCAAATTCAACTTCATCATTTTCATATATTGATTCGCTTTCAACACCTGAAATATGAACAAAGTATTCCTTTGAGGTTTCAGAATCTATAATGAACCCAAAACCTTTGGCTTCGTTAAAGAATTTTACTTTACCTTTTTTCATTTATTAATTTATTTTTTATTGTTGTGTAATATTACACATGCTATATATTATAATTAAAAATTAAGTTTAATCTAATTATATATATGATATGAAATATTTGAAAACATATGAGGGGTTGAATATGGGTAGTTATTATGATCCACCTGATAATGATGATCCATTATTTGAGGGAGTTATGGACAGAGTATGGGAAATGTTTTCTAATATTGATAAAATAGATGAAAATGATGTAGAAGAATATATTGAAATGATATGGTCAGAACATTATGATAATATACTGGAGTTAATTTATGAATATGAATCTAAATTACGTGACGATAACGGCAATTATCCTTGGGTTGAAGAACTTAGAAATGAATATACACATAAAAAGTATGGTAGAGATTCATATAAAAAGGAAAAAGAAATGAATTTGATTCGTTTACAAAAAGCAATAGCAAAGGATATATACAAAGAAGTGAAAGTTTTATATCCAATTGAGGATTTTATAGTTAAAAGAAGTGCTGAGAAATTCAATTTGTAGTTTTAATATATAGATAAAAATAATAAACAACAATGTCAAATATCGGTGAAAATATAGGTGGTGGTATTCTCTTTTATTCAGGTGCTACATACGGTTTAGTTGCGGCTACAAGAGATATAGATATAGCAGTGAATTGGGGATTATATGGTACTGAAGTGTTGGGTACAGGTACAGCAATTGGTACAGGACAAGCAAATACTACTGCAATAATTAATACCTTTTCGGGTTATACTGCGGCAAAAGCTTGTGATGATTTGGTATTAAGTGGACAAAGTGATTGGTATTTACCGTCTAAAGATGAATTGGCTGAATTATATGCTTCTGGTAAAACATATTTAACTGGGTTAGATAATTATAATAATTATTGGACTTCATCACAATCTACACCATATACTGCACATATTCAATATTTTTCGAATGGTGATCAGAGTGAATTAGGTGGAAAAAATCAGGCTTATAAGATTAGACCTATTAGAACATTATAACGTTTCTTCAATATTATCTAATTTCAATTTCCTGATGTCCTTTATATTCATATTTAAATAAACTGTATTATTAATTATAAGAATATTACCTTTATCTTTTTTTTCTTCTCCTTGGTATAATATTTCACCATTTAGGTGAATATTCCAAACAGAAAAGAAATGTTTTATTAAGTATTTTAACCATTCTGTATAATAATAAAATTTTTCGGAACCATTCCATTCTAATTTTGTACCATCATCCGAAATAACCCATTGGCACCATAATCCAGGTTGACATAAACCTTGTTTTATTCGGGTTTCGTTTTCTGCCCAATAATCTTTATATTGTAATTTATCTTTATATGGCACTTGACCAGGTGGTGTATTATGGTCTATTATACTTTCACTTTCACCATTTACACCAGATTTGTAACCTTGTCCACCTATAAAATACTCACCATCATTACCATATTGACCATTAAATCCATATTTACCTTGATATTGTTTTTGTAATTTATTAGTGTCTCTTTTCATTCTTCTTGTTTCTGAAAAGGTATTAATATACTTTTTTTCTTCTTCTGTTAGTGTACGAGAGAATGTAAAATGTCCATCAAAATCTGTTGTGTATCCCATAATTATTAGTTTTAGGATATGGTATAGTTAAAAATTGTGAATATGTTTATATCATTCCTAGGGGACGTTTAAATTTAAATTTATTATTTAAAAATGTTCTGAATTCATTTTCAAGGTAGTTTTCTGGAACTATTTTATCTTCATCTTCTTCTTTCATTTTATAAGCCATATATTTAGCAAATTCGATGATATGTTCTTGTCGTACCATTTTTATTAAACCTGGATCTACTGCAAATATATTATAAAACCAATCTTTTTCCATTACTAATCGGATATCACCTTCCATTATTGCCATTGTTTTTTCTACAAAATCTGTAAGAAAATTATGATAGGTATTTACTTTTAATGCTGAAACTAATATTTTGTTAAGTGCTCTTGATGAGCCAAGAACCATATTTATTATCCATATTGGGAAAAGAAATGGACCTAACGCCATTGGTAATGCTCTGTGTATAAATTTATAAGTTCCTTTAATGTATTCTCTTTTCTTTTTATATTTGATTGCATCTTCCCAAAGTGCGTCTAACATACCAAAAGTTAGTTTTTCCTTTTGAAGATATTTATATAATTGTCCATTTTTACCGATTTTTTTAACATATTCTTCCTCTAATTCTTTTTTTGATTTAGGTGTATGCCAAAAATTTGTTAGTTCTGCAGGATCAAACATAACATCTCTAACTTCATTTATATGTTTAATGTGTTTCATTACCTATTATATATTAAAATTTATTATCATTTTCACAGGGAGCCGATTGTAATTTATATATATTTCAAAAATAAGTAAAGAAATGTCAGATAAGAATAAAGAGGAACAAGCAAAGAATTTCTTAGAAAAGAAATTTATTAGTGAGCCACCAGTAATACCTCCAAAAATAACAAACAGTTTTGATGATTTAGGTAAACCGAATAATGAGTTTATGCTTATACCATTAGATTTTTTACCTTGTGGAATTTTTTATAAACAAGGTACAAAAATTAGTATTAGAGGTGCTAAGGTACAAGAAGTTCAGGATTATTCAGTTGTAGATGATAAGAATTATATTGATATAACTGATAAGATGAATGGTATTTTAAAATCTTGTGTTAAATTTATCAATCCTGATGGTACTCAGGGGTCTTATAAAAATGTTAAAGATGCTGATAGATTATATTTAATTTTCATGATTCGTGAATTAACATTCCCAGGTGGAAAGAATCTTTCCAAAGAAGTTACATGTAAACATTGTCATAATGAATTTAGTATTGAATTTAGAGCGACACATTCAGAACAAAAACATAAGACATTTGTAAATCACAGTATGCCTGAGAAAATAGCAAAATTCTTTGATGAATATGATAAAGTTTATAAAATTCCGTTAAAGGATAAGGATGGTGATTCGATACATTACGAATTGGCTCCACCTACAATTGGGTTACAAGAGGTTTTATTTGGTGATATTAAATTGAAAGTTCAAATGGAAAAAGAACCTAATGTTGCATTTTTGAAGGTGATTCCATTTCAGTTACACGATAGAACAGAAATAACAGCGGATGGTATTAAGGCAAAAGAACAGGAATTTAGAAATATGAATATGACTAATTTCCAAGTATTAAATCAAGTAATTAATCAAATGATGTTCGGTATTAAAGAACTAAAAACTAAGTGTTCAGAGTGTGGTCAGGAGGTCCGCACGGATATGTCCTTTCCCGAAGGAGCATCAAGTCTTTTCGTTATTTCAGATGCCTTTGAACAACTTATTGGATAATAAGTTTGCGTTTATGGATCATTTGAGTATGCCAACAACAGTTGTAGATACATGGAAATGGTGGGAATTTGAAGAATATATCAAACGATTAAATGATAAGATGGAGAGAGAGGAAAGATCTCGTAAAGAACAAAATAAGAATCAACCAAGAGTTCCTGATTATTCACAAAAGTTACCAAATATAAATTCTATGATGAATAAATATAAATAAGAAAAAGTCCCGAAAGGGACTTTTTCGTTTTAGTTGATTTTTAATATTAAAAGATTAATATATAATAAGAAATAAGACACAACTATGAAAAAAATTAAAAAATTTAATCAGTTTATTAAAGAGGGTTTTACTCTAACATCTGATAAAATGCCCGAAATTGGTGATGTGGTTGATAAAATTGAATATAAAGAAGGTGATAAAATTGCTTTCGTTGATTTTGGTGGCGTAAAAAATATTCCAGTTCAAATCGTAGATAGTGAACCAGATATGACTACAGAAAATAAAAAATATAAAAAATAATAATTATAAAATGAAACATGTAAAAACATTTGAGAATATTGATGCATATATAGATGCTGGTGGAACTGAAGATGGATATCTTGAAAGTCCAGAATATTTTATTGAAACATACTATAATGGACAGTATGGTCAATTAGGTACTATGTTAGCAATGTTTAGAGAGCAAAGTAGAATGAAAGAGTTGGTTCAATATATGGAAGAAACGATGGATTCTAGTGATGCTAATGATTTGAAGAATTGGATGTTAGAAAATTAATAAACTCATTCTATGCTATTAGAATATAATGTATATTTAAAAAAGAACAAAAAAGCACACGAATTGTCGGGTGTTGTTGTTATTTACAAAAATAAAATTCTTTTGGTTAAACCTAAAAAGTTTAAAAGTCAGAAGAAGAAGTGGTCTATACCTAAAGGTCATGTTGAGAATGATTCTATTTTAGATACCGCTTTAGAAGAATTAGCAGAAGAATCAAGGTTAATACTACCGCTTGAAGTGCTGAAATCATCACCTACTGATAAAATAATATATAAGAAAAATGGTATTGTTAAAGTTTTAACTTATTTCATTGTAAAGATAAAGAAAAAAGATTTAACCGTGAGATTATTCAATGATATGATTTTGGGTCATAATTTAAAAGGTGAAACAAGAGAATCTGGATTTTTCTCAAAACAAGATGCTAAAAAATTGATGGAATTTCATCAATTAGACGCTTTAAAATATTTAGAATAAAGTATGAACAATTTAAAGGAAATAACGTTTTTCGACCTAGATAATACTTTATGGTATATAAAATCTAATGCGTGGGTGATTCTTAAAGATAAGCCAGGGAAACCTTTAATGAAAATTAGCAATTTAGAATTCACTTTAATTAAGAATGGTGTTTATATTCCTGACGGTAATGTTATTGAATTTAATAATGAGAAATATTTTGTGTCTAATGAGTTTGTAGAAAGATTAGAAAGGTTTAAAAAGAATGTAAAACTAGGTGATGTTGGTATTTCATACGCTGAATATTTTGATGAAGATATTCTAAACAAAAAAGAAGTTATATTTTTACTTGATAATATAAAACATTTAATAGGTACGGGTATGGAACTTGGTTTATTAACGGCAAGAACAGATAGAAGTAAACATGCTCATTTATTAAATAAATTGCGAGTTAAATTACAAGAGTATGGTTTTGAAATAAGTAAAATTTATTTTGTTGAAGATAGATTGAGATTTATTGGTTCTTCAGATAAAGTTGCATATGATAAGAATAAAGTATTATTGGAGCATTTGATTGGATTGGAAATAGAAGGTAATAAATTTATACCAATGAAAAAAGACGCTTATAATAGAGTATATTTCTATGATGATGTGAAACAGAATTTTTTAACTGTTGGCTCAATGCAGGAGTACTTCCAACAACTTATGTTAAATAGTGATGATGAAGTAATTGAATATATTAAAAATAGATTAAAAACCCAAACTTTATTATTAATGAACAATTTGATTACAAATAATGAAGTTAATCCATTTGAAACAAAAATAATAAAACTAAGAGAGCCACACAAGTATCCTATCTCGGCTGAAAGTTTTATGAGTAAATTTGGGGATTTTAAAAATTTATATTAAAGATTATATTTTCTATATGTGAGTTCTTCTTCAATTATTTCATTTTCTTCTTTTAGAAAATAAAATTCACAAACCGAATCTAAAGCATACTTATATAATTTTACATTATATTTGGATGCAACATCATGAAGTTTTTTATATGATTTTGAAATATCTGATACACTAAATCCAGAAAATGAATATTCTTCAAGTTTAATCATAACACTATTAGTATCTATTTTATGTTCAAATAAATAAATATTATCTTCTGCTAATTTTTCTTTCAGAAATTCAACGTAGAATTCCCATCTTGTGTTGTTATTTTCAAATGTTCTTAAATATTTCATAAATTATACTTTTTTGAAGCAAAATATTCAGGATACGCATCTTGGTAATATTTTATTATATCATCATAATCTTCAATTTTTATATTACTTTTTGGTAAATTGTTATCTACATAATCTTCAAAATCATCACCAACTTCATCAAGGTGTATATCCATTAAATATCCTCCTTCACCACATTTTGGACATACCTCATCACCTTCATCATTATATTCAAATTCATTACTATTATCGTGAAAAATACCATAACACCAATTACATCTGGTGTTAAATTTGTGGTTGTGGTAATTCACTATATTTTCAAATAATTTAAACCTTATTATCATATACTTTTATTCTTTTTTCACCATCTTTAACTGATTTCTTTGGAAATTTTCTAACATTTTTATCTTTATAATCGTCAAAAGCTATCCATCCTTTTTTATCTTTATTATTAAAGTCAGAAGTCAAATTTGTGTATTCATAACCTTTTCCTATAATTTCAATATATCCACCTTCCATCTTGTGGATTTTAAAATCTGTCACAAGTGCTAATGGTTTCTCTTTCCAATCTTGGTGAAATATTTTATAGTTAACGTTAACCATTTTTCCTTTCAAAGTTGAGCCAGATTCTGATTCTTTATTTTCAAATAATTCAAATTTTGTTATCATTTTTGTTTTTCTTTTTCATAAATATATCGTCCATTAATTTATTTACAATATTCCAAGCATCTTTATTTATTTTATTATTATCATCTACATTATTACTCAATTTCATAGTTTTATTTAATATATTTTTTCTAATATTATCATCAGTTAAAATATATTTAGAATCTAAAAATGGTTTATCATCATATAATTTTATTTTTAAATCTATTCGTTTTATATAACTTTTTTCGTTCAATCTTAACCATACATTTTGTGAATCTTGTTCAGATGAATCTTTTCTTCTATGTGGTGAAATTCCATTTTTACTTAATGATAAAGCAGTTAAATATAGCAAACTGCCATATCCTTTACCTTTTCCTCTATATTCTTTTAATATACCAACTTTCATAACAGCTAAGTGATCTTCTCCAGTTGGTGGTTTACCACAATATAATCCACCAATAACTACATCATCAACTAACAATGATATAAATAATTGTTCATTAACATTGCCACAATAGTAAATTTTGGTATTATCTATATTAGACATTGATTCGAATAATTCAAATTTTGTTATCATAATTTATATGCTGTTACTTTTTTATCACCTGCTACCGATTCTTCATCTAATTTTTGTATAAATCCTTGATTCTCTAATTCATCAACAATATTTTGATCTACATCAGGTGTCATAAAAAATTCATCATCATTCAATTCATCACTATCAGGTATGTGTATATCTAACCTTTGATATACTTCACCATCTAACATCAAATATACTTTTTTACCTTGTTGTAGGATAGTAAATGTTTTTTCTGTACCATCAATAACAATTGTTATAACTGTACTTTCAAATTGTTCAAATAATTTTAAATGTTTCATTCTTTATCTATGTGTGTTAATTTTGCTTTACTTACTCTTATATATTTATTATTTTCTTCAATAATATCTTCTAATTCATATTCATAATCAAATGTGTATTGTTCTCTTGATAGTTTTCTGTTATTTTTAAATAAAGTTAAATCTTCATATTTATATCCAACAACAATTTCTGTTATATCATTGTTAATTTTATCTAACGGAACAAACCATTCTTGTATAGCATATTTGTGTCTTGGGTGAGTTCTATTTTCTTTATTATAAAAAATATATCCGTGATTTATTTGTTTAATTGGATAGTTTATGATACTTTCTACCCATTCATCATCTTTTTGTATTTTTATACCATCTTGCACATAGATGGGAAATTTACAATTTTTTATAAATTTATTAAAATATTCGGGTATAGTCATTCTTTGACCTTTATAATTTCCTCCATCAGAATCAAACCAACCAGAGTTTTTTAGTCTATCAACTCGTCTTTTATTTATGATTAGTTTTTTAACATATTTACTAATATTATTAAGTTTTTTAGTTTTAATTAGTTCTTCTCTTTCATCAAAATGAATAGTTTTTCTACTACCACCATAACCAATTTCTGTAGTTGTATCACTAAAAGGTTTTATTTTATAATTATTAGATATTTTGCCAGAGTCTAATTCTAATTTAAAAATACTAACGGGAGAATCTCCAGTATAACCATTCATCAATTTATCTCTAGTTGTTGAAATTCCACCAAAGAAATTTTTAGGTTTCATATAATCATTCGTTAGTATAAATTCCAATTTTTCCATATCAATAATGTGATATAACGGTCCAATATTTTTATATTCAAGTAAAAATTTCATATGTATTATATATTAAAATCAAAACATTAAAAGTTGTGTATGACAATATGACACTGAGTTTTTAATATGTGTGACAAAAAGACGCAAAACTTAAAATGGTATATAAATTGAGAATATAGAAGAAAACAATAAAAAACAAAAAAATAATAATAAAATTATGAAACTAATTAAAAGAGAAGATCCGTTTGAAAATCTTGCAAAAAGATTTTTTGGTGGTGATGATTTTTTCAGATTCACCCCAAGTGTATTAATGAGTGAAAGAAATGACATTGGAAAGACTAATATACTCAATAAAGATAATGCGTATGTTGTGCAAATGTCTGTTCCAGGATTTAAGAAAGACGACATTAATATCAATGTGGAAAATGATGTGTTAACAATTTCATCTGAATTTGAAAATTCAAATGAAGAGCAAAATGATAATTTTTACAGAAAAGAATTTGTTAAAAGTTCATTTTCACGATCATTTCAAATACCTGAAGATGTTGATGCTGAAAAAATTGATGCGTCTATGGAAGATGGTATTTTAAATGTGTCTTTTCCTAAGATGGAATTGAAGAAAAAAGAGAATAAGATTAGCATTAAGATTAAATAAAAAAAGAGGCTCATATGAGCCTCTTTTTTTATGCGATTTGATTTGCCAGCCATCCGACCTGATCTTGGACCCCGACATATTTTTTGATAGCATCTTTTAAACCATCTTCATATTCTAATGCATCATTTGCGATATCAAAAGCTGCGGCATCACCCATTTCAGCGAGTTCAGGATTTTCACCATAACCTAATTTTAAATCTTTTATGTAACTATCAAATTTTGCTTTTGTCCAAACTTTACCTTCATTTACTTTTTCGAGTTGAATAGCATCACTACGTTCAGCAATAAAATTAACAATTATGTCTTTATATTTTTGATATAAAATTTCTTCAATATTGAATTTTACAGGTTCTGCTTCAAATGGTTCAACTGAATCTGATTTATCATGAGTTTCAATTGCAATTTTATCAGAATTATCCCAGAAAGGTGTGGCTTTAACAGACCAACCTGTTGAAGAATTTACGAATTCAAAAACACCTGAATCGGTATGAAATTCAAAGTCCCAACCATCAATATTTTGACCATTTAGATTATTTACAAAATATTGACATAACGCTGCACGATAATTATCACCTAATTGTGTGTCACTAAGTTTTTCATTTAAAATAAAGGTAGAACCAAATTTAACTTTCTCTAATCCATCAATTTGTTCATTTAACCATTTCATATTGAAATTTTTATATGAATTATTTTTAACAAAATTTAGAGTATTTTTTCTTTCTTGAATTCTAATATCTTCAATTAAAATTTTTAATTTTTCGACAATTTGTTCTTTGCCTTGAATATTGATATCAACGTTTGCAATTTTTTCTGTTTCTTCACCAGATACTTTAATATTGAGTTCTTCTAAAATATCAACTATTTGGTTTTTTATCGAATCTTTGGTCTTAACTTTTTTAGATTCTTTTATTTCTGAAAATGTTTTCATTTTGAATATTTATTTTTTATGGTAATGAGTCATAGAATGCGTCTCTATCAGTAGAGTTTATAAATTTAAAGGAATATGATTTGGTTCCAAAAACACAATCAACCCCATAATATTGTATAAGTGTATTACTATAATGATAGAAATCTTGTTTATAATACATTTCAATTACCGCATCATTGAATTTCTGACCGTAAACATTACTTGTTTCGCCCGAGGTTATACAACCTGTTATGCCGCTTAATGAAAAAAATGCCATTTTTTATACTTTTTCTTTTATATATTAAAATACAAAAGTGGTAAAATAAAAAAAACCATCCGAATAGATGGTTTATATTTTTGGATTATCAAGTACCTCAGGGTGGGTCTGGCATTACTTTTTCACTTGATGTGCCACGGTTAGGTTACTCTCCTCCGCCACATAGCTTTTTGGCTATTTCGCCCTGCAATCTCCGTTCATAACTTTCATTACAAACAATCCA
>Ga0210003_1004251_pt1 | contig 11400 bp, 9 predicted proteins | sample LantaG_FD_182804 | JGI IMG/M metagenome (GOLD analysis project Ga0210003, IMG submission 182804) | Deep subsurface microbial communities from Baltic Sea to uncover new lineages of life (NeLLi) - Landsort_02402 metaG (SPAdes) (version 2) | ecosystem: Environmental > Aquatic > Marine > Oceanic >...
TCTATTGCGCTTGACCTTATATAAGAGTCTTCAGAGTCCAATAAAACAATTATCTCTTCCAACGCTTCTTTACTTTTTGACAGCTGAGTCATTATTGTTGACAAAACCTGCTTGTCGGTCTCTTTTAAAACCATATCTACCAATAGAGATATATTTCCTTTTTGGCCTATTATCTCAACTGCATACTTTCTAATAAAATCATTCTTATCGTCAAGGAACTGTTCTATGTCAGTAACATCAACAGTTCTGCACTTTAAGACATTTTTTACATGCCTCAGGGACACCATACCCAACTTCATTGAACCTACACATGACCTTACAGCCCTTTCTGAATAACTCATTTTATTATCTTCTCTATTACATCTTGTAGCTCATATTCACTCATCATAATAATACTGTCCGCATTTTCCTTAATGTCGTCAATATTGTGTATGTCAATACTGTATAGCCACTCTGCTAATTTTTTTCCTATTCCTTCAATTTTGCACAAATCTATTAACTCTGCACTTACCTTATACTGCACTCTCAAGTTCAACTCTTCAAAGAAATCAGCCATTCCCCATTTAGCACAATATTTATCTAAGTGCATCAATGCCTGATGCATTCTTCCGTAGTTCTTTTTCAAATCTCCTGTAACCCCACCTGCCGATTTAATCCTTGGACCTCCTATCAGCGTCCAATATGGGAAAGCGCTCACGTTGTTGGAGTGCTCCCATTCAAACCCGCTCGCTTCAACGCTTGATTTGAAATCAGAAATAATGCCCAAATCATTTTGAACATTATACCATGACTTTTGAACAGGTACATCCGCCATAGCCCATACAGTTGATATATCATCAAAGTGTCTACCTTGCTCAAACAACAGTGTGAAGTTTTTCTTCCAACTATAAATAACACTAGGAGTAAAATAAAACTTAGCTGCTATCCTTCCAAGATTAGTATTTCTAATTTTATCTCCATTTGAAGTTATTGCTCCTATCTCCATTAGGAAATCTAACAAATCCTTCAAATCTAATTTTTCGCCTTGAAAACAGCTAAAACTTCGTGAATACCACTCTTCCACATCTTTGACAGTTTTAATAAATCCGTTTTCAATGTCTGCAACTATATGGAATGAAAGTTCATCAATTTTATTTATTTGAGAGCTTACCAGTAAATCCTGATCAGAATCTATTTTCTCCTTTATATAATCAATGCTGTCGTTTTCCAATACCACATCAGCGTATGCCACTGCTTCATTCTGATTTCTTCCGCCTCTTCCGATCATTTGCTTCAGCTCTGAAACAGGAACTTCCTTTCCTCCGCGCATAATGTCTGTAATTATAATTCTATTCGACATTTTCATTACCTTAGTTTAAATTAACACCTGCTGAAAGCGTAGACGTACTTACAAGCACATTCAGCCCAGAATGGGGATCTTTGAATGCTTCTTCTATATCTTTCTTCTTACTCTTTGACAGAGAGCCATTATGAAAAGCACACCTTACTGGAATTTTAGAAGCTCTTATCTTTTTGATAATATTACCTCCTGTAACTTTAGAATGAACAAAAACAACCATCTTTTCATCTTGATAGTCTTTAATCAGTTCTAAAACCATATTTATCTTCTTATCCTCGCGGCTGTATCCATCACAGTAATCAAAAGCATGATAATTTACTTCCATAACACATGGGCGCCAGTTGCTTTTAACATGCTTTGTCTCCTTTCCATTTAAACTCTTAACCCATTTGGCCATTTCTAACGAGTTCGTCATTGTTGCTGATAGAAGTATAATCCTTATTGATGGATTTATCTTCGTCAAACGCATCATGAAGGCCTCTAACTTACTTCCACGCCTTTCTATTCCCAACATATGAGCTTCATCGATTACAATGCACTCTACGTCTCTCAACCAACCCCAATGAGCCTTACTTCTCGTTTTAGCATCCAATGATTCAGTTGTCATTATCATTATTCTGCTTTTTTCAAAATCCTCTATTGTAGATGAATAATCACTAGTGTCTAGTTTAAACTTGTATTTCTTACCAAACTGAGGATTTTTATGCCAAGAAGCATATTTTTCTTCCGATATACTTTTATATGGACACGTATAAATTACTTTCGAATTATTATTTCTCTTTAAATGATACCCAAAAGCACACTCTGCCAGCGCTGTTTTACCGACAGAAGTGTTGAAAGCTATTACTACGTTTATATCCTTATCCAGAAATGGAACGACGGCTTCTTGCGCCTTGTTGAAGTTTTCGAATGGCAATTGGAAATGCTTAAAAGAACTAGTCTTCATAGCCTACCAGCATTGCATCCTCAAGGGCCTTTGCATCTTCCTCACTCTTAAGCTTGGAATACGCTTTCTTTTCCCCATTCTTTTTAAGTTGTATATTTCCACTGGCTTTCATATAAGTTACAACCATTTTGTTTTCATCAAAGTAGTAGAATATACTCTTATCAGTACTAGTGTTCCAATTCATTGAAACTGCTTTCCCTACTTTCTCAATGATTGCATCTACTAATGAATCTCCTGCCAATTCAACCTCAACTTCTGTAACAACTTCAGCTTTAGCAACATCTTCCTTGACTTCAGCTTTAGCAACATCTTCCTTGACTTCAGCTTTAGCAACATCTTCCTTGACTTCAGCTTTAGCAACATCTTCCTTAACTTCAGCTTTAACAACATCTTTCTTGACCTCAGCTTTAACAACTTCTTTCTTAACTTCAGCCTTAACAACATCTTTCTTAACTTCAGCTTTAACAACTTCTTTCTTAACTTCAGCTTCTTCTGCCAACTTTATATCTTCTTTTCTTTTTACATACTTCTTCTTAACAGAATTTGTTGGTTTTTTCTTCTTTATCTTCTCTGGCTCAACAGATGCCTCAGCAAGCTTTTTCCCTGCTGTATTTTTACTGCACTGCTCTACCACAAAGCATGTCTTACATTCCCTTGCAGCATTTTCGTAGTGACCAAAGCAGCTACCTGGCTGTATGCTGTCAATTGCTTTCTTTAATTCTTTATCGCTCATATAATGTCCTTCCTACTTGAAGTGTTTTTTAAATATTGGTATTATGTGCTCTCTATGAAAGGTATAGCAATTCATATAATGAATTTCCTCTTTTGGGTTTTCTACAATGTATCTTTCCCAAATATCTTCATTCATTTCAAGTTTCTTCCTCTTAATGATATTTGCCTTCCTAGATATCTCTGCAATGCAAAACCTATCTGGAAGGTTGTAATCACCCATACTGCTGTCTCCAAACATAGCATCTATTATGATACTGTTCTTAGGAAACTTAGAATGAATTTCCTTCACGACATGCTTAATTGCATCCGACAAGTGCTCGTTTCTGTTCTTTCCCTCTATTGTGTTATATCTCTCTTCACCATTTGCATCTAATGGGTCATATATCTTTTTCTTCTTTAAATAATCTCCATTTAAAACATTCTTACACACCTTCCAAGCCCACGTCGAAAATGATGCCTTGCTCATGTCAAACGTGTATAACTTTTCCCATATTCTGGTCAAGCAACTTTGAGTCAAATCATCAAAATCAGACCTATGGTTAGCATATGAAAATGCATTCTTATATACTAGCTTGATTATCCCGTCATACAATGCAGTCTGCCCATCAAACTTCAACTTTTTGTACTTTCTGTTCCCACTGTATACGTCATCTGCTACGGCTGTAGCTAAGAAATTAAGATCTTTCCTTACCGGTGATCTTTTAGTAATGGGTTTACGAACTACCATCACGGGTATTCTAATTATTCTTTCCATGTATCGCCTATTTTTACGCCTTTAATTTGCCTGTTGGCAGTATAATCTACTGCTATAATACTTAATTATCAAATAATTTAGCATTATCTATATATATTTTTAATTCTTTGTATTCTAAGTTCTTTGGGTCTAAATGCTCGGGCAATTTGGTAACATACACATCTTGATGTTTACTCATCACTTTGGCTATTTTCTCAGAGGCTCTTTGACCAGCTTCGTCCCCATCCAACATTATTACTATCTTCTTAGGTGCTTTTTCAAATATCATAATGAAATGATCATCACTCAAATAAGTTCCAAACAGAGAGACAACATTTCCTATGCCTTCCTGAGTTAGCTTCATAACTTCTCTGGCTCCTTCACATATCACAAGGACATCTGCTCTAGCTTCAACATCATCATATCCAAACAACAGCTTGCCGGACCTAAAGCCTTTTGGATATAAAACTTTTCTATATGCCTTTGGGTCTTTATTTGGATTTCTTTTTTTCCAATAATCTATCCCTTTAACATCTATAGCACAAAATCCTTTTAATTCTCCCTTTAAGAAACATGGAAGAACTACCCTGTTTATGTAATATCCCCACGTCCTCTGAAAAATCTTGAATCTATCTACAGTTTCTTTTGTTATGTTTGTTGAAGCCTTTCCAGGTGGATTCATAAAGTAATCATATCCACTCTGCAGGACGATAGGATTATCTAAATCCTTTCTAATGTCATCCAGCTTGATTACAGTTTCTCCCTTCTCTTCCTCGTTGACAGATGTCATTTTCATTCTAAGCTTCATCTGCTTCAGCTGAAGACGGTCAACACCTCTTCCCATTATCCACCTTACAGCATCTTTCGTCTCGCACTTTCTTAATCTCGCTACTATATAAACAAGATTACTCCCTCTTCCTTCCGTATGGCAGAAGGTCTCCCCTGTCTTTTTATTTATATGCCAATAAGGATGAGAAGAGGTCTTCTTGACGTAGTTAAAGTGATCAGGACAATAACCAATGACCTGATCACCTTTAACATGATCAACACGAACGCCAAGGCGCTCCAATACCTCAATTATGTCAATGCTAGGCATCAACCAAGAAATATCAGAATAATCGTCACCCTTTCTATCTTTATATAATTTTTTCAATTTTATCCCTTGAAATATCTACGTCTTCTCAATGAATCATACGCTGTAAAATCCTCATCAGTGCTCTCATCACCTTCAATAAAGTCAAAAGACTCTACAATTGTTGAATCCGCCCTATATGCCTCAGATAAGACTATAGCCTCTTTTGTCATAGGTTTATTTGAATATGAATCAGAACAGGTTGATAGAGCATGCATTATTCTGTCGAATGTTTCATCGTCAACATCTTTATTCTTCCTTGTAAGCATTTTCCAAGCAGTAAAGACTCTATTTGTAGTTAGAGTCTTTAATCCCTGAAGTGCGCCCTTGACAGTCTCTACAGGGATTAGATTTTCAAATCCATACGCATCCACTGATCCAATCTTATGCATCATTGCAGATGCAAGCAGAATAGCCCTTTCGTTGCTGTCTAAATTATAGTTAGACCCTATAACCTCTGCCATTTTTGCAACATTGGCCGTCTGCTTCAATAACCCAGCTTCTCTGCCATAGTGAGGTCTTCCGCTGCTTGGGGCTGTAGTGAATTTATTGAAGAAATTAGATTTATTAAATATCTCTTGGATAATTAATATTGGAGTATTGTTGCCAGACTCTTCGCACAGCTCCTCCACTCTTTCCATCATATCATCAAAAGTCCCTGCATCTTTGTCAGATGTTTCCGACTTGGGAATATAGTCCTCTAAGTTTGACGGCTCTTCCTCAGGGTCTATCCTTTGTATAACTATCTGCGGTTTTCCAAGATATTCATCCGTATTGGCAGAGATGTCAACAAAAGTCTTTTTTTTAACATCTTTCTCAACCCCCCAAAATCTAGCAGACACTGATCCTGACTTATCTCTCAAAAGGAAATCAGAATATCTATTTCCATTCTTTGCCTCTTTTACATCTACCCTCTCTAAATAATATACACCTGAAAAAGAGTCTCCAACGTTAACACGTTTAATAAATTGATGTTCTTCTTTCTTATTTGCTGCTTTCGCCATATGCCTGCCTTTAATTTTATCTTCACATACTCCGTGAAGTTCTACTTACAGTACATCAGATAAACTATTTTTTTATCTGATATATCTAATTAATTCAATTATTTTTTATTTTTCTTCTTATAAAGATTCTTTCTCTTACGGTCATCTATAGCTTTCATGTTCGACTCGAAAACTTCTGCTGCTTCTTTCTCCTTGGCAATTTCATCCTCATCTGCAGAATCATCAAGATCGTCATCGAGTTCTTCTAATGCCTTTTTAGCTTCCTCAGCAGCCTTGTCAACCACAGTATCTCCACTTCCACTAGAAGAAGGGTCTGGACTTGTACCCAGAGGAGCTACATATTCTTCAATAACCTGACCTGTTCTAACTATCTGCCGACATCTAAACACAAAGTTAGGCCCATCTCGGTTCTTACATATATTGACATTCCAGAACCAATCTCTCTGCCATTCTTCTCTGCTTGTTTGAGAATGATCTTGACCATCTTGCGTTATTACTGTTAATGTATTTGTATGGTGAACTTTTCCTTTACTACCATATACATCCATATTGCTTGCCTGTTTCCCCTTATCCTGTTTTTCTTTAAGAGCTGTTGCCGCTTGAGTTGCAGTTATAATGGGAATATCCAACACTCTCGTTAATTCTTTTATGTCTGCTGCTGCCTTTGCCTGTTCATCAAACTCAGACCATGCCTGCTCTATAGGCTTCATTCTATCCAAGTAGTCAAGAACAATCATATGAATCTTAACTCCCTTTTGTTCAAGCTCCCTGTAGGCGTTCTCAAGTTCCAACGCATTGCAGTAAGCAGGTACTTCTTTTATATATAATTTACCTCGATTAGAATCCGCTTTCAATTCCTTTAGATATTTTATCCAAACCTTACGATCATCATCGGATATTGTTGCTCTTTTAAAATCATCATATGGAATTCCTGTAAACAAGGCATCATATTTCATTTCAACCTGTTCTTTACTCTCTTCGTTTGTTACATGGAGCACATTCTTTTGATAATTGTTCATAATAACGCCGTGGCCCATGGCCTTGAGCATAGTTGACTTACCAACTCCCGTACAGGCGGCAAATAAACTTTTTTCATTTGGAAAGAATCCACCAACCAACTTGTCAAACTTCGCGAATCCAGTCCTAAGCCCTAAATACTTTTTTGGATTTTCCTGTTTATCCGTTATTATATCATCCCTTGGAACATACTCCTCGAAATCAGTTGTTTCTTTTTGTTCAATAATACTTCCAACATTCATTGCTTTTTTCTTAAGCAACGCTATGGCATCTTCAACATTGTCATTATCAATAAGATCATACACCTCATTGATAATCTCTACTCCCTGTTCTTTTAAATGATCTCTCTTTAAAAGTACTTTCAAGGCATCTGCATTCGCTGAGGAAACTATACTCTTAACCGCTGACCACTCTGCAATATAATATTTCTGATCGCCTTTATCTACTTTATTTATAATAGCGTCTTTAACAAGATTATCGTCTAATATACTCTTGCTATTTTTAAACGTATTAAACCCTAAATCAAATAAAAATTTTCTCTCATCACATGTCATCCACTCTGGATTACTTGTACCATAATGAGACCTTGCTACATATGGCTGTGTTAGTAAAAGATTTAAATATGATCTCTGTATTTCATCTGACATACTCATAACAGTTCTAATATCTCCTTTGGACTCATTTTCTGCAATACTATGAAGTCATCATCCCCTAACGCGGAATTTGACAATTTCATCTTTGACATCAGAGTGCTCTTTATTCTTTCTTCTATTGTATCTTTAACTATAAAGTTTATTACAGTTACAGTGTCTTTTTGACCAATCCTGTGGCACCTATCCTCCCGCTGAGCCATTATACTTGGGCTCCAGTTATCATCATAGTTGATAACATAGTTCGCAGACGTAAAGTTAAGTCCAGTACTCATGGCATCAGTTCCTATCATTATATCGATAGTATTGTCTTTATTAAACTCTTCTTGCATATCTGCTCTTACTTTTGTATCAGTATCTCCAGTTATACTAAGATACTTAAGACCCAACTTCTCAATCTCCAACATAAGCAGCTTTGCCATCTCTTTATATTGAGTAAAGATTACCGCCTTGTTTCCGTTCAAGAGTATAACCTCGGTTAATATTTCTATAAAGGCTGTAAGCTTGGAGCTTTTAACTTTGTTTATCTCTATCAAAGCCGGAGAATCACAGAACTGCTTACACCTTATGGCAGCAACCATTGGCTCAACTTCTTCTGTTAACTCATGCTTCCGTTCTGCAAGCTTTTTGTATATCTTCGATTCAGCATCGCTAAGTTCTATAACTCTGTCAAAATATATCTTATCTGGCAAGTCTTTCAACACATTCCTCTTGAGCCTTCTTATCATATAAGGGTCAATCTTATCACATACGGTCTTGACATCTCTATATCCCTTTATTGCTCCAAAGAAATCAGTTTCTGCATGCTTCTGCATAAATAAAGTTTTGCTTGGAAACAAGCCAGGTCTTAAAAAGTCATATATGCTGTGCAGCTCCTCTAGCTTTCCATCAACAGGAGTTCCACTCAATCCTATTCTGTATTTTGATTTTATTTTTTTTACGTTTTGTGTCCTCATCGACCTATGAGTTTTTATCGCATGAATTTCGTCTAAAATTATCATGTCCCAGACTCTTGATGTTACTGGAAGCATTCTTTTAACTCTTTGCTTCTTCTTATTCTCTCTCTCTACTCTTTTTTCCCTCTGAACAGGAGTTTCACTGTTTTTCTCTTTTATCTTCTTCCCACCAAACAGGTCTTCTGTTATTAACTCATAATTTACGATATAAAAGAAAACATCCTCAGTCCATTGCTTTTCTCTCTTTTCTGGAGTTCCAGCTATCACCGAATAAGACTCATCTGTGAATTTTTCTATCTCCAGAGGCCAATTCCATTTCAATGAAGCAGGAGTTATAATAAGACATTTATCTATTTCGCCTTTTTTCTTCCTATAGATGGCTGTGGCAATTGACTGTATCGTCTTTCCAAGGCCCATTTCATCCGCTATTAGTATTCCACCTGTAGAATTTATTGCGAATTTAACGCCAAGTTTTTGATAATTGTGGAGAGCGACTTTAATACCTGCGACTTTAAATCTTGTATCAATATTTTCAGCAGCGTCTATCTTTATCTGCTTTATATTTTCGTCAAGTATTAATTGCTTTTCTATTAGATCTTCCAAATCGCTGTTAATACCACAACTTGGAAATTCCTTTAGTACTTCTTCTACCTTCTGTAAGGAAAAAGAAGCGACCCAACTTTTTGTTGGGGCGCTCCATTTAAATCCTATCTTTTTGGCTCTGTCTTTTTCTTCAAAAGAGCATTTTAGAACCATAAGACCTTGAGTATTTGTTATTAACAATGCCATATAAATATCCTTTTAGAATACTATACAGACAACCTGCCCATTTCTTAAGGATTTAACACTCCTAAATCTACACTATTTCCTAAATCCATTACTCCATTCAACACTGTATATGACTTCCCCGATGCCAATGTGATCCTACAATCCCAAACATACTGCCTTAACGCTAAGTCCTCAGTGTCCGAAGGAATTAAGAAAAAGAAAACTTCTCCTCTGTCAGCCGCTCCAATCATCCCTTGTCCTGAATCTGATGTGCTTAATTCGATAGATGGATCGGCACTTGTGCTTGACTCTCTAAAAGTCAAAAGCCCAGTAGCTCCAGTTAACTTAATAACTTCATTGTTTGGATCTTTTACATATATCCTTAATGTTCTATCATCGCCTTGCGTTAAAAATAAATTTTCAAATGGCACTTTCTTCACCCTGTTGCTAGGAATATTATTAACCAACCCATCATACCTGTCTTCATAAACAAGAACACCATTCAAATCGAACGGATGCATGTCATCTATATTGTAAAAAACATCTAAAATAACTTTCTTTGACATTGCCTTACCTCAATTAAAAATTCTCTACTTGCTGCAATATATCATTAACTGTTATTTTATCAATTTTTTGTACAATATTTACTTGACCATCATAACTGTAATTGTTGACACTTTCCATATCTGGCTGCATGATAATTGCATTTGTATTGATCAACTGAGCCAAAGATGGAGCTATGTTAGATTGACCTATTATCAATCCATAATTCAAATCCTTCTCTTCCAGAATGAAATCACTATAATATTTAACATCATAACCATATCCCTCTAGCCTTTCAGCCAAGAGTTCCCACTTAAAAGAAGGCCACTCTTTACCGTCTTCCATCTCAGTCACCAACAATACTTTTTTGGAATCCTTTTTACCATTAGACATAGCATGAGATGAACTTAAGCCCTTGGGAATGAACCCTAAAGATCTTGCCATCCACTCAACAGAACTCTTTTCTCCAAGGTTCAATGGAACTTCTATCTTTAGCGTTCCAGCAACCTCTTCTTCTCCAATGCACACATTGTCTATCTTGTCAAATATTGAACTTATTAACTTTCCTTTCGTTGCAATTGGCTTAACCTTTACATTCGGGAAGTTTCTAACAAAAGAACTTATTGCGAGCGCAGACCTTAGTTGTCCATCAGGACTTGTAAAAACTTCTATCCCAACAACCTTTTCTTTAGCACTTTTTTTCTTCTTTACTACTTCATTTGACTCTGGCAATAATTTACGAGAGTGTGCAGCGTCACATTCTTTAATTTTTTTCTTTGGATACTCACCATACAAACGAGGCATTACAAAGAGGATAGAATCCTTCGGAGGTGATTTTAAAATCTTTGCCAGCATATACCATGCCTTTGCCTTTTCATACTCTTCGAAACTATAATGCATATCTCCAAGTAAACAATATGGCTCAGCAAACCTGTCATCCTCTACAAGAGCCTGCAAGGCCTCTCCAATGGCCTTCTTCCTCTCATTTAATAAGAAGTGGCATCTTGCCTTGTAATACCGCGAGAACATCCTCTCCTCTCTAAACTTAGACTTTGTCAAATACTCTTCATAAAACCTAACAGCCAATTCATACTGCTTGTCTTCTCTGTACGAATTAGCCAAGTAAAACAATGTTCTTGAATCCTTACGCCCTTTCTCATAATAATCCTTTTCCATTATTTTAATATTTCTCTCTACTGATGGAAGTCCGCCCTTCTTACCTGGAAGGTGCTGTATCCTTATGTCATCCCGTTTGAACCTTCTTATTCCTTTCGTTCCGGTTAAGAATTCATGGCAGCTATGATTCTCATCAAACCTTACACCTTTTCCCCTTGGAAGCATTCTACTGTGATAAAACTCAGATCCTCCGAATACAACCTTGAAGTCATAAACAACATCTAAAGAACTATCTTTCGCTATGTCATTTATCTTACCAATGCTTTTATCATCCATAAAATCATCAGCATCCCACCAAATAATCCATGGATTAATACACTTATCTATTGCTTCATTCTTTGCCGTTCCAAACTCAAAGTCTGAAAAATGAGTAGCCTTGTTGAACTTCTTTGAGTCATACAGCT
>Ga0210003_1004254_pt1 | contig 11398 bp, 13 predicted proteins | sample LantaG_FD_182804 | JGI IMG/M metagenome (GOLD analysis project Ga0210003, IMG submission 182804) | Deep subsurface microbial communities from Baltic Sea to uncover new lineages of life (NeLLi) - Landsort_02402 metaG (SPAdes) (version 2) | ecosystem: Environmental > Aquatic > Marine > Oceanic >...
TAATTTATAGTAAAAAATTAACGTGATTTAGTTGTAGGTGCATGTATGTATGGTAAAGGTAAAAATAAGATAATTAATATATAATTCTATGAAACATTTAAAAACATATAACGAATCTCTAAGGGATAAAATGGTAGGTAAATCAGAAGATGAAGTTTTAAGAAAATTAAAAAAATTATCACCTAACAAAATGCTTATTAACTCTATCTTTTATAATTTTATCGAAGGTGTTGAAATTGCAATAGATAGAGGTGCTTATTTAGATTGGGATCAACACATGGCGTTACGTCTTGCAGCAACAAATGGTTATACTGATATAGTCAAATTATTATTAGATAATAATGTTGATATTCATGCTTATAATGATATTGCTTTACGTTTTGCAGCACAAAATGGAAATTATGACACAGTAAAATTTTTAATTGAAAAAGGTGCTAATGTCCATGCCCAAAATGATGAAGCTTTATTTTATGCATTAGAAAATGGTTATATTGATATAGCAAATTTATTAAAACAACATGGTTCTAATTTGAACGAATATCCCGATGGTAAATAACCCTTCTAAAAAAATATACACCAAGAAACAATAAAGGAAATAAAAAAGGAATTAGAAAATATAAATAATGATACAGAAGTTTAATCAATATAATGAAAGTCTTAGAGATAAGATGGTAGGGATAACAACAGATGATTTGGATGATTTACCTGATGAAAAGATAAATGATAAATTTTTAGAATCAGCTATAATATTCGGTTATTTAGATGGTGTTAAAAGATATGTAGATATTAAATTAAAAAACGGTGAAGATATTCCTGTTGAGAAAAATTTAGATGAAGCTATATATTATAATCATTTAGATATTGTTAAATATTTACTTGATACATTTGATTCATTCGTACTTGATAAAAAAGCAAATGTTGAATTAAGAATCGCAACATATACTGGTAATCTTGATATGATTAAATATTTTGTAGAAGAAAAGGGAATGCCAATTAACGATAAAAGTTATTCATTACTACAAATAGCTATAAAAAATGGTCATAAAGATGTAACAGAATATTTTTTAACTAAATTATCCAAAAACGATTTAAAGAATATAGAAATTCCTCTAACATTAGCTAACCCATCAAAATATAAAAAATTATTACCTTATTTAGATGAAGTTGGGATAAAATACACAGGAAATAGATGAAACACTTAAAAACATATAATGAGTCTTTAAGAGATAAGATGACACCTAAATCCGATGTTGAACAGGATATAGCTATTCAAAATATTTATGATTATTTAATTAATAAAACATTAGAAGATAAATATACAGACGAAAAAAAATCAGCAGAGTGGTATTGGAATCATAAATATGATTATATAGTAGATTTAGCTGTGGGAGGATGGACTAAAGAAGAGATATACAATGAATATGGTAGTGATTTAGAAGATTATTTTGACGATGAAGAAGATGAAGAAGATGACTATTATACATCATATAATCAACCCTTTTAAACAAATGAAATATTTACAAACATATAATGAGTCTTTAAGAGATAAGATGACACCCAAATCTGATGAAGAAATCAGAAATAAAGTTAAAAGTTTATTGGGAGTTAATGATGATATTATATCCATTAAATTATGGAATCCCTATGGATATAAATTAGTTGGTGGTGATTCAGGTATAGATGAAGAAAATTATAGAATGGATTATCATAAATTAACTGGAGATATTGTTAAAATATATGATTATTTAGTAGATTATCTATCAAAATTCCCAGGAGAAAAATTAAACAATTTAGATAGATTTTTAATAAAAGAATCTCTAAGAGATAAGATGACACCTAAATCTGATAAAGAAGTAGATGATAAGTTAGATGAATTATACGAATATTTAATTAAAATGTGTATTAAAGAGGGAGTTTTTAAAAATGTAATAGAAGCAGAAGAACACATTGAAGATGTTTGGGATGATATAGTACAAATGGTATTTGAAGAAGGACTTACAAAAGAAGATGTGTATAATGCTTATTGGGGAGTTAATGAAAGTCTTAGAGATAAGATGATTCCAATATCAAAAGAAAAATTAAAACAATTAACTAAATCATTATTAGGATTACCTGGAGATAAGATAGGAATAAAAATCCGTAAACCAAGTAGTCCACTAAATTTAGATACAATCATTAAGCACAGTGAAGATGCTAATGTAGAATACACCATTAATGAAAATGATATAATTATTTTCGGTAATTTTGAAAATATGTATATTTTTGTAACAGAATATTTTGGATTAAAAGATACCAAAGAAATAAAATCTTTGATACATAGAATAATAGATAGTATAGAATAGTTAAACAAAAATTTAAAACACACATATAATTTTTAATTATGAAAAATTTTTATACCTTTGTAAAAGAATCCAAAGAAGATTTTGGAGATGTACTTACCTTAACTATGAAAGGTGATTGGTTTCACATGATAGCATCAGGTGAAAAGAAAGAAGAATATAGAATAATAAAACCTTATTGGGATGTTCGATTAGAAAATAGACATTACGATACTGTTAAGTTTAGACAAGGTTATCGTAAAGATTCACCTGTTATGTGGGTAGAATGTAAAGGAATACAAAAAGGTGGACAAGGAAATCCAAAATGGGGTTGGGATGAAGAATGTTGGATAATTAAATTAGGTAAAATATTAAAAACTGAAAACTATGACAACTCAAAAATTAATTAGATTGTGGAGTAAACTTACAGAGTTTACATATATTTATGGATATGAAGATCAATTAATTAATTTAATTGAAGATTTTCTCCCTAAACCATTACAAAGAGACGAATACGGAAATTATTTTATAAAAATAGGAGAAAGTAAATCACTATTTGTTAGTCATTTAGACACAGTTGGGAAACAAAAACTCAGAATTAATAAAATAAGATATATTAAAGATGGTCATGAATTTGTTAAAACCGATGGTAATACCATATTAGGTGCCGATGATAAAACAGGTGTTGTAATAATGCTTAATATGATTGATAATGATGTACCTGGTTTATATTATTTTTTAATTGGTGAAGAAATTGGAACAGTAGGTTCTGGATTATTATACAAAGAAAAATCAGATTTATTATCTAATTATGATAGGGCTATTGCATTTGATAGAAAATCATATGGTTCTATTATTAATAGACAAATGGGTAATTTCTGTTGTTCAGATGAATTCGTAGATGCACTATCTAATGAATTTGGTAAAACTGGAATGGAATATAAAGCCGATTCATATGGTGTATGGACAGATTCAGCATTATTTATGGGGATAATACCCGAATGTACTAATTTATCTGTTGGGTATTTTAACGAACACACAAAAAACGAAGAACAAGATATTACTTATATGGTTCAATTGTCAAGTGTTGCAACTAAAATTGATTGGGAAAATCTTCCAGTTGTAAGAGAACCAAATTCATTTGATACCGAAGATGTTGAATTAGAAGAAGAAGGAATACCACAATATAAATTACTTAATATATTTGAAGAAATTGAAGAATTAATATACGATGAAACAAAAATGTTTTCATCCAATACTAACTTCTTTAAACCAGGCAAAGAAATGAAATTTTTTGGATTGAAAGATATTGATGCTATTAATAATTTTTCTTTATATCTTTATCCTAATGGAAGTATAAAAATAAAAAGAGATGATTTTGAAGTTGATATTAAAGATGTAACTGAATTAAAACAAATCGTAAAGGATAAACTTTTGAAAGATTTACTTAAATTTCAAGAATTAAAAGAAAAAATTATTACAAAATTTGATTCATTTCTAAATGAATCTCAAAAGAAATAAAATGAATAGAATTAAAAAATATAACGGATTTATAAATGAAAGTTCATATGTAGATGAATTTAAAGTCCTATATAATAAAGCACCACAAGATTTAAAAGATATTGTGGATGCTACTAAACTTATTGAACAAAGTAAAGAATGGCACCCCGAAGGAGATGTATATGTTCATACCAGACTGGTAACCAATAGATTACACAATACATACAATGATATAAATCTTGATTTAGCTGGATTTTTTCATGATTTAGGTAAAGTATCTTCAACAAAATGGGATGAAGAAAAAGAATCTTGGACAGCACATGGTCATGAAGAAATGTCATATAGAATTTCAGAATCATATCAAAAATGGATTAAAGATATGGGTGGTGATGTAAACACCGTTCAATTTATTATACTTAACCATATGAGAATAAAATACTTAGATGAATTTAGATTTCAAGAAAAAGTTAAATTCTTAAATGAACCACTATTTGATTATGTTCATAAATTCTCAACTGCTGATTATGGTGGAACAGAATTAGAATGTCAACCACTAATGGATTTAACTGAATTAAAAAAGAAAATTGAAGAATTTAATAAAATGCAAGAAGAAAATAAAATAATTGCTTCTAAATTTAATGGTAAAATACTTATGGATTTATATCCTGAACTAACAGGTAAATCATTGGGTGATGCAATCACCGGATTTAAGAATTATATTGGAGATTTTAGAAAATATGCACTTAAAAAAGATGTTAAAATAATATTAAAAGATTTTGACACATATTATACCGAATATCATGAAAAAATTTAAAGATTACCAAAAAGAACAAGAGTATTTATTATCTAAATACAAAGATGTTTTGTTTTCAGATATATTTTACGAACGCCTTAAAGATGAATCTGAATCTGAAATAAATCAGTATAAAAAAATATTTTTAGAAAAAATCGAAAAATTTATTGATTTTTATACTATGTACAATACTAAAAACATCAGAATTAACAATGGAGTTGATTCTTATGAAGTAGCAAAATCAATATATGATAAAATTATAAATGGTGAATTATATATTGATAAGGAATTACGTGACCCTGATAATATTTTAAGAAACATTATAATGTTATTAGATATTGATAAATACAAAGCAATGAATAATAAACAATAAACATTTTTATAATTAGTACATATAATAAACAATGATATTACCAATACATTTATATGGTGATCCTATTTTAAGAAAACAGGGTATATTTATCAAAGAAAAATCTAAGGAATTAGATACTTTGGTTGATAACATGTATGATACTTTGAAAGCATCAGAAGGAGTAGGATTAGCTGCACATCAAGTAGGGAAACCGTATAAATTATTTATAGTTGATTTTTTAACATCAGCATTAGAAAGTGGTGGACTAAAAGAAGTTTTTATTAATCCGGAAATATTAGAATTCTCAGAAGAACAAGAATACTTCGAAGAAGGGTGTTTAAGTTTACCCGGAATATTAGAAGAAGTTAAAAGACCTATTAAGATAAAAGTAAAATATTTAGATAGAGATTTTAATATACGTGAAAAAGAATTTACTGGTTTTTTAGCAAGAGTGATTCAACACGAATTTGATCATACAGATGGTAAATTTTTCACAGATAAATTATCTCCATTGAAAAAGAAATTAATTAGTGGTAAATTATCATTAATACTTAAAAGAAAAATACAAGTTAATTATAAACACAAATAATATGTACGACAAATTTTTAACAACATCTTGGACAAAATTTATTCATAAAATGTTTTTACATTCTTTCAGTAAAGAGTGGTATGAGACATATTGGGTGATAGATATGCACAAAACGTTAATTAAACCGACTTATGATTTAAATGATAAGTCCTTACATTTCTATCCTTATGCAATGGAAACAATGCACATATTAACCAATAGGAATGATATAAAAACTATTATGTGGACATCATCATACCCACAAGAAATCGAAGAATATGTTAGAAAATTATCTGAGGTTGGAATAATATTTGATGAAATAAACGAAAACCCTGATATATCATCTAACAATGGTAACTTTGGTTATTATGAAAAGAAATTTTATTTTAATGTTTTAATTGATGATAAAGCAGCGTTTGATCCCGAAACAGATTGGGAGCCAATTTATAAATTATTTATGGAATACCAAAATAATCATTTTATCCCTGATTTAAATTGGACAACTAAATATTAATTTCGAATCCCAAATATAAATATATAAAAACAAATATAATATCATAAAATGAATATTAAAGAAAAATTTTTAGAATTAACACAATGGACTGAAATATTAGGTCAAGAAGATATGATAAGAAAGTACCTTCCAGAAGAATTAGAAAAAGACCATGTAGGAAATTATTGGATGAAAATCGGCGAAAGTGATACTATGTTCACATCACATTTAGATACAGCTGCAAGCGGTAGAAAAAAAGTTAATCACGTATTTGATAGTATTGAATCTAAAAACGGTAGGAAAGAATATTTTATTGAAACTGATGGAACTACATTATTGGGTGCTGATGATAGAACAGGTGTTGTTATAATGATGTATATGATAGAAAACAAAGTACCTGGACTATATTACTTCTTCATCGGTGAAGAACGTGGTACAGTTGGTTCATCTGGTATATTAAGAGATGATCCACAGAGATTTGAACCTTATAATAAGTGTGTATCTTTTGATAGAAGAGGGTATGGTTCAGTTATCACTCAACAAATGGGTGGAAGATGTTGTTCACCAGCATTTACAAGTGGATTAGTAAAAGAATTAATAAGTGCAACAGGATATAACTGGCACGATGATAACACGGGTATATATACTGATTCAGCCGTGTTTATGGATGATATTAGAGAATGTACAAACTTATCAGTAGGTTATTTTAATGAACACAGTACCGGAGAATTTCAAAATTTAACATATCTCGAAGATTTATGTGAAGGTATAATTAAAGTGGATTGGGAAAATCTACCAATAGAAAGAGAATGTGGTCCACTTGATACACCAAACCCTAAAAGAAAAAAGAAAAAGAAAGGTGATTTAGATGATAAAGAATTGGGATATATTTTTATGATGGTTGAGGATATTTTTGAAGATACACAAGCTAAAGATTGTGCTAACAGAAATAATTTTATGCCAGAAAAGGAAATGTTATTCGTGAGTTTCTATGATGACTCTGTTGTTGTGTCTGTTTGGATACATGAAGATGGTTCTATTACAATAGGTAAAGATAAATTTAAAGATATCTATGACTTAGAAGATAAAGTTGATGCTGTATATGGTTACAAATCAAAAAAGAATAAAAATTATGATTTAATTGATGATGAAGAAGAATATAAAGGAAAACCTTGGTTTGATGACGATGAAGAAGAAGAGGAAGATGATGATTTTTTTGATGACGATGATATTGATTTGACAAAAAATGATTTTGAAGATAATATTAATATTAATGATTTTATTTCTGATGTCGAAGCTTTAGATAAAGACCAAATATCAGCAAATACAATCAACAACATTTTAACTAAATACAATAAAACCATCGAAAGTTTAATTATATGGATATATAATTCTTATAATGACGCTTCAAAAACAATGGGATTAACTTGGGATGATGTTGATAATCAATTTGAATTTGATCCAGAATACAATAAACCCAAATCATCAGGAGTTGATAAAGGTGGAGCAAGAACATTTGATTAATATAAAACATATAAGCATTAAAAAAGGGATGAATTAATTTTCATCCCTTTTCTTTTTATATTAATTTCTTTAGGTCTGATATTTTATCTCTCATTTCCGCAGCCATTTCATAATCTTCTATCTCAACTGATTCACCCATTTTATCATTTAAAATGTCAAGTTTAATTTGATTGTATTCTTCTTTTTTAGAATTATAATTAATCAATAACTCAAATAAAGAACTCTTATAAGTATCAATCGAATTTTCTACAAAATCATCAAATTCAATATCACCCAATTGATATGATATTTGTTCTTTCATCATCGGATTAATGTCATCTTCAAAATCATCAATTTCTTTATAAAATTCATATGCTAACTTTATCATAGGATGCAACACAGAATTTGGAACATAAAATCCCTCATTAAGTTTTTTTATTATTTTATTTGAATCAAAAGAAACAATCGCACCATTCATTGGTGTCAACCCACTTGTTAAAATCTTCACAAAATATTGAGCAAATATATCATCTGGTTCAAGTGATATACTTTGTAAACCATGTAATGTTATATAATGCATTACCAACTTATTTAAAATTTCGATGTTTTTTGGATCTTTCATATTATTATTTATTAAAATTTAAATATTTACTTTTTTCAAATTATTAACCCAACTCGGGTATTACATAATGAATATTATCTTGATTAAATCTTTCACTTCGTTTTATAATAGTAATATTATACCATTTATAATCTAAATCTTTATAAACATTTCTACTAATATCAATTATTTCATCATTATATTTTATATGATAACTTATATCGGTATCATATTTTCTTTCAAATATAAAATAACCTTTATAATATTGTTTTATTATTTTTATAATAGAAACATTGTGTTTTGGTATATCAATCGAAATACGTTCAATATAATATCTTTTTTTTCTATCTAATGATATTTTATCATTATATATAGTGTGTTGCATTGGTAGGTCTTCCGGATTATCTCGGATAATTTCTTTGATTATATCTATGTGTTTTCCCATTTAATTACAAAGTTATTAAAAATTATTAAAAATACAAATTAAATCTATTATATATATACATAGAATAAAGAAATAGTTTATAAAAACTGAATAAGAATATTTAATATATAATGTAAATATACGTAAAAAATAAAAGCTAAAAAAATGCCAATACAAGAAAAAGATTTAGGTAAATACAACAGACCAGGGATTTACATTGAGGAAATCGACAATTCAATAATTGATGCACCAGTTCAGAACGTACTTATTAATTTAGTTCCGGGGTTTTCAAAGAAAGGACCGTTTAATAATCCTGTCTATGTTGAAAATAAAATAGATTTTCAAAGAATTTTTGGTGACGTTGATTACCAACTAGAAAGAAAACAATCATATTTTCATAGAACATGTTTAAAGATGATTGAAACAGGTCCAATATGGGCTCTTAACTTATTATCTACTGAACCAAACAGAGACCAATTAAATTGGGTATCTGTATCAGCTTCAGCTAAATATGCTAGTTCTGATTTTGATATTCCTTATACAGACGATTATGAGAGATTCTTTAACAGACAAGATTTCTGGGAAAGAGATTCAGAATCATTTTTAGATTTAGTTAATGATCCTGTTGATGATACACAAAGACTTCTTCATTTAACTAATATGGGTGAAAAAACTATTACAGTTTTCTTATTCAAATCTACAGCAAGTAATTTTGATGTTACTGCTGAATTGTGGTATCAAGGTGCGAACAATGTTCCTCAATACATTAACCCTAAATCACTTATTTCTGATTATTTAGTTGATGTTTTAATAGTTTCTGGAGATTGGACAGATTATAAAACCTTAGCTAATGATACTACATATAGTTCATATTTTACAGTAGATGGTCTATTAGTTGCAGGTATTCAAGATTTCGTTAATGAGTATGGAGTAGATGTATTGGCTAACTACGATGTATCATTAATACCTAACTTCAAAGACTTAAATGGTAGAGATCTTTATATTGAAACTGTTATTAATAACGATACAAATAAAACTAATTTATTCTGTACATATAATGCAGATTTATTATTAGATTCAGATTATCCAACAGCTTTAATGGACTTAGTTGGTGATACTATCGTTGGTGAAAACGTTTCTTCTATTAATTTTCTTTCATATGACCAAAATATTAAAGAAGATATAGAATATCCTAATGTATCACTTGATTCAGCAAATAATGTATTTTCTGCAAATAATACTTTATCATATTCAACATGGATGAACTGGTCAACATCTGGTATTCAATCAGGTGCATTTAATACTACATCCATTATACAACCATTTACATTATCATCAGCATCTTATATTATTAATGGTGTTGAGTATGAATTAAGTGGAACTACTCATAATGTTCAATTAGAAGTAGTAACAGCAGGATATAAAAGAAGAGATATTATTTATCTTGATTCTGATGGTTTTCAGGTTGAAGTAGGTATTGAAACTTTATCAGGAGGAACTGAAACATTAAGAGAAATAAATTTCACAAATACAAATGCTATTATCTTAGGTACAGTATCTATGACTAATGACGGTGGTGATTATACAAGTAGTGTAGGATATGATGCAGAATCAGTAGATGGTTCTGGATTCGTTGCATTACCAGTAACATTTACATCAGTAACAGGAACAACAGATTACTTAGAAATTGAATTTCTTGGTACTTCTGGATCAACAATAAGTAATTCTCAATATGAAAGATTAAGAAGTATTAAATATTATACTGAACTTTCAGTTAATCTTAGTGCTAATAAAGGAGTTATTCTTAATAGTTCAGCAAATTTAAAAACGGAAATAATCGATCCTGTTAGTACAACATATAATACTACAACCAACGCTAAAGTCAAAGTTTATGTTGATACACCATCAAATTATACATCAAACACAACAATATATTATATTGATAATGAATTTATTTATACATCATTAACAACAATGACAACTAAATATACTGGTATGGTTGCTGGTGTTGGTTCAAATGTGGTTGCTAAGTATTCAGATTTTTATCTTGATTTCTTTGACGGTGAAATTAATAACGGTGATTATATAAACGGTGATGAAGATAATACACTAACAATGTATCTTGACGTAGATGGTATATTAACTGTTGATTTCACAACCGCACCAACTGCACCAATAACAGTTACAACCGATATTGGAAATTGGAGACAAACATTAGAAATTGAAAATACAATCACTGACGCAACAAATACAACATCTATTTATGTTGATAAGGCAAGATACACCGAGGTAAAAAGAGGTGATTATATAGAAGCTTATGTTGATACAACTACATTAGAAATTGGTGAACAACCAAGAAATTTAACAAGGATTATTAACATTTTAAATGACACTGTTAATACAGACCTTAAAATTCTTTTCACAGATGCACCAATAAAAGTAACTGATCCAACTGGAGAACCTTACACAACTGTATATCCAGCTATTTGGAAATACGCTACACATTTAAAAGGTGTTAGTTTAACTCCATTCAAACTTCACGCAGATTCACTTCCTAATGGAACAGAACAAAGATTGGAAGATATGTTAGATGTTATGGGTGTTGGAACATCAATGTTCAAAGGTTTAACAAACAAAAACAAAATATCTTGGAGATATTTAGTTGATTCATTTGGTCTTGGTTTATCAGAAGCATCAAAACAACAATATATTGATTTATGTGGTGAAAAACTTAACTGTATCGGTTTCATTAATATGCCGTCAGCTAAGCAATTCAAAAAATCAGATAATCCAAGTTATACTGCTGATGATGGTTCATTAAGTACTGCATATATAGCAGACGGTGC
>Ga0210003_1004257_pt1 | contig 11394 bp, 13 predicted proteins | sample LantaG_FD_182804 | JGI IMG/M metagenome (GOLD analysis project Ga0210003, IMG submission 182804) | Deep subsurface microbial communities from Baltic Sea to uncover new lineages of life (NeLLi) - Landsort_02402 metaG (SPAdes) (version 2) | ecosystem: Environmental > Aquatic > Marine > Oceanic >...
TGTTGGTTCGCTCTCAGGTTCATAACCTGACGGTACGTGGATTCGATTTCCACCCCCGCTACAATTCTAACCGAAAGACAAGTAGGTTACTGGTGAAGAGGGGTTCGTATATCCCGAACCAATCAAGGTCGTGCTTGGCTGGTGCTCGTTGCAAAAAACAGTTAAAGGAAATAAATTTGGATCGGTAGTGCTATAATGTAAAACGTCAGGCTGTTAACCTGGAAGATGTAGGTTCGATTCCTACCCGGTCCGCAAGAATATATAAATAAAAAAGGTTATTTATGTTAGTGTCGTTTACACAGACTTATGGAACAGGAAGGGAAGAATTAATAGACATCCATTTTAGGGATAAAAGATTGATTGATTTGAAAAATCATTTTGATTTAAATATTTACTCTTTTCATAATTGTGAACAAGAAACAATAAATAAGTTTAAAAAATTAAATAAAGATGTTATTAAGAATGTGGTTATCTTAGAATATACCGATAAGTATTATCCTGAAACGGTAAAAAAATTTAAAGCATATTTAAAAGAAGTTGGGTGTACACATTTTTTCTTTTCACAAGATGATACATTTAGTAAAGAAGAAAACAAAGATATTAATTGGGAAGAATTAATAGAATATGTAAAAGGGTATGATAAAGATTTTATGTTAAGCTTGTATAATACAGATGCTATACTTGATATAGATAACCCAATCGAAGAGAAAGTAACATTTAATGTATTAAAATCAACAACATCAGATTTTTATAATAGTGATAAAACACCTTGGTCAATGGATGATACACCATATATTTGTACTATTGATATGTTAGATGAAATTTATGATGAAAAATATTTTACCTTTGAAAATATATGGGATGCTGAATTATATTTGATGGATAAATATGATAAAAAATGTATTAATAGATTTGTTACTGATAAAAGTATATTTAGAAATTATAATTTATTCGGTAAATCAATTGGAATGAAAGTTATATTTAGGAAAATATTAAAAAGAAATGGTCTACTTTAGTTATGAAACAATTAAATGAAAAAATATTTATAGTAGAAGGTGACTTATGGACATCTATGTATTTAGATGCTGATTTAATTACTGGACAGGTTTCAGATAATATAATTCACGTAAAAGGTAATATATATTTTGGTGTATTAAGAAATCCAAAAAATATGAAAGATGGTGATTATTATATGATATACGAAGATTTTATTAAACAGAATGGTAACATTAGTGACATCATAGCATTTAGTAAAATATAAAAACATATTGCGGGGTGGTAGCAGTTGGTAGCTCGTTGGGCTCATAACCCAAAGGTCGTAGGTTCGAGTCCTACTCCCGCAACAATTCTTTACCATGTGTAAGGAAATATCGGTTTTGTACATTGTACCCGAAACAATGTTCACATGGGAGTGTAGCTGACTTGGTTTTAGCTGCGGACTGTTAATCCGTGAAGGAATAGATTGAAATAAAGTAGGTTCGATCCCTACCTCTCCCGCAAAAAGAAATGGTGACTGTGGTGTAATTGGGTAACTTCTTATAGTTACATCCAATGAATATTAAGGGGTTAGTATTTATTGATAACATACCACAAACGTCTATGTGGAGTATGAGGTTCAAATCCTCCAGTCACCGCAAATAAAGATTAATTGCAAGTAATCTTTATGGGTAATTTTCGAGGTAAATCAATGCGATTAAAATGAGTAGGTGATATCAGACCACACAAGCCAACACACCGAAAGTCTAAATGTTGGAAGTTTTACTAAAAAAATTACCATATGCCCCTGTGGTGGAATGCAGACACGCTTGGTTTAAGCCCAAGTATTCAGTAATGGGTGTGTAGGTTCAAGTCCTACCTGGGGTACAATAAGAAATGGTTAGAACGGTCTATTAAATTAGGTGGGTCCAACAGGGTAGCTGGAAACAGCGAGTGCGCCACCATTCCATTAATAAAATACAGTCCATAGGTCAAATGGCTAAGATGTCACCCTGTCACGGTGTACGGAGCGGGTTCGACTCCCGTATGGACTGCTAAAAGTGTTCTTGTAGCTCAGTTGGTAGAGCAACTCCCTATTATAATCAAATATTTCATCAAGTCTGGTAGGATGGAAATACCTGAAAAGGTTAGAACGGGGTCAGTCTTATGTCGAAGGTTCGAATCCTTTCAAGGACCCAAATGCCCTTATGGTGGAATGGTAGACACGATAGTTTCAAAAACTATTACTGATAAGGTGTGTAGGTTCAATTCCTACTAAGGGTACAAAAATTGGTCTTTGGGTCTGCTTGGTGTGGACGCCGGACTGTCACTCCGGAACAAGTTAATAGCTTGACAGATGGGTTCGAATCCCATAAGGACCGCATGATGTAGGGAAGCTTGGACAAGCTACATACTAAAATCACCTGCAAGAAAGTTGTATGGATAATTTAATCAAGTGTACATAGGTTAAATAGGAAATGTAATTAGTATTAAATGGAAGGAGATGTAGGAAATCCCGCCACCGTCTTTGGGGGAGATCGTAGGTTCGAATCCTACCATCGTAACAAATATAGTCTAGTAGTTCAGTTGGTTAGAATGTCGGCCTGTCACGCCGAAGGTCGCGGGTTCGAATCCCGTCTAGACTGCAAATAAACTTTATCAAAAATTTAGTATATATGAAATGAAATTCCTTGGTAGCTCAGTTGGTAGAGCAAAAAGCTGTTAACTTTGAGGTCATAGGTTCGAGTCCTATCCGGGGAGCAAAGGGTTCTTGTTTACCCAAGTCTTAAACAAGTGGTGGAAAGTTGAAATAATATTTCAGCCCCAAAAGGTTTCCAGGTTTCCGTAATAACCTGGATTTTTGCCGATGTAGCTCAGTTGGTCAGAGCAGCGCACTTGTAATGCGCAGGTCGTGGGTTCGAATCCCTCCATCGGCTCTAAGGACTTTAACCCGAATATACACTAGTCACTATATTCGATAAGGTTATTGTCCAACCCGGAGAGTTGACCGAGTGGTTTATGGTGGTAGTCTTGAAAACTATTGAACCTGCAAGGGTTCCGGGGGTTCGAATCCCTCACTCTCCGCATGAAAAAAAGAAAATGGTTATTGTTATTATTTGTAGTTACAATTATTGTATCTATATTTATCTTCATCAAGTATGAAGGTTATAATGGGATGTTTGATTTCTTAAAAACAGATCAAATAGAAGTTGATACGACAGAAGTTCAATTTGAAGTATTACCAATGACAGAATCTTTACCAGATACAGTTTTTATTTATCGTGTAATTATAGGTTCTTTTAAAGATTATAATAATGCTGTTGAATGTTCAAAAGAATATGATTTTTCTGATATATTACCTATTACAGAAGATGGGTGGTATAGGGTATCTAAAGATTATTATTTTAATAAAGAAGATGCTGACCAAGATAGAAATGAAATGGGAGAAGATGTTTGGGTATTAAAAAAGTATTTTTCCTTTGTAGATTAAAATAATATATGTATCTTTGTAAAAGTTATTTGAAATGTTTAAGATTTTGGTTAGTGTAGCTAACTCCGTTTTTTGATACACTTTATTTTATATATAAAATAAAAATTATTTTATGTATAAATGTGATAAATGTAATAAAGAATTTAAAACACAACAAGGATTAAATTCACACAAGGGGTGGCATAATATACCTAATAGAAAAAGCAATTTTATGGAATATAATAAAAATGTTAAAAATGGTATTTTAAAAAAATATAATACTAATCAATTCATTAAAGCAAAAAATGAGGGAAAAATAATATTAGTATCATCTGAAACAAAAAAAAAGCTTTCTGATAAAGCTAAGGAACAAAAGTGGGATGAAGAAAGAAGAATAAAACATTCTATATCAATGAAAAATGCTGTTAAAAATAATCCTGAATCTTATTCTGCAAATAATGTAAGTGGAAGAACAAAAACAATAAAATATAAAAATACACTATTAAAAGGATCATGGGAATTATTAGTTGCAAAATGGTTAGATGAAAATAATATTAAATGGACTAATAAAATAGATGGGATACATTATGAATGGTGTGGAAGCACACATTTATATTTTCCTGATTTTTATCTAATAGAATTGAATAAATATATTGAAGTAAAAGGGTATGAAAGGGAAAGAGATAGATGTAAATGGGGTGTATTAGAAAATTTAATAGTGATAAAGAAAAAAGAAATAAAAATGATAAAAGAAAAATGTTTTGGACCCATATCGGCTCTGGCTCATAACCAGTTGAAACCGTAGTTGGTTACAGGTGGGTTCGACCCCCTCTGGGTCCACAAATATTCTTTAAAATATGGCTCAATGGCGGAATTGGTAGACGCCCTGGACTTAAAATCCAGTGATCAGTAATGGTCGTTCCGGTTCGACTCCGGATTGAGCTACAAAGATTTAAACATACCGTCAAGGGTAAGATGGTGAAGCAACACCCCATGTGGTGAGCAAAATATAAGGTTCAAGTCCTTTCTATGTTTAGATTTTTAAAAGTTGGTGGGAATGTTGGCTTGGAAGCAGCCATCATCTAAGGAGTGACAAGTGGAAGTGCTCTTCGTCAGTTTTCGCAGACTGATTGAATCACAAGTTATAGTGGGCAACGATTGTTTATGTGAGAACAATATTTCGATACCGAAAATACCCATGACACCACAGGGAAAATGCGATACATGCTGATGCTGTATATTGTCAACGTACTAATGAAATATTCGACAATTCAGTTACCATAAGAGTGTATGAAGCAAGAAAGAAGTGATATGTTGCATTAGTACAGAAGGAATATGCAATTAAGTAAATGAATTGGAATCGGTGGATAGGATTTTACAATGTCACTTATAATGCCCTCAGAGTCTTTGGCGTAACAGCACACCCCCAACTTTTTTACTTTTTTATTTTGATTCTAATATTATTTTTATTATCTTTGTATTTATGAATGAAGAAAAAATATTTTCCCAGGAAGTTAAAGATGCTTATGACCGTATGGTTGAAGCTTATACATCTATAGAATTTAATGAAATTTCACTTTTAACTGGTGAAAATGGTTCAGGTAAATCTATGATAAGAAAACAACTTCCGTTTTTATTAAGGGATAAATTAGAATTAGAAGATACAAAAGCAACCCAAGGTATGATCGCATCAACATCTATGGATGCACGAACAGGAAGCAATGCTGAATGGGGTGCATTATCTGGAATTATGCGTGATGATGAATGGGTAGCAACTTCACAAAGTACATTTTCATCTTTGAAAGGATTATTCAATGTTATTAGGGGTGAGAAATCAAAAGCAAAATACCTGGTTATTGATGAATTTGAGATCGGGTGTGGAGAAGAAACAGCATTAGCATTGTGCAATTATATTAATGCAAATATCAAAGACTTAATTGAAACTACAACCTTAGAAGGTGCAATGATTATTACACATTCAAGGATTGGTGCTGAACATTTAAAATATGATAAGTTTGTAAACATAGAAGGAATGAATAAAGAAGAATGGATGAATAGAGAGATTGTTCCAACAGACTTAGAAAAATTGGATGAAAATGAATTGTTTTTTTATATAAGGGATAACACTAAAAAATAATATTATGAGGAAAATTACAATTGATGGTATTGAATACTATTCCAGGTCAGCTCCAAGTGGGTATGGTTTTGAAATTATGAAGATAGTAGATAAGAAATACTATCTTGTATTTAGGTCTATTGATAAGGAATTAGTATCTTCTTATATGGATCGGTTTATGGAAGGTGAAGTTGTTACAGATTTTCCGGATACTTCACACGAAAAATTACCGAATAAAATTTTAGTGTATAATTCAAAACATTTTACTTATCATTATAGTGTACCTACCCTGGAATCATTAGATAAAACGTTTAGACATATTCTAAAACAAGAATATGGAACATTGGTTGATATTGAAAATATGAATCCAAATAATACGATAGAAAATAATAGTGGTGTAAATTCACAAGATGAAATTGATTCTATTCCAGTTGAAGCTGTACGAAATGATATACAAGAAAAATGGAATTCATATCAAAAGGAGATTCGAAGAAACACAGAAGAACTTAAAGATTACAACAACCTTAAAGCTGTTCTAACTGATAATGGTGGAAATGCAAGATATGCAATGGACACTTATGAATGTGAACGATGGGAACTTGAAGATTTAATGGTAGTAGAATAATTATGAAAAAACGAATTGAAAAAATAAAATTGAAGTTATATTTGAAAATGAATTCAAAAAAACTTAGCAAAAACGGTGAAGATGTTACAGTATGGGAAAAGAATTTTCTATATAGTAATAATTTTAAATGTCCTAATTGTGAAGGTGGACCACTATATGAAGGACCTAGTGGTGGAATGTCCACAAATATAAGATGTCGTTTATGTGGACAGGGTTATAATCTTACACCAGCAATGGGTCTTATTCAAAATATTGGGGTGGATGAATCTTGGATTGATGAACAATTAGTAAGAAGTGTAAAATTAAATAAAATAAAAAAGAAATCATGAAACTACGAGAAATTATTCAGTCAGATATGAAATCTGCAATGAGAGAAAGAAAAACAGAAGAATTAGGTCTGTTAAGAGTTATTCTTGGTGAAATCAATACACTCAGTAAAGCTAAAGATAGGAAAACCGAAGAAGTTTCGGATGATGAAGTTATTGTCATTTTGAAAAAAATGAAAGATAATGCTGTAGAAATGGGTGACGAAGGTGAAGTAAAAATTCTTGATACATATCTTCCTGAAATGTTGGAAGAAAAACAACTTGAAGTTCTTATTAAAGGAATCATTAATACAAATGGTTTTGAAGGAATGAAAGATATGGGGAAAGTTATGGGTGAACTTAAATCTAAATATGGTTCAACTTATGACGGTAAAATCGCTAGTCAAATAGTAAGAAATAATTTGTAATATTAAAATAATTGTAGTATATTTACATTTATAATCAAAATCAAATATTATGAAAAATTTATTTATTGTTATTTTCATATTAATTACTTCAGTAGTTAGCGGTCAAGGGGTTTTAAATTTAGATACAATGTATTATGCAAATGAAACAATGTATTTTGAACCTTACAAACCAAGGGATAATTATTATTCACCTGGTATTCGTAAAGCTGATATGATAAAATTCAAAAAGTCATTGATAGCTTCTGAAAATATGTATGAATACTGTATGGAAAATACTACTCTTAATAAAGTAAAAAAATCTATAAATGAATTTCAATTATCAAATAATAATATGTATGAAATGACCTTTTATTATTATAAAGGAGAAATGGGTAAGATTATTTTAAGAGAAACAAATTTAGCTCAGAATTCATCTTATAATGCTAAAGTATATGTTTTGTTAAGAACAAATAATGAATTGGGATTTTTACATTTTATTGATGAATGGGAACAAGATAGGAACAATGTATCAGAACTTGATAGAGAAAGAAAGAGGGTAGATAGTGCATTAGATTCTATTCTTACAAATAATATAAATAAATAAATAAATATAATGAGAATAAAAATAACAGAATTCGGTAAAAGACATTTTGATAAAACCTTCGGTGGAACAAAAGTATTAGATTTTACTGTTGAAGAATTTGAAAACAAAATCAATAATGATGAAGGAATTTCCGATACTATAATAGCAAGTAATTCAGTTAAGGATATTACAATAAATTTATACGAAGATCGTGTCAAATGGATTCCAGGGTATGCACCTTTTTGTAAATTACTTGTTCTTGAAAATTTTACTGATGCTAGAATTGGTTCAATTCCGATTACATTAGAAAACTATCAATATTTGAGAAGTGGTTATTCAGCAAGAAGAGATTCTGAACTACCTATATTTTCAAGATGGTTTGAATTACCGATATCTAAATCAAAAGCAGATTATTTAGCACTTGTTTTATATTCAAAGGAACAAATCATAAAAGAAGGTACAACTGATTTTGATGCTGATTGGGGTGTTGTTGCAATACTTGGTCAAAGTCATTCAAATGAAGAACCAATGAAACCTGAAACAATGCTTAGAAATGCACTTGGTATTGAAGAAGGTGGTTCTGGTGTTCCATTAGACAGGGATCAGTATTTAAGAAGTGTTGATTTTTGGGATAAACACGCAACAGTTAAATAATAACTTTTTAAAACAATAGAGAATAATTAGTATATAAAAATTAAGTTTAAAAATTAAAAATTAAAAAGAAATGGCAAACAAAAAAAATTGGTTAGGAAAAGTACAAAAGGATGTCAACGGATATAAAATTCGTCAAATGGCAACCAGTAGGACATCTAAAGCACCAGGTGGAAAAGAAAGGTCGTATATGCAACCAACAGGTAAGTATGGTGTTTATGCAGGTCGTAAGAAGCTCGTAAAGGGTGATTTTGCTTCGGTAGCTGAAGCAGAAGCTTACGCAATAGCAAATTAGTATAAATAAAACAAGTAGGTCACGTTAATACATGGCAAGGTCTACCCCGACTGACCTACTTGTTTTTTATTTTTTTATTATGAATAACGAAAGATTAAAACAATTAATAGATCAAAATTTCGAATTTTTTAAATTCAAATATAATACTATTACTGAAGAAGAATTAGAAATACCATCAATTAGAAAAGAAATGGAATATGTTGGTATTAAATTAAGGTCTGATAAAATAAAAAATATTAAGAATAAAATTGAAAATCAGACAGTTAAAAATAAAGTGAAAAAAAATTCAAAAAAAGTTAACTTTTTTTCAAACTTTTTAGAAAAAATGGTATAGCTTAATACATCGGAAACGAAACGGAAAAAAAGTTTTTCAATAAAGTTTCAAAAAAGATTTGGTAGTTTAAATTAAAAGACATATCTTTGTATCCGAATTAAGAAAAACGTTCTTTAAAAAATATGGTCCAATCGTCTAACTAGGAGTTCTTGAAACAGTAGAACCTTAATCTGAGCTTTAGAATTATCAAGATTCTAAGGTTCGATTCTGAGGACGCAGCATGTCTTAACTGACAGATAAAAATTGTAAAAGCTGAATGGTGTGTTCGAATCCGCCTTGGACTGCAAAAATGGAAAAAAGTGAGTTTTTTGTGTAAATATATACATTTACTACTTTTTGAAATAGTTCTTTGAAAATATTAAAATATAGCCATCGTGTGCGATGGTTAAGTAGACCTTCGGGTTTGCGAAGAGATAATGCAGGGCAACTTGCAAAAGGGGAAGGTCCTCAACCTTTCCACCAACCTTCGGGATGGTCACAGCACACAAGCTTCGTCTTTCGTTCCACCAGGAACGAGATTCACAAAGAAGTTATTATTGGGTAAATAGTAGCTTTTGTGGATATAAGGTGTAAGTAGTGAGTAGGTTCACCTTCGGGTGGATTTAATTCGGTCCTTTGGTAAGGATAAGCGATGTAAACCCGCCCTGAAACTTCGGTTGAAGGGTTAAGGAGCAAAGTGAATAGGGTTGACCCCCATAACCGGAACGTGTCAAACATTACGAGATTGAAAGATAAGGAGTAGATAAACTGTTTGAGTGTAGGTTTACACAAAAGCTAGTTATCAATACAAACGGACTTAGGGAAACCTTAGATCGTGGACTATGGTACAGTAGGATTAACCATCCGAAACGCATGTTTAGTTAAGTATTTTGTCGGACAAAATCTTACGAAGCTTTGGTTGAGCGCTAAACGAGAGGAAAAAATTACCCAAACATGAAAATATGGTTTATTTCATAGATAAAGCAAATCTTAAAAAGCAAAGACTCAACCAGTCGTGAAACGAAAGTCGTTTAATTCTTGACATCTTCGGATGAATCAAGATCACGGATGCTCGCAAGGCAGAAGTGTTTTGTGGAACGAAGCGTCTAACCTCTTAGCGGGGGTTCACGGTGGGAACATCGGGATAATTCAGAACACAGAGTAGATTCACGATAATGAAGGTAACGCCACCTTCTAAATCAAGGCAACGATGCTGATTAACCTACCCGGTAGGTGGATAAGTGGAGAACCCAGGACTCGCAATCCAAGGGATAATGACACGAAAGAATCAGTACTAAAGGTGTAATCTCAACCTTCACACGGTCTGTTCGTCTAGCGGTGGCTGACAAGAATCAACAGGATTCTTGGTAGTCAGGACGGAGCAAGTCTAAAGATTAATATCTGATATGACTGGTAAAAATTGTAAAAGCTCAACGTAGGTTCGAATCCTGCACAGACTACGATTTTTTTTAAAGTGAGAATCAAACTATCATTAAAACCCGATAAATTTATTTTTATCGGGTTTTTTTTATTGCTGTAAACCCCATCAAATCTATATATAATATAAAATATAGATACTAAATATGTTAACAGTTGGAACAACTTTTTCTGGAATTGGTAGTGTAGAATTAGCACTCAAAAAGTTAAATATTGACCATAAACTAAAATGGGCATGTGATAATAATAAATCAGCAAAGAAAGCATTTCTTGATAATTTTGAAGTAGAAACCTTTTATGATGATATCTATGATATGAATGAAAAGGAAATTGAACCTGTAGATTTTTATATGTTTGGTTTCCCTTGTCAGTCATTTAGTATAAATGGATTAAGGGGTGGGTTTGAAGATACTAGGGGAACTTTAGTATTTGAATCTTTAAGAATAATAAAAGAAATAAGACCAAAATATTTTATTGCTGAAAATGTAAAAGGATTAACATACCACGATAAAGTAGATAAGAAAGATAAATATGGAAGAACATTTAATACTGTAATGAATGCATTCAATGAATTAGATTATAACATTCATTGGAAGGTATTAAATAGTAATGATTATGGTATTCCACAAAATAGGGAAAGAATATTTATTGTTGGTATCAGAAAAGATATAGATCAACCATTTGAATTTCCAGAACCATTAAAACTTAATAAAACAATAAACGATTTTTTAGATAATCATAATGATATCCCATTGAAAGAATTTTATGATCCTAAAGATATATTAGAAAAGGAACCAGGTAAAAGAAAAGCTAAATTAAAACAAACTCACATTTGGACAGGAACAGCATTTGAACAAAGACGAAGGGTTTATTCTGTTAATGGTTCTTGTCCTTGTATAGATGCTACAATAGCACCTAAAATCCATTATAAGTATGAAGGTAAGGATTATTATAGAACCATCACATCAAAGGAAGCATTGAAGCTACAAGGCTTCCCTGGTGACTTTAAAAACACTATTGGTGAACTACAAATGCGAAAGAAAGCAGGAAACAGTATAACAGTAGATGTTAATGTAGAAATTCTTAAAAAGCTAATACCAGAAAAATATTACAAATAAAAAAAGGGGATAATAAATTATCCCCTTTGATTTTTATATAACTAACTATTAGATTAAGTATCCATTAGCATCTGTTACGTGAAGAGCTAAGAATTGCTT
>Ga0210003_1004258_pt1 | contig 11394 bp, 10 predicted proteins | sample LantaG_FD_182804 | JGI IMG/M metagenome (GOLD analysis project Ga0210003, IMG submission 182804) | Deep subsurface microbial communities from Baltic Sea to uncover new lineages of life (NeLLi) - Landsort_02402 metaG (SPAdes) (version 2) | ecosystem: Environmental > Aquatic > Marine > Oceanic >...
CGAAGCCCAGATCGCGGAACTGGACATCGGAGATCACGTTCACCTCCTCGGCCATCGCGACGACGTGCCCCGGATCCTACGCGCCCTCGACGCGTTCGTGCTATCCAGCAAAGAAGAAGGCTTCGGCGGAGCCGCGCTCGAAGGTATGGCCAGCGGCGTGCCCGTAGTCTCAACGGCAGCGGGCGGCATGTCCGAAACCGTCATGCACGAAAAAACCGGCCTGCTCGTACCGATCCGCAACCCCGAAGCCCTAGCCAACGCAATCCTCCGCATCTTCCACGAACCCAACCTAGCCGCAACCCTAGTACAAAACGGCAAGCGCCTAGCCAACGAAGATTTCTGCGTAGACAGAATGGTCGAAGGCAACCTCGCGGTATATCACGAATTGCTAGGGCTGACGGAATAAGTGTGATAAAGTACGCATAATGAAGAACCCATTAAGCAAGACACAGATCGACCAGCTTGGCGACCGACTACGGGCCGGTTCCCATACCGAAGAAGATTTGCGCCTGCTTGACGATTACCGATTGTCCTTTCGTGAGGCGTATGAGACCGTGGTTCAAAAGATCCGTGGGTACGGCGAGTTCCCGACGGGAAGAGTGGATAAGTCCACGCTCTCGATAGTCGAAAAGCTCCGTCGCGAGAGCATCCGACTGAGTCAAATGCAGGATATCGCGGGATGTAGAGTAAAATTGGCGGACATTTTGCAACAGGACCATTTCGTTGCGTCACTAAGAACTCTTTTCCCCGGGGCATCCGTAATAGACCGTCGCGACAAACCGAGCCACGGCTACCGAGCGGTCCACGTCATCGCCGAGGTATCCGGAAAGCCGATCGAGATCCAGGTTCGGACTGCGTTGCAACACCTGTGGGCGGAGCTTTCAGAGAAATGCTCTGACGTCCTCGATCCAGCGATCAAATACGGCGGCGGCCCCGATGAGTGGCGAAACCGTCTCACAAGTATTTCCAAATCGGTGGCAATTTACGAGAAATTCGAGAAAGCCCACGAGGAGTTCGAGAAAGCCCACAGTGAGTTCGAGAAAGCCGTCGCGGAACTGCCTGATCACCACGAAACCAACCAAAAATTACGAAGAAAGCTGGAAGTTTCGACACGCGGGATAGAAGAATCGCGCGGAGAGAAAGTACGCCTGTGGAATGTGAACGCCGACCTTTTGAACAAGATGATCTCTCGGCTAGACGACCTGAAGAGGCAAAGACAATGATTTTTTTAATCGAATACAACCGAAGTGAAGGCCGCATCATCACCTTTCGCGAATATGGCGAATCACAGTGGCAAGAGGCCGGGAACGCGCGGCTCGAGATCGAGTTGGAGCTCAACCGTCAAGGGGTAGAGCACGAAGTGGTCCTGCTGGAAGCGGAGAACGAAGAAGCATTACATCGGACACACCAACGCTATTTCGCGGACCTCACCGAGATCCTGAAATCTGCTACAGTGCGATAAATCGCACCCTACGCGAGCTGATAAATTTATGAAACGGATCCTGGTGTTTTGTGCGCGCGATTGGTTGAACCCTGGGGCGGGGTGCGTCGAGCATTACGTTCATGAGGTGTGTGTCCGGTTGGCGGCGCGGGGGAATTATGTTGCTTGGGTGGCGTGTTCGTTTCCGTTGTTCGGCCACGGCGTGCGGCGGCCGCGAACGGAAGTGGTGGACGGAATTCAGATCGCGCGGCTTGGGATTAGGCCGTTGTATCGTCTGATGGCGGGGATGTTTCTCGCGCGTATCGAGAAGAATCCTGGGGCCTCGGGCCGGTACGACGTGATTATTGACTGTGTCACGGGGTATCCGTTGCCGATTGCGGAAAAGACCCAAATTCCCGTGGCGCCCTTGGTCTTCAATCTGAGTCGCAAGATCCAAGGGGCCGAAGAGCCGCCGGGGCCTGTCATTGCCGCCACCAATACGGCGCGGTGCCAACTGGTGCGCGCGGGATTCCCGGAGAACTTTATTGTGCAAGTGACTATGGACCGCATGGACGATATGGACAAATGCGCAAGGCAACAATCATGGGACAAGACAACCGAGATTATTTTGGCTACAATAGAAAGCGTTGTCCATACTGTCCACTAAGTCCATGGGTTGGAAGGAGAAGAGTACGATGTACGCAAAAGTGATGCTAGGTTTGCTGGGTTTGGCGGTTCTGGGTTTTCCTGTGCTGGCGGAAACGGTTTCTATTGCACCCGACCGCATGTTGTCCGCCGGAAAGAAACGCGTGTTTGTCCTTGGGCTCTATGAGAATCCTGGGGATGACGCGGTCTTGCAGCAAGTGGCTGAAGCGGGTTTCAACCTTGTGCAGGCCAAGGCTGACGCGGCCGCGCTCGACCGCCTCGAGCAGCACGGCCTTTACGCCTGGATCAATACCGGGGCCGCGATAGATTTCAGCGAGGACCAAGCCAAACGGCAAGGGCAGCTTGAGGCGCTCGCCGGATCCTCTGGATCGCATCCGGCCTTGCTGGCCTGGGAAGTCCCCGACGAGGCGCTGTGGAATTGTTGGTATGGCGCGACGCGTTGGCGTACCGATCAGGAGCCGAAGCAACAGGACCTCAAGTTCGAAGAACTGGACGATGCCGCCTTGGTCCGCCAACTCAAGGCTGATCAGGCCGAGGTGCGGCGTCTCTGGAATCGCGGCGATTATGTCGCGGCCGAAGATCTGGCCAATGCGATCTGGCGCAAGATGGATATGGAACCGCCAAATCCCGATCTGCGCGTGTCGAAATCGGCCGAAAAAGCCGCCAAGATGTGCGCGGGGATGCTCGAGGGCTATGCGTTTCTCAAGCGTACGGACCCGGGGCATCCCATCTGGATGAATCATGCCCCGCGAAACATGCAGGCCCAACTCGCCGCGTTCAACAACGCCGCCGATATCGTCGGCTGCGACATCTATCCCGTAACCGAGTATCAGTGCGGCCATTCAGGTTTGGCGGACCGTTCCTTGTCCACCGTGGGCGCCCATACCACCTACATGCAGGACGCCGCGCCCGGCAAGCCGGTCTGGATGGTGCTCCAGGGGTTCGCCTGGCCGGATATCGAGGAAAAGCCCACCGCCGAATCCCGCGAGAAAAACAAACGGCCCACGTTCGACGAATCGCGGTTCATGGCCTACGACGCCATCGTCCGTGGCGCTCGAGGCCTCCTGTATTGGGGCACCGCCTACATCGAAAAGGACTCGGAATTGTGGAAGGACCTGCTAAAGCTCGTGCGCGAGTTGGCCGATTTGCAGCCGGTCCTGGCCGCGCCGGACGCCGCGCTATCGGTCTCCGTTTCCCTGGCGGAGACCTGGGGCACTTGCGATCGCGGCGTACAGGTCCTCGCCAAAGACGTGGATGGCAAGATATGGTTGATCGTGGTCAACGAAAGCCCCGATTGTTTATACTACACGCTCAATGGCCTGGCGGGTCTCGACGGAATGGTGTATAGCGACCCTAAAGACAAGCGTGAGTCCCGTGTGGCCGATAGCAAGATGAGTCTAGCGATTGAAGGACATGGTGTACAGGTGCTGGAGCCAAGTTCAGAAAAATGACGGTCCTCGATATACCAAGACTTTTCTGGAACGACTGGCTGCTCTGGCCGATCCATCTGCTCGGTATCGATTGGACCGGCGGCTTGTACCTTTTCATCTATAGGATCGTCGTTACGATCCTGTTGGGGAGCGTCTTATCTGGATTGCTGGCCGACTGGTACCGTCGGTTCCGCTTGATGTACCGCAAGAAAACGTTCGTTAAGTCACTCAACCCCGGCGTCAGCCCCAGGGTCAAGAAGACTGAATCCGCCGATAGCCTCAACGATCCCCACCACAACCTGAAGAAAAACATCGATTCTCTTAGAAGGAACCATGACTACGTTGGTATTGCTGAAATCTACATATCGCTCGAGCAGCCCAAGGAAGCCGCGGAATGGTACGAGAAAGCCGGCGACCGAAGACGCGCGGCTGCGGAATGGGTCAAGGCGGGCGACACACTCAAAGCCGCCGACCTGTTAATGAGCGAAGGAGACTATGCCGCGGCCGCCCATATTTACACGAAAGAAGGCGAGCATTTCCAAGCCGCCCGGGCGTATTTAGAAGCCAACGATTTCCAGGCCGCGGGCGCGGCCTTCACAAAAGCCGGGAAGTTTGCGGAAGCCGCCAATGTATTCATAGACTACTTCAAGGCATCGGAACTACCAACAGCCCAAGCCACCACCGGCGAAGTCAAAATCGCCGCCGCCGAAGCCTGCTTGGCCATGTTGAAGAACGAAGGTGTACGCGCGGTTATCCCGGCCCCATCCCGGCGCGAGCTGATTCTCGCCTTGGCCGAGCGCTTTACTTCCGCCAAGCGCTATGAAACCGCCGCCCAACTCTACCGCAAAGCCAAGGATTGGAGCCGCGCCGGCGAGACCTACATCTTGGCGGGCAAGTTGGAAAAAGCCGCGGAGTGCTTTCACGCCGCAGGGAAAACCAAGGAAGCCCACCAGGCCACCGCCCAATTCTACGAGAACGCCGGGAAATGGGCCGAAGCGGGCGAGGCGTACGGCCATGCCGGCGATTGGAACAAGGCCGCCGACTGTTTTACAAAAGCCTTCGACGCCCAACGCGCCGCCGAGTGTTACGAAAAGGCGGGTGAGGCGTATCAGGCGGGCCTCGCCCATTCGCGCCTCGGCCACTTTGAAGAGGCGATCCACCATCTACAGCAAGTCGGCGAAACCGACGAGAATTTCGACGAAGCGCGCGGCCTGCTGGGCCGGTGCTTCTACGAATTGCGCGACTATGCCCCCTGCGCGGCCGCCCTCGAAAATCACCTCATGAACAAGCCAATCGACAGCGCCAACTTGGAATGGTTCTACACGCTCGCCCTCGCATACGAGCGACTCGAGAACCTCGAAAAGTCCCGAGAAACCCTTTACAAGATCCGGAGCATCAATATAGATTACCGCGATGTCGCCGAGCGCATCGAAAACATCACCTTGCGTATTACGACGGGGAGCGGCACCCCTGTGGCTTCGCCAGCGGGTGCCCAAACCCCGGATACCCTCGATGCGCATGTTATGGGAATGGTCGAGAATCTGCTCGGTGGCCGGTATCGCTTAGAACGCGAACTTGGACGCGGCGGCATGGGCACGGTGTACCTCGCGTTCGACACCCAACTCGACCGGCCCGTGGCCCTCAAGTTCCTCGGTACGCTGACAGATGGCTCCGAAAGCTACCGGGAGCGCTTCGTCCGCGAGGCCAAAGCCGCGGCCCGCGTCAGCCACCCCAACGTCATCAGCATCTACGACATCGGCGCGAGCCAGGGAAAGGCCTATATCGCCATGGAATACGTCGAAGGGCCAAACCTCCACGCGTTTATCCGCGAGAAAGGGGGCCTGCCGCCCCGCGAGGCCGCCGATATCATTACCCAAGCCTGCGCGGCGCTCGATGCCATTCACAAGGCCGGCATTGTCCATCGCGACATCAAGCCGGACAATATCCTGATTGCCAAGGGGGACCTCGTGAAACTGATGGACTTCGGCCTCGCCAAAGCTGACGAGCGCATCACGACCGTAGACGTCGTCATGGGCACGCCGTCCTATATGTCGCCCGAACAAACCCGCAACAGCGATGTCGACGCCCGGTCGGACATCTACTCCCTCGGCCTCGTGTTGCATGAAGCTCTGACGGGGAAGACCGTTTTTGCCCCGGGGCAGGGTGTCCTGAAACGCCAGCAACAGGAGACGCCGAAGCCGCCCAGTGAGATAATAAACGGGATCTCCAAAATACTCGACGACATCGTCATGAAATGTGTCGAGAAAAAACCCGAAGACCGATACCAGACCGCAGAAGAACTCCTGGCCGATCTGCGCAACCTGACCTCCTAAAAAATACCGTCTCGGCTCGGGTTTAGACAAATCCCTTGAACCTAAAAACGGCAGTTAAACGCAATGAAATTCGTGTAATGCGTGGGCATGATGGACGTTATGGACAGCATGGAGGCTCACCTTATTGGTGAAACCGGTTTATGTCCCATAATTCCCATAACTCCCATGACGCAAATAACAGGCTTCTTTTTCAACTGCCGGATTTAGGTTGAAAGTTCATCGTGGCCAACGAAAGTCCCGATTGTTTATACTATACACGCGATGACCGGGCGGGTCTCGATGAAATGGTGTATAGCGACCCCAAAGACAAGCGCGAGTCCCGTGTGGCCGATGGCAAGCTGTGTCAGGCGATTGAAGGGCATGACGTACAGATACTGGAGCCGAGTTTAGAACAATGAAGGTTGTCCTTGCTATACCCAAACTTTTCTGGGACTACTGGCTGATCTGGCCGGTCCAACTGCTTAAGGACCAAACCGGCATTGATTGGACCACCGGCCAAGCCCTTCTCATCTACAAGATCATCACTACGATCGTGCTGGCGATCGTCTTGTTTGAGTTGCTAAGCAACTGGTACCAGCGAATCCGCTCGATGTTGCGCAAAAAACACTTCGTTAAACCGCCCGAACTTGGTGGCGGCCACGTGGTCAAGGATACTGAATTCTCCGAGACCCTCGAAGGCGCCCGCGACCTGAAAAAAACCATCGAGCCACTCAAAAAGGCCCGCGACTATCGCGGTATCGCCGACCTCTACGCGTCGCTCAACCAGCCCAAACAAGCCGCGAAATGGTACAGCAAAGCCCGCGACCGCAGACGCGCGGCCGAGGAATGGGCCCGGGCCGGCTACACGATCAAAGCCGCGCGCCTGTTGATGCGCGAAGCAGACTACGCTACGGCCGCCCATTTCTACGAGGCGAAAGACAAGCACATCGAGGCCGCCCGGGCGTATTTGAAAGCCAACGACTTTCCCGCCGCCGCCGCGGCCTTCGTAAAAGCCGGGAAGTTCAAGGAAGCCGTTAAGGCATTCACGGACTACTTCAGTGCGTCAGTAGGGTGCGATAAATCGCACCCTGCCGCTCAAACCTCTGCCACCGAAGCCTGCCTGGCCATGTTGGAGAGCGAAGGCGGGCGCGCGGCGATTCCGTCCGAATCTCGGATGGCGTTGCTTCCCGTTTTGGCCCAGCGCTTTGCCTGGGCCAAACGCTATGACCTCGCCGCCCGGCTCTACCACGAAGCCAAGGACTGGGCCCACGCCGGCGAAGCCTACACCTTGGCGGGCAAGTTGGAGGAAGCCGCCCAATGTTTTCACGCCGCCGGGAAAAACAAGGAGGCCAACCAAACCGCCGCCCGCTATTACGAAAACGCGGGGAAGTGGCCGGAGGCGGGCGCGGCGTACGCCCATGCCGGCGATTGGCATAAAGCCGGCCTCTGTTTCTCGAAAGCGAACGACGCCCAACACGCGGCCGAGTGTTACGAAAAGGCGGGCGAAGCCTACGGCGCGGGCCTCGCCTATTCACACCTCGGCCGTTTTGAAGACGCGCTCCGTTTTCTCCAGCAAGTCAGCGAAACCGACAAAAACTTCGACACGGCGCGCGGCCTGCTCGGCCGGTGCTTCTACGAATTGCACGACTACGCCCACTGCGCGGCCGCCCTCGAGAACCACCTCGTGGGCAAACGCATCGATAGCGCCAACTCGGACTCCTTCTACATGCTCGCTCTCGCCTACGAGCAACTCGGCAACCTCGATAAATCCCGCGAGATCCTCTACAAGATCCACAGCGTCAGCATGGACTACCGCGACGTCACCCAGCGAATCTCCAACATCTCGTCCCGCATTTCGATAGGGGACGGCATCGCCGGAACTTCGCCCGCCATACCCCAAAATCCGGACGCCGCCGAGACGCACATTATGGAAATGGTCGAGAACCTGCTCGGCGGCCGGTATCGTTTGGAACGCGAACTCGGACGTGGCGGCATGGGCGTGGTGTACCTCGCGTTCGACACCCAGCTCGACCGGCCCGTGGCCCTCAAGTTCCTCGGTTCGCTGGCCGATGGCTCAGAAAGCTACCGGGAACGCTTCATCCGCGAGGCCAAAGCCGCGGCCCGCGTCAGCCACCCCAACATCATCAGCATCTACGACATCGGCGCCAGCCAGGGAAAGGCCTATATCGCCATGGAGTACGTCGAAGGAGCGAATCTCCACGCGTATATCAGCAAGAAAGGGGCCCTGTCGCCACGCGAGGCCGTCAACCTTATTGCCCAGGCCTGCGCGGCGCTTGACTCCGTTCACAAGGCCGGCATCGTCCATCGCGATGTCAAGCCGGACAATATCCTGATTGCCAAGGGCGGCCTCGTGAAACTGATGGACTTCGGCCTCGCCAAGGCCGACGAACGCATCACGGGCACAAACATCGTCATGGGTACGCCTTCCTATATGTCGCCCGAACAGACCTGCAACAGCGATGTTGACGCCCGGTCGGACATCTACTCCCTTGGCCTCGTATTACACGAGGCCCTGACGGGCAAGACCGTTTTTGCCCCAGGGAAGGATGTCCTGAAACGCCAGCAACAAGAGGCGCCAAAGCCACCCAGTGAAATGGTGGACGGGATCCCCAAAATGCTCGACGCCATTGTCATGAAATGTATCGAGAAGAAGCCCGAGGCACGATACCAGACCGCGGAAGAACTCTTGGCCGACCTGCGTAAAGTGACCTCCTAATGAGTGCCGCCCCGGCTCGGATTTAGATAAATTCCTTGAAGGTTCATCGTCAGTTCGTCGGGATTGTCCGACGCAAGCAGCGCTTCCTCTTCCGTAATAAGCTTCTCCCGGACCAGCCCGACCAGGCTCATGTTGAGCGACTGCATGCCCTCTTCCTTTCCGGCGGCAATCGCCTGGGGGATCTGGTTGAAATTGTTCTCGCGAATCAGCGCTGCGATGGCGGGCGAATTAAACATGATCTCGACTACCGGGATACGCCCTTTGCCGTCCGGCGCCAACAGCAGCCGCTGGGCCACGCATGCACGCAGTTGCTGTGAGAGTTTCAGCCGGACTTGGTCATGGTGCTGGGCGGGGGAAAGGGCGAGGAGGTGTTCGAGGGTCATGATCACATTCGCGGTATTCAGCGTGCCAAACACCAGGTGGCCCATCTCCGCGGTCGAAATGGCCACCTGAAAAGTCTCTTGATCGCGCATCTCGCCAATCAGGATCACATCTGGATCCTCGCGCAACGCCGCCTGAAGCGCCACCTGAAAATTCGACGGCGTATCGATCGAGATCTCGCGCTGCGTGATGATAGCTTTCTTGTTTCGATGGAGGAACTCGATCGGATCCTCGAGCATGATAATATGGTGCGAATGGCGCTGGTTAATCCAGTCGATAATCGAGGCCAGCGTCGTCGATTTGCCGCTCCTCATGGTTCCCGTGACCAACACGATCCCGCGGCGCATGTCCGCGACCTTCTCCATGGCCGGAGGCAGGTGGAGCATCGCAAAATCCAGGATCTTTCCTTTAACGAGGCGCATGACAATACCGATCGAACCCCGCTGCCGTAATAGATTGACCCGGAACCGCCCCACGTTCGGGATCCCCAAGGCCATATCGAGGTTCTTATGCTGGTGGAAGTCCTGCCGCTGCTCTTCGGTGGTCATCTCTTCCAGAAAGGCCTCGGTATCTTTCGGCATCAACCTTTCCGCTTGGACGAAATGGATCGTCCCGTCGATCCGAACGGCGGGCGGGCTCCCCACCGTAAGATGAATGTCCGAAGCGCCATGTTTTACCGCGTAAGCCAAAATATCTTGAAAATACGACATATTCATCTCCTTGCCGGTGGCTGGACGCTGGGGATCCACCGCTTCACGCGGCCCACAAAACCGAAACCTCTCATTCCACGCCTCAGGAAGGCCGATAGAAGTATAACAGGGGATATCTCGGACGCGCAAACAGACATTGGGATCTCAAATCACCGGATTAAAAACGCGTAGTAGTGGGCGGGGAATGATTCCCCGCCCACTGACCGCTGCATCGGAAAAGGAGACACGAATACGGAAGATGCACCACCAAGGTGAGATACTGCTATGGAACTTCAATCACCGATAAGCCGATATTTGCGAGGTCATTGACCGGCATCCCATAAGATCGCCGCGCTTATCCGGCGATTTGGGTGGGCTCTCAAATCTCAAATCTCAGATCTCAAACGCCGCACGTTGACCGGCGCTTGATATATGCGAGAATACGGCGAAAACTCAAAGCGTGTGAAAAATTCCGGCGGGAGGGCGCTGAATAGTTCCCCTTGAAACCTGGACAAAATAGTACTTGGGCGAACAAGGCCGGTTGTGCTATTATATCTCTCAACGAAGTGACGGCGCTCAGTGGAAAAAATCAGCCGTTTGCCGATATCCTATGCGGCGCGTGAAACGGCCGCGCGATGGTGAGGTATAATAACGGTGGTTAGGGCGCGAAGCCCGGTGATGCAGGCGGGAGACGCCCCGCCGGAATAGACTAAAAATTAGAGGAGACAAGCGCTGATGAAACATTGCACCGTGATTACGCGCAAACCCGAAATGGCCCAGTCAAGCCTGGCAATCAAGTACGCGTACATAGTTCAACTGGTCGACCGGGCCGTGGTTTTTGCATTTCAGACTTTTGGCACCGGCGGCATCCTTTAATGTGCTGTCGTATGGGAGGTACGAATGAAACATCTTAGGCCGATCTCAAAAACGTGTCCAGCGGTGGCGGTCACCTCACTGGAGATCAAACTCACCTCGAAAATCCAGATCATCGACAGGCTGTTGCTCGCACAACGCCAGGCCCCATGGAAGGTGCCTTTCTCGGGGGGGGGGATCGTTATCCCCGACGACATCCCCACCGACATCCCCACCGACCTGATCTGAGCTGCACCTTCGCAGAAGTGCGCTCTTTCTCGCCAGCGAATGCCGCAACGTGAAATAGGGAGGGGATCTCGCGTGGGCGAATTTTGGTGGCGGCTATGCCGCGCTAGGGACACCTTGGACTATGGTATCCTTGTTCCTCTTGCCTCTGCTTTGCTATGATTCTTACATGGTATTTTGATGCAACGGAGGCCGGCGGGGTTAGCCCCACCTGAGAGGCAGATTCCTCGTGTTGAGTTCTTTTCTGAAATCGTTGTTCGGATCGAGCAGCGACCGCATGGTCAAGAAAATGCTCCCCCTGCTTCAAACGATCAGGGAAAAAGAGTCGCACTATGTGCGCATGACCAATGACGAGTTGCGCGCCCAGACCGCCCGTTTCAAAGAGCGCCTGGCCCAGGCCACGGACGAGTTCAAAACGCAACACTCAGGCGGCGCATACGCCGCCGGCCACGCTGGAGAGGATACCGCTGCGGAGGAATACGAAACGGCGCTGCGCGAGCGGATCGGCGAAGAACTCGATGCGATCCTGCCCGACGCCTTTGCGGTCGTGCGCGAGACCTCGAAACGCGTGGTCGGGATGCGCCCCTTCGACGTCCAGATCATCGGCGGCATTGTACTGCATCAAGGCAACATCGCCGAGATGGTGACCGGCGAAGGCAAG
>Ga0210003_1004260_pt1 | contig 11384 bp, 8 predicted proteins | sample LantaG_FD_182804 | JGI IMG/M metagenome (GOLD analysis project Ga0210003, IMG submission 182804) | Deep subsurface microbial communities from Baltic Sea to uncover new lineages of life (NeLLi) - Landsort_02402 metaG (SPAdes) (version 2) | ecosystem: Environmental > Aquatic > Marine > Oceanic >...
AGCTTCGGCTTGCCGGAGGAACCTGACTATTTGTTCCGGCTTGCGATATTTCCTTTTCATAAGAGCATCCTTTCCTTAAAAAACAACTCATCTTATCGGATACTCTCCAATCGGCAATGGTACAGTTATAGGGGGTCACGCCACAACGACCTTGACTCGGGGGCTATCCGTGTGGGCATTCATGTGGGCAGTCTGCCTCCGAGGGACGAGGAAAGTGATGCCTTTGTGAACAACGGTAACACTGTTATCCCTGCTCCCGGTTCTATTGTCTTAGGCGGTATCGGCCTGGCTGCGGTTGGCTGGCTGCGGAGGCGCAGGTCACTCTGAAGTGCTAACGAAAACGTCGGATTTGAAACAATAGCTGACAAGACAGTTGGGTTGTCTTTTGCCTTATTGGAAAACAATTCATCAAAAGTAAGCACGTAGTAACGCATATCACTATTGTTACGCCTATTATTGCTTACAATTCTTATAGAGAAGAAGCTTGTATGTTCTAAATTGTTTAAAATCCTCACCTGTTCTTCCCCCGGAAAAATACTTATTGTATTTATTTTCTATTTCTTTTCTGTATTTCCACCGGAGAATCTTTGAAGTTAGTGGGTATCTGGTATCAAAGAAATCAGAGGTTAACTGCAAAATGGGTTGAGCAACGTTTGTTAGCGCATCATTTAGCATGTCAATATTTGGAGCCGTGGCCCCGGTAATATCTACTTCCTTGATAAGTTCGAAAGAATGGCCTGCAATAACTTCGTAGAATTTATTAAGTTCGTGTCCTCCACGCATAACACTGGTTTCTTCGGCGGTTTTTTTGAAAATATCACATATCAATAAAAAGCCTTCCTTATTGAGAAGGTCAACGGACTTCGCTACAGCATCACTCAAAGCAACATACTGAAAGCTCTCACTAAACAAAATGAGGTCGTATCGATTTTGTGTTTCAAGGTGCTCATATTTACATTCAAAAATCTGGCTTGTGTTCCCCAAAAGCGCCATAGCTCGCTTACACTGTAAGTGACTTGGAGAAAGACAATCTACATAATACCCTATATCGACTAATCTTTTGGCGGTTGTTCCAGTGCCACATCCAACGTCCAAGATTTTCCTTACACCGTCAGGAATACTAGAAATTAAAAACTCGGTGTAGTTTTGTTGTGCTTTATGCAAATTAGCTATATCTACCTTAAGGTCGTTAGTCCAATACCCGTAATGCAGGTGGTCCAATTTGAGGAAATACTTGCCGAGTATTGAACCAATCTCCAGGCCGGTTTCGCGGGATGACTTTTTGTGACTTTTCCTCATGTTATCTTAAGCCGAGATTTCCTATGAGTTAAACCTTCCTTGATATTAGAACCTATCCCAAAACCTAATGTTAAGTCGTTCTATGAACCGAATCATCGCCATAAGTTATCAAATCCCCTCAGAATTTCAAGGGTTTTCGGTCGTTTCCTGCAATTGCGGCCGCCAGAACCAGCCCCGAAGATGAATTTCCGCTTAAAACTGGGCACTGACTTGTTGTCTTTGCATACCTCAACCATTACCACCACAAGTGCCTCAGGCCAAAATCATTTCCTGCAAGGGATGTATAGCCCCTGTTGTGAGCGGATGAAAGGAGGAACAACAGGGGCTTGGGTGTGGACAAAATATGTTTCTATTAATAAACAGTTCTTCTGGGGTTCCCAAGCTAACATGTGAAATCGTTCTGTGTAATAGACGTAGTTGGGCAGATTTTTTATTTAAAAAAATGGAAAAATCTGCCAACAGTATCAAAAGTGAGGAGAAATTTTCACAGTTTTTTTACAGCAGTGGACCGTAGAGACAGGGAATCAGGGGTGCAGAACTGACGTAAGTTGTCACCAGCAAAGTAATGCGAGCGAGAGGATTCGAACCTCCACGGGCTATTGCCCACCAGGACCTAAACCTGGCGCGTCTGCCAATTCCGCCACGCTCGCAACACCGGTTCCGGCCAACCGCTCAACACAATTGCAGGTCAGCGTTTTAATCAGTCTCTTCTACGTCGGCACGGTTAGCCGTGTTTTCTGTCTGCTTTTTTGAGGTTTTTTCGATTCGCTTTTCAGCCTTTTGCAATATGTCCCTGCAGTGTTTAATCAAGGCCATACCTTTTTCATACTGCTGGAGGCTGTCGGCCAGAGGGATTTGGCCCTGCTCAATCTTTGCAACGATGTCCGTAAGCTGTCTTATTGCCTCTTCGAAGCTCAGGTTGCTTATGCCGGCACTATTGTCTTGTTTTTTTTCTGCCATATTTCGAACCTTCGTGTGTGTATTTTTACTTCTTTGTCACTTTACTTTCAATCAAATTTTCGCCGGCAAGCTCTGTAACAATATAATCATCTATTTGGATTTCGTCCGGTTTTTTAATCAAGAGGCCTGTCTTTTTGTTGGTTGTGATGCTGTATCCTCGGTGCAGCACCGACTTCGGGTTCAGGGCGGCGAGTCGATTCGATTGTGCGGCAAGCTGCATTCGGCGGTTGTAGAGGACATCCTTGATTGCAGAGCCGGCCCGGCTGCGGAGGTTATTCAAATCGAGGTTTTTTTTGCCCAAGAGGCGATGCGGCTCTATTGTGACGATTTGCTCATAGGCGGCGGAGAGCCTGTTTCTTGCCGCAGCTACAAGGTCTTTGAGCGAAGCTGTCAGGGCTGTTTGTAGCTCGTCGAGCTGCTGGCGGCAATTCAGCACGGGTAGAAGCGGATTTCTGAAGACCGCGCCGGCCAGGATGGTCCGCAGGGTTTGGCGTGCAATTTTCAGACGTGATTTCGCCTGGCTGTGCAACCTGCTTTCCATAGCCGTCAATTGTTCGAGGACTTCGTGCATATCCGGGACCGCGGTGACACCCGCCCTTGTGGGGGTGGAGGCTCTGGCGTCGGCGACAAGGTCTGCGATAGTAACATCCACTTCGTGCCCGACGGCGCTAATAACAGGTATTGCAGAGTCAAAGATTGCTCTTGCCAGCGGTTCTTCATTGAAGGCCCACAAATCCTCGAGGGAGCCTCCGCCGCGTCCGACGATGAGAAGGTCGAGTTTTAGCTGGTCGTTTTTCCTGTTTATGTCGCGCAGGACCTTTGCGATTATCTCTGCGGCGTCTTTGCCCTGAACGGGCACGGGATAGAGCAGCAGCCTGGCACAGGGCCAGCGGTGATGGATGCTTTCTGTTATGTCGTGGACGGCGGCGCCTGATTTGCTGGTCAAAATGCCGATTCTCTCGGGATATGGCGGCAGGGGCTTCTTGTGCTTTTGGTCGAAGAGCCCCTCGGCTTCGAGCCGTGCGACCATTTGTTCAAAGGCAAGCTGCAGGGCGCCGACGCCGGCGGGCTGCATAGATTCAACGTAGAACTGGTACTTGCCCTGAGGCGAGTAAACATCTATGAAGCCGGTGGCCAGGACCGCCAGGCCGTTTTCGGGCTGGAACTTAACCTTGTTGAAACTGCTTTTCCACATCACGCAGGGCAGTTGTGAAGATTCGTCTTTGAGCAAGAAGTAGCAGTGGCCGCTGTGGTGGTGCTTCCAGTCGGTTATCTCTCCGGTGGCGGTCAATCGGCCCGGCAGGTTGTTGGCCAGGGCCTCTTTGACCATTAGATTGACCTGGCTGACGGTATATATTTTCTTTCTCTTCGGCGTCGTTTTCATACAGGTCCGATTATAAGCGGAAATTCTGCGTTCATCAATTGGCAGGTCGGCTAATCACAGAGCGAGGCGAAAGTATGTTTTGGGGAAGTTTCGGCGATATTATCGGTCGTGGGCCCTGGTTTGCCGGAAATTTGCTGAGTGTGACGTCGCCGAGCGGGAATTTAGTTGATTTATGTACCTTAATCTGCTACATTGGATGCAGAGAAGGGCCCTGAGATGAGAGGGTGATTATTTCCGTCACCCGCGCAGCGTTTCTTTTTAGCGTTATGATTTTGTAGTGGCGCAGTTGGAGTTGTGTCGAAAGCGTCAGCCTGGCAGCATGAGCTTTTGTGTGCCGGATTGAGTTTGTAAGCACAACGGCCAATCCTGTATAAGACTGATTGTTCAGGAAGAAAATGAGTCCTTGGCTTGAAACGATAGGGGTTATCCTGATAGCACTATCAGGTGCGGTGCTTGGCAGGGTATTATCAAGGCTGAAGAGGTCGTACTGGGCGTTCGGTTATTTCCTTCCGGCTTTTCTCATTGTGTGCCTGGTGTTATCAAGATGCACGACTTCTCTGGCATTTGCTCCGGCGTTTTACTGGGCGACCGCGAGCAGAGCAAGATTTGTCATCTTATCAGTGGCGACGACGGTGGGTTTGACGGCGCCTCTGTCACGGCTGCCTCGCAGGTCGGAGAAACTCATAGTGTGCGCAGTGATGGTTGTTGTTGTGGCGTGGTTTTCGGTGATGCCTTTTCTGGTTCCGGCCTTGATACAGGACGAGCTTTCGAATTTACCGACGAGGATAGACTCTCAGGGAGTATGTTTTCAAAGCACGGCCTTTACGTGTGCGCCGGCGGCTGCGGTTACGGTGCTTCGAAGATTGGGGTTGCCGGCCCACGAGGGGGAAATCGCAATACTTGCCCACACGAGTCCGGTGGCTGGTACGCTTCCCGGCTGCCTGAAGACGGCGCTTCAGAACCGCTACGGCGACGCCGGCCTGAAGTGCGAGTATCGTCACTTCGATTCAATGGAGCAGCTAAGGGATGCAGGGCTTACCCTGGCGGTAATCAAGGATTCATTTCTGACGGACCACTGCGTGGCAGTGCTGGATGTCTCGGATGAGACAGTGACACTTGCCGACCCCGTTCTGGGCGAGATGCGAATGTCGCGCGGGCAGTTTGAGAAACTCTGGCGGTTCACAGGCGTTGTCGTGACACGAGATTCTTTTGAGAGCATCTGAACCGATTCGTCGGAACTGCCAGATGCCATCGTCAAAGCATTTCACGATTCGGCGAGGCAATGCTCCCTATTCTATGCGTTTTCGGTAGAGTCTGGTTGTCAGGGCCCTTTGCCAGCCGGTCCAGTTCGAATCGCCGGTCTCGTTTTCTATCGCCGCAGTTACCTGATTCAGCTTGGCGTCCAGGTCGTCTATGTAATAGACCATAAAGGCTTCTGGGGTGGCGGGCAGTTTCGGTGAGCCGAATTCAAACTTGCCGTGGTGCGAGAGAATTATGTGCCCGAGCGCCTCGAGGACAACCTTATCAATGGGTGTGCCCTTGGCTGCAAGCGCGTCGGCTTTCTGATTCACCATTAGCAGGCCCTGCGTGATGTGGCCCATCAACTGCCCGGCGTCGGTGTAGGAAAAGGCCATATCGTAAGACAGTTCGGCGGTCTTGCCCATGTCGTGGAGAAATATCGCTGCCAGGACCAGGTCGGGCTGTAAGTCTGGGTAAAGAGGCAGTATTGCGACGGCGACTTTCATCATATTGCAGGTATGTTCGAGCAGCCCGCCGAGGTAATTATGGTGCAGGCTTGTTCCGCCGGGTGCGTTGCGGAACTTCTCCATCAGCTCGTTGTCGGCAAGGAACCGGGCGACGAGCGCTTTTAGTTGCGGATTCTTGATGAGGGCCAGGTTCTTTTTGAGCCCTTCGAACATCTGGTCGATGTTTCCTTTGGTGCGGGCCAGAAAATCGTCGAGACAGACGTTGGCCGTATCGACTATGGTTACGTTGTTTACGACAATTTGCAGGTTGTCCTGGTAAAGTTCGCTTCTTCCGCGGATATGGATGAAGCCTGGTTTCGGCAGCGACCTGTAGACTTCTTCGCTGGCCTGCCACATCCGGCCGTTTAGTTGTCCGGTCCGGTCGGCCAGGAACATCGCTATATACAAATCCCCTCGCGTGGTGCTGCGGAGGATGGGTTCTTTGACCATGTAGACATCGTCAATGGTCAGGCCCGGTTCAATCTCGTTGATGAATTTGTGCGCCATTTTCGGACTCCGTGAGTTTTGAAAATCAAGTTTGGTTTGACAGATAATATCGTGTGTCGGGCCTGTATGCAAGCGAGGGTTTGGCCGGGTCGGCGCCGGGTGTCTTTGCGGCCGGCTTTTTGGCTTGCAGGGGCCTGTGTTTTGGGCTATAAACGTGCATTCTGATGCCCGGAATATTTTGAGAAAAAGGTAAAGAGATGAGATACAGCCGGATGCTGATACCGACGGTTAAGGAAGTGCCCGCCGATGCCGAGATTACCAGCCACAAATTGATGATTCGCGCCGGTCTTATTCGCAAGGTTGCCAGCGGCACGTATACGTATCTTCCGCTGGGGTGGCGGTCGCTGCTCAAGATAATCGAGATAGTGCGTGATGAGATGAACAGGGCGGGGGCCCAGGAGATATTGATGCCGGCGGTGCAGCCTATGGAGCTGTGGCGTAAGACCGGTCGGGACGTTGACTACGGCGAGACGATGGCGAGGTTCGAGGACCGGCACGGGCGGTGGAACGTGCTTGCCCCGACCGCTGAAGAGGTTGTCACAAGCCTGGCAGCGGGTGAAATAAACTCCTACAGGCAGCTTCCGATGAACGTTTACCAAATCAGCTTTAAGTTTCGGGACGAGTTCCGGCCGCGTTTCGGTGTAATCCGCTCGCGGGAGTTCATAATGAAGGACTCCTACAGCTTCCACGACAGCGTTGCAAGCCTTGACGAGACGTACAAGGCGATGTACGACGCTTATTGCCGGATTTTCAGGCGGTGCGGCCTGGAGTATGTCATTGTTGAGGCTGAATCGGGAGAGATGGGCGGCTCCGGGTCACATCAGTTCACGGTGCCGTGCGAGTCGGGCGAGGATATTATCGTCTACACGGAGGATGGTTCTTACGCGGCAAACCTTGAAAGGGCGGCGGTTGACCCCGTGCCGAAAGAAAAGGCCGATGCTAAGATTGCAGTACCTGAGCAGGTTCACACTCCGAACATTGGCAGTATCGAAGCAGTCTGCGGTTTTTTGAAGACCGAGCCGAAAGATATGATAAAGACGCTGATATACTCGGCAGGCGGGCAGGTTGTTGCCGCCCTGGTTCGCGGCGACCATGAGATAAACGATGAGAAACTGAGACTTGCGGTTGGCGAGAGTGTTGAGCTGGCCGACGAGTCCACTATCCTGGAATACACCGGCGCGCAGGTTGGTTTTGCAGGGCCGGTGGGACTGAAAAAGAGACCTTCGAGAGTGGTCATCGACCACGCGGTGGCGGCAATGGCCGTCGGTGTCAGCGGTGCGAACAAGACCGACTATCATATAAGAAACGTTGTTCCGGGCAGAGATTTTCCGCTCGAAGGGCCTGACGTTACGGTGACGGATATTCGCAACGCAGTGCAAGGCGATACTTATAAGGGCAGGAAGCTGTCTTTCAGGCGTGGTATCGAGGTAGGCCAGGTTTTCAAGCTGGGCACGAAATACAGCAAAAAGCTCGGCGCGAAGTTTCTTGATGAAAACGGTGCAGAGCAACCGTGCATTATGGGCTGCTATGGAATCGGCATAAACCGGATTCTTGCCTCGGCTATCGAAATCAGCAGTGACGCCGACGGTATTATCTGGCCCATCAGCATAGCGCCTTTCGAGGTTTTGATAACCTCGGTCAACCAGGACGACGAAAGGGTGGCCGGCGTGGCTGAAGGTATCTACAAGGACTTGCTGGATGCCGGCGTCGAGGCGCTGCTGGATGACAGGGACGTGCGAGGCGGTGTCAAATTCAAGGATGCCGATTTGCTTGGGATACCGGTGCGAGTAACGGTCGGCAAGAAGTCGGTCGCCGAAGGCAAGGTTGAAATAAAGCTAAGAGCCGAGGCGGACAGCCGCAAGGTGCCTATTGAAGAGGCAGGGCGCAGGACGGTCGAGATTGTCAACTCGCTAAAGGAAAAACTCAACGTGTAAACCGGAAGGGTTTCCGCTGCAAATGTGGGACTTGAGAAGACCAAGGCCGGTTAAGCTGATTGTGGGAATTCTGGCGGCGGACCGACAGTGTTTGCTGGCCGCTCTGGAAGCCGTCGAAGCCAAATTCGGCCGGGCGGATTTTACAAGCGACGCTTGGCCGTTCGAACAAACGGATTATTATAAGGACCAGACGGGCGAGCACATCTTACGGCAGTTTGTAAGCGTCGAACGTCTCATTGACCCGAGCGGTCTGGCCAAAATCAAACACCGCACAAATAAGCTCGAACAGAAACTGGCGGCAAAGTTGGGTGTGCCTTTGCCGAGGCCGGTAAACCTCGACCCGGGGATAATCGAACCGTCAAAGCTGGTCCTGGCCACAACAAAGAACTACTCGCATCGTATATACATCGGCAGGAAAATGTATGCCGAGGTTACGTTGATATATGATAAGGGCCGCTGGCGTGCTTTCGACTACACGTATCCTGATTACAGGCAGCAGTGCTACTTCGATTTTTTCGATAAGGTGAGAAAGCGGCTGGTTGAGCAGTTGCGGACCGTTAAATCTTAGCGGCGCCGGCGTGTTTTAGTTGTGAGATTTTTGAGCTGGTTTTTTGGAAACAGGTTTGGTTTGCAAAATAACGACTTAGTTGCAGGGGTACGCATATTCAAACGGTAACGACATTAGCAATAGCGCTGCTGGCGGGTTCGTTTTTTTTGTCGTTGATTCTGACGGGCGTAGTCAAAGTCATCGCTGAACGGGTGGGTTTCGTTTCTCGTCCGTCCCGTAACAGACTCGGCGAGAGAAGCGTCGCGCTCGGCGGCGGCATTGCGATTTTTACGGCGTTGGCAGTTATTATGGTGGCCGGCGCCGTCGCCATAAAGCTCTGGCGTGTTCCCGCACCGCTTGCTGAAAGCGCCGGCATCAAGGTGGGTGATTTCCTGGCTAAAATCAATGAGCTTGCCGTTATCCTGCTTTGTCTTTTTATGCTTTTTGTGCTTGGCCTTTGGGACGACAAGAAGCATCTGGGTCCTGTTGTCAAGCTTGTTGTCCAGTTCGCAGCGGCACTGATAGTGGCGTCTCTAACAGAGACCAGGGTCGAATTTTTCATTGAGAACAGGGTTGTCACCGTCATTCTCTCGGCATTTTGGATAGTGTTGATTATTAATGCGTTTAATTTCCTTGACAACATGGACGGCCTGTCCGCGGGCGTTGCGGTGATAGTGAGCCTGGTTTTACTGGTTGCTGCGGTGGTGAGCGGGCAGGTTTTCGTGGGCGGTCTGGCGCTGGTTTTTGCGGGGGTGCTGCTTGGATTTTTGTTCTTTAACTTTCCGCCGGCCGGAATTTTTATGGGTGATGCGGGTTCTCTGGTGGTGGGTTTTCTGGTTGCTCTCCTGACGCTTCGCACGACGTATTACCAGCAGGTTCAAAGCGGCCGGTGGTACGCGGTTCTTCTGCCGTTGATTGTGATGGCTGTGCCGCTGTATGACTTTATCAGTGTGACACTTTTGCGGGTAATCCAGGGCAAAAGCCCTTTCGTCGGCGACACGCAGCACTTCTCGCATCGACTAAAAAAACGCGGTCTGAGCGATACCCAGACGGTGCTGACGTTATACTTAGCCACGCTGACGACGGCGCTGGGCGCGACTTTTCTCTATCAGGTCGATACGGTCGGTGCGGTTCTGATTTTTATTCAAACGTTTATGGTATTAGCCATTATTGCTGTTTTTGAAACCACCGCCAAAAATGACAAAAGCCGCGATTAGTTCAGGCAAATCCGGGCACTCCACCCAGACGGTGGTGGGATATATCCTGCTGGCTGTGTGCCTTTGCGTAATTGCGCTTCGAGCAACGTATGCCGAGGGCCCGCCTGGGCGGTCTACGGACCAGTCTGTCAATCTGAGTGACAATCTCTACAGCCTTTCGCTTTCGGCGGCGCTGGCAGCGGTTTTCGTGGTCTGGTTCGTATGGAGTTATTGGAGCAAAGGTTTTTTGTGCAGCCCGGGATGGCTCGAAATCGGATTTTTGTTGTTCACTGTGGCTGCGATAGTATCGGGCTTTTTCGCGGCGGACAAGCGAGCGGCAATCAACTCTTACGTGACACTTGGGGCGCCTGCGCTTATGGCGATGGCGCTCATACGGATTCTGGATTCTCGCCTGAAGATAAGGCTGGTGCTGACCGTTGTGGTGGCCCTGGGTGTGGTCTCGGCTTACCAGTGCGCCGAGCAGTTCTTCTTCACGAACCAGATGATGATTGAGCAGTATCAAAAGGCTCCGGAGACGCTGCTTGGGCCGCTTGGAATTGCACCCGGGACGTTCGGACATATGCTCTTCGAGCACAGGCTTTTTTCGCGGGGCGTTCACGGCTTTTTCACAACGAGCAATTCGGCCGGTTCGTTTGCGCTGCTGGCGTCTTTTGCGGCTGTGGCGTTGTTTATGAACGAGTTTATAAATCGCAAAAGAGACCCTTCCGGTCCCGCTCGGGTCGTCACGGCGGGCGCAGCGGCGGCTATTGTGATTTTTGGTCTTCTACTTACGGCCAGCAAAGGCGCAATTGGTGCGGCGGTGATTGCGGCGGTTATGTTTGTGGTCTATCTTCTGGCCGGCGATTGGCTGAGGGCGCACAAAAAGTCTGTGCTAATTGGCTGCATTTTATTGTTTTTGGCCGGTGTCTCCGCGGTCGTTACTTATGGATTGATTTGCGACGGGCTTCCCGGAGGCAATTCGATGCTTGTCAGATGGCAGTATTGGTGCGCGTCGGTCAGGATGTTTGGCGAGCATCCTTTGACGGGTGTCGGGCCGGGCAACTTCGCGTGCTATTATCCGCGTTATAAGGCCGCTTCGGCATTGGAGACGGTTTCCGACCCGCACAACTTTCTGCTGAGTGTTTTAACACAATATGGCCCGCTCGGTCTTGCCGGACTGCTCGTGATGATTTTGTCTGGACTGTGGCGGGCGGTTTTCTCGTCTGGGGCGGTATCCGACGGGCAAAATACTTCTCGAAAACCGCGATTTGGTATTGTGTCTGTGATTTTAGTAGTTGTTATCTCGGCGGCGCTGCTGTTTATCAGGCCGTTGTTGATGAAAGTGCCGGCGGGTACTCTGCCGGCCGAGAAACAGGCGGCGGCGATAATGCTGTATTTTATGCCGGTGTTTATCTTTGTTGTCGGTTTTATTCTTGCCGGTTCCGGGCGAGTATTAGCCGACGGCTCGGGCGACGATATTACCATCGCGGCGTTGTTCTGCGGGGCCGTGGGCGTTCTGATTCACAATCTCATAGACTTCGCCATCTTTGAGCCTGGGCTACTTACTGCGTTTTGGGCGATAATGGCTTGTGTGATTGCATTAAGGCGCCGGCAGAACGGACGAGTTCAGTTCGCTGCCGGACGGGCGCCTTACAAGATGGTGATAGTTTTGGCCGGCGGCGTGGTACTGATATGGGCCTACTTGAGCTATGCTCTTATTCCAGTGGCCGGCAACACCGCCAAAATCCAGCAGGCTTACCGGGCGGCGGCTAACGGTCGGTTCGAACAGGCTGACGAGCTTCTGGCTGCGGC
>Ga0210003_1004261_pt1 | contig 11384 bp, 9 predicted proteins | sample LantaG_FD_182804 | JGI IMG/M metagenome (GOLD analysis project Ga0210003, IMG submission 182804) | Deep subsurface microbial communities from Baltic Sea to uncover new lineages of life (NeLLi) - Landsort_02402 metaG (SPAdes) (version 2) | ecosystem: Environmental > Aquatic > Marine > Oceanic >...
GTATTGCATCTGTCTCGTCTCTGCATAAGGAATTTATTAATATGGTAAAAGAAGATAAATTTTCTATAGAAGAGGCAATTCATGTAACTTCTACCAATATTGCCAAACATTTAAAATTGGATAAAAAAGGAGAAATAAAAACTGGAAAAGATGCAGATTTAATAATGCTTGATAAAGATACTCTTCAAATAAAGTATGTTATTGCTAAGGGTAAAATATTGATGGAAGATAAAAAGGTCGTGAAATTTGGAACATTCGAGAAAAAGTAAGACATCTTTAGATATAGAGGAGATTAGGTTATAATTAAAATTTTTCATTTAGATTTTTAAAGGAGGACACTAGGAATGAAATTTGATTTTTCTTTTGTGGACAGAACAATAAGAGATATTCCCGACTATGGAGAGTTTCTCACTGTAGAAGAGCTCAATCAAAGTTCTGCCGAGTTAGCACATGAGTATCCATCTGTGGTAGAACTTAGTACCGTCGGGCGGTCAAGAGCTGGTGATCCTATACAAGCTCTCATTATCGGGAAGGGGAAGCAGACAGCCTTTCTCTTTGGTACACCTCACCCCAATGAACCTATCGGTGCTATGATGATCGAGTTCCTGTCGCGTAAACTGGCTGAGGATAAAGAGTTTCGGGAGTGGACTGGATTTCGATGGATTATGATAAAATGTGCTGACCTTGATGGTACTAGGTTGAACGAAGGATGGTTTAAAGGGCCGTTTACCCCTCTTCATTACGCAAAGAATTTCTACCGGCCACCCAGTTTTCAGCAGGTTGAGTGGAGTTTTCCTATTAGTTATAAGAAATTAAAGTTCACTTCGCCGATCCCAGAAACTGAGGCCATCATGAATGTTATAAACCGCGAAAAGCCCGCGTTTATGTATAGTTTGCATAATGCAGGGTTTGGAGGAGCCTACTATTACGTGAACAAACCCTGTGAGCCGTTGTATGAGAGGTACCGAAAGGGGGCAATAGCTCAGGGGGTTCCCCTTCACTTAGGAGAGCCAGAGATGCCCTACGCCAAGCAACTTTCTAAAGCCGTTTACTTGATGCCCAGCATCAAGGATAACTACGATTACCTGGAAGAATATACGAGCAAGAATCCTGCTGAACTTATTAAGGGTGGAGCAGGGAGCACAGATTATGCGAGGCGGGTCGTACCAGACATATTCTCTTTGGTGTGCGAGGTGCCATATTTTTACGATCCTAGGATAGAGGATTTGAACAAATCGGACGTCAAGCGCCGGGATGCCGTTTTGGACAGCGTAGAATTGAGTAGCGAGATATTCAACTTCCTCCAGAAACAATATAAAGGAGTGAGAAATTTGTTGAGCACTCCTTCCAAGTTCAGAGAAGCTATCGAGGAGAACCTAAGGGTAATGCCAGAAAATCTTGAAGCTAAACGCAATTGGGCAGAATCAAGTGAAGAGCTCGAAAAGCTGGCAACGGTATCGCAGAAATTTGATAACTATGTCATAAGACGTTTCTACGGGATGTTGTCCTTCGGCATGTTCATCAGGATGATCGATTATCAGCTACAGTGCACAAACCGAGAAAAGGAAAAGCTGGAAAAGGTAAAGCTCCAGGTAGAAAAAGAGCTCGAAAAACAAAATGAAAAGTTGCTTAAAGACCTGAAGTATAAGGTTATACCTATCAAAAAGCTCGTGGCCGTCCAACTTGCGGCGGCTCTTACCACCGTAGATTATCTTAGGAAAAGAGGGGGTGATAGATAAGAGCAGATCATTATAAAGGGAACCAGAATGTTTAGTGTAGCAAAGGTACATCTTGAAGTCAGGACATTAATGATGATTCGCTTTTTATGCTTAGTTTAATAGTCAATTTTAAATTAAAGAAGCTAAAAGGCAAATTAAATTAAAAAAGGGGGTGTAAAAAAGGAATATAAATATTTTAAAGATTTAGTTTTAAGTAATTAATTAAAAAATTAAAGGAGGAATTAATCTTATGAAACGTAATTTGTTAGTTACGGTGTTAATTTTGGCTTTAATTGCAGCATTTGCATCTTGGGCTCTCGCGGATGAGGCGCAGCCGCAGTATGGAGGCACCCTAAGGTATGCCGCGTACGACATTCCCGGAAGTCTCGACCCACAACACTGTTTGCATAGAGGGCTTACGACACAGTATATAGCGTTTGAAAAGTTACTGCAATACAACCAAAAACTCGAATTTGAACCAGTACTCGCGATATCTTGGGATATCCCGGATAGCTTGACATATATATTTCACCTAAGAAAAGGAGTGCTGTTCCATGATGGGAGTTCGTTTAATGCGGAAGTTGTAAAATTCAACTTTGAAAGATTACAAAGTGACTACTCAGAATATCAGGCAGATTTTTCAATTGTAAGAAATGTGGAAATACTTGATAATTACACGGTGAAAATACTCTTGGAGAAACCCTATGCTCCATTTCTCGACCTTTTGGCCTCTTCAAGAGGATATATCATTTCCGAAAAGGCGGTTAAAGAGCATGGGGATGAGTGGTTTCAAAAGCATCCAGTGGGCACTGGCCCCTTCAAATTCCAATCTTGGGACATTATGGGCACTTTGTTGTTCGCCAAGTTTGAAAACTACTGGAGGAAGGAATTGCCCTATCTGGATGCAGTCGAATTCATTAAAATACCCGATGAAACGACGCGTGTACTTGCACTTGAGGCGGGAGAAGTGGATTATGCTTATAAGATCCCCCTAGTAGATCTACCAAGGGTAAAGAAAATCGGAGGAGTAATTTCTAATGGAGCTCAGGGCAACACTATAGATTACTTCCTCTTCAACTGCAGTAAGCCACCCTTTAACGATAAACGGGTTCGTGAGGCTTTTGCGCTAGCGATTGATGTAGACAAATTGGATAGTTTCATTGGAAACATAGAACCTGAGGTAGGACCTCTACCTTTCAAGAACTGGGGGCATAACCCAGAAATCAAAAGCGTTCCCTATGACCCGGCTAAGGCAAAGAAACTTCTTGCAGAAGCAGGATTTTCCAAGGGTTTAACGGTCGACTTACTAATAAGAACAGCTCATCCTAGGAAGTCACAAGCTGCCGAAATAGCTGAACAGATGCTTGGCCAGATTGGAGTTACGGTAAACATCTTGACACTTGAGAGTGCGACTGCAATTAGTCGTGAACAGTCCGGGGACTTTGAATTTGGTGCATTACATTATGGAGGCGGAGGACGCATAGATCCAGACGGAAATTTGCGTTTGTTTTATCCTGGAGCTCCCTTTAACTACAGTGGATTCACTGATCCAACACTGACTACCCTTTTGGATCTCGGTATACGTATTACCGACCGTAAGGCCCGTCAACAGCTCTATTGGGAAGCAGAGAAAATAATTACTGAAGGGTTCCCGATGATCTGGATCGGGGAACTGTTGGAATACAATGGGTATAACTCTTATGTACATGGAGTTATATTAGAGGCCTCAGGGTACATACTTAAAACTAGTGAGATATGGTTGAGTAAGCCTTAACGAACGTCGTCATTAAGCACAAGGAGACATGGTACGTTAAAATAACATGTTTTTCTTGTGCTTAATTTAAGGAGTATAAATGATATCATATATTATAAGAAGATGTTTACAATTAATTCCTGTGTTAGTAGGGATTAGCCTTCTTGTTTTTCTTATGGTACATCTCCTTCCCGGTGACCCAGCAATCGCGATCGTAGGACCAGAAGTCACTCCCGATCAAATCCGTCAAGTGAGGGAAGAGTATCATCTTGATGACCCTTGGCTTGTACAATACTTAATCTGGATGAAGATGATTCTGAGAGGGGATTTCGGGGTTTCCATAGTTGAAAATGTGCCTATATCTAAACTTTTGTTAGCGAGGCTCCCTGTGACACTACAGTTAACCGGCTTTGCTATGATAATTTCACTTTTGATATCTATCCCCGCGGGAGTTGTTTCTGCTGTGAAAAAAGATACCCTGAGCGATAATATTGCACGGGTTTTTGCTTTTGCGGGAATTTGTATTCCTAATTTTTGGCTTGGTATTATGCTCATATTGATTTTCGGCGTGTTATTCCCCATTCTTCCGGTATATGGTTATGTAAGCCCTATACACAATTTTCCGGAAGCCCTTCGGCATTTATTGCTACCATCGATAACCCTAGGTACTGCTTTGGCAGCATTGGTTACGCGAATGACAAGGTCATGTCTCCTAGAGGTACTAGCTTGTGACTATGTAACCGTGGCTAGGGCGAAAGGACTTCCTGAACATGTTGTTATATATAAACATGCGCTACGGAATGCTATGATTCCTGTGATTACTGTTGTGGGGTTGCAATTTGGATTCTTGCTCGGAGGCTCGGTTTTAGTTGAGACCGTTTTCGCTTTGCCTGGTATTGGAAAACTAGTCGTTGATTCAATTTTTTTTAGAGATTATCCTGTTGTTCAAGGTGTTGTATTGTGTTATGCTTTAGTGTTTTCTTTAGTTAATTTGCTTGTTGACGTTCTGTATGGTTTTTTAGATCCGAGGATTCGTTATTAAGGATTAAGGAGGTTTTTATGCTATTTAAGACGTGGAAGGTTCTCTTAAGACATCGTGCTGGAGTAGTTGGCATGCTTGTGATAATTATAATGGTGAATGCAGCGATTTTTTCTGTTATTGACCAAACCTTCTTTGATCAACGGCTTATCACTAAAATTTTGTATAATCCTTTCTCCCTTAGCCTGCAAGATAAACTTAAACCACCCAATGCGAATCACCTGCTAGGTACAGACCTACTTGGTAGGGATCTCCTTGCCAGGATAATTTACGGCGCACGTGTTGCACTAGAAATAGGTTTGCTTGCCGTTGGCATTTCAGGATTCGTTGGAACAATTTTAGGGTTAATTGCAGGTTACTATGGTGGAGTCGCTGATTCTATCATAATGCGAATAGCGGATGTATTGTTGGCTTTTCCTGCTATACTGCTTGCTCTGGCGTTTGTTACATTTGCAGGTCCTGGCTTGACAAACGTCGTGATAGCTCTTTCACTTCGAAGTTGGGTTAGCTATGCTCGAATAATTAGAGGTCAAGTATTGAAAATCAAAATAGAGGAATACGCCCTTGCGGCGATCGCTATAGGATGTAGCAATTTAAGGATCATGGTTCGCTATATCCTTCCTAATGCTCTTTCTCCCCTTATTGTACAGGCAACTATGGGCTTAGGTGGCATGATCATCTCCGCAGCCGGATTAAGCTTCTTAGGGCTCGGTGTAATGCCTCCAACGCCAAGTTGGGGGATGATGCTGAATGAAGGTAGGCTATATATTCGAACAGCTTGGTGGTTATCGGTGTCCCCTGGAATCGCTATCTTTATCACCGTTATGGGATTTAATTTAGTTGGCGATTTTTTAAGAGACGTCCTTGATCCCCGCCTCCGTAATGTGAGGTAGAGACTGTGACGGCGGTGTAAGGAAAACAATTGATGTAAAGGAAAGGAGGTTTTAGAATATGACTAAATTACCAGAGGAAGAAACTAAAAACATGAAAGAGTTACACTCTGAGGCACTAGTGATTGACACATTGTTTGTAAATAGTTTTAGATGCTTACCAGGCGAAACGAAACCCTGGTTTGATAAGCTGATTCAGGAAGGCGAAACTATTGCCGACATACATGATGATCGAATCAAAAACCTGTGCAACAAGCAGTGGTTTCAAGGAGCTACTGGCAGCTGGGGTTGGTGGGAAAAGAGCGGTGTGGATGTTATTCACACAACTGTTGGTATCTCTGAAGGAGTGAGTGAGCAAGAGGCATATCACCAAGCGATCGAAGATATAGCAAGGTGGACAATGAGGTTCGATAAGTCCAATAAACTGGTAAAGGTAACAAAAGCTGAGGATATTATCCGTGCAAAAAGGGAAGGGAAATACGGAGTGATTTTAGGTGTTCAAAATTTGAATTGCTTGACCGGGGACCTCAATAACATGGAACTCTTTTACAATTTAGGTCTCAGGATAATGCAGTTAACCTATAATCTCAGAAACCTAGCGGGAAACGGGTGTACTGAGAGAAGGGATGAAGGGCTGTCTGAATTTGGTATTCAAGCGATACGGAAAATGAACGAGCTAGGGATTTTGGTGGATCTTTCCCATTGTGGAACTCGGACAACCTTGGAAGCCATAGAAGCCTCTAAATTCCCCGTGGCTTTTACCCATACTTTCTGTAAAGCTGTCCATGACCATGATAGGGGGAAAACAGATGAGGAATTAGAAGCATTAAAGGAAAACCAGGGCTATATGGGAACATTGATAGTTCCCGACTTTATAACTGACAAAAAAGAACCTTCACTAGAAGATTTCCTTGACCATGTAGATCACGCAGTAGAGATTTTAGGTGTAGAAAGAGTAGGGATTGGGACCGACCATGGGGCTTATTATCCTGAGCAACTGCGGAAGTCAAACAGAGAAAAAATGATAAGGGAAATTGAAGAGCAGGGGATCAGCAGTGTGGGATGGCGTCGTGGGCATTTCAGGGATGACGCCCCCGAGGTAGAAGGTTACAGGGACTGGCGTGATTTCCCCAATATAACCAAGGGGTTAATGGCAAGAGGGTATTCGCCAGAAGATACCAAGGGCATCTTGGGAGAGAATTTCTTAAGAGTTTTCAGAGAAGTCGTAGGTTGATCCCAGAGGTAAAGACTCAAAATCTTGATAAGGGAGCGCAAAATGAGGAAAATGAGAGCCGAGGATATCGGGAGCTTTGTCTTTGTGGATACTCCTGTTATCTCTCCGGATGGAAGTAAGGTGGCTTTCGTCGTAACCCGGAATTTAATTGAGGAAGATAGGTATGAAAGCAACATTTGGCTTTTTAATAGGAAGAATATATCCCTAAAGCAGTTAACGAGTGGAGGGAGTGACTACAATCCGGCTTGGTCCCCTAATGGAGGAAATATTACATTTCTTTCTAAAAGAGGGGATGAAAAGCGGGTCGGGATCTGGATCATAGATCCGGAGGGCCGCGGAGAAGCATCTCAAATCTTAAAGAAAGAAGGTGAAATACCTCAACTATCTTGGTCACCCGATGGAGAAAACATGCTATTCCTCTTTCGGCTAGAAACCGCAGAAGAAGTTAAAGAAATTGAAAGTTATACCTATCAAAAAGCTCGTGGCCGTCCAACTTGCGGCGGCCCTTGCCACCGTAGATTATCTTAGGGAAAGAGGGGGTGATAGATAAGATCAGATCATTATAAAGGGAACCAGAATGTTTAGTGTAGCAAAGGTACATCTTGAAGTCAGGACATTAATGATGATTCGCTTTTTATGCTTAGTTTAATAGTCAATTTTAAATTAAAGAAGCTAAAAGGCAAATTAAATTAAAAAAGGGGGTGTAAAAAAGGAATATAAATATTTTAAAGATTTAGTTTTAAGTAATTAATTAAAAAATTAAAGGAGGAATTAATCTTATGAAACGTAATTTGTTAGTTATGGTGTTAATTTTAGCTCTAATTGCAGCATTTGCATCCTGTGCTCTCGCGGATGAGGCACAGCCGCAGTACGGAGGACATTTTGTTTGGTCTCAACCGTATGAAGTGGGGACTTTTGATCCACATGCGATTACTGATGACGGGTCCACATATCTTGCGTGGCAAGTGTATGAGCCTTTGGTCTCCACAGATCCTTACTTTAATACGATCCCAGCACTTGCCACATCGTGGGAGCACCCTGATAAGGAAACGTACATCTTCCATCTCCGGCACGGAGCTTACTGGCAGGATGGAAATGAGCTTTGGGCAGAGGGAGAGGCTCCAGAGGTAACAGCGGAGGATGTTGTTTACTCATTTAAGCGCGCGCTAGATCCAGATAACGTGCTGGTAGTCAGGTCAATGGTGTCACTTATTGACAAGGTCGAGGCTCTAGATAAGTATACCGTAAGGATTCACCTATCCACCCCTGATATATTAATCCTCAAGAGGGGAATACCTCAGGTATACATAATTCCTGAAGAACTTGTAGAGAACAAACTTCTAATGAAACATCCCATTGGTTCAGGACCGTTCGAATTTGTGAGTTATTCCCCTGGAGAGCAAGTTGTCTTCAAGAAGAATGAAGATTACTGGATGCCGGTTTATCTCGATGGTATGACCATGAGGATAATACCGGAAAAACAGGTGGCTGTTATGGCGCTTGAGGCTGGGGATATAGATTATATAGCTCAAGTCAGTCCTTCCGCAGTACCACGATTAAAGGAAGAAGGATTTCTGATGGTCCCTAGAGCGACTGGGGCGTATCGTTATCTTGCATTCAATGTTAAGAATTTACCCTGGGGTAACGTAAAGATGAGGGAGGCGATAGCCCACGCGATAAACAGGGATGAGCTTATTAAGGTGGTCTTTTCCGAAGTTCCTGACCTTGCCAAGCCCGCTTATCAGCATGAGTCCCCGGGCTGGTCAACCTATGATCCGGCGATGAAAAAACTTCCCTTTTGGAGCTATGATATGGAAAAGGCGAAAGCTCTGCTCGAGGAAGAGGGATGGGTAGATAACAATGGCGATGGGATCCGAGATAAGAACGGACAAAAGCTGTCCCTTGAAATCTTGACACCGTCTGCTGACCCGAATAGGGAGAAGATCGGCGTGATCCTTACTACCAAATTTAAAAAAGAACTTGGAATAGATGCTACTGTAATATCATTAGAGTGGGGCACATATCTCGACAGAACACAGGTGCTCCCCCCCAAAAACGATGTTCAAGCCTACATTCTAGGAGGGTACTCTAACCCTAAAGGGTTATATAGTCTATTCAGTTCGAAAACGTGGGGCCCAGGGGGTAATAGTGCCTTCTACTCCAATCCTAATGTTGATACGTTAATGGAGTCGGCTCTAACGTCGTCTAGTTCTGCTGAATGGGTCAAGAAGTGGAAAGAGGCACAGGTGCTAATTTATAAAGATCTTCCACATATTCCTCTCTATTTCGAGTATAGTCAGGGTGCAGACAAGCCTACCATCCATGGATGCAATCTACACCATTACGGATTTAATGATACGTACAGACAAGTTTGGATGGAGCAGAAGTAATAGCAAAGATCACCGTGATCTCAGTTTCGTTCCCCGCCCCCAAGAAGAGAGGGCGGGGATTATAAAGGAGGAATTATGTTGTATTTTATTATAAAGCGTTTGTTGTGGCTCATACCTCTCTTGATTGGGGCTACAGTCATAACATTCTTTATTATGAATGCCGCGCCCGGAGATCCGATAACGATTATGTTCGGTACATCCGTTCAACAGCTGCCGCCTTCAGAGATCCAATTGATCCGAGATAAGTGGGGGCTCGATGATCCTGCGTATGTTCGTTACTTTAGATACTTGTCCAATTTATTTCACGGGGATTTAGGCGTTTCGTTGACAGCCAGGCGACCAGTCATTGATATGCTGATGGAGAGAGTTCCTAATACGGTCCAGCTTGGCATTACAAGTATCATTATTGCAATTCTAATCGGAATACCTGCAGGAATTATATCAGCCGTTAAGCAGTATTCGTTAGTAGATTATTCCGCAACGATTCTGGCATTTGTGGGAATCTCTACACCTAATTTTTGGCTAGGTTTAATGCTAATGTGGTTGTTTGGCCTAATTTTAGGATGGCTGCCAATCTGTGGAATGGGCCATGCCGGGATAGGAGATTCACTTAAGCATTTAATATTGCCGACTGTAACTCTAGGTACGGCGATGACAGCAAGCCTTGCTCGGTTAACGAGATCAGGGATGCTTGAGGTCCTAAGAGAGGAGTATATTAAGACCGCACGCGCTAAAGGTCTATCAGAAAGGGTTGTTATCTATAAGCATGCATTTAGAAATGCTGGGATCTCCGTTATTACAATGTTAGGCTTGCAGTTTGCTGCGCTATTGGGAGGAGCCGTGATTGTCGAAACAATATTTGCTTGGCCTGGCGTAGGAAGGTTAGTTATAAACGCAATATGGCGGCGTGATTACTTTGTTGTTATGGGAAGTGTCCTTTCACTTACGGGTATGTACGTCTTATGTAATCTCCTGGTAGATCTCTCATATGGGTTCTTGGATCCACGAATCCGATATGATTAGCGAAGGGGTTATGATATGAGAAAAATCGTGAGAAGGTTTATAAGAAATAAGTTGGCAGTGTTAGGAGCCTTTATAGTGGTCGTAGTTTGCGGAATGGCTATTTTTGCTCCCTGCATTGCTCCTTATGATCCCTTAGAGATGAATTTTAACGTGATATTAGCTTCCCCTTCTTCCTCACACATCTTTGGCACGGATATGTACGGCCGGGATATCTTTAGTAGGATCGTTTATGGAGCGAGAATCTCCCTAAAGATCGGTTTCATAGTCGTTGGAATTGGTGCTACCGTAGGAACTATTCTCGGAGGGACCGCTGGATACTTCGGGGGCCTTTACGACATGATCATTATGAGAATAGTAGACCTTCTTCTTGCATTTCCTTTTCTTATACTGGCTATTGTTATAGCTGCTGCGCTCGGGCCAAGCATAGTTAATGTCATGGTAGCTCTTGGATCGGTAAGCTGGTTAAGATATGCTAGAATAGTAAGGGGAGAAGTTCTATCGATTAAGGAACGAGAATATATCGATGCGGGGAGGGCGATAGGGGCTAGTAACCTAAGAATTTTAATTAGACATGTATTACCTAATTGCGCGGCTTGTGTATTAGTATTAGCTACCTTACAAATGGCGTCTGCACTGATAGCTGCAGCTAGCTTAAACTTCCTCGGTATGGGGGTCCAACCTCCTCAGCCCGCGTGGGGGGCGATGCTAAACGATGCACAAGAATTTTTGCGCGAGGCCTGGTGGTACTCCTTTTTTCCTGGAGTGGCAATAGTAATAACTGTACTGGGAATAAACTTCGTTGGGGATGGTTTAAGGGATGCTCTCGATCCGAAGATGAGAAGATAAGAAGATTTAGAACATGCCTGTTGCTTCTGGAGATGAGACACATAGGCTTTCTATCTTACTATAAAGGAAGTGTGTGAGTTAGAGGAAAAGGAAGAAGGTGTTGTGTCTATTCATACTGGTGGGATTTCGGGACTATTCGCGGCCGATCAAATTGCTGCTTTTTAAGAATAGGGGTACTGTTAAAAATAATATGAAATAATATGAAAAAATAAATACCAAAGATTGAGAAAAAAATATCAATAACTAGGAGGTTAATTATGTTAGTAATTAGAAATGGAACGTTTCTCACGCCGGAAGAGAGGATAGAAGAAGGGGTACTGCTAATCGATGGAGGGAAGATCCTTGAGATAGGAAAAAAGCTACCCATCCCTCAAGGTGCTGAGATAATCGATGCCAAAGGAAAATTCATAATACCAGGGATGATCGATGCCCACTGTCACACCGGCCTTTTCGCCGATGGAGTAGGAGAGGAGGAGAGTGATGGGAACGAG
>Ga0210003_1004264_pt1 | contig 11383 bp, 9 predicted proteins | sample LantaG_FD_182804 | JGI IMG/M metagenome (GOLD analysis project Ga0210003, IMG submission 182804) | Deep subsurface microbial communities from Baltic Sea to uncover new lineages of life (NeLLi) - Landsort_02402 metaG (SPAdes) (version 2) | ecosystem: Environmental > Aquatic > Marine > Oceanic >...
AAAACCCTCTGTCCCCCTGAGAAGCAGCAGCAGCCAGGAAAAAGGTCGCCCCGGGTTCACCGCTGTTTCTGACTCCTCCTCCGCCGCTCTTCTTCCTGTCCTCCTCCTCCTGCCCCCTTTCCGAGGCCGAGAGCAGCGACAGGCTCGCCGCCGCCGACGCCAGCGGCGACAGGGCGTCCCCGGACAGCGCGGAGATGGGCCTGCTGCTGCTGCTGCTTTTATTCTTCTTCGTCGAGACGGAAGGCAGCTCGGAGCGAACGAGAGGAGGAGCTTCTTGTTCGGGCTCTGCCGCCGCTTCCTTCTCCTCCGTTTCCTCCTTCTCTTCCTTTTCCTTCTTCTCTTCCTCTTTCTCCACTTCCTCTTCTTCCTCTTTCTCCTCGTGCCCCGCAGGCCCCATCAGCGGGAAACGCACCGCGTCCACGGCGTCGACCCCGGCGGCGGCGGCGTTCGCGAACGGGGTCGTGCAGAGGGAGGAGCCGCCGCCTGCGAAGGGCGAGGAGGAGGAGCAAGAGAAATCGTTTGCAGCTCCTCTCGTCGGCGTCGAAGAGAAACCCGACGGCGAAGAAAGCAGCTCCGCCGCCGCCCTCCTCTTGGCGTCCGCCAGGGCCCGAAGCTCCCTCTGCGGCATCAAAAAAGCAGCCTTCAACCCCGCCACGGCCTCCGCTACCCTGCGAGAAGCAGAGGCCGTCGCTGCCTCCCCTACCCAGGCAAGCGCCTCTTCTCTGAGAGCCCGGGCCTCGGCCGCGGCGCGCGCCGACGAGGCCGCCGCGGCGCTCGCAGCGGCCGCTTCCGTCCGGAGCCTCTCGCAGTCTCCGCGGGCTCTCCTGGCTTCCTCGGCTGACTTGGACCGCGCCCACTGCCTCCAAAAAGCCTGAATCTTGGTCGCGGCTGCTCTTCGGGCCCTCAAACTTTTCGCCTCGGCTGCTGCAGACCTCACAAGCCCCAGCGACCGCTCGAGCCCTCGGAGTCGAGCAGAGAGCTTCACCGCCTCGTCCGTCGCCGCCGTCGCCTGCGCCCTCGCCTCCTCTGCGCTTTTCTTCAAAAGATCCCTGTCTCTCTCCAGGTTGCTGGAGCGAGCAGAGGCGGCCCCTGCACGAGCCCCCTCCGCCTCGGCTTCCCTTTGGAAGGCGAGGCGCTCCTCCTCGGCCCTTGTCGCTCGCGCTTCGGCGCGCTCTCTTTCTTCCTTCGCCGAGGAGGCTTCGAGCAGAGCTGCGTCCCTCTGCGCTCGAGCGGTGGAGGCGTCTGCCTTCGAGGAGTTTGCGGCCGAGAGAGCGGAGGCCGCTGCGGCCTCGGCCGTGGCTGCTCGGGCTTCTGCTTTCGAGAGAGCGGCGGAGGCGGAGGCGACAGCAGAGGCAGCGTTTGTTGTTGAGGACGAAGGAGGAGTCCGGCGAGCGATGGGAGGCGTCGTCGTCGTCGAGGAAGAGGAATCGGCCGCGTCGTTCGAGATCGCCTGGACCATCTGCGCGACGCGGCTCCTGCTGGGGGTATTTTGTTTCATCTCGGACGCTCCTGGAAGAAAGGCAAGAGGTGGATTAGAGAGCGGGAGGAAGGACAGAGGAGAGAGAGAGTAATCGTGAGAGAAGAGAAGAACGGTTTCGGCCTTTTTTTTCAACGGCTCGATTTCGCATTCGCCCTCAATTCTCACCTTTTTCCGTCGCGGGAGCCTCCATTATTGCGGGGAGCGTAAAGAATGTGATAACAGGCGTGAGTCTGCTGTCGAGATGGAGGAGGAGAAGAAGAAGGCTGGTGGAGTATAGGAGAGAGGAAGAAAGAAAGAGAGAGAGAGATGCCGAGAAAAGAGTGACGAAGAAAAAAAGAACTCTCCGAGAACGATAAAAAACAAAAACTCTTTTTTTCTTTTCCACTCCTTTTTTGCGAAATCACGAAAAAACAAGAAGCAGGCAAGCACGCAGAGCAAAGCAAAACAAAGGCAAAGGAAGAACCAAAACAGCACGCAAAAACCATAAGTAAAATAAAAAATAGAAAGAGAGAGGAGAGAGGCTTGGTTCACTCCGAGACCATCAGCTCGACCTCGGCGTCGTCGACCGCCGCCGCTTTTTCTTTTTTCTTCCCCTTCTCGGCCTCAGCGGCAGCAGCAGCAGCAGCAGCAGCGTCGTTCTCCTCTTCCTCCGCATTCTCGCACTGCGGCATCGCGGTGTCCTCCTCCTCCTCTTCCTCCTGGACAGGTGCCAGAGCAGCAGTGGCAGCGACAGCAGGAGGAGGCGCGGCAGCGGCAGCGGCAGCATTCTCGTCTCCACCTCCACCTCCCCCGTTCTCCACCTTCTCCACCTCTGCCAGCAGCTCCGCGCCCCTCGCCGCCAGGCCCGCCGGGCACGCCGGCAGCAGCGCCAGCGCGGCTCGCATCAGCCTGCTGGCGGCCGCGGGCCTGCCAAAGCGCGCGTGCATCGCGCCGCCGTTCCACGCCGCCGCGACGAGCGCCGCAGCGGCGCGCGGGGGGAACGAGCCGGCGGGGAGGCGGAAAGAAGAGGAAGAGAAAGAACCTCCGCCTCCACCTCCACCTCCGCCGACCGCGAGCGCCGCGGCGTCCTGCAGCGTGGCGGCACGGGCGGCGTCGTCGGGGGCGAGGTCGAACAGGAGGCGCAGGGCCGAGGCCGCGAGCTCGCAGAGCGAGGCGTCGAGGTCGAGGTCGAGGCCGCCGTTTGCACGAGGCGCCGCCGCCACTCCTGCTGCCGCGTCCGAGGGGCCGCCGCCTCCGCCTCCGCCTCCGCCTCCGCTGCTCGCCGAGGAGGAGGAAGACCTGATCCTGTCGAGACAGAGGCGTGCCGCGCCGCGGGCGACGAGGAGCAGGGCAGCGCTGCTGTTGCCGTTGTTGCCGTCGCCGGCCGAGGAGGAAGGGGGAAGAGCAGCTTGCGTTTGCTGCTCGTCCGCCGCCGCGGCGGGAACGAAAGCGACGACCTCCAGCGCCTGCTGCTGCTGCCTCTGCTTCTTCTTCTTGTTCCCACCTCCACCTTGCTGCTGCTTCTTCAGGGTCTCTGCGGCCAGCAAGGCAGCAGCAAGAGCCACCTCGGCGCCCACGCCCCTGTCGGCGCGGGCGGCGGCAAGGGCTGCCTCGGCGCGGGCGAGGGCGCCGTTGCCGTTGCCGTTGCCGTTGCCGTTGCCGTTGCCGTTGCTGCCGCTGTCGCTTCCGGTCCCGTCCCCGTGGCGGGACAGCGCTGCGTGGCGCAGCGCCAGCAGCGCCAGCCAGGTCGCGGCGCGCGCCGCAGAGGCAGCAGCAGGGGCAGCAGCGGAAGAAGAAGAGTTGAAGAACAGGGCCTCCTCGCGGCTCGCGGCCCTCGCCTCGTCGAGCCACGCCGCCGCGCGCCGGAGCAGCAGCGCCGCCTTGCTCTTGTTGTTGCTGCTGGACTTGTTCTTCTCTTGCTCTTCCTCCTCTTCCTCCTCCTCCTTCTGGACCTCCTCGAGGGCGCAGGCGGCGGCGAACAGATAGGCCATCTTGACCGTGGCGCGCTCCTGCGGCGAGACGGAAGAAGAGGAAGAAGAAGAAGGAGCTCCCGCCGAAAACACCGAAGAACGAGAAGAAGAGCTCGAAGCAGCAGCGACGAAGGCGCGCCAGTGCTCCCCGGAGGCCCCGAACAGCGCCGCAGCCGCGGCAAAGTCCCCGCCGCGCTCGGCGACCTTGAGACCGGCGTTCCAGGAGGCAGCGCGGAACCAGGCGGCGGTCTCGGTCGAAGCGGCCGCGAGAGCAGCAGCAGCCGCGTTGTCGTTGTTGTTGTTGTTGTTGTTGTTGTTGTTGTTGTTGTTGTTGTTGTTGTTGTTGTTGTTTCCAAAACCCCCTCCTCCTTCCGCCTCTTCTCCCGCCGCCGCGAGCCCGTAGAAGCGCTCGGCTCCCAAAGACCTCAGGCGAGAGGCCGCACTCGCGTGCGTGCGGGCCAGCGAGCGGCAGCAGGCGACGACAGTCTCGGAGGCTTCGGCAGCGGCCTTCTTTTTCTTTTTCTTCTTCTTGTCGTCGTCGTTCGCGTTGTTGTCGTCGTTGCCGTCTCCGTCTCCGACGACAGCGGCATCGACCGCGGCGGCCTCCGCGTCCGCCTCTGCCTCCTCGAGCAGCTGCGCCTGCGCCCTCGCCAGCACGCGGAGCACCGCCGCCTCGGATCCCGGGGCGGAAGAAGCAGAAGAAGAAGAGGCGAGGTTGCTGTTGTTGTTGTTGTTGTTGTTGTTGTTGTTGTTGTTGTTGTTGTTGTTGTTGTTGTTGTTGTTGTCGCCGCCGCCGGCAGCAGCAACAGCGTTTGCGTCAGAAGCGAGCTTCGCCGCGAGCGCCTCGAGCCCCGTCAGCGCCACTGCAGGCTGCCCTTCTTCGAGGGCGGCCTGGCACGCGGCGCGGATAGCTGCGGGTCCCGCTCCCCCGCGGACCAGCGCGTCGAGGGCCCTCGCCGCCTCCTTGGCCGCGACCGCCGCGAAGTTCGAGGTCGAAGACAACGACGACGACAAACCCGCAGCGTCCTTGTTCCCGTTCCCTTTCACTCCGAGCTTCGCCGCGGCCAGGCCGAGCAGAAGGCGCACGTACTCGTTTTCCGGCACTCCCGGCTCGGCGGCGTCGGCTGCGGCCAGGTGCGCGTCGGCGCCGCGGCAGTCGCCGCGGGCCAGCGACGCGTGCGCCAGCGCGCGCGAGACGCGGCCGGCCTCGGCGGGCGGGCAGGCGGCGGCCGCCCCGCGCCACAGGGACGCCGCGGCCTCGGCGCGCCTGGAGTCGAAGGCCGAGACGCCGGCGTTGAACAGGGCGGCGAAGAGCAGGGCGCGTCCCTTGCGGGCGGCGGGAAGAGAAGAGGAAGAGGAAGAAGGAGGTTTTTGGGCGTTTTCGTTTTCGCCGGCGGCGGCAGCGTAAAACTCGCCGTCTCCCTCTCCTCCACCTCCAATTCCTCCTCCTCCTTCCTGCTCCTCTCCATCTCCATCCCCGTTCCCAGTTACGGCCAGCGCAGCCACCGTCACGTCGTCCGCGGCCACGGCCAGCGCGGCCTCGACGTCATCGTCCGAGGGCGCGCGCCCGCTCCCGGGCGACAGCAGCGCGCCGACGAGTGCCGCGGCGACCTCCGCCGCCAGGCTGTTTTCCGGAGCGACGACGACTTGTTCGTCTCCGCCGTTACCAGCAGCAGCAGCAGCAGCAGCAGAAGCATTAGCGGGGATCCTAGACGCCCTGCGCAGCAGCACCGGGGCGCACGCCCTCACGGCGCCCGCGAACCCGGTCCCGGCCTGCGTCAGAAGGGACTCGACGGCGTCGACGACGAGCCCAGGGGCGGCGTCCTCCCTCGCCGCCAGCGCCAGAAGCTCGTCACAGGCCTCCTGCGCGTGGCCCAGGGCCGCGAGGGCGCGCACGGCGACGAGGGAGAGAGCCGGGTGAGGAGGAGGTAGAGCAGCAGCAGCAGCAGCAGAAGAGGAGGAGGAGGAGGAGGAGCCGCGTTCCGGCCTCGACAGCTCGGCCGCGGCCCTTGCGGCCCGCAGCGCAGAGGCTGGGTCGGGGGGCTCGCGGGCGTCCAGGTGCGCCAGAGCCAGCAGGCGAAGGGCTCGAGCGCGGGCCCTGCGCAGGTTGAGGCGATCGGAAGAGGAAAGAGAAGAGGAGGAGGATGAAGAGCTGTCGATGCCGTCGAGCTCCTCCAGGGCGTCTTCCAAAAGGTCGATCGCCTTGCCCGCGTCGGCGTTGCCGCTGTTGTTCTTTTCTCCTCCGCCAGCGTTCTCGGCAGCATTAGCTCCCTGCTTGTTCTTGCTGCCACCGCCACCACTCCCTCCGACGCCGCACCTGCGCAGCAGCGCCGTCGCGGCCTCCCACCTGGCCCTGGCGGCCGCGAGCGCGAGCCGCGCCCTGCAGCCGGTCGAGACGCCTCCTCCGCCTCCTCCTCCTCCGCCGCCGGCCGCGGTGCCCGAAGCGGAAGCGAGGCCGCGCGCGCGGGCCAGCAGCGACGCGGCCAGGTCGGTCGCGCCCAATGCCAGGGCCACGGTTGCGCGTCCCACCAGCAGCTCGGCGGCGCGCTCGGTGGCGGCGTCGGCGGCGGCCGTGGAAGAAGAAGAGGGAGCGTTGTTGTTGTTGTTGCCGTCGCCGTTCCCACCAGCGGCGGCGGCGGCGGTCGCGGCGGCAGAGAGCAGCGCCGGGAGGCCCTCGCACGCGTGCGAGTAGGCGACCTCGGCGGCCTCGAGCTGGTTGGCCGCGGCGCGGAGCTCGGCGATCTGGAGATTGAGTTGAAGATGGGTGTGGAGGGAGAAGAGAGAAGAGGGAAAGAGGATGAGAGTGGAGAAGGGAGAAGGAGGGCAGCAAGCGGCAGCGACGGCGGTTGTGGCCGTCGTCGTCGCCGGCGGAGGCGGAGGCGGCGGAGGCGGCGGAGGCGGCGGAGGCGGCGGAGGCGGCGGAGGCGGCGGAGGCGGCGGTGGCGGTGGCGGTGGCGGTGGCGGCCAGAACCACCCGCAGCGGGGAAGGAGGGTGCGCTGAACCACCCGCACAGTGGGGAACAAGGGGGGGGCCAGAGCCACCCGCAGTCGCAAAAAAAAAAAAAGGAACGAACGAACGAAAGAAAACCCAAAAGCGAAAGAGAAAAATCCGAAAACCTTTTTGAAGAACCCGGCCTTTAGCACGGCCTCGTCGTCAGTCAAAGTCGAGGCGTCGAGCACGTCCAGGAGGTCGCTGTGAGGAGGTAACGAGGGGGAGACGAGGGAGAGGAAAGACTGGGGTGAAGTTGAAAGAGAAAACAAGTTTTTTCTCAACTGCGGTTGAAAACGTCGCCGCCGTCGAAAGAAAACAAGAGAAGAAGAAAAGAAAACTCCGCTTCCCTCCCCCTCCCTCACCAAGCGAGCTGCCTCGCGTCCACGTGCCACGCCGGGGGCTGCAGGCCATTGCAGGCGTCGACACAGGTGTTCTGTTTTTGGGTAACGGAGAGAGGGAGAGAGAGCTGGATGAGATAAAAGAAGAAGGAGCAACGACGGCGAACGAACGAACGACGAAGAAGAAAGACTCTCTCTCCTTCCCTCTCTCGCGCACGCGCAGGGCTCCAATTCAAATGAAAACCACCCACCCAGAGCTTGAGCGCCGCGTCCCACACGGCCTGGACCTCTTCTTCCGTCAGAAGCGGCGGGGACGAGGCGGCAGAAGGGGCGTTTGCGGCGTTTCCGTTTGCGTTTGCGCTGTTTCTCTTGCTCGCCTTGGCGCTCGCGGCGGCGGCGACGGCGGGGCGCAGGGCGCCGAGGGCAGAGGCCCCGCGCGTCGTCAACTCTGCCGCGGCGGCCTCAGCGCGGGCCAGGGCGGTGAGGAGGAGGAGGGGCGCCTGCGCCGAGGCCAAGGCGGCGGCGGGGGCGGCGCGGGAGGCGTCCATGGTTGAGAGAGGCGAAGACGAGAGACGAGAACGGGAAAAAAAGAGGAGAAAGTGTGAGTTTTTCGAGTTTTTTTTCGTTTTCTCTTTCAAGTTTTGTTGCCAGTTCTCAATTCTCATTTCGTTTCTCTCTTTCTCTCTCCATTCTCTCTCTCTTTCTCTCTCTCTCTCTCTCTCTCTCTCTCTCTCTCTCTCTTCCCGTGTCGTATGTAGTTGGTAAAAAAAAGTAAACACAAGTCCATTCGTTTTTTGAAACAAAGAAAGGAAAAAAAAGCTCTCTTCTTCACTTGGCCGCCGCCGCCGCCGTCGCGGCGACGAGCGCCGCCCCGAGGCCCCTCGCCGCCGTTGCCCTTCCTCCTCCCTTGCTCTTGGTCACGCCGGCCTTTTTCGGGCTCGCGAGGACCTTGGCAGAGGGAGAAGAGGAAGCGAGCGCTGCGGCGCCGCCCTTGGAGGGAGAAGCAGCAGCTGCTGCTGCTGCTGCGGTGGCGGCGGCGACAGCAGAAGCGGCCGCCTTGCCCTTCACCCCCGCGCCCCCCGCGACCCCTGCCCTGCGCAGCACGCGGCAGAAGGACTGGATACTCGCCTGCTCTTGTTGCTGCTGCTTTGGCGGCGGGGGACAGGAGAGCAGCGACGGCGGCAGAGGAGGAGCGGCGGCGGGCAGCCCGGCACGGCGGCGAGCCCTCCTCGCCTCCCTGTCGCAGAGCCCTCCCCCTACTCCGAGCGACAACGACGAAGAGGAGGAGAACAGCAGCGTCGAAGCAGACGACGACGAGACAGAGCCTGGCGTGGAGGCCCTCGAAGACGACAGCGGCGAAGGCTTGGTCGGCGTCGTGATGTTTTTCCAACCGCTGCCGTTGCTGTTGCCATTATTGCCGCTCTTCCTCTCCTCCTTGGCTCTCCTCTCGGCCTCGAGCGCCGCCGCGGCCAGCAGAGGGCACGCGCGCGGGAGCGGGCCGAAGGTAGGAGACTTCCGCGGCTTCGACTCCGGGGACTCGGAAGCAGCGACGATCGCAGTCTGCTCCGAGGCGCCGGAAGGATCTGCGGCGGCAGCGACGGGAGCCTGCGGAAGAGAAAGAGAAGGAGCGGATTCGGCTTCGGAAACATCCTCGCGAGAGAAGACGTAGGCCCGGAAGCTCCTCCCGCTGCCCGACATCGACACCGCGAACGACTCCCTGAGCGCGAGCTTCCCGAAGCCGTAGTCGCGCATCACCGCCTCGGGGACAGAGGAGGAAGAGGAAGAAGGTTCTTCGGCTTCTTCTTCGTCGTCGCCGTCGTTTTCTCCACTTCCGCCAGTGCGGCTCCGCATCGCGCGCTGGACGACCGCGACGCCTCTCACGGTCCTCGACTTGCGCACCAGCTTCCCGAACGCCGCCCTCGCCGTCGGGGGCACACCCTCCCAGAACGAGTAGACGTGCGTGGCAGGGTCCAGGGAAGGGAGGGCCTCGACGGGGCAGCACTGGATGTCGGGCAGGGAGGGCAGGGTCCACGTGACCTCCTCTTTTTCCTCTTTTTCTTCTCCTTCTCGGACCTCCTCTTCCTTTTCTTCTTCCTTCGCCTTCGTTTTACTGCCCTTCCTCAGCAGCAGCGCCGCCCTGGCCTGCGCCGCGAACGCCTCGGCCTTCTCGCACTTGACCGGGTCCAGCTCGACGCCGCTGGCCAGCGCGACTCCGGGGTCGGCCAGCGCGTGCAGCAGCGGCCTTCCCAGGCCCGCGCCGACGTCGACGAGGTGAGATTCCCGATCGAGGCCCGAGTGTCTTGTGAGAGACGACAGGACTTTCGCGGTGCCGGTGCGGGTGATGGAGCCGTAGAGGCCCTCGACGCCCTCTCCGCCGCCGAGGCGGGACTGTTGGGGTTGTTTTTTTTAGAGAGAGAGAGAGAGCATAGAGAGTTAGAGAGACGGGGTTGAGAGAGGGAGATAGATTTTTTTCTTTTTCACGACCGTTTGAGCGGCAAAATAAAGCCGTTGATGCAAAGACGAGGAAAAAAACAAGCCGAACAGAGATTCGCAATTGCAAGCTCTCCACGCCCTTCCGCATCCAATCGCCTCCACCCAGGCCGCTCTCACCTCGACGCTCTGCATGACGTAGTACAGGGCGCGGACGCGCGCGTCGACCTCTGCCGGGGAAGAGTCCCGAGGAGGGGAAGTCTTCTCGTTGGCGTCGTTTGCATCAATCAAAGTCAGAGTCGAAGCCTTCTTCTTCGTCGCCATTTCCTGGCTCGCCAAGCGGGCGATCTCGGTCGAGGCGTCGCAAGTGGCAGCAAGCGAACGTGCTCGAGCCTCTGGCGTGGCGGTGGAGCTCATCGTGACGAAGAAAGAGAGCTTCGGGCGCACGGACGCGCGGAAGAGAAAGAGAGAGAGAGAGAGTTTGGAAAGGCAAAACAGATGTGAGTTTGAGAGCATTCGACCACTCTCTTTTTTTGTCGATTCTTCTTCTCTCCTCTTCCTCTCGTGCTCGCGATGACGGACGAAGAGGACGCCCCGAGCCGACGAAGCCGCCTCGCGGCCTCCTTACGCAGGTCCAGGAGCATGCACCGGCTGGCGAACGACGGCGAGCACGCTGGCAGGCTCGTTCTGACGCTCTCGCTCGTCGTCGGCATCGCTTTGGGCTGCTTGCTCCCGCGGGACATCCCGGGTGAGAAGAGGGGGGGTCTGAGCTCACGATTTCAATGTCGACAAGGCGATGTGGATGTGTCCTCTTGCGACCTAGTTGTTTGGAAGAGATAGAAAAGGGCTGGAGGCGTGCAGGTAGCGCGATGCAATTCGCAACTCTCTTTGTCGAGCTGTTTTCTTTTTTCCGCTCAAAATCATGACTCCGAACTCCAACCAAACAGGCTCCTGGGGCCGCGTCTCTGCCATCCTCGGGTGGGCCTCGACCGGCTGCTGGTTCGTGGGCTGGTACCCGCAGCTCCTCACCAACTTCCACGCCCGCTCCGTGGCGGGCTTCTCCCTCGACAACATCTTGCTGAATTTCCTGGGCTTCGCCTGCTATTCGTGCTACAACGGCGCTCTTTTTTATTCGGAATCCGCCAGGGCGGCGTACCGAAGCGCGCACGGCGGCGTCGACTCCGATGTCCGCTCCAACGACGTCTTCTTCGCCTTCCACGCGCTGTTCTGCACGGTTCTGACCGGATTGCAAGCTTTGAAATACAACAGGGGAAATCAAAAAGTCTCGAAGCCTGCGCTGCTGGGTTGCGGGGCCGCCGCGGCGGCTCTGTCGGTCTATGGCTCCCTCTGGCTCTCCGCCGCCGCCGCCGCAAGCCGGTCGAGCCAGCCCCGCGTCGCCAATGCCGCCGCCGCCGCCGCCGCCTCCGGGGGAGGAGGGGGCCCCGACCTGCTCCGCTTCCTCACCTGCCTCAGCTACGTCAAAGTCCTCACAACTTTCGTCAAGTACTGGCCCCAGATCCGGCTGAACGCCGCCAGGAGGTCGACTGTCGGATTCAACATCTCCAACTCGATCACCGACCTGTCCGGCGGGCTGTTGAGCCTCTCGCAGCAGGGGCTGGACGCGTGGCTCTTCGCCGACGCGACGCTGGTGACGGTGAGAAGAGGCGTTGGGGGGAGGCGCAGGCGAAAGGGAAAACGGAGGAAGAAGGAGGAAAAAACTCACCCTCTCCGACCTCGACCTTTTTTCTTTTCCTCTCTCTGAAAAAACAAAACAAACAAAAAAACAACAACCTCCTCTTTCTAATAGGGCGACCTCGCCAAGCTCGGCCTCGCGGTGCTCTCGATGGCCTACAACGTCGTGATCCTGGTGCAGCACTACTTTACTTTCGCCGGGAGAGCGGCGCCCGAGTCGGAGTCGGAGGCGCCGTTGCTGAGGAACGACGACGACGGAGACAGAGTTTGAGTTTCTTCCTTTCCTTCAATTTTTTCCCCCCGCTTTTTATTTTTTACACACACCACTGCCTCTCTTTACACTTGATTAAAAAAACACTGCGAAACTCTTGTAATAGTACAATTAAAAAAAACTGCCTTTCGAAGAAATCAGAAACGGGGTAAGAAGGAGAAGAGGTGGAGAGGAGGAGCAGGGCGACAACGAACGACGACCCCCCCCCCCCCCCCCCCCAAAAAAAAAAAA
>Ga0210003_1004265_pt1 | contig 11383 bp, 11 predicted proteins | sample LantaG_FD_182804 | JGI IMG/M metagenome (GOLD analysis project Ga0210003, IMG submission 182804) | Deep subsurface microbial communities from Baltic Sea to uncover new lineages of life (NeLLi) - Landsort_02402 metaG (SPAdes) (version 2) | ecosystem: Environmental > Aquatic > Marine > Oceanic >...
CGAAGCTGAGTAGTGCGGCCGAATCTTGTGAAGCGCACGGTGAATCCTTTCAGCAGGCATCCTGGGATCGGGCGGGTAACTCAAGATTGCCAACAAGTATACGCATGCCGGATGGAAAGGTCAAGATTATACGACGATAGAAGGCACGCGCACCGCTCGTGAGCCACCGCCGGCCTTGCAGGCCATGCACGCCGGCCGGCTTGAGGCTTGAGACGTGAGGCCTGAGGTAGAAGTGGCAAGACGCTTGCCTTTGTATCCGTCTTTCGAATCTGCGCCAGTTTGTGGCATGTAACGGTTGCACGGCGTACGTAGGGGCAGGCCGCACGGAATTCGGCCGACAGGCCGGATTACGGGTGTTGCCTGCCCAGCATGATTCCGGAAGAAGAGGGCGGGCAACACGCTCGAAGACTCGCGCGGCCCGCCCCTACGTGCCAATGGCATCGACTTAAGCTGGCTATGGTGTTGTCCGCCTCGTTTCGAACCAACGATGACCCAGATGCCGTAGGGGCAGGTTTCAAACCTGCCCTCCCCGTCTGGTCATTGTTTTGAACATAGGGCGGGTTTGAAACCCGCCCCTACCTGCGCACCATGAGTTGTTGAGGAAACTGAATATGAAACGTTTCAGCCCGATCAAGAATCAGATTAACTTGCCGCACGCCGCACGGCCGGCCGGCCGTTTTTTCCATTGAAACTGCGCCCGCAGCAACTACAATTACGCATACCTCCGCAATTTCGCAGGAACATCGGGAAGGATGCCGCAAATGCTCGCCAAAACATTCAGCACCGCGCTGCTTGGCATAGATGCATACGTGGTGGAAGTGGAAGTGGACGTTGTACGCTTCGGCGACCGCACCGTGGTCGTCGGCCTGCCCGACGCCGCTATCAAGGAAAGCCTCGACCGCGTCCGCTCCGCAATCTCCAACAGCGGCTATTTTCTTCCCAAGAACGCCTTTGTAGTCAACCTTGCCCCGGCCGACATCCGCAAGGAGGGGCCATCGTTCGACCTGCCGATCGCCGTCGGCATGCTCATCTGCGATAACCAGATCGACGGGCAGCGCGTTCGCAAGTATGCCCTCAGCGGCGAGCTGGCCCTCGACGGCAACGTGCGCCCCGTCAAGGGCTGCCTGTCTATGGCGATGGAATGCAAACGGGCCGGAATGGACGGCATGATCCTCCCGCACGAAAACGCACGCGAAGCCGCCGTCGTCACGGGGCTTGACGTCATACCGGTCAGGAACCTTGCCGAAGCCGTCGGATTCATCAGCGGCCAGCTCGACATCCGCCCGGAGCAGGTCGACCTCGACGCGATGTTCTACGAAGGAAACCAAGACGGCCTCGATTTCACCGACGTCAAGGGGCAGGAGCACGTCAAGCGCGCGCTCGTGGTCGCCGCCGCCGGCCATCACAACATCCTGATGGTCGGGCCGCCTGGCTCGGGCAAGACGATGCTGGCGAAGCGCATGCCGACAGTTCTGCCGGCGCTGACCCAACAGGAGGCGCTCGAGACGACTCGCGTCCACAGCGTGGCCGGGCTTCTGCCGCCCGGGCGATCGCTGATCGTCACGCGCCCGTTCCGCTCGCCGCACCACACAAGCAGCAGCGCGGCGCTTGTCGGCGGCGGCAGCATCCCGCGCCCGGGCGAAGTCAGCCTCGCACACAAGGGCGTGCTGTTCCTCGATGAATTCCCCGAGTTCTCCCGCCAGGCGCTCGAGACACTGCGCCAGCCGCTCGAGGACGGTACCGTCACCATCGCGCGCGCAGCAATGCGGCTCACCTTTCCCGCCGAAATCATGCTCATAGCCGCGATGAACCCATGCCCGTGCGGCTTCCGCGACGATCCCCGCCATCAATGCACCTGCACCCCATACGACATCCAGCGCTACGAGAGCAAGATAAGCGGGCCGCTGCTGGACCGCATAGACATCCACGCAAGCGTGCCTGCCGTCGAATACCGCGACCTGCGCAGCAATCAGGACGGCCTCAGCTCGTCCGATATCCGCGACATGGTCACCGCCGCACGAAACCGCCAGTCAGCGCGTTTCCACGGCAGCAGGATCACCGCAAACGCAATGATGACCCCGAAAATGATCAAGCAGCACTGCAAGCTCGATTCCGCGTGCGAATCGCTGCTGGAGCGCGCGATGGACAGCCTCGGCCTTTCAGCACGCGCATACACGCGCATACTCAAGGTCTCGCGCACAATCGCCGACCTCGACGACTGCGACAACATCGCCCCGCAGCACGTGAGCGAAGCGATCAACTATCGCGATTTCGACCGCCATCGCGGATGAAACCATCGGGCCTGCCGAGTCTGCCATATTGATAGGCGTATCGGGTTCACCTTGAAGACGCCGCCGCCAAGCCGTGGTGCGTAGGCGTGCACTGGTTCACGCTGTACGATGAGGCCGCACTGGGCCGTTTCGACGGCGAGAGCTGGAACATCGGCTTGCTCGACATCTGCAACCGCGAATACGGGCCGCTCGCCCGGGCCGCACGGATCGGCCACGAGCAAATGTACGACGTAGCGCGTGGAATGATTCCGCCATACGACGACGCGCCCGAGTACCTGCCATTGCTGTTTGTGTGACAGGCCGGCCCCGGGCTTGCTCCGAATCCGATTCTGCGAACAAAATGGAATGGAAAGGACGACAATGGCGATTAAGGTTTCAGGAAACAGAATTGAGATAACCACCTCGCGCATCACGGCGGTTTTTGATGGACCGGACCTGCTGGAGCTGAAATGCCCGGTGGGCCATGTGCTTGCCCGGCAGTCAGGCGAACGCGTGCCTGCCCTGACGCTGGGCTTCACCAACGGCGAATCGACGCCGCTGTGCACCACCGATTACAGCAGCGTGCGGGTTGTCTGGCTGGGAGACCGCGTGGTGCACGTGCACGTGGCGGACGAGAATGGCGATGCCTGCCTGCGTCTGCTTGTAGACGACGACGGCCGCCTTGTGGTGGAGCCTTCAGCCCACACTATACGCCGCAACCTGGCGACGGTCGGATGGCGGCTGCCGGGCATTCCCGAGAACCTGAAGCTCGTGGCGCCCTTCTTCCAAGGCTGCCGGCAGGATCTGCGGCATCCGCTGGTGGCGGGCAAGCGGTGGGAATGGCCCCAGCAGTGGGAAGCGGCGCTCGTCATCCTGCAGGGTGCAGGCGGCGGATTCAGCGTTATGTCGTTCGACGACCGGCATCATCCAAAGGCTGTCAGCGTTGGGGCGGGCGAGACTGCGTGTTCGCTCGAATTCCAGACGGCCATCCACGGCCCGGCCGTCGACACGACGGCCGTCGGATCGCTGAGATGGATTATCGACTCGCACAAGGGCGACTGGCAGGTGCCTGCGAGTGTGTATCGCGATTGGCTGCACCGGGAGGCCGACGCAGCGCAACTGCGAACGCTGCGGCCCGGCTGGGCCGGCGACATCCGCCTGGCACTTCAATGGGCGGGAAACAGCCTCGAGGTGCTCGATGCCGTGGCTAAGGTCATCGATCCCGCGAAGGTGCTGATCCACCATTCTGCCTGGCGGGCCGATCCATACGATGTGAACTACCCCGAGTACACCGCAGGCGATGCCGGCGAAGCGTTCATCCGCAAGGGCCGCGAGATGGGCTTCCACGTGATGCCGCACTTCAATTACTTCGCAATCGATCCGAATCATCCGGCGTTTCCGAGCTTCACCGATTTCGTCGCGCGGCAGCTTGGCTCGCAACGGCTGATGGCATGGCGATGGAAGGAGGGGCATTGCCCGGCGCCGCCGCAGGGCTTCGGGACGCTAATGGACCTGCGCGACGAGAAGCTGATGTACTACCTGCACGCCGGCGCAAGCAGTTGGCGGCGGCTCCTGGCGGAACGCATTGCGGCGGCCGCTTCAAAATATGGGCTGTCGGCTGTTTTTGTCGACCAGACGCTATGCACGTGGAACATTCACAACGCGCTCGTCGAGAACCTGACCATGCCCGAGGGCGCCGTGGCATTGACGAAGGAACTGGCCGAACTCGACGGCCCGCTGGCGGTGGGCGGGGAGGGCCTCAACGAAATGAGCATGCGGTATCAGACCTTCGCCCAGGCGCACCTGTTCGACAGCCACCACCGCAGCAGCCCGCATTTCTCGGAGCTTGACCCGGTGCCGGTCGGCGATTTCCTCTACGGCGACCTGTGCAAGACAATGGCGTATACGAACATCGCAGGCGACACGGAAGAAAGCGCCTGGCGGCTTGAGGTACACGAGCGCCTGGGGGCATTGCCGTCGCTCGTAGTGCGCAAGCCCGAAGACGTTCTGCAACCGAATGCGGCTGTCAGACGCGTATTGCAGCGGGCAACGGAATGATCGCGGGTGGGGCGGGCACGGGCACACGCATCTTCCTTCTGTGTCTGCGGCGAGTCGGCGAACCGCAGCCGAACGTGCAGCCCATTCGAACTACGCGCGGGATCATCGGCGCTCAGGTGCAGCGGGGCGATATTACCGAAACGCTGCTTCTGGCACATGAACCGGTGGAGTACAAGCACGGAAACATCGAGTTCCGGGGCTGCGTGGGCATGGTGCGAATGGAAAACGGCAAGACCACGTTGTCCCTGCCGAAAGGCCGGATGATCCGCTGCGGGGACGTTTGCACGATGCTGTGCGCCCTGCTTGTCTGCGGCTTGGCCGCCTGCAACGGCATTGCTGCCGAGCAGGAGCGCATACCGGTTCGGTTCACGCTCGACCGCGAGAGCTACGTTGACTTTCTGGAATTTCTGACCGAATCGCCCATAACGGCAGTCTGCACCAGTGAGAAAAGGCGGCAAGGCGCGGCCGGCGGAGATCAGGAGAGCAGGAGACCGCAGCCGAGCTTGGCACTTGAGTCGTTCTCGCGCTGTGAGTGGTTTCCGGCTTTCCGTCACCTGCTCGCCTGTTCACCTGCTCGCCTGCTCTGGCCGGCAAAGCCGGCCGGCGGGTTCGGCCGCGAATTTGCCTTGACATTTCAGGCCGAACCGGTATAGTTTGACGAAGGAACAGGATTGTGCCTCGTTCCGCGTGTGATCCAAGGTGCGCCGATTTTTTTCGAAAGGAGGTCCGAATGACCCGAAAGAGACGTAAGGGCTTTACCCTCATCGAGCTGCTCGTCGTTATCGCAATCATCGCAATTCTTGCCGGTATGCTTATGCCCGCATTGGCGAGAGCTCGTCGAGAGGCCGAAAAGGCAAACTGCCAGAGCAACCTCAGGCAGCTTGGTATCGCCCTGACACAGTACTTCGACAGCCACGGCAGTCACAGGTTCTATCCGTATCCTGCGGAAGACGGCGACTACAAAAAGCCGACAGCGGGAACCGAAATCGCCAAGGGGGAAGGCTTCTCCGGCGCGTCATTCCTTGCAGCCCTGTACTGGTCCGGAATCATGGCCGAACCGAACATCTTCATCTGCCCCAGCACGACCGACGACAACGGCAACGGCAGAAACCTTGGCACCGATCCCGAGAGCGAGGGCGACGACAACATCCCCGGCTGGAGCGATTACTTCGCAACGTGGGAAACCGCAGACGATGCCAGCGCCGGCACGCTTGTCAGCTACGCCTCGAAAGCCCAGTGGACAATGCCCTTCGGCATGCCGCTCAGCGACCGCCTGCCATCCAACACCGTGATGGCATCCGACGACACGCAAGGCTCATCGAACCACGGCGACGGATTCTGCGTGCTGTTCAAAGACGGCCACGTCGAATTCATCGCAGCCAGAGACGGCACCACAGGCGACGACGCCTGGGTGGGCAACACCGCTCCACTCGACATGATCGACAACTGACAGCCTCTCTCGGACGACCAGATCACACGAAGCACCCGCGGAAACACCTCCGCGGGTGCAGTTTTTTTGGTTGTAGAAGAAAAGAAGAAAATTAGACAGGATTCACAGGATTTACAGGATTACGTGCTTTCGGTTGCCAGCTCTTCCTCAAACCTGCGCAATCTGCGCAATCTGCGGATCAAATCCGCGCAATCTGCGGGTCACCATTAATTTGCAGCCAGCCAGTCGGAGGGCGGGGAATACCCGCCGAAGACGGCGTGCACCCCGCCCCTACGAAAGAACGAGGGCACACAACTTATGCCGGTGTATGAGAATGGCCATGCTCAAAGAAGAAAATCAGACAGGATTTACAGGATTGCGTGGTTTCGGTTGTCGGCTCTTCCTCAAATCTGCGCGCAATCTGCGCAATCTGCGGATCAAATCTGCGCGCAATCTGCGCAATCTGCGGATCACCATTGATTTGCAGCCGGGCGGCTGCTATATTTGATGAATGTTACGGCGGATCAGACTCGCTCGAAAACAAGTGCGCGGCAGCGGGCGGATACAGCGATGATTCTCATCATAGATAACTACGATTCATTCACATACAACCTCGTGCAGCGAATAGGCGAGTTGGGCGGCGAGATAGAAGTCCGCCGCAACGACAAGATCACCCTCGATCAGATCGAGGAGAGCCGGCCGTCGCACATCATCATCTCGCCCGGGCCATGCACGCCGAAGGAAGGCGGAATCTCCAACGACGTCATCCGAAGCTTCGCGGGAAGGCTGCCCATCCTCGGAGTATGCCTCGGCCATCAATGCATAGCATACACATTCGGAGCAGAAGTTGTGCGGGCCGGGCGGCTGATGCACGGCAAGACATCGCCCATCCATCACGACGGCAAGGGCGTGTATCGCGGCCTGCCCGATCCATTCATCGCCACACGCTACCATTCGCTGATAGTGAAGGAAAACACGCTCCCGCCCGAGCTGGTGCCCACCGCATACAGCGACCAGGGCGAGCTGATGGGCATACGCCACACCGCCTTCCCGCTCGAGGGCGTCCAATTCCACCCCGAGTCGTTCCTCACCGTCGAAGGCACGAAGCTGCTGCAGAATTTCATCGAAAGCTGAAACTAGTGTAGTGTGTCATTCAGATGATAGATTATCGAGGCGCACGGCTTGGATGAAACGCATCAACCGTGAGCGCAGCCATATCTTGCATGATTCCGTCATCCATAGCACCAACGGTGCGTCGTACGATAGCCTATGGCAAGCGAACGCCCGAAGGGCGGAGCGCAGCCATAGGTAAGCGGGGAAAAAAGGAAGCCCTGAAGGGGCTTCGTAAGGGCCGGATTCCATATACCGCAATCGCTGGCGAGCATCGGCGTACACATAACCTTGAGCTCGATGGAGAGCAGAGGGTTTCCTGAGCCGTTGAAGGCGTACGGCACGTCGAGGATTGAATTTTGTTACGACGCTCCTACAGAGCGTCATGTTTTGTTTGGCGGCGGTACCTATGGCATCGCTCGGCGAAGCGCCTCGCTTAGCCATAGGCTATCGTACGACGCACCGTTGGTGCGTAACGGCTGGAACGAAGAGACCACAGAACACACGTCTCGGCCATCGGCCATCACCGGCAGCGCATGTCGGCTAAGTGGATGGTTGCGTTGGTATATGCAGCATTGATAGCCTTGGTTAGCATGTCGGAAGATTGATGCTGGTAATCAGCTGTAACTCCGGCACATTACACTGCCGCCTGAGTCACGAGAAGGTGATGTCGAAGGAATGGAACAGGCCCGACGGCTGCTGCCAATCGACGTCGACGCTCCGGACGTGGCCCGGCGACGGGCCGCTGCGGCACCAGTCGACCATCTCCTCGACGTCGCTGCGTTCGCCCTCAAACACTGCCTCGACGCTGCCGTCGTAGTTGTTGCGCACCCAGCCGGTCAGGCCGTTTGCGGCTGCCTCGCGGCGGCAGGCAAAACGAAAGCCCACCCCCTGCACAATTCCATGCACCACCACGTGTGCCATTGCCTTGGCCATCGGCGCTCCTTGTCGCAACAGCCCGTTGTAGGGGCAGGGCGCGCGAGTCTTCGAGCGTGTTCCCTGCCCTATCACAGCCTTAGTTTCATACCCTTGGGCAGCCCGCCTGCGACCATTGCGCCCATCATAACGCGCCTGCGGCGAAACACCAAGAGGAAATTGGGACACGCACCTTCTAAGGTTCGATGGGATTGACTTAAGCTGTCGGAGGTGTCCCCTGCATCGTTCCGCACCAACGGCGATCCAGGTACCGTAGGGGCAGGTTTCAAACCTGCCCTCCCCGATTCGTGGTTCTGTTGAACATAGGGCGGGTTTGAAACCCGCCCCTACCTTGTAAATCTCGAGCTCGAGACAAGGCCGAGGTTTTCTCAGAAAACGGCAACCAAGAAGGCCTAAGTCAATGCCATTGCCCCTAAGGGCTCGTCTGGCAATAACATAGACAAGAACTGAATGTGGCACAGGCGTCTCGCCTGTGATTTCAGCATATTCACAGGCGAGACGCCTGTGCCACAATGCCGAAACTGCATATGTTATTTGGGCACGAGTCCTAAGGTGAACCCGCTAAGATATTTCCAGCAACCCCCTTTTCACACTTCCCACTTCCTCGAGGCCGTTGCACCCTCAACACGCGACGACTCGGCTTCCATCAGTGCCAGCAGATCGGCAGGATTTCCCGTTACTATGCCGTCGGCGGTCGCGTCGAGAGCCTTGCGGAAATCCTCGGTCGAATCGCACGCATACGTCCACACTCCCAGGCCCATCTCATGCGCGCATGAAACCGAAGGCTGAGTGAGGGCAGGCACGGGCGGCGCGATCACGCGTATATCGCTTTCCGATGCCGTTTCGATGGCGGATGCCGCATTGTAACCCAGCCACTCCGGCGCGGTCAGCACCCACACGATGTCGAACATCGGCAGCATTCTATAAAGCTTCTGAATATAATCATGACGGAAGGAAGCAAAATACAGGCCGCTGTCGAGGCGGAGCCTGCGAACTACTTCCACTATCTGCTCGGCGCAATCCACTTTCACTTCAGCCACAACATTCGTCTTGCCCCTGGCTTCGATGAGGGCCTCCTCGAGCGTGGGAATGCGTTCGCCGCGATAATTCTCGCCCTTCCAGATGCCCGCATCCAACGTGCGGATTTCTTCAAGTGTAAAGTCAGACACATTCCCCTTGCCGCCGGCCGTTCTGCCCACTGCCGGATCATGATGCAGCACAGGCACGCCGTCCCTGGTGCAGCGAATGTCCACTTCCACGCAATCGGTGCCGATTTCTATGGCCTCGCGAATGGCAGCCAGCGTGTTCTCCGGCGCGGACGCGGAATTGCCACGATGTGCTATAACCAACGGGCGCTTCATTGTCGCCTCCCTTCGTAGTACGTGCCGGTAGTGCCGGCGCTCTTTATTCATAACAGCACTTTTCAGGCAGAAGTTTCGGATAATACCGGCGGATAATGGACGAGTGACGGCGGAATCCTCACGCCAGGGCCGCAGTCTGCCGCGCCGCGCGTTACCGTATGAGAACACACCTCCTACACACATTGCAGCTTGCATACCCGCATTCGGCAGCATTTGCCGTAAACGGCGGCATGGCAACGGCTTACGGAGCACTCGGGCGAAGGGCCGGGCAGGATTTCCTCCAAATTATGTGGCTTCGGCGGCCCGTCAGCTTGAGCCTAAATGTTGGCACAGTAACAACTTACGGCTTTCATGATGCTGCGGCACGCGTGTTGCAGTAGGCAAGGCCAAATGAATCATTCGCGGGGAGCAGACTACTTTCGGCGTCGTCCGAGGCGTCAGCCGAGGAGGCTGTTTATGAGCGAAGCGTTTCTTGATTGCGGAGTCGAGATCACCCTGGTCGGCTCCAACTCCGTGTCGTTGGCAGGCATCGAAATGCGGACCAACGAGCGGTTCGAGCCGGAAAACTTCACAACGTCGGTCCGAAACGCCGGATTCTACAAGCCCGGCAAGATGCAGGCCGTCAGGGTGCTGGACATCGGCACCGGCGGCATCAGCTTCGAGTCGACCGAAGCAATGTCTACCGGCCAGAAGGTCGAGCTGCGGATCGACACGCCCGTCAAGAACGGCATCCGGGCGATGGGGCGCGTGAAATACTGCATCAGGTGGGCCTCGAACTATCGGATCGGAGTCGCGTTCAGCGAGATCAGCGGCCAGGACAAGCGTTTCCTGACCAAGGAATTCTTCCAGTCACTGTAACATTCATTCGGCCATCAGCACAACGGGCTTGCAGACATGCACTGCAAGCCCGTTTCGATTTCCTCAAGCCGCCACAAAGCGAAGCAGGCATCACCGGATCGCCGCGAAACGATCCAGCACCGCCACCACCTCCTCGTCGGTCGTCTGGCTGAAATCCTGGTAAAACTGCCCGACCGCCGCGAAGAAAGCCGGAGCCGAAAGGCACAGCAGGTCATCGACCAGTTCAGAAATCTGCTCCACGGCATCGGGCGGACCCACCGGCAGCGCCACCACGATCCGGTCGGGCCGCTGAGCCTTCACGCCCTCGATGGAAGAAATCATCGTGGCGCCCGTCGCGATCCCATCGTCGACCAAGATCACCGTCCGGCCGTGCAGCTCCTTGCGCTGCCTGCCGTTTCGATACAACCGCCCGCGCCGGGCAGCCTCCGCCTTCTGCGTTTCCGTTTCCTTGCCAAGGTAACTGCGCGACACCGCCAGCGTCCGAACAATCTGCTCGTTGAGATAAGGCTCGTCGCTGCCCTCCATTATCGAGCCGACCGCCAATTCCGGATTGCCCGGCGCGCCCAGCTTGCGCACGATCACCACGTCGAGATCGCAGCCCAGCTCATCCGCAACCACCCCGCCCACAATCACCCCGCCCCGCGGGATCGCCAGCACCAGCGGCTGCGGCCCGGCCAGCTCAGGCAGATGCCCGGCCAGCTCGCGGCCGGCCTCCTGCCTGTTCCGAAAAATTCTCGCCTCGCGCGACAGCAAATACAACGCCATATCTTCCGCCCTCACCGTCCGCTGATCCAGCCATCCACCTGAATAAGTTATCGGCCTGACTGAGCGGATGAACACCCCGAAGGAGGCATGAAGAATTCGCACGCGGAGGCGCGGAGACGCGGAGAAGAAGAGAGAAGAAAAGGCATGCTCACGCGGAGACGCGGAGACGCGGAGAAGAAAAGAGATATGGGGCGTGCTGGGATCGCGGGCGAGACGCCCGCATCTTCCAACATTCCATTCTTTATAAGTTGAAATCGTGGGCTAGAAGCATTTCGCCCTTGCGGGCTTGTAAGGAGGGGAAATTTGAAGATGCGGGCGAGACGCCCGCGATCCCAGGGGGCGCCGTTCACACTTCACACTTCACACTTCACACTTCGCACTTCGCATGCGCGCCTCTTCCTCATGTTCCCTACAAGGCTTTCGCCCTTGCGGGCTTGTAAGGAGGGGAAATTTGAAGATGCGGGCGTCTCGCCCAATGGCGTGAGGTTAAGCATTTTGTATGCGGAAAAAGGTCGCCAGAAGAAGGGCGGGCACAGAGACCCGCCCCTACACCAGCCGATGTCATTCTCTGGCGATATGGCTCGGTGGCCGTCAGA
>Ga0210003_1004266_pt1 | contig 11381 bp, 16 predicted proteins | sample LantaG_FD_182804 | JGI IMG/M metagenome (GOLD analysis project Ga0210003, IMG submission 182804) | Deep subsurface microbial communities from Baltic Sea to uncover new lineages of life (NeLLi) - Landsort_02402 metaG (SPAdes) (version 2) | ecosystem: Environmental > Aquatic > Marine > Oceanic >...
AATTACAGGTAATTTCATGGTCTCTCTTATCTTAACGTGTTTAATTATAATATACATATCCAATAATAATATTAATTATACAACATGTCAATCAATTCACGATCAATAGGAGCAAATTCTGTGGTTGTAGTCCAACCCTGGTAGAAAATACTATTTTTATATTTCCAAGAGTCATTACATAACCCCAATGATTGTGTTAACTCCTCACGAAGTAAGTGTTTTTGACCATCCAAGTCCTCACAACGAAGAACATCAACGTACATTATACCTCTATCTGGAAATAGTTGAAAAAACCCCCAATTACCCTTTAAATCTCCCATATTAAGACTAGGATTTGCTTGGCCAAAATTCAGGTAAGACCCAAAATAAATAACAAAGTTAGCCTCACTACGAGTTGATACAATATCGATATTTATAGGGTCGATAATGTCGTTTAGTTCTCCAACAACTCTACGAAGTTCTGATACCATTACATCAGAACAGTTACCATAATAATAGATTTTCATGTTTTTATTCCAACGATACGGTTCTATTGAAACATCATCATTAAACTCATTTCCAAAGGCAATCTCCTTAAAGTATGTTTTGGCTTCTTCCGAATGATTGGAGAATGATTTATTAGTTTTTACGGATGGGTTACCACCTGACCCAACGTTGTTGTTAAATACCAATTCTTTTAATTGGTCTTCTTTTGTGTTAAATAAAACCTCTAAGGATTTAATAACGTGGAGTTTTTGGGGTTTACCTAAAAGGCAAAAACCAACTATTAATATAATTAAAATGGTGACAGCAGAGTTTAATAGATTTTTCATATAAGTTTATTAGTTGTGAATACTTCTACAAATATACTAATTTAATCCAAACCAAAAAACTTTTATCTATTTTTTTTTCTTATTTCTTCAGATAAAATATTAAACACTCTATTTTTAATGGATTCTCTAATGGTGGTAGGTGCCTTATTAGCTTCTTTATCTAAACCACGTCTTTTTGCGTTAATTAAATTTAAAATACCGTAAGTTGCCGAATCAGAAGATATTTTTTGGAATTTATCTTGAATACCACCAATAAAGTTTTTATCACTACATCTAATTGCCGTAAGTTTGTTTTTAAATAAATCTACTCTACATCCAGGTGTTGATGCTTTTGTTGAACAATCATATAATTTGCTAATAACTGTTCTACATACACCTCTTTCAGGTTCAATAAGCATTGATTGTAATGGATAAATTAATATATCATTTTTAACCAAACTTTTAACTTGATCTAATTGTGGTAAATCTTTGATTACGTCACTTAAATAAAATGCATAATCGTGAGTATCTGAATCCATAGGTATGTTACTTAAATCTTGCGTAAACATTTGTGTTTTCAACATATCTTCAAGATTTTTAGCTTGATCGGCACCAATGTTAGATAATCCTTGGTGTGTCCAAACCATAGCCCCACCAGTGTATCCAGGTAATGCTAGTTCACCATTTGATGCATTTTTAAGGTCTTTTACTAACACCCCTTTATATTCTTCACTATTTGGATTTTTTAATGAATATGCCATACCATTTCTTTTTAACCAAGAATCTAAAGTGGTCTTTTGATCGTCACTTAAAGGTTCTTTACCTAACTGACTAGTTTCTTTAAAGAATTCACATGTGGACCCCCAACCTTTAGCAACAATACTAGTTACACCTTCGTTTGATATAGCATATGCCTTAAAACTTCTACCCATACCACCAGATCCTTCTTTAAATGGTATCCCAAATAGTACAACCTTACCTTTTTCAGTAGCATCCTGATAAGGAGCGCTAACATAGAATATAGGACCTGCAGGGGCGTTTAATTCCGGAAAATAAATAACACTAGTTGCCGGTAATTCTTTAATTTTATTGTTAGCGTCCGGTATCCAATTTTTTAATGAAGGACAATTTTTTAACCCCAATTCTAACACCTCATATTGATTTTGGTAGTCTATTCCTTGCGTAGTAAAAATTTCTTCTTCATTTAATACGTTTCTTATAATTCTTGATATATCCATTTTTATTTTATTTTAAATTCTTGTTATGTTAGGTGCGTCCCATTTACAAATACGACTAATATCATCTTTTGTAAATGTTCTTTTGTTTATTTTGTTATATAATGCATCTTCAGTTGGTTTTCCAAATAATCCTGTGACTTTAATTCCCAAACAATCTTGTATTTTAGAAATACTTCCATCCTTCGACTTACACCCAAACTTATAAATATCATCACATTCAATGAATTTAGATGGATCCAATTCATTTATAACGTCCGGATCATTAGGGTCAATTAAATCACCACCACCTTTAACACATTCTCCGGTGTTTTCGTCTTTTACCATACCTTCAGGACATTCAACATCAACACCCTCACCATTAAACCATTTCTTCCACACTAAATAACCAATACCTGTAATAGCGGCAATGGTTAATAATGTTTTCCATTTAATAACTTTTTTAATCCCGTTTACTATTTTACTATCTTTAAACCAAGTCATTAACTTACTAGGGTTATTTCCTTTTAAATCCGTAATCATTTCTTTGTTATCAGTAATTAGGGCTTTTTCTTCTTTTGTAACATTCTCTATGTTCTTTATATTCTCTATGTTCTTTGTATTCTCTATGTTTTTTGTATTCTCTATGTTTTTTGTATTCTCTATGTTTTTTGTATTCTCTATGTTTCTTGTGATCTCTATGTTTTTTGTATTCTCTATGTTCTTAATAGTTTCAAATTCTTTAAAAAGTTGTTCAGATTTAACCTTACTATAACCCCCATCTTTCATAAGTAAATTAACGGCTTCCTTTTGGGTACTTTTACCATATTTTAAGGAAAATTCCTTACTACTCGCAATGTCTTTTGCTAAGACATTACTAAGTTTAACATTTTTAGTATCTTTAAAAAGTGTTGAATTAATCCTAGCTAATTCTTTTAAGGATAATTTACCATCTCTAATTGCCAATAAAATATCGTTAGGATTTGTTAAAGTCTTAAATTTACCATATTCTTTAACTTGTACATTTAATTTACTTAAAAGTGCCCCTTCACCTTTAAATGCTGATATAACGTCCTTGTCCGCCATCAAAGCATCTTTAAACCAAGATGGGCCTTCAATTATAATAAATCCCTCATTTTCCTTTGAGGTTAATAAAGTGTTGTATTTTGATAGATAATTAATTCGATTTATTTCTTCTAATATTAAATTTTTCATTTCTTATATGTTTTTATATGTATTCACTATAATCGGCTTTTTGTGATGTTAGAGTTTTACCTAAATCCTCAACGTCCTTATCGCCCATATCCTTAGTACCCTTACTATCTTTATAATATTCCACACCAGTACCGATAGCCCCAACAATTGCGGCAGTTTTAACTCCAGACTTAGCTCCTTTCAATAGTGTTTTATAACCACTTTGTGCTTTCGCAAGAGTTTCGATAGATTTTGACATTGATCCAGAAACAAATCCAGCTCCCTTTGGAAATTTCGTTCCCATCGCCGAAACAGACTTAGAGAGTAATGCTGGGACATCTTTTGTTGCTACCCCCATTTTTTCTATCACTTTTAACGCTGCCGGATTTTTACCTATTAATATGGCCGCTTCTTCCGCTGTTTTTGCCGACCCAATAGCCGCTTTAATAATCGATTTTGCTCCTTTAGCTGCTATACCCGCAAATACCAAACCTAAAATATCAATACCAAAGAATAAAATTCTCATCCACATTGGTGACTCGTCTTCATAGTCTCCGCTTGCAAATTCATATATATCTAAAGCGACAACGATAGCCCATGCTACGAATTGAGCCGCTTTACCAACACCTGTTGCAATTAAAATTGCGTCAACCACAATACCGACAGGACTGTACAATGCTTGTCTAAGTTTTCTGGCTAACCATTTTACCCCTTTACCTAATAGACTCACAATTTCATTCCAATCTCCTTTTGATATTGCAACCCCAAACTTCTTAATTCCTTCCCATGAATCAACAAAAAAATCACTAACCCCTTTTACTGTTGATTTTGCGGTTTTACTAACCCATCCAGTAAAAGTGTCCCAAAGACCTTCTTTAAGGTATTGCTTGATCAATGGTTTTAATGGTGTTAAATCTATGTTGGATTCTGTTAACATTACCCTACCAAAAACATTGGATGCGTGTTCTTTAATTGATTGTTTTAATGGAGAAACCCTATAGGTGTGTTCTAAAAATAGAATTAGATTATCAGGATTAGACCATATATCTCCTAAATTTTTTTTATTGTCAATATCGTAAAGTTCATCCAAAAAGATCATATACTTTTCATCTGGCGATAACCAATCGGTAATCACAATATCGTTATCAATCACATTAGTTTCTTTAATGTGTTTAGATAATATTTGTCTTTTATCGTTTTCTGTTAATACAATATTTCTCATGTCGTTATATAAATATCAATATAAATAGTTTATAATAAAGTATTTGCTTTGCCTCTCACCAATTTATTTAAAGATTTCCAAGTTATCTTGGAATCTATTTGATTCGCATTACTTCTTGTTAGACCTGTTTCCCACTTTGTTACCGTTGGATATGTTGATCCTCCCCCGCCGGTAGCCGCTGCAGCGTCCTGTTCTCCCAACTCACCATCTTTATTGTTATTATCCTCAGATGGGTGGGTATAAACCTTTAACAAATAAATTATTTCGTCTAATTCCATATTTTTTAATAAATAGTTGCCATAACAAGAAAAAATTCGTATGTTTGTAAAAAATAACTATATGAAAAACCTTTTCCTTTTAATTGCCTCAATTGTTTTATTTTCCTCATGTTTAAAGTATGGTGAACCACAACTTTTAAGTTTGAGTGGAGAATATAGATTTGATAAGATCACATATGAGAATCGTGATAACCAAAATCAGAATCAAGTATTCTACCCTGGAGACTTATATGTAAATCCAAGCGAGACAAAACCGCTTGATAGTATTGCCGTTGGTTTTACAAAAATGGCAATGGATTATAGCATCATTTATTTTAACCCAACTGATTTACCAAGTGGTGGTACAACATGGAATAAAAAATACACTTACTATGTTCAAGGACACAACAATCTAAATGATTTAGGTTATATAATTTTTGATTACGATGGTACTCGTCGCATATGGAAGATTATTGACGATGGTCAAGAAAGTTTGGTTCTTCGTACTTCTGGGAGTTATGGTAGTGGTCCAAACAGTAGTGGTGAAACTACAACAATGTTCTTAACTCGTGTTGGTCCTTAGATCAACTCTGGTTTCGGCATTTTATCGGGATTGATTATGTAGTATTCGTTTAGAAATAATAATAACTTATCTTCATCAATAGAAGGAGATTCCAACCAATACATATCATCCTCATCATCTTCTTCGTTGTCAAGGTTATAATCTTCATATATTAAATTATAACCAAAATCATCAGATTCGCTTAAATTAATAAAGTCGGTTCTAATCTCATCATCAGAATCAATGGTAAACCTAAACTGAACTTCAATTAAATCGGTGTTTTCGTGTAAATAAAAGAATATTAATTCTTGTATTTCCATTTTAGTTATATTTTTTGAATCTTTCAAACATATCGATAGACTCATTTAATTTTTCAATAAAGTCAGGTAAAATATCTTCGTCAACCTCATCAATAATATTTAACTCTTCCCATAAATTACTTTCATCGTCATCGTCATTAACATACGAATTTGAAACCTCATCATCATTGTAATGGTCATCATCATCATCGTCATCATCATCATCGTCGTCAAATAGTCCATCAATATCGTAATCAAACTCATTTTTATTAAGATTCATATCTAGACCTAAAGAAATATACTCACTATCATCTAAATCAACAGTACCATTTGCAAGATCATTAGGTCCATCACCAATCATATCTAAACTTGATTCATTGATGCCCATATTTTTGTAATTGGTAACAACCCCCTTATTGTTTACTGTAATTCCAGCTTTATCATTAGCAAAGTCTTGAACCCATAGTGGTGTCATATTACTTTCTTGGTTGTAATGTGTGCTGTATCCATCATAAAGTTTTTTATGTTGGTCAAGGATATTATCTTTTTCCTCTCGATTCATTTTAAAAAAGTACTGAGCCATATAATTTGTTTTTTAATAAATATCAATATTATTTGCAATTTTTTATTACTTACAATATAAATTAAATATCGAATAAATAAATTATTAATTTTTTCGGGTATTTATTGTTAGTATGGACATTATTTTAAGCGAACAACAATATAAAAAATTACTCATCGAAGAAAAACAAGATGAGATTACTGAGAGTTTTAAAGAATCAAAATCTTTTGTAAGGAAGGTCATCTCTGACGTTAAAAAACAACATGGTATTGATTTTAGTTTTGCGTTAACATGGGGATCGGCGATTGGAGGATTTATAGGCCCTGTATCTCGTTATATGGAAAACAAATATGTGAGCCTAAGTGAATCAGACATAACCCTTTTAACGTTTGCTTGTATTCTAACTTATTTTTCGTCAAATAAAGAAAAATTAAATACGGTTTTAAATTTAATTAAAGAAAGAAAACTAATCACTTATTTCAATCAAATGATGATGAAATCTGATGATTTAAAAACCGCATTTTTTGAGTTTTTAGGGAGTTTAAATATTACATTATCAAAAGTATCCAATATGTTGGCATACACGTTTTTAGTTCCTTTAATACCTATGTTAAAACATGTTGCGGATATGGATATATCTTCAGAAGAAATAAGTCTTATAGTTAAGAGTGTTTCCGGTTATACCGCAATCATAACAAGTTCTGTTATTGTTAAAGATTTAATTGAAAATATTATTAAGAGATTTAAGAGTTAGTTTTGTTCTTAGTGTCTATTATTATTTGTATAACTTTCTCAACTTCTTCTTTATCTAAACCGTGTAAGTCTTGATGAGTATCAAACCAATTCCGAACCAAATAATTAAAAGGTTTTCTTGTTATTTGGGACATTCTTTTAAATCCGTAAACTTGGGCATCTATCTCATGGTCTTGAGTGTAATATAGATATGGTTCTTCTGGTTCCTCTTGATCTAAATCATACATTCCTGTTCTTTTTTGATATACGTGTCTTAATTCGTGAGCAATTAGCTCATTTAATTCCCCAATAATACCATATAATGATTGTTGTTTGTTATCTGTATTATATAATATACCTATTACTATAATATGGTCATCCCTAAAATAATTTGCATCCATAAGATAATTGTCAACATTCTCATCAGGTTGGATTATTAACTCAACAGATAGGTCAATCCCCAACTTTGGTAAATCGTAATAGTGTTTCCCATTCACTTCTTCAGGTAAATAAAATTCACCATCATCATTATCTTTAAACACTTGGACAATGTCTCTAACTATTGTCCTTATTTCGTTTCTTTGTTTATTATCCTCTAAAAGAATTGATTTTTTAATGGTTTCCATATTGATAAATATAAGTATAATTTCATTACCATGCACGGCACGACCAGTAGCGAGCGGAATCTCTTGGCCCTGGGTTATCACAATTATGTCTTGCTCTAAAAGATTTACGATTTGCCGGTATATATTTTTTAATTCTCATATTTGGATCGCCAAAATTTACTTTAACCACATTACCTTTAATGTTTTTAACATACACCGAACGTTTTTTTGGCCCATCAGGAGTTAAAAAAGGTTTATTTAAATTAACTTTACGTCCTCGATATTCGGCTTCAGTTATTAGATCATTAACAACAAAATTAGTTTCCTCAACAATACCGTATTCGTCGCTATATATAATAGACTCTAAGTTCTCCAATACGTATTTTGTCCGATATTCTTCGTTAAGTATTCTACTAACAATTTTATCAATCATAACTTAATATTCATTTATTATAATAAATAGTTGTAAGTATTAAAAATGCATATATTTATAATAAAAATCGTTTTTATGAAAAATGTAAAAATAACGGAGGATCAATTAAATAGAATCCTTAAAAATATTATCTCAGAAGAGGAAATTGGTAATACCAAAAAAAATAAAGATAAAAAACCTCGTTGTATTCCTGAGAATGTGGTTAGTTTAGATGAGATCGCTGGAAGATCAGATGAATACTCAAGATACTCACCAGGGATCAGCAAAAGAGGTGGCGGGGTTAATTCTATGGTTGATACGTTGGGCATATTAAATAATATACGTCTATTTAAAGATATTAAGGATGGTGGAGCACATTTATCTTATGAAATGATGAATCACTTGAATAAGTTTAGAAATAAAAATTATTATGACGAAACTTCTGGTGAATGTAACAAAGCCATGGACAAAATTATTGAACTATATAAAGAAAATGAGCATGGAACTGATTTAGTTAAGGACATCGAAAGGGTTCTTAATTTACAAACTAAAGATGATGAGTATACCCCATCTCCAAGATCTAAAGAATATTTAAAACAATCAATAAACTTAGTTAAAGGAATTTAACGTCTATATTATAAAAAATAAGAAGTTATGAAAGAATTGATGAAACGTTATTGGACTCCAACACCCAAAAAGTGGAGAAGAATAGGAGATTCTCTTTTAGCAGTATCAACCGTACTTGCTATAGGTGGTTTATGGCAATTTGACAACCTAAAAGATGTGTTTACCCCGATAGAACTTAAGGTTATGATAGTTTTATCTATTGTTTTAGGTGTTGTTGGTAAGTTTTTAACCAATTTCTTTAAGGAAGATGTTACACAAAATGACTAAAATAACCCCCATTTTAACCAAAAAACCCCTAAAATAGGGGTTTTTTGTTATATATAGTGTCAAAATAAAAGTAAAATACCCTTATTTTTTCTTATTACGGTTCAAAAGATCCTGTATTTGGGTCAAACTACGATTAAAAGTGTTAAAATTAGTCATATTGCTAAGATTTTTTAGTGAATCTGCGTTAAAATTACCCATATTTGATGGGTTTTGGATGTTTTTTAACTGATTAAAGGCCGAAAAAGCCGCTTTTCCATACTTTTTCCACCAAATATACCCTAAAATTATACTTAAAAGGATAATTCCGCTAAAAATTAATAAAGAAATCGATAATAATACCATAATTTGTCTGTTTTTTTAAAAAATAAGTCTTTTTTACGGTAATATCAACAGAATTAATTGTTTTTATTAACATATTTACTCGAATTTTTAATAAAATGATCTAATATACCCTTAATTAATATATTCATGTTTCTTTGGACCTTTTCTGCGGTAATTTCTTGTTTATTTTTTTCTAAAATCTCAACACCAGCATTAATTAGGTTATTTCTAACAATATCTGACATATCCAAGGCCTTTTCAAGAAGATTTTCTTCTTCTGAGGACAAATTATTCCTCATTTTATGAAAATCGGCAAATTTTTGTAGGTATTCACGACCAGATCCAATAAATTGGCCCATTTCTAAGGTATTTACAAGCCCAACACCCCTTAAATTCTCAACATATTCCATAATATCCTGTAATTCTTTCTTTTTAAAGGACTTTAGGAAATTTATTTTACGTTCTAACTGATCTAAATCGGTAAATCTCTCTTCATTTATGGTGTTATCCATGAATTCGGCGTCAAATAACCAAGAATCAACACCTGGAATTAAGGATAAGGAGCTAATTGCCTTATCATTATCGTCATACCAGTCTACACCATATTGAAAATCGGAATCATTTTCACTAAACTTAGGGGTTTTCTCAATTTTGGTCACTTCACCTCTGGTTCCAATAGATAAAGACTCGTCCGACATGTTTATTAACACAATTCTATCACCAACTTTTAGTTTTGGGTTTTTAATTTTACTCATACTAATAAATACATCACTTTATGATTGTTAAACTACCCATAAATTCTTTTTTTTCATCCGATTTAGTAACGCCAAACCTAACGGCCCATACATATATACCATCAGGACATACAATATTGTTGTATGTACCGTCCCAACTTGAATTAGAGTCATTGGTTTCCCATATAATCTCACCCCACCTATTAAAAATCTTCATATTAAAGTCATATGGATCAAATCCTGAGGTAAATACTGGAGAAAATGACTGATTATGTTCATCACCGTCAGGTGTAAATGTATTTGGAATGTATATTAGGTCTTGTGGGCACAATTCTAAGGTGATTGTAAAGGTTTCTGGGAACGAAACACACCCGTTGTCCCATCTTACCACATCGAAGGAGAAAACTCCGTCCTGATCCCACGTAATATTGATTGTTGGTCCTTGTAATGTGTCGCCAAACACATACCATTCGTTATAACCACCACTAGGAGATACCGCCTCATACATATCAACGATACTATCTCCCTCACATATTTGGTGATACTCATAATTAACTCCGTTTCTACCGTCAACAACAGGTGTTATCGTTGGTCTTGGATAAACTTGAACGTTTATATTGGTATCAAAGACACAACCCGACTGAGTATAAACATAATTAACGTTATCTAAACCAATAAATCCATTATTGGAACAGTATTGGTTACCCCAAACGTTGTTTCCTGAAAATATTCCACCTGAAGGGACAGCACTTATGTTAATACACCCATCATATTCACAATAAGGACCCATAGGGGTAATAACCGGAAGTATATTCAACACTTCAACAGAGAAGTTTTCGGTTTGACTCAAACATCCTAAAACATTTTGACCATATACCGACAACATATTAGAATAAACGCCACCAAGAACTCCGTTGACATCCAAATTAATTTGTGTTGTTCCTTGTCCCGACGTAATATTACCATTTGTTGTTGACCAAACATAAGTTAATGTTGGATTTGGACTTGAAACATTAAATGTGTTGTTTGTTGAGTTAAAACAAATAATATTTAAACCAATTATTGGGTTAATTACAACGGGAACGGGATCAACTAATGTTGTTGATCCAATTGAGATACATCCATAAGTATCTGTAACGGTACAAGTGTATGTTCCTGAACATAAATTAGTTGTGATTTGAGTTACTTGACCATTACTCCATAAAAAAGTATATGGTGATACCCCATCTACTGGGTTGACTACCGATTGTCCGTCACAATACCCAACACAAGTTGGATTTGCACTTACAAGTAGTGGAGATTGTAATGGGGGAGGGTCATTTAATATAACATTTCCAATAAGGGTACAACCCCCAGCATCTGCTAAATTATAAGTGTATGATCCAGGGCATAAATTTGTAAGATTAAAGGTGTTTTGTTGACCAACCCAAGATATGGTTATAACTCCGGTACCACCAACAGGGATTAGATTTATAGATCCGTCACAACCACCATTACAATTTGGATCTATAGCCACTATAATAGGAAGAGGTAAATTAGGGGGTCCAGGCGATACCATTACCGTAACTGGTCCTAACCCTAC
>Ga0210003_1004267_pt1 | contig 11381 bp, 20 predicted proteins | sample LantaG_FD_182804 | JGI IMG/M metagenome (GOLD analysis project Ga0210003, IMG submission 182804) | Deep subsurface microbial communities from Baltic Sea to uncover new lineages of life (NeLLi) - Landsort_02402 metaG (SPAdes) (version 2) | ecosystem: Environmental > Aquatic > Marine > Oceanic >...
TTAACAAAAAGATCATACCCGCAAATTTCAGCGCCACCAACCCCCCCAAAATAACTATCAGAAACACCCCTTTTATCCGTTATATTCTGATAACAAGGTTGGTTAAATTCACATTCATACATACTAGAAAACCCAAGATAAGGATTATCATAAGAGATTATATTACCAGAAATACGATTAACAAAAATACTATCATCAACCGAAACGCTAAGAAACTCAGAATTAATAGGATCAGTCGAAACCTGAGCATTAACAGTAAAACACAATAAAAGGACTATAAGCCCTGATCCCATCAACCGCAATAATCTCATGATATTGAAGGGGGGGAATCCCCAATAAATCCCCCCCCAATATGTTTTTACACTAAAGGCAATTACATCTTAATTCCTTTAGAAACACCCGCTTTTACTAACCATAAAAGCAGGGCGAAAAAGCCCACAACCGTACCGAGAATGGCGAAGTAAATCGACATCTCAATCAAAGTCGGAACTAATCCGATTACCTCGTCCATCAACCCAGTAATCACTATAAACGCTTCTGTAACGATCGACGCCAGAGCAGTGCCGTTCAGGGTTGCGCTTACAGATCCAGCCAAGGCTAAGACCGAAGCAATAGGAACAATTTTCTTGTCCATACAAATCTATTAAACAACACCCATATAAAAAGGCAATACCCCCCATATTAAAGAACCCTTTAAGAAAAGGGGGAATAAATAAGGGGGTTTCTAAAAACCGTACGTAGTATTGTTGATATATTCAAATATATCAGTTAAAGATGAAATACGTTTCATCTCAAGTTTAGGAAGGAAACCAGTATCTCCTGTTTTAGAAAGTTTATTAAATTTATGCTCAATATATTTAGTATTCAAATCTCTATGAGGCAAGACATACGCCCCCAAATACATGAAAACAAAGTCATAGCCACTATTAAGGGGAACTTCCTGTAATTGAACGCCAACGACTTTAAGCGCCCCATTATTCCAATCAATATCAGACCAAGCCACCATACCATTATAATCAGCACGCTTATACCTAACCCGCTCATTCAAAGACGTTTTAACCTCAATATAAGTTTTATCTAAATCCTCATTAACCTGAATATCAGGGATTTTAACCCCCCAACTTTTAGCGGGGGAATCAGGATTAAGACGATAATTCAAGGAAATCAAATCAGAACCCATAGTAACCCCCGTATGTTCAAGAAGATCTAATACAACCATTTCCCCAAGCAAACCAACAAGATTATTTTTCCCACCACAACTTTTACTACTATAATTACCGTCATTATTCCAAGTGGGATTAACAGGTTTTTCAAGCCTAACAGTACGCACACCCGATTTATATGGGATTAAAACAACCCCCGAAAGATCAACAAGCCAATTAAAAACAAGCGCATCAGATCTAACTAAAGCACAATCACAGGGATAACCTTTTACATTAAAGGCATAATCATAATATTTGTTTTTTCTCATTGTAATGCGTAAGCTCATTAATATGAACCTGAGCGAGTTTCAACGCCATTTTCTCATTATGGCTTTTTCTACCTTCCCTAACAGAATCAATAATCCTTAAACACTTAGCCAAACCATACCTAAAACCCCTTTCAAAAGCTAAAGAATCCTTTTCATTCTCAGTTAATAAATGTTGTTTACCCATTTTTATTTTCCTCATTTTCTTTATTTTCAAGTACCTGAATAATATCATACGAACAAACTTTAATATTATACCTTCTTTTAATCTCTTTAACCCACATACCAGAAACAGTATTAGGGAAAGACTTAGCATAACCTAAAAGACCAAGTTTTTTAACCTCAGCATGATCCCGCCAAGAAGCAAGGTAATGGAAAATCTTTTTATCATAGCTATCAGAAACATTTAAAGACTTACGTTTCAAAGCAGTTTCAAGCCAATCAAGATCAATTAAAATATCGTTTGTAAGATTACGCAACCGAGATATTTTAAGCTCAATATGAGATTGACCTATATTTTCAAAAGGATCTTTTTTCCCAAATTCATTTTCCTTATTTTTCATTCTTTCATATAAAATAAAAAAACCTACCTACCCCCCCAACTAGGTTAATTTTCGTGTTTTCGCTATGCTTAGCTAACGCTAGAGTATGCTTTCGCATAGTGGCGCAAGATACTTTTTTCCTTAAAGGGGTTCCCCAAGGGGATTTTAACCCCCCCAGGGGGGTATGTATCTAAGCCACTATTTATGAATATAATTTCAGAAAAAACAACTATAAAAACAAAAGGGGTTTAATCCAATAAATCAGCTATATTCTGGCAGGAAAAACCTTTAGCCAACTTAAAACTATGACAATCCCCCCGATCTAACATTAATTTCTTATCTTTTTCATGGCATATTTCATTAAATAAACAGCCATTACACAAAGTTTTATTCCCCATTTTCTATATTATGGGTATTAAAACAATCTTCTTTAACATCTTCTATTAAGGCTAAAGCATCTCTCAGATCATCGCTTGAAATAGAATAAACCTTTAAACCAAATTGTGTTTTAACCTGTATTCGCAAAAAAATATCATGGGGATATATTATTTCCATGAACTATTATTTAGGATCATATCATTTATAAAGATTAACTTCCCTTCTTTTATTGTATTTGTTACCAACATCTACACCCCCTTATTTTTAGGTGGGGGTATCTACACCACCACCCCCACCGTTTTTTTATTAGTAAATAGTTTAGATCCCCTTTCCCCCCACGCCCCCCTATCCCCTGTTATCAACGAAATCAACGATAAAACCGTTTATTTCGGACCGAAAATAGCTATTTAAACGTGTATTCACAAGATATTATTAGGTGGTATATATGCGCTGTTCTATATGTAAGAAAAAAGCACCTTTTTTATATGGTACTATTTGCGAAAACTGTTATAAATTACAGTTGATTAAAAGCATAAGGCATTATAAAAAAGAAGCTAATGACAAGAAGATCCCGCAGGTTAGAACCCTTATGAAAAAGACGGTAGAAGAATTGGAGGATATTTAAAATGAACATGACCGATAAACAAAGTTTTTTAGCAAAAATAATAGTTAAATTAGAGCTCCATGAGGATTTAACGCCTGAGGAACACGCTGTTTTAAGGGATATTGCCTGTGGACTAATTTGATTAAACCCTTTATTTTTTCTTATTTTTTTTATTAAATATCTTACCGTTAGGTATATTGGATAGAAGGCTATGTAATACCATAATATTATAAATTGTAGGTAATATCGGGGGTTAGGATTACCATAATTATAAACCCATAGGTGGGATCCTAAAGCCATAAACAATAAGAATTTATATCTTTCATCTGTTTTATATAATATTATTGATCCGATAAACCCTGATATTATTATTATACCCGCCATAAATCCAAAATCGTTTATTTGATATGGGGTAAAAAAGAAATGTAGTTTAAAACCATGCCCAAAATTAGGTTTAAAATAAAAATATGCTATTATGGGGAATACTATAAACCAAATCTTTTTATAACACAATAAATAAATATTTTCTATTCTATGAGCGGATAACAATAAAATGCTTTTTGTATTCTGATAATATAACACAATAAAACTAAAGGATACTACCATACACATACTATCATGCCAAAAAGAATAGTAAATAAATTTATCATACACTAAAACCGCAAATAAACCATATAAAAAACCATAGGTTTTATCGTGGCTAAAAAGATATATGAAAACAGGTAGTAGAGAAACCATTATCAGAAAAAATGTTTTGAAAACATCTAATCCAAATAAACTTAATATTATTGTGTATATTGTCCTATTATAAAAACAACAACCGTTTAAAACATTAATATTATCGGGATGGGTTTGATTATTTAAAACAGGCGAATAGTAGATTAATGTTATTACAAATAAAAATAATATAACCTGATGATCCCTTTTCATTATGGGTTAGCTCGTAAACCCCCCCATCCTTCTTTAGACGGGGGTTTTTCTTCTTGATCCTCATTAGGGTTATATCCCGCTAATATCGAGCGGGCATAGTGTTTAGCTCTAGTATGGCTTAAACCCCAGTTATCCGCTATTTTTTCTGTTAAATAGGATATAACCCCTTTTTTAGAACTATAAGCGTATTTACCCAACTTACCCCAAATATCCTTATATACCCCTGAGGTTATTGGTTTAGGCGCTTCTTTAGTATCGAATAAATCAGCGATCCCCAATCGTTCTAAATTAAATTTAGTGATGATTTTAGGTTGTATAAACTTTATTCTTGAGGGATCTTGACTATACCATTTTAAGCGGATTAAACAGGGTTTGGGATTATCCGACCACTTCCATGTTTTAGCTTCAATATAAAAATCGGTGAACTGTTTTATAGTATTTGAATATTGATCTAGTAGCGGACTACTAAAGGCTATTATAGTCTTTTCATCTTGAGCGATCAGCTTCCTTCCTAAAGTTAGGATCTTATTTAATTCTGATTGGTGAACAGTATTTTTATTAGCCCCTGATCCGCTTAGCATATCATCTAAGCCTATAAACTTTTTCTTCCCATCAGCTTCTATACTATTATGGAAATTCGTATCTGTTATTTTTATGTGGGGGAATCCTAAGTTATAATTCGTATAAATTTTATAACCGTCAAGAAAACATAAATAGGCTATTGTAGTCATTGCTAAGGTTTTTCCTGATCCCCTTTCCCCGAAAAAGGATAACCCTGTTACTTTTCTTTCAAGCGGGGTTAATATTCGTTCCATTTAAAAACTGAAAGCTACATGAAATACTATCGCAGTCTATTCTATATGGGGTTTTAGGATGCTTACATTCAAGACTATTTTCTCCTATTATTATTTCTGATTGATAACAGAAATTAAATTTTTTATTTAACCCTTGTATCAACGGTTTATTACTATCTAAGTCTTTACTAACCTCACATTTAACCCCATAGGTTAGAAACACGATTAAAGCCAGTATAAGGCATATTGAAAGTATCACAAATAAAAAGAATATTTGATTAAACGTCCTTCCTTCCATAGTCCTCAGCCAAGTTAATACGGTATCCTGAGGTTTTTAGATAGATTATCCTAACCTCAGTTCCCTTAATATATTTTCGGATCTTTTCGAGCTCATTTAAATCCCCTCTTAAGACTATCCCAAGATTTAATTTTAATTGGTTTTCTTCTTTCATTTTAAACCCAACTTTTTTTCTAGTTCATAGTATCTTTCATTTAATTCTTTAAAATCTTCCCTATCTTTATCTAACTGTTTTATCAAGGCGGGTTTAGTGAAATTATAGCCTTTTAAAACGCTAATCTCATAGTTGGCGAGGGTTAGATCACTCCAGCATTTTGAGGTTAAATTAAGTTCATTTTGTCTTATATTTAATTCAACCGCCCGCGTATTTTCACAATTAGAAACTAGAAATTGTTGAGCATTTATTTTGCTACTACAATCATTTAACAGGATTAGGTTTTCAGCTTCTTTTAAACTGTTTTCATAATAACCCACCCCATACCCTATTAAAACGCCTATCAGTAACCCCGCTACTATTTGTATTCTAACAGGGGTTTTATCATCTTTTTCATCTTCTTGATCCAATTCTAGTTCTGAGGAATCGTTGAAATCATCATCAACAAAACTTTCGTCAATTTCGTAACCTAATTCATTCATTTTATTTATTTACCTCAACATAGCCCATAAAAGAAGTTTTATTAATAAATATATTAACGTCAAAGCCAATAAAACACCGATTATAGTGGGTATGGCATATAAAAAGTAGATAAACGCCCATAGTAATACAGCGATAATCAAATATCCTAAGGCGATAAACTGATCTTGAATTAACGCCCAATCTATCATTTACCTTTAACGACTTTAGTTACTCTAAAGGCTATTTCATAGGGTATAAGCAAAACATCGGTCATATAGTCTATAAACGCCTGAGGTTTGACTATAATAGTTGTTTCACAATCCCCGATCCGAGCAGTTCTTTTTTTCCCCTTCTTATTCTTTTTCCCCATTTTTTTTACCCTAATAATCTTCTTTTACCTTCTTTTACCATATCCCCCGCTATTCCAATAAAAGACGTTTTAACCATATCGGTTAATTGTTCCATACGCCTTCCATCTTGAGCGGAAGTACATATATAGTTTTTTCTAACCCTATCTAAATCAGAAAGAATCTTTTCAGGTTCAAGATAATAGTTTTTAACAATAACATCATGGATTATATGCCTTCCTCTAGAAGGAATCAGGTTATCAGAAGTTAGGTAAGAAACCCCGATAACATGATCCATATCCTTACTTTTTATCAGGTTGATTAATTCCTCAGCAAACTTTTCTTTATTATGCCCTGATCCACCCTCAACCGCCTGAAAGATCTGATCTAAACTACTTAGATTATCGTCCATTTTAGCCCCCGCTCATTAACGCTAAGACGATTACCGATCCCCCGACTGATCCCATTATAAAACCGATTAAAACCCCTATAATCAACAATAAGATTACTTTAGAACGACTTACACCCTGTATAAACCTGAGATCCACGTTATCCATTAGATCTTGAGCGAAACCCGAAAGTTTATCAGCGCCTTTAATACTATAATCAGCGAAAGAAAGCGATTCTAGGGCTTTTTCTCTTTTATCAAGGTTTTCAAGGCTTTTCAAGGCTTCTAACGTATCTTCCCGCTTCCTTTCCAACTTTTCTTTTAAATCAGCGGGTAAAAATTGTGGGGAATCCCCGATTTTAACCGTTTCAACCGTTTGGTCATAACAGTATATTATTGTTTCCGAACCGTTAAAAGGATATTTGCCATGAACTTTAAACAGGCGGTCAATTCCCTTAGGCTTGAAAAACTTACGGTCTTTACTAAAATGCCCCGACATTTCCCAAGATCCCTGATCTGTTATATAATGGCATTTAGCAGTAGCAAAGCCAGTACTAATCTTAGCCTCACTAGAAGCCTCTTTATAGGCTATATATGTGTTACGGACTACTCCAATTAATGCTTGAATTAAACCCATTTTCTTTTTCTCCTATAATTCTCTCTAAATAATTAGGATTATAATCCCTATCCTCTATTTTATATCCTTTTTCAGCGAAAGCCACACAATTCCTATCTAAATTCTCATTTAAATAAGTGGCTATATTAACTTTTTCACACATACATTTAGAGTTAATTCCACCGAGCAGATACATTCCATAGGCGAAAAACAATAACCCGAATAACAACCCGAAACCTATAAAATAATATTTCAACTGTTCCCTTACCATAGGGTAAGTTAGATCTATTAAGATCTTCAATCCTTCCTTATTCATTTTAATCTTAAAAGGGTATTATCGCATTGACGAAATCAGCGACCATACGCAACCCTGAAATTACTACATTCATTATTTCAACCCCAACTTTAAATACCACACCGTTAAAAGCCCCGAAATTATTAAAAATATTAGAAAAGTATTTAAAAGGGTTTTTATTGAAACTAAAAACAAAAATCAAGGCTGTTATTATAACGTAAATAGTAACGAAAGATCCCAAGAATATAGCAATAGCCCAAAGAAACCAACCGAAAAAGTTTATAGAAACCCCAATCATAGAATATATGAGATTAGCTAAGGCAGTCGGAATACTACCCATATATTCTATTATTGAAGTCATTATCTACCTTTAGCACTCCATTTAATAACCATATAAGAACCGCTAATCAAAACTATGAAAATAGTCATAAAAGCAACCCAAAACAACAATTCTATAAAACTCATATCCCCATAACCGAACGCCTCTAAAAACTCTCCTAAAATCTGAGATAAAATATTAGATTTTTCTGAAACAGGTTGGGAAATCGAATCCCCAAGCTCAGTTTCTACAATAGAACCCCCTGAATCCGAGCTAATACCATATTTTAAAATCTGAGTTCGAGAACTATATAATTCAGTCGCATCAACCGTAATAGAATCCCCTATATAAACTTTCCTAAGAGTACCGTTAATTTTACTCCAACCCTGAGAATTAACAATATAAGAAGATCCACACAATAGATTAACCGAACCCGAAACCGAATTAGGGATATTTAAAACAACATCATTAACATTCTGAATTTCCTTACTCAGATAATTAGATCCATTCTCAGCGAAAGTAAGTTGATATTGGATTAAAATCAAGTGATCATCTGAAAGAGCTCCTAAAGCCCTATCTGATTGAAAGTATATCTCAGCATTACAATCCGCACCCGATCTAATCAACCCTAAAGCTCTAGTACGAGTTAAAAGCCCATTACTGTTATTAACAATAAATTCATCGGGATTCGTATAGGGATCAGCTATATACCCGCTTTTATTAGCAACAATACTCAAGTTCAAGCCAGTATTCCAATAAAAAGAGCGGGGGTTAACATCATTATCCTGATATTGTAGTATAACCTGATCTGTATCCCGATCAGTAATCGTAACGGTAGATCCAAGTATTCTTTCCCCTGATCCTAAAAGACTTCCAACGTAAATATACCAAGGTTGAAACCCAACATCATTATAAGATAAATTCAAGTCTAAATTCCCTGTTATAAGACGTTGATCATAGAATAAAAGATCTGATTGGGTATCGCCCATATCAACGAATTTACGGTAAGTACATATAGCCTGTTCTGAAATAGATTGAATATAAACCCCGCTTGAATTAGAAGCGACTATGTCATAATAATCCTCACCCCCAATAGGACTACAATCAATTCTAAAAATAGTACTGTTAGCAACCCCATTACGCAAGGTTGTAATAGTAACATTATACTGGTCTAAAGACGCAGTTTCCCGCACTAAAACCGCATTTAACGTATTATTACTTAAAAGATAATGCGTCCATTCACCAGTATTATAATCAGCCTTAGAAACCTCATAAACATACCAAGCCTGAGGCAATGTTACAGAAGCCAAGCCATCAGAATCAGTTGTAAGAGTAGAGATAACCGTACTAGATCCCAAGGCTTTAACCCTGATAACCGCACCTTCAATAGGATCTAAAGTCAAGTGATCCCTAATATAAAAGGTTTGAGTAGGAGTTATATTAGAAGCGTATAACACTTCAAGACGGTTTAAATGGTATCCTATACTATCAGTTTGAAAGCCATAATACCAAACTCCTAAAGCCCCAGATCCATCAGTATAACCAGTTTTAGAAACCGTATAAGAATAATTAAAACCTTCATCAATCAAAAATTGATAATTACCAGAACCATTAGAAACCCCGCTAAACCAATGTGATGAATCATCAACATCAGTTAAAACAATGTTAGCGTTAGCAAGATTAGAGTTATAAGGATCAGTTACCGTAAAATTCACGTTATAAGAGTATAAAGTATAATTGTTTTCAAAGCCAAACCAATGCTCATAATAATATTCGTAAGTAGTGCCAAACCCATCTAAACTAACATAAACCTCATAATCAGGGCAGGTAGGTAAATTCCCATCATAATAACCGTTTTCATCGGTTGTAAAAGTACTATTATATTCAAAACTGTTAGCCACATATAAAACCTTAGCACCCGCTAAAACCGTTCCATTCTCAGCTGTAACAGTACCATTAATACTATATTCAGTATAAGAGGGAACGCAAGAATAAGCAACACAAATTTCATTTAAACTACAATGAGCATCATTATAACAATTAGGTTGAGTAATATTCATAATATCAGAAACCGCAACGGTATATCCTGAACTGTTAAAAACCTCAAGATAATAGCCGATAACACCCCCGACAATAGAAGCCGAACTTTCAAAATAATAAATAGAATTAGAGTTAAAACTACTATGTATTAATTCTCTACTACAATCAAGATCAGTACTATTAGGAAGGCAATCAGCAAGATCAGAAGCCCAAAGCCTATATTCAAGAAAATCAGCATTAGTGTAAGGAATCCAATCAGATCTAACCGAACCGTTAAAATAATTAGTAACCGTCAAATTTATAGAACTTATCTCAGGGGGATCTGATTCATCAAAAAGATCACCTGAGGTTAATTGAATACTAAGATTATCAAAAATAAACGCCTCAATAGTATGTCCAGTTGGGGTATTGCCACAATCAACAAGGTTTTTATACGCTCTAAAATAAACAGTTTCCCCATCATAACCAGTTGGAATACTACAATTTACGAAATGCCAATCATTAGAAGAAGTATAACCAAACCCCCCAGAAGTTTCCTGAGGTTTAGCGCATTGACTTAAAACCGTACCATTTTGAAAGTATAATTTAACATCAGAATCAGCAGAAGAAGAACGCCCCCAACAACCTTTATAATTATAGACAAAATATTCAGAATCATCAGGCAAAGTAAAATAATCGGAATTAATAGCCCCCCTCGAATAATCGCATGAAACCGCCCTAACCCCCACCTGAACGTAATTACCGTCAATCGCATCGCCATAGGCGGTATCATCAAGAATATAACTATTAGAAGCGCAACCGTCAGCACTTTCATTAGTACTACATGATCCAGTAGTAGCCGACCATTCATCAATGGGGCAAGTATAAGCGGTTGATCCTTCAAAATCCCAGTTAAAAGCATTGACAGTTCCGATTAAAGCCACAATCAAAAATAAAGTAATAATCTTTTTCATTTTCCATTATACCCCCATTTCAACGCAAAAAGCATTAAAATGATAAAAGCCATGATAATCAAAACCCCAATAAAAGCATAGAAAATAAAGTTAGCCCAATGAGGATTTAAAATATTCTTTTCAGCAAGCGAACCTTTAGCGGGGATATAAAGATCATAAGTAACATTACAACTAACCAAAAAAACCTCTTTAGTATAATTGTATTCAGCGATATAATGTCTACTCATATTGTCATTTTGATAAACAATAACAGAATCGGAAAGATCATCAGAATCAAGCATATTATTAACATGGACGTAATGAACACATTGAGCGTTTACACTACCCGAAAACAAGCCAATTAATAGGATCAACCCTAAAACTTTATAAATTTTGTGCCATACCATAATAATCCCATCAACAGAAACCCAACAATCAACATACCCCCGACAACCAATAAAAGACTAAAGTTAGTGAAAATACTATAACCATAATTCCCAGTACTATTAGTGAATTTAAAATCATAGGGAAGGATTTTAATCATAGTATCCCTGTTATTAGGAATACAAAAATACTCATTCGCTTCAAAATAAGAGCAGGAATAGTTAAGCCCATTCAAAGAATCATTGCCAGTAACATAACAAGAGCCCACCGTATAAAACGATTCACCCGCACTATGTACGCTCATACACGTTTCATTATCTCCTAGAGCGCTTGAGAGCCCCGCTAAACCCACAAAAACCAAAAGGAATAAGAGTATTGCCCTCACTTCAAAACACCCCCAAACACTTTCCTGATTGATTTATGCACAAAC
>Ga0210003_1004269_pt1 | contig 11378 bp, 7 predicted proteins | sample LantaG_FD_182804 | JGI IMG/M metagenome (GOLD analysis project Ga0210003, IMG submission 182804) | Deep subsurface microbial communities from Baltic Sea to uncover new lineages of life (NeLLi) - Landsort_02402 metaG (SPAdes) (version 2) | ecosystem: Environmental > Aquatic > Marine > Oceanic >...
GAGAGAGAGAGAGAGAGAGAGAGAGAGAGAGAGAGAGAGAGAGAGAGAGTTTTTCAGAGAGAGAGATTTGAGAAGCTTTTATCCTCTTCGTTTTCTTCTTCATTTTCTTCTTCCTCTTCCTCTTCCTCTTCTTCTTCTTTTCTTCGCTCTCACCACCTCCGTTTCTTAAATAATGAAAACACTCTGCCAACAACAGCTGGCGCTCGTCATCCTGATGGTCGCGTGCATCCACGTCATCGAGGCCTACGGCCTCAACCCGGCAATCTACTCGGCGCACCTCAAGCTCCACCCGCTGCTCGTGCTTACGGTGCTCGTCGTCGCCGAGCACTCCCTCGGAGTTTGGGGCCTCCTGCTGGCCGTCCCGCTGACGGTCTTCGTGCTCGACTACGCGATTCGGTACCCGGCGTGCTCGGTGATCGATGTGGCGGAGCGGGAGTTGCAGACGATCGGGGAGGGGAGCGACGAGGAGGGAGAGGAGGGCGGAGGCGGGAGCGGGGGGAGCGGGGGGACGGGAGTGGCGAAGCCGAGCGGCGTCGGGGGCGGGGGCGAAAGCTCCGGTTCCTCTTCTTCCAGGCCTTTGGGGCAGCCCCCGCTGGGCCAGGGAGCGCCGCCTCCGGCGTGGGGCGCTCGTTGATGCGGGGCCGTCGGGAGGGAGGGAGAGAGGAGAGAGGGGTTGACAAAAAGAGAAGGAAGAGAAACAGGGAGAGGGGAGAGAGAAAGAGAAAGAAAAGCAACATCAAAAATATTTTTACATTTTGTAACCTTCTCTACCTCTTTCTGAATGCCACCGTGGCCACCCTTGCGCCCGTACGCCCGCCGAAGGAGTACACCGGATATGTCTTGACGTGATCGAGGTAGTCGAACAGGGGAGGAGTGGAAGGAGAAGAAGAAGAAGAGGAGCCTTTGTCCTTCTTCTCCGTCGCCTTTTCTTCGTCGTTGCCTGCCATCGCCGCAGCTGCTCCTTCCGCCTCCCTCTGTTCTTCTTTTTCCTCCTCTCCCTCTCGCTCTCCTTCTTCTCTCAGAGCCTCCACCTCGGCCCGGAGCTCCTCGAGCGTCGAGTTCACCGACGTGAGGATCAGAAGGCCCCCCTCTTTCCTCAGGCATCTCGCGACGCCCAGGAGGTACGCCCTCCGCGCGGCGGCGCCGCCGGCCGAGAGGCCGACGGCGTCGAGCGTGCCCTTGTCGGTGGCCGCGTCGAAGGACCCGGGCGCGAGCGTGGACCGCGTGGCGTCGTCCAGGACGAAGGAGAACGAGGCGCGGGAGAGCGCGCTCACGCCGCCCTCGCCGCCTCTTTCTCTCTTGACGACTTTCTCCTTTCGCTTCTCGACGACGGCCCGCGCCAACGCCAGAGCCCTCTCGCTGTAGTCGCTCCCCGTGAGGTCGCGGAACCCGCGAGCCGCGAGGGAGAGCAGCAGCGCGCCGTTACCGCACCCGACGTCGATCAGCCGGGGACCAAGCGCGGCAGAAGAGGGGGGCGGAGGAAAGGGAGGCGGCGGCGGCGGCGAGGGCGGCGGCAGCAGCAGCTCGGCGCAGAAGGCGGCGACGGCCTCTTCGACCTTCCCCCCAAACCACACCTCCCCCTCGTCGCCCGTCTCCTGCAAAGTGGCTAGCTCTCGCTCGTAGGTGGACTCCCAGTAGTCGTGGCGGCCGAGCTCGCGCTCGCTATCGTCGCCGGAGGAGGAAGAGGAGGACGTGGAGGAAGGGGAGGAGGCGGAGGCGCGGGCGTTGTTGCCGTTAACGGTCGTCATTTTCTTCGTGGTTCGTCTGTTCCTCTTTTTCTTCTTCTTCTCCTTCTTCTTCTTCTTCTTCTTCTTCTTCTTCTTCTTCTTCTTATTCACTTGTCTAAGACCTCCAGTACCGCAGGCCGAGGACGGCAGAGTGCGCCGGGGAGAGGGTCGGGAGTAAGGGGCTGTAGAGGTGGTGGTGTAGGGAGGGAGGGGGGGAGAGAGAGTGAGTGAGAGGAGGTCAAAGAGGGGAAAATTTTCCTTCTTCACGACTGAATCGAAAGAAAGTAAAACTCTCTCTCTCTCTCTCTCTAACGCACCTCCTCGTCGCCGCTCCGGATCCGCCCGCCGTCGTGTGCTGCAGCGAGTGAAGTCCCTGGCGCTGCTTGTGCTGTCGTTGTATTCGTGGTTTTTATGGAGAGAGTGGAAAGTGGAGAGAGGATGTGAGGGGGAAAATGGTTCGTCGATCGGAGGGAGGCCAAGCCGTCGCCTCCGACGAAAGACAGAGAAAGAAAGAAAGAAAAGCTCGACCGATTCAACTCCTCCCACCTTGGGGTTGGCCGAGCAGACGACGTAGACGCGCCCGCGCCTGATGACCACGCGACACGCGTCGCACAGGCGCTTGACCGAGGTTTTCACTTTCATCCAAAGAAGGAGAAGGAGAGAGGGAGAGTAGTTGAGAGAGAGAGAATTTGAGATGGAAAAGTGGAGGCAGTGCGAGAGAGAGGAACATTTTTCCGGCCTCGACCTTTTTGTTTTCCTCCTCTCTTTTTGTTATAAATTGTCGCCACAGGTTAGGACGCCGCCGCTTCCCCTTGTCCTTCCTTCTCTTCCCCTTCCTGCTCTTCTTCCTCCTCCTCCTCCTCCTCCTCTTCGCCCCACAGGAACGCGTCCTCTCCTTCCACGGGCTTGGCCGCCGGGAGAACGATGCGCGCGCCCCCTTCCACCTCGCACCGCAGCTCCCCCCTCACGTCGTCGCTCGCGACGAGCTCGCCGATCGCGAAGCGCGCAAAGGCCTCTGGAGGCATTCCGTCCTCTGTTTCCCAACAGAATCCTTTGCGGACGACTTCGCCTCTCCTAACCGCGACAAACCTCGGGCGGCAGCGCTTCTCCGCCGGGTTCTCCTCTTTCTCTCCTTCCCCAACACCTCTCCACCGCAGCGCCGCCAGGATAGCCGAGACCGACGCCTCGACGGAGGCGGCCGAGGCGTGCTGCCCCGCCTCGAGGGTCACCGCCGCCGCGCTTTCCCCTCCCTTCCCTCTTTTACTGCCGTGCTTCGCTGCCCACTCTATGGCGAGGCCGAGCCCCCGGCCCGTGAAGTCCCGAAGGGCGTACGGGACGCCGAAGAGGGCCCGGGCGAGCGAGGCGGAGGCGGGGCTCGCCGGAGGAAACATCGCGAACGGGGGCGAAGGGGCCGAAGCGGAGTGGAGGTCGAGGACCGCGTCTGCCCCCGCGAGCAAGGTTGCGAGCTCGCCGGCCCTCTGGCGCTCGTAGGAGGATCGGTCTCGGGCGATCGCAGCGAGATCACTTTCGAGCGGGAAGCAACGGTTGAGGTTCTCTTCGATCTGACGGGAGTCTGAGCGAAAGGCTCGGGGGTTGCCTAGAGCGAAAGAGACGCGGTCGAAGGCGCAGCCGCCGTCTTCTCTCTCGCTCACGAAGGGCCACGAGGGATCTTGCAGCAGTCGGTTGACGGCGAGGACGCCGCAGGGCTCGTCGCCGTGCTGCGAGGCGAGGACCAGAAGCGAGCGGGACGAGGTCGAGGTCAAAGAGGTCGAGGTCGACGAACTTTTCCGAGTGAATTCGATCAGCGGCGTCTCCGGCGAGAGACGCTGCATATCTTATGTCGACCTGTTTCCACGTGTACAGAGGCAGCTTCTCGCATCTATAGCTTCTCGGAGAGACAAAAAAAGAGGCAAAGGCGCGTTCTGGCGCCCGCTCTTAGCGTGGATTCATCCGATCTGTACTTGATTTTGGATTTCAATCTCGTTTGCACTCCACTTTTACGAGGGAGAAATTGAGTTTTTTTTAAAAAAGGCACAACCGCCAGGGCGCCCAATTGCCCGCTCGGCGGCGATGCGTCATCCCAGCGGAGCAGCGCGAAGGCGCAGGCGGGGCGCGACCGCGGGAGCGCTCGCCCTGGCGTTCCCGGTGGCGCTCTCGGTGTTTCTCTTCAACTCGCATCCGACCGCCGCCGCCGCCGCCGCTTCTTCGCCCCCCGTCGCTCCCGGAAACGACCCCGTCGATACCAGGGCCAGGACGGTCGCCTGCTCCCCCACCTCCTTCAACGGCACCCTGATCGGCGAGGACTCCTGCCTTGTCCAGCCCGGAAGGGCCTGGCTGAGCGGCTCGGCGGCGGAGGCCGTTGTCTCGGCGCCCACGGAGAGCGACTGCTGCTCGCAGTGCCGCGCGAGGCAGCCCCCCAACGCGCGCTCCCCTCCCGAGACGGCCTGCATCTTCGCCTACTGCGACGCCGGCCCGGGCCTGTACATCTCGGGGTCGTGCGACGACGGGCTGGGGGGGCTGATGAGGGACGGGGAGTGCCGCATCGCCCTGGTGCCGCTCCCGATCGCCGGCGCGCCCCCCGGGGACCCGGCGCTCCCGCCGGCCTCGGCCGGGGTCGTCTCGGGGACGCCCGCGACGTCGTCCCTCCTCCCGCTCCGGGCCGCGCCCCCCCCGCGGGGCTACCGCGCCGTCGGGCCCGTGCGGCTCCCCGCGGGCGCGGCCGCCTCCTTCGACGGGCCCGGCTGCGACTTCTCGACGGACGAGCTCCTGCGGAGGTCGGTCTCTCGGCCCGAGTGCGTCTCGAACGCGACCTCGGCGCCCGCGGCGGCGCGGCTCTGCTCGGGCCTCGCGGGGTGCACGGGCGTGAGCTGGTACCCGACCAACGGGATCCCCATTCTGAGGGCCTACTCCGCGCGCGGCGGCGGCGGCTTCGCCGACGTCGGCAATCCCGCTTTCGGCGCCGTCGCCGCGGGGGAGCCCGTGACGGCGAGCAGCAGCCTGGCCGTCTTCAAGTTCGGCGCGCTCGACAAGCGCTGCGTGACCCCGAGCCCTTACAGCTTTCTCTTCGTCCAGGTGAGAGGAGGAAGGAGAAGCCGTTGCCTTTTTTTCCTCGAGGGAGAAGAAGAGAGGGAAATGGATGGAGGGAAACGGAGGAGAACGAAAAGGGAAAGAAAAGAAAGAGCTCTCACCCCACCCTACCCCCACCCCAACTCTTTCTCTGCTCCAACTTTTCAGGAAAACGCGCCGCGGCCCCCGGGACTGGCCGACTCGCCCTTTGAGGCCCAGGAGGAGGCCATGGGCGCCGCGCGGAGGAGGCGCGTCGTCGTCGTCGCCACCGTCGTCGCAGCCGTTGTCGCCGCCGCCGCCGCCGCGGTCGCGGCTCTCGTCTTCCTCCTGCTGCGGCGCGAGGCGAAGAAGAAGCGGCGCGGCGGCGGGAAAGCCGAGGCGGGAGGAGGCGGAGGTGGAGCGACGGGAGGCGGCGGCGTCGAGGGCGGGCAGGGCTTCCGCGACGAGAAGTCCGTCGGCGGGGGCTCCGAGGCCTTGAGCGGCCTCGGCAGCGGCCTCGGCAGCAGAGGCGGCGACCCCTCGTTCCGCGGAGGAGGAGGAGCTCCCTCGCCGTTCGCGTCGTCGAGCGGCGCCGCCCCTGGCGGCCTGTCGAAGCAGTCGAGCCTCGAGAGGATGGTGCGGGGGGCCGCGACGAGGACGGCCAAGATGAGGGCGGTCGCGGAGGGCAGCAGCGAAAACAGAGGCGCCGGCGGGAACGGCGACGGAAGCGGCCCCGGCGGGCACGGCTCCGACGACGACGACCCGCTCGAGGACTGGGAGCTCCCGCTGACCGAGATCGAGATCCTCCAGCGCCCCGACGGCACGGGCGACTGGCTCCTGGGCGAGGGCGCGAGCGGGAACGTCTACCGCGGCCGCCTCTCGGGGCTCGGGGGGCAGGACGTCGCCGTCAAGGTCTTCCTCGACCAGGACGACGGCGACGGGGCCGCCGCGAGGCGGCGCCACGAGGCGCTCCACCGCGAGGTGGTCATTCTGAAAAGCCTCCGCGACCAGAACGTGGTGCGTTTCGTCGGCGCTAACGTCCGGCGGGGGTCGACGGTTCTGGTGACGGAGTACTGTCCGCGCGGGGACCTCTACCGCGCCCTGGCGCGCGACGGGCGCGGAGGCGGCGGCATCGGCGGCGGCATCGGCGGCGGCGTCGTTGCGGGCTCTGTCGCGGGGCGGCGGAGGTTCACCTGGACCCCTTCCTACGTCAGGGCCCGCGGCGCCGAGGGGCGCGAGGAGGAGGCGCGGCGCAGGCCGGGCACGGGCCTCAACTGGAGCGTCGCCGCCGACGTCTGCCGCGGCCTCGCCTACCTGCACGGCCGCGGCCTGGTTCACCTCGACGTCAAGTCGCCGAACGTGCTCCTGGGCGAGGGGTTCAGGGCGCTGGTCGCGGACGTGGGGCTGGCGCGGGTGCTCCGCGACGACGACGAAGGCGACAGGGTCGGCGGCGGCGAAATCGGCGCCGGCAGCGGCACCTCCGTGACGGCGACGGCGGCCACCTCCTCCGCCGGCACTTTTGCGTGGGCCGCGCCCGAGCTGCTGCTCGGTCGGCGCGTCTCCGAGGCCGCGGACATCTACTCCCTGGGCGTGGTGCTCTGGGAGCTGTCGACGGGCGAGCCGCCGCCGCCGAACCGCAGGCTGCGCGCGCTCGAGGTGCCCGAGGAGGCGCCCGCGGAAGTGCGCGACTGCATCGACCGCTGCCTCGAGGAGGAGCCGCAGAAGCGCCCCTCCGCGAGGGAGATGCTGGAGTTTTTCGCGGCCGGGCTCGCGAGACTCGACGCCGAGGCGGGAGTGGTGCGCAACCTGGCGTCGGCGGGGTCCTCCGTCGGGGGCTCCGTCGGGGACACGCTCGCGCGGGTGTCGCGCGCGACCTCGGCGGCGCCGTCCGCCGCCGACGACGCCGGTGACGCCTTTGCTCTGCCTCCCGGCGGGGCGCGTGGGGGAGGCGAGGCGGCGCCGCTGCGGAGGATTTCGGGTGCTGCTGCCCCGAGGAGGGAGCCTCCGGTGCCGGAGGAGGGAGGAGGAGGCGAGGAGGAGTCTCTGGCAGCGGCGGCGCGGTGAAGAATCTGTAACGAGTACGAGTTGTTTTCCTTCTTGTCCTGTCGATCTCTTTCTGCGCACGCTGCAGCGGATTTCACTTTTTTGCCGTCTCGTCGCCCCGTTGCTCGCTTCCTTTTCTTTTCTTCTTCTTCCCTTCGTCGCCCTCTTTTTTCTCGTTTCGTTCTCTCTCTCCACCACCGCCATGGTCGAGGAGGAGCAGAAGCCGCTCCTGCTCTCGATGGGTTCGGACGCAGAGGAGGAGGCGGAGCGCCAGGTGTGTGTGTGTGTGAGAATATATATAGAGAGAGGCGTTTTTTCTGCTTTGTCGACGACGACGACGAGGAGACGACAAAAGAGAAAAGAACGAAAAAAAAACTCTCTCACTCCCCCCCTTTTTCCCCTCTCTCTCCACGCTTTTTTTTCTTCTATAAAAAAAACAGCGCCACCCGCAGCAAGCAGCCCCAAGCTGGGCCGAGCTCCCCCCTCAGGCCCTCTCTGCGGTCGCCGCGTTCCTCGACGCCGCCGCCCTCGCCGCCCTCCCGCCCTCCTCCTCTTCGACCGCGCCCGGAGAAGGATGCCCCCCTCTTCCCCCCTCGGCGGCGGCGCCGCGCCCGGAGGAGAACGCCTCGATGCGCTGCCTCCCGCTCGTCTGCAAGGGCTGGACGCGCGCCTTCGCGGACAGGGCCTGCGGCCCCTCGCACGTGTCGCTGAGGCGGAGCCGCTGGTCGGTGCTGCCGCCCAACGCCGGCTTCCAGCAGCAGCAGCAGGGGCAGGCTCCTCCGCCGCCGCCGCTCTCGCGCGCCGTCCCGAGCGTGGCGCGCTTCTCCGCGACCGTCCGCTCCGTGAGGGTCGAGACGGGATTCTCGTCGTCGTCCAACCCCGTCGTGGGAAGCGCCGCGGCGAAGGGCGCGTTCGAGGCCGTCGGGCTCGTCGACGCGCTCGACGCCGCCGCCGAGCGCCGCAATTCCGCCGCCGAGCGCGCCGCCGCCGAGGCGCGAGCGTTCTGGGAGTGGGACGTGAGCCCCGTGCGCTCGCTGCTGGACTCGGAGGAGGCCCGAGGCGCCAGGCTCGCCTGCGTCGAAGACGCCTCCGTTCTGTTCCATCGCCGGCCCGTCGCGCCGCTGCTGGCGCTGCTGTTCTTCTCCGGGGTCGAGGGCGGCGCAGGCGGCGGCGGGGGCGGCGGGGGGCTCTCTCGCGCACCGGCGCTCGAGTCGCTGACTGTCGTGAGGCCGCGCGCGGACCCCACCGACTCGCCCGCGATGTCCAGCAAAGGTGAAGAGCGAGGGGGAAAAAGGGCTTTCGACTTTCGTTCTTCGATCTGTTTTTGCTCTCTCGCTCGCTCGCTCGCTCGCTCACTCGCTCGCTCCCTCGCTCGCGCGCGCGCGCGCATGCCGAAACCCGTCGACTCGCCAGCTTTTTCCTCACTTTTTTTCCTTTAAAAAAAACGTCAGGTGGCTCCGGCATGTCCTCGATCCTGCCCCTCGCCCTCGCCGCCGGCAGGGCCCTCGGCGAACGCGCTCCCTCGCGCTTCAGGAGGCTCTCGCTCGTCTCGTGGCCGTTCTCGGCGCCCGAGTCGCCGGGGATGGACGCCGGCTTCGCGGCGTCCGTCGCCCGCGAGACGTCGCTGGCGTTCTTCTACGCCGGAGGCGGCGCCGCCGCCGCCGCGAGGCTCTCCGAAGGCGCCGAGCAGGGCGGCAGAGCTGCGCCTCCCCCGCGCTCCTGCCTCGCCGCCAGGCTCGAGGCGCTCGTCGTCGGCGCGCCGCTTGCGCGCGCGGCCCGCGCTCCGTGGCTCCTCCCGCGCATCTCGTCCCTCGCCGTCGTCGCCCTCGACCGCGGCCCAAGGAACACGGACGCGCGGCGCAGCTGGGTCGCAACGCCGGTCTCCAACCGCATTGACGTCCCGCGCTTCGCGCCCGGAGACAGGGCGCGGTTCTCCGAGCTGCGCCTTATGTTCCCGGCGGTGGACTCGGAGGAACCGTGGAGCGTGGCGCTCTCGCCGCCGGGCGTGTCCGAGGCGGGACCGGCGGAGGAGGAGGAGAAGGAGGAGGAGGGGGAAGAGGAGGAGGGGGAAGAGGAGGAGGGGGAAGAGGAGGAGGGAGAACATTCCTCCGAGGAAGAGGGCGTGAAGGCGGAGGAGGGAGCGGAGGAGGGAGAAGAGGAGGCGGAAAAAGATTCCTCCGAGGAAGAGGAAGAGGGCGTGAAGGCGGGGGTCAAGGCGGAGGAGGCGAGAGACCAGCGAGCCGCGGCGGCGGCGGCGGGGGCGGCCCGCCGCCCCGCCGCGCCGACGCTGAAGAGCGTCATCGCCTCCGCCTTTGGCGACGCCGTCACTTCGCTCTCCATTGACGCCGCGGCGCGGTCGGCCCGCGGCGGCAAGTCGAGGGCCGCGACCAAGTCGAAGGGCAAGGCGACGTGGGAGCCTGAGCCCCAGTAGGTCTTTTTTGCCTTTTTTTCGAACCTTTTTTGCTTTTTTCGAGAGAGAGAGAGAGAAAGAGGCGAGGGAAAGACTCACGCCGCCGGACGGGGATTTAAAAACGCTTCTCTCATCCTAGGAAGCAGCAGTCGTTCGAGTTCGTCTCCAGGACCCTCTTGGCCCTCCCCAACCTCCGGGAGCTCGCCGTTCGCACCCTGCGCCCAACGCCGGGGATGCCGTCGGAGCCCGTGGTGCTCTTCGACGAGGAGGAAGCGAGGGAGGAGGGAGAGTCGTCGTCGTCGTCGGCGGCGGCGGCGAGGGCCTCGCTGGCGTCGCTCGACGTCCGCGGCTCGCTCGGCAGGGGCGGCCTCTGGCTCCCCCGCGGCCCGCGGTCGCCCTTCCGCGGCCTCGTGAGGCTCGACCTCCGCGGGCAGGTCAGCCAGTGGTACATGCCTCTGCCGAGGTACCCGGGCGTCCCGAGAGCCCCCTCCCCCGCCTCGCGCGGCGGCGGCGGCGGGGGAGGAGGAGGAAGGGGAGGAGGAGGAGGAGCGACGTCGTCGGCCTCGCCGGCGGCGGCGGTGGCGGCGCTGCCGCCGATCGCCTTCCTGCCGAAGCTGCTGGTCCTCCTGTTCGGCTTCTCCGACGACTCCCCGCACCGCCGCCTCGACCTCGCGGCGCTGCTGGCCGGCATGGGAGACGCCGCGCCGCAGGAGCTCGAGGAGGAGCTCGAGGAGGAGGAGGAGGGACCGGAGGGAGAAGGGGAGGGGGCGGGAGAGGGAGAGGGAGAGGAGGCCGCCGCGCGGGCGGGGCCCGAGGAGGGCGGCGGCGTCCGCGTCAAGGTCGAGGGAGGCGTCAAGGTCGAGGGAGGCGTCAAGGTCGAGGGAGGCGGAGGTCGAGGATCGGCAGGAGCGGCCCCGCCGAGCGCCGCCAGGGCAGGCGCCGCCCCCGCTCCTCTCCCCCGCCGCGCGCCCCCTCCTCACCCGTACCCAAACCTGCGCTTCGTCTTCCTGGAGCGCTGCGAGCTGGAGGTCGGGGAGGCAGCGTTCGCCGAGGCGCGGGCGATCGGAGCGGTGGGCAGCGGGTTCCGGCCGCTCGCCGCGGCGCGCTACTGCCTGCGCAGCGTCCCCGCCCTACTTCCGCAGCTCTGTCGCCTCCACCTCCACGGCTGCTCGTTCGCGCACGCGGCGGAGGGCGGAGAGGACGCCAGGGAGCTGGCTCGCGGGCTCGCCTCCGCGTTCGCGTCCGCGGGAGCGGGGGGAGGAGGCCGCTGCAGGGAGACGTGCCTCGGCTGCCTGGCGCACGAGGGGGGGTCGGAGGGGGAGTGGGCGCCTCAGGAGATGCGCTGGTAGGGGAGAGAGAGAGAGAGAGAGAGAGAGAGAGAGAGAGAGAGAGAGAGAGAGAGAGAGAGAGAGAGAGAGAGAGAGAGAGAGAGAGAGAGAGAGAGAGAGAGAGAGAGAGAGAGAGAGAGAGAGGCTCTCTGCCTTTCTGTTGAGTGTTGAGACACGGGTTGCGAGAGCGCAGTTGAGAGAGAGAAAGACAGGGAGACCTTGATTTCGTTTTTTTCTTTCTTTTTTTGCCTTTCTGGCTTTCATTTGTGTGTGGTACAAAACGCTGCTGCTCTCTCCATCAACTCTCCCTCTCACCCCAATCAATCCAAGCTCTTCCACGTCGCGATCTCGTCGAGAATAGCCTGCAGTTCCGCGTCCGAGAACCTCGGCGCGCCGCCTCCGCCCTCCAAGTCGTCGTCGCCGCCACCGCCGCCGCCGGCCGCCAGCGAGAGGCCGCCGGCCTCCCCCTCCCCCTCCGCCAGCGTCCCGACCAGCGCCCGCGCCTCTTCGGCGGTCCCCGGGCTCAAATTGATCAGGGCCGCGACCTCGACGTGGCTGAGCCCCCTCGAGGCCAGCGCGGCGTGGAGCTGGTCGGCCCTGACGCCGGACCGAATGGCGTCAAAGCGCTCGGCGTACGCGAGCGCCCTCGAGACGAGCGGGGGCAGCGAGGCCCCGCCCGCGCCCGCGGCGCCGTCCGCGGCCTCGCGCTCCTGGCGCCTGGCGTCGAGGAGGGCGCGGACCTCGGGGAGGGACATGGCGCGGGCGTCCTCGAACTCTGCGGCGCGGTGGTGTTTTTTTTTGTTTTTTGTTTTTTTTTTTGGTGGG
>Ga0210003_1004270_pt1 | contig 11375 bp, 13 predicted proteins | sample LantaG_FD_182804 | JGI IMG/M metagenome (GOLD analysis project Ga0210003, IMG submission 182804) | Deep subsurface microbial communities from Baltic Sea to uncover new lineages of life (NeLLi) - Landsort_02402 metaG (SPAdes) (version 2) | ecosystem: Environmental > Aquatic > Marine > Oceanic >...
GGATTCCCTCAAGCTCACCCAGGAAGAGTACGACCGCCCCCCGCTCGTCGCGATCCTGCAGGTCGCCCTCGCATGCCTCTGCTGCGCCTGGGCCTCTGTCCGCGCCGCGGGCCCCCTCAGGAGGCTGGCCCCCGCCGCGAACCAGGCGCCGCTGGCGGGCACGCCTTTCAGGGGCGCGGCGTGGATGACTCTGGGGCACCGGGGGATGGCGGCGCCGGCGAGGGTCGCGGTGGTGAAGCCGGAGGGGGGGAGATCGTTTTGAGAAAGAGACGTTTCGGTTTCAACAACAGAAAAAGCACGCACTTGTAACTTGTCCCTTTCTTCGAACAACGTTTCCCTCTTCTCTCGACATCGTCGCCTGCAGTATGCATGCATCAACATCCCTCTGTTCTGGACTCGTGTTTTGTTTTTTTGTTGCAATGAAAGAGGAGCAAAAGGAAAAAAAGATGGAGCGCAAAAAACGAAAAAACAAAAAAAGGTCTTGTTATTTTTATTGGTTTGTGGTCTTGGTTGGTCGTTGGTCATTTGGTCGTGTTGGTTTTGGTTTTTCTTTCTGTTCATTGTTTATTCAAGCGAAGCGAGCAAAGCAAAGAGGTTTCTCGGTCTTGGTCTTGGTGGTTGGTGGTTGTGGCGGTTGGTGGAGGGAACACGAAGTGGACGCAAAGGCGCGCGCAGTCTCTCTCTCTTTCTTTTCTTTCCCCTCCCTCTGTCCAACTTCACTTCATCATCATCTTCCTCCCCGCGGCAGCGGCCGACGAGGCAGCACCGCCTCCCCCGAAAGGACCACCGCCTCCTCCAGCAGCAGCAGCCGCGGCAGCGGCGCCGCCGCCCCCAAAGCCCCCGAAGAAGGGGTTGAAGAAGAACTGCTGGAGCTCGCGGCCGTTGTCCGACTGCAGGCGCCTTCCAGCGGCCGCGGCCGACGAAGCAGCGCCGCCGCCTCCCCCGAGGAAAGGGCCTCCCCCGAAGAAGGGGCCGCCGCCGCCAGCAGCAGCGGCAGCAGCGGCCGCGGCGCCGCCCCCGCCGAAGCCGGGGAAGAAGGGCCCCACGAACCAGTTCAGCTCGCGGCCGTTCTCCGACTGCAGGCGGCGGCCGGCTGCGGCGGCGGAGCTCGCGGCGCCGCCTCCGCCGAAGGGGCCGCCGCCTCCAGCAGCAGCAGCCGCGGCCGCGGCGCCGCCCCCGAACCCGAAGCCCGGGAAGAAGAACTGGTTGAGCTCGCGCCCCGAGTTGCGGGTGGCGTCGTCGGCGACTTTTGGTTTTTCGTTTTTTTCCCTCCTCGCCGGTGAGTCGAGCCATTCCGTTTCTGTCTGCTCGCTTCTCGACAGGTGTTGAAAAACGCAGAAGCATTTTCTAGCAAGGCGAAGCACAAGAAACACAAACCCGCATCCACTCGCTCACGCGCGCGCACGAGTCCCTTTTTGCTCTTTCCGTCTCTCTCGTGCGAGCCCTCTCTCGCGGGAGGGCAAGAGAGGGAGAGAGGGAGAGGGAGCGGAAGGGGGAAAGTCGGGCACGAGAGCTTTCCGCGTTTGTCGTTACTTGCGGCGAGTCGAAGGGTGACAGGAAACAAAGACCCCGCCGCGCGCACCCTCTCCATCTCCCGCACTCACCGACCGCAGAGACCGCGCAGAGCGCGACGGCGAGCGCAGAGAGCAGCTTCATGTTGGCGGGGAACGCGGAAGAGAGGAAGAGGCAGAAGGAGATTTGTTTTGAGGAGGCGGGTTTTTCGAAGACAAGTTTTTTTTTTTGCAAGTTGTGAGACGAAAGAGGACCGAGCGAGAAATGAAGACTCTGGGAGTCTCCAACTCTCGGAGAGGGGTCTCCAACTCCTACTCGCTCTCGCTCTCTCTCTCCCTTCTTTCTCACTTTCCCTCTCCCCATCTCGACGTTCTTCGTCCCTTTTTCTTTTCCTTTCCTCGTACTTCGCAAGGATGAAGTACTCCTCCGCCGTCAGCTCCTCGCGCAGGAAGAGCCGCAAGGTAGGGAATTGCCAAAGGACGCGTGCCCTGCGCGGCGCGGAAGGGCGACGAGGGGGGCATCACCGCCCGCCGACGACGGCTGCGAAGGCGACGACGGCCGCCGCCGCTCGATCGACGAGGACTTTGCGCCCCTCGATCTCCCTCGCGGCCTCTGCTCTCCATCGCTCTGCTCTCCGCGGCGGCGACACGGATCGAAGCAGCGCTCCGAGCGGTTGTTCACGACTCGACCAAGGTCGGCGCGTGTGCTGCTCCGGGGCTGGGAGCATCGATTGTTGTCGATGAAACAGAGGAGCTCGGCCGCCGCTCAAGGAGCAGGGCAATCGGCGACGCCTCAAGCTCGTCGCGCCGCCCTCTCTCTCTCTCGGGCTGCTTTCTCGCCTCTCGCTGTGTTTCCTTGCTCGAAAGACACTTCCCACGCGGGTGGAAACGAGAACCAGCGCGAGAGCAGCTCGTCGCACGAGCAGAGAGCTTGCTTCCTCGATCAAGGCTCGAGACTCTTTTGCCTTTGAGATCGCTCTTCTTCGTGCCGCTCTCTCTCGATCCGGGCCCGTCTCACCCCGTCTGCGTCTGCAGCAGTGTCTTGCTGTCCTCTCTTCGGCACGCGATCACCTTCGAAATCTCGACGCTCGCGCACCTTGAAAGCTGAAAAACTCGCTTCGCGGTGCTCCTCGGGCGAGCCGATTGATGAGTCCCTCCCTCGGTCGATCGCGCGCAAAAGAGACGCTCGCCGGCCGCTCCTCTTTCGCTCTCTCTTTCCTCTTCTTCTCGCCTTTTCTCACCCCGCCGCTCCACCCCCACCTCCCCCACGACTCCCCAACCCCCCAGGCCCACTTCTCGGCCCCCTCGGACAAGAGGCGCAAGCTCATGGCGGCCCCGCTCTCCAAGGAGCTCCGCGAGAAGCACGGCAACGTCCGCGCCCTCCCCATCCGCAAGGACGACGAGGTCAAGGTCGTGCGCGGGTCCTTCAAGGGCCGCGACGGCAAGGTCACGACGGTCTACCGCCGCAAGTGGGTCATCCACGTCGAGCGCGTGACGCGGGACAAGGCCAACGGGTCGACTGTCAACGTCGGGCTCGACCCCAGCAAGGTCGTGCTGACCAAGCTCAAGCTCGACAAGGACCGCAAGGCGCTGCTCGAGCGCAAGAGCAGCAAGGGGTCGTCGAAGGGCAAGTTCTCGGAGAAGGAGGTCAAGGCGATGGCCGACGTCGAGTAGATTTTCGACTTCGGCGAATTGGAGGGGTAGAAGAGACCGGATGGGATTTGAGAGAGAGAGAGAGAGAGAGCGGAGGACTGGGAGAGAAGATGTCGTTCTTTGAATCTTCTTCTCGCTTTCTTTTTTCTTTTTCCTTCTTCTGTTTCGCCCCTCTTTTTATTCCCCCTTTCGAAATCGAAAGCAACCCCTCTGTTACTTGCAACCTTTTTTCGTGTTTGTGTCTTCGGCCAATTAAATGAACAACGGAGGGAGAGGCAGCAGCGGGCGGCGGAGGAAGAGAGAAGAAGCGTTGTCTCAAAAAAAAAGAAAAAAGGAAAGAAAAAAACCCTGCTCTGCTTCTTCAGCCCTCTCGTTCCTTTTCTCTGCCCCTCTCGCTCTCCTTTCCTCTCAGGGGCTTCAAGTGTTCAGCGATGCTCGCACACAGAGCACTTTTCCTTCTCTCGACCTCCCCCTCACCCCCCGCGACGACGACGGCAACGTCTGCGAGTAAAAAAAAAGAAAAGAAAAGAAAAACCTCGGGCCCCCACCACTGTCGTAGAGGAAGGTTCTGGCTTCCATTCCTATTCATACCTATTCATGCGTTTCGCTCTCTCCAGCTCTGTTCCGAGACTCAGACCCCCACTGTGCCCCCTAAGACCAGTGCTTCGAGCTAGACCCTCCTACCTGCTTGTGAGTTTCAGTAAAAGAAGAAGGCGCGACAATTGAAGAAGAAGGCGCGACGGAGGAGTTGTTTCGTCCCTCGATGCGGCAAAGAAGCCTCTTCGGCATCGAAGGCAAAGAAGCTGCTCTGGCTTTGAGCCCCTCTGGCCATGTAATCGATCCTCTTGTGGTCACAATCGCGATATCGTCGACATGGCACTTCCATCACGCGACTCGAATCGTCGAAATTCGAGGGCGAGCTGCTACAGCTCGTCCATCTCTCTTTTCCTTTGTTCGCTCCACTCACCCATCAATCGACCCCCGTCCCTCGCCCACCAAATCCAAACAGGCAATGGCCCCTCGCCCGTCGTCGCACCACCGCGCCACGGCGTTCGCCCTGCTATGCCTCTGCTCTGTCTCCTCGAGCACCAACGGTGAGTTGATTGATGTTTGCGGGCAGGGAGAGGGAGCGATGCGTCGATTTCGATTCGGTCGATTTCATTTTCAGCCCAGCGTGCCAACGGCTGCGGTCCCCCCTCCTCGACCTCCCTCTTCTCTTCCTCACTTTTTTTCTCTTTCTCCGCAAAAAAAAAAAAATCACCTCAGCCGGCGCCCTCGGCCGCCGCCTCTTCGAGGAGGCCAAGAACGCCACCGCTCTCAGCACCAACAACGGCGGCGTCTCCTCCCCGCCGCCCTTCGCCTGGGGCGTCGCGACGGCCGCGTACCAGATCGAGGGCGGCGCGCGCGAGGGCGGGCGTGGCGTCTCGATCTGGGACACTTTCTCCAAAAACGCCGGGGACATCGCAGACGACTTTTACCACAAGTACCCCGAGGACATTGCCTTGATGAAGAAGATGGGCGTCAACAAGTTCAGGATGTCTATCGCGTGGCCGCGCATCGTTCCGGGCGGGACGGCGTCCTCTCCCGTCAACGCCGCGGGCGTTGCGTTCTACCACAAGGTGATCGACGCGCTGCTCGAGGCAGGGATCGAGCCCTGGGTGACGACGTACCACTGGGTAAGACGGAGTCGATTCTGGGGGAAAGGAAGAAAGAAAAAGGGAGGGAGCGAAAGGGATGCTCCTTGCCTCTCTATCTCTGTTTTGAAAGGCCACCCGCGCTCGCAGCGAGCGGCGAGAGAGAAGGAACAAAAAACGAAAAAAAACTCAAAAAAAACTTCAAAACTCTCGACAACAACAAACCACCAGGACCTCCCCCAAACCTTGCAAGACAAGTACGGAGGCTGGGTCAGCCCGAAAGTCGTCGACGACTACTCCCGCTACGCGTCCGTCGTCTTCAAAGAGTACGGCAAGAAAGTGAAAAACTGGTCGACGTTCAACGAGCCGAGGACCTTCTGCACCCTGGGGTACGGCACGGGCTTCCACGCCCCGGGAGTGAAGTCGGTCGAGGCCGCCTGGAGGTGCACCCAGCACGTGCTGGAGTCACACGCCGCCGCCGCTCGCCACTTCCGGAAGCACGTGCCGGGCGGCAGGCTGACGATGAACCTCGACGGCGAGTGGGGCGAGCCGCTCACCGGCTCGCCGGACGACGCCGCCGCGGCGCAGTCGCACCGCGACTACCACCACGGCATGTTCGCCGACCCGCTCTACCTGGGCCACTACCCCGAGTCCGTCGTCAAGCACAACCCTCCGGGGCTGGGGAAGATCTCCCCGGAGCTGGCCAAGGAGCTGAGGGCGTCTATGGTGAGAAGAGAAGAAGAGAAGAAGAGAGAGAGAGTGAGAGAGAGAAGAGAGAGAGAGAGGGGGGGAGAGAGAGAGAGAGAGATCGCGCGAGAGAGAGGTTGAGAAGAGTTTTGGTTTTTTTGTTGAAAAAGTGCTCACTTCTTCCCCCTTCCCCTCTCTCTCAACTCTCTCTCTCTCTCTCTCCCCAATCCCAAAACAATAAAAACAGGACCTCTACGCCGTCAACGCCTACACCACCCGCTACGTCTCCCGCAAGGACGGCGAGATGTCCGGCGACGGCCTCGGCCTCACCAACTACCTGGCGCACGAGAAGGACGCCTCGGGGGCGCTCCTGGGCCCCGTCGCCGAGTCGTCGTGGCTGCTGGTCGACCCCTCGGGCTTCGGCAAGCTGCTGGTGTACCTGAACAAGCGCTACAACCCGGGAGAGATCGCCGTGACCGAGAACGGCGTCTCGGCCCCGGGGGAGGACTCGAAGACCCCGGAGGAGGCCGTCAAGGACACCTTCCGCGTCGACTTCTTCAAGGGCTACTTTGCCGCCGCCGAGAAAGCGGTCAGGGAGGACAACGTGCCGCTCAAGACGTACTTCGTCTGGTCGTTCATGGACAACCTCGAGTGGGCGATGGGGTACAAGGAGCGGTTCGGGATCACGTACGTGGACTACAAGTCGAAGGACCTGACGAGAACGCCCAAGGACTCGTTCAAGTGGCTGTCGAGGCTCTACGGGAACGACGTCTGAGAATATTTTTTCCCTTCCTTTTTTCTTGTTTTTCTTCTTCCATCATATCTTCGACTCACTTTTTAGCGCGAGGAGCAAAATTCTTTGTAATTCCGGAAAGGCGCAACCTTTGAGTGCGTTCCATCAAACCAGCGAAAAAGCAGCAGCAGCGCCTCCACGGCCTCGGGCGAGAACCGAGAACGACGCAAGCGAGAGGAAAAAGGAATCGTTGCGAGAATGATGCGACCGGGACTCATCTTTGTTGTCCTCATCGTCCTCGTCCTCCTCGCCTCCAACCCCGCAGAGGCCCTCCTCGCGCCTCCTCCTCCTCCTCCTCCTCCCCGTCCTCCCCCTCTGCTCTGGTACGGCGTCGCCACCTCTTCCTACCAGATAGAGGGAGCCTTTGACGAGGGCAACCGTGGCCCCTCGATCTGGGACACCTTCTCCCACTCGCCGGGCAAGACGGCCCGCGGCGAGACGGGCGACGTCGCGGCCGACTTTTACCACCGATACGCCGAGGACATCAGGCTCGCCGGCGAGCTCGGGGTGCAAAAGTTCAGGCTCTCGATCTCGTGGCCGCGGATCTTTCCGAATAGAACCCTGAGCGACGACGGCGCAGCTCTGGAGCAGCCCAACGAGGAAGGGTTTGCGTTTTACGAGAGGGTGCTCGACGCGCTCGAGCGGGAAGGGATAGAGCCCCTGGTGACGCTCTACCACTGGGTGAGAAAAGGAGGGTGGAGGAGGGTCTCCTTCGTTCCTGCCTTTTTTTTTGATTCAGGGAGAGGAACGCAGGAAAGCGCGCGCGCGCGTGAGAGAGAGAAAGAAAACTAATCTCATTTCTCTCTCTCTCTCTCTCTCTCTTTTCGATTCATGCGAAATCACCTTGTCCTTTCCAAAAAAAAAAACGCACAATACAAACACAGGACCTTCCTCAAGCCTTGCAGGACACCTACGGCGGCTGGACCTCCCCCAGGATCGTCGAGGACTTCAGGGCGTACGCCCGCGTCGTCTTCGAGAGGCTTGGCGCGAGGAGGAGGAGGAGGGGGACGGGGAGGGGGTACCGCGCGCTCTCTTCTTCTTCCTCTTCTTCTTCCTCTTCTTCTTCTTCTCCTTCTTCTTCTTCTTCTCCTTCTTCGCCGCCGCTGCCGCCGCCTTCGCTGCCGCCGCCGCACTCGCCGCCGCCGCACTCGCCGCCTCCGCCGCACTCGCCGCCGCCGCCGGATTTTCAAATAAAATACTGGACCTCGCTCAACGAGCCCTGGGTCTTCTGCTTCCTGGGCCACACGCTCGGCACGCACGCCCCCGGGATGAGGTCGGCCGAGGCCGGGTGGGCCTGCGCGAGGCACGCGCTGCTCGCGCACCTGGCCGCGGCCGAGGAGTTTGAGAAGGTCTTCGGCGGCGGCGGCGGCGGCGGCGGCGGCGGCGGCGGCGGCGGCGGAGAGCTCTCCGTAAATATCCCTTGCCAGTGGGCCGAGCCCCACGACCGCGACTCGGAGGCGGACAGGGCCCTGGCCCGCGAGGCCCTGGACTTTGACGGCCTGGGGATCTTCGGTGACGTTTTATTCAGAGGGCAGTGGCCGGCGTCGGTCTTGTCGGCGCTGGCCGCGGCGGAAGACTCGGGCCTCCTCTCGCGCGCGCCGCCGCCGTTCTCGGAGAGCGAGACCGCCGCGTTCTTGAAATACCGCCCCCGATACTTCGCCCTCAACTTTTACACGAGCTACTGGGCGAAGCCGGTCGCAGAAACCGACGGCGGCGAGACGATCGACCCTTCCACGGGGGTGAGAGTCCGCTTCTCCAAGGAGCAGACGCGGACGGTCGTCGGACCCGAGGGCGAGATATCGAAAAACGTCAGCATCGGCGCTCCCGGCGCCCCCTCGTGGCTCTTCTCGACGCCCTGGGCGATGCGCTCGATGTTGAGGGAGATCAACGAGAGGTACAGGCCCGAGGAGATCGTGGTGACCGAGAACGGCTTTGCGACCAGGGCGGAACAGGAGCAGCAGGGAGGGAAAAGGGAGGAGGAGGGCGGCGGCGCGCCGCTGTTCCTTGCCGGCGACGAACGAAGCAGCGCGTTCGAAGACGGAGACCGTGTCTCGTTCTTCCGGGGCTACCTCGCCTCTGCCCTCGAGGCCGTCGCCCTCGACGGCGTGCCGCTCCGCGGCTTCTGCGCCTGGTCGCTGCTCGACAACTTCGAGTGGGCAGACGGGTACTCGATGCGCTTCGGGATAGTCCGCGTCGACTTTGCGACGCAGGAGAGGACGGCGAAGAGGTCGGCGCTTGTGCTGCGCGAGTTCTTTTCTTCTTCCAGCGGCGGCGGCGTCCGAGGTGGGAGGGACCAACTCTGAGAAAGAGAAAAAAAGGGAAAGAAAGGTCCGTTTTTGATGATTTACTGGTTTCTCTTTCTCTTGTCGACTGTAAAAAAAGGCGACTTTAGGGCATGATGCTGGCGCTGGCGCGCGCATTCGTTGGGCGGAGAGCGGTCTCGCGGGGGAAAAATAAAATTATAAAAAAAGAAGAAAAAAAGCCCTAGTCGCGCTCTTCCTCGCTCTTCTCCTCTTTCTTCGTCTCCTCCTCCCTTTCCCTCTCGTCCTTGCCCTCCTCCTTCTCCTCGACGGAGGGCCTGTTCACGGGGGCCGCAGCCTCCTTTGCGACGACGACCCCGGACTCTGCGAGCGACTCCGCGGAGGCCGGGGCCCCCGAAGGCGAAGGGGCGGAGAGGCCGTCGGAAGAAGAAGGGGCGCCAGCCGGGCCGACCGCGGCGCCGCCGCCGCCGCCGCTCCCGCTCCCCCCCTTCCTCCTCGCCGCGACCCGCTCCGCGGCGCTCGCCCCCCCGACCTCCACCCTGGCCCTCGTCACCCACGTGCCCCACGACGGGCAGCTCGACGCGCCCTGCCCTCCGAGCAGGGCGTCGAACTTACCGTAACACTGCTTCGCGCCGGTGCCTCCCGCCCACTGGCTCGACATCCACGCCGTCTCGCCGCCGTCGCCGAGGGCCGCGGCGGAGTAGTCCCCGCCGCGGAGGTACCCGGGCGAGCCCTTCTCGTCGGGGCTCAGAGGGAACAGGACGGCCGGGGCGATCGCGCCGACGTGCATCGCTTTCGGACCCGAAAACAGGTCGACCTCGACGGCGACGGCGGTCGGGTTTGTTCCATACCCGGTGAGGATGCCGCCGATCCAGGCGGTGCCCTGCGCCGAGGCCGTAATAGCGGGCCTGCCGACGTGCGTCTTGCCCGGCTTGCCCGTGAGGGCCGTGTCGAGACCGGCGCCTGTTTGTTGTTGTTGTTTTGTGGAAGAGAGAAACGAAATGGTGAGTTTTTTCCTTCTCCCCTTCAAAAAAAGACCTCGAACAAAAAAAACCGGAAAAAAACTATCAAACTCTCACCGACGTATCCCGTCGCGGCCAGTTTCGGCACGAACGAGTAACCCAGCGACGCGTTCCTGGCGTCGACGGGGGTCCACAGCGGCTCGAACGCCCAGTAGACGACGCCGATGACCAGAGGGGAGTCCGGCTTGGACACGTGCATCGCAGTCTGCGCCGCGCACCAGATCAAGCCGCCGGAAAACACGGCCTGCGCGGTCCTTCCGTCGCCGCCGTCGAGCGGGATGCCGGGGCTCGGCTGGTCGAGCGCGAGCCTCGCTCCGCGGAAAGCGCCCGTGTCGCGGTAGGCGGGCACGGGGACGTTGGCAGGGGCGGAGATCTTGGGGAGGCGGAGGCCGCCCGAGGGCAGCCTGGAAGGGAAGTCATCGGCGGCGAGCGCGGCGGTGTCGGTCGCGGCCCAGACGGCGACCTCGTTCCTCGACGGGTCGTTCTGGGTCGCAGGCCCCGTGGAGAGCAGGAACATCGCGCCTCCGGAGTCCGGCGCGGGTCCCGGGGAGCTCTGCGAGCCGGACTGCGTCGTCGTGGGGTGCACGGTGAAGGCGAGGTCGCCGGGCCAGCCCGAGTAGGCCACGGCCGCGGGCTCGCGCTTCTTGGCCTCGACGAGCGATTTCTTGGACAGCGCCAGGACCAAGACGCCGTTGTAGCCGCTGCCGAAGAGGTTGAAGCCGACCCAGAGCGAGTTCGTGTCCATGCCCATCGTGGGATAGTCCCCCATGCACCCGCCGGCGCGGCCGCAGGCCTCGAGTCCCGGGAGGGACTTGCCCCTCTGGTCGAGCCCGTCGTTGCGGACGGCGAAGGGCCCGTCCCAGCCGTCCTTGACGGGGTCAGAGCTGCGCGAGACGGCGAGCATGAACCGCGAGTACTTGCCGCCGCTGCCTCCTCCCCACTGGAACATTCCCAGGTAAAAGCGCTCGGTGTCGGCGCCGTCGTAGATGCAGACCGGGTCGGACATGTCGCCTGTTTTTTTTTTTTTTTTTTTTTTGAAAGGTTTTAAAAAACTGAGTTTTTTTCCCTTCCTTTTTTTTCCCGCCGCGGCCGAAGAGAAAGAAAACTCGGGAGAAAAAAAGAAGCCCCGAAAAAACATCGAAACACCAGGTCCTTCTCTCACCTCCCACCCCGTAAAAGTCCTGCGGCGCGATCGGGCCCTGCAGAACGGCCCCGTCCGTCGCGTTGAACGCCCTATAGACCAGGTTGTTGCCCGCGATCACGATGCCGTTGCCCGAGCAGAGGCCCTGGTCGGGCGGGCGGTACCTGCGGAGCGGCTGGTCGGCCGACGACACCGCGGCAAAGCCCCAGACGTCGGCGCTGGAGTCGTTGAGCACGAGCCTCGACGCCTCGATGGGCGTCTTCGGGCGGGCGGCCGCGGACAGGTCGAGCGGGGTCGGCACAACGACGGGGACGTCGTTGGGCCGCGCGCCGAAGGCGTTCGGCGGCGGCGCCGGCGGCGGGTTTGAGGCACGGTACTTGGGCCGGTCCTCCTCGTCCCCTTCCTCCATGAGGTCGAAGGTGTTGAGGACCATGCGCGGGAGGTCCTCCTCGGCGCGGGCCGCTCCCGGGGCAGTGCCGCGGCCTCCGGCCTTGGGGTCGTAGCCTGGAGTAAAGACAGCGAGAGAGAGAGAGGGAGAGAGGGGGGAGGGGAGAAAGAGGGGAGATGGAGTGAGTTTTTTTTGTTGTTGTGGTTTCGACCTCCCCCTCTCGACGGACCTCGAAAGAAAAAAAAAGCCACGGCTCTCCACGTGCCTTCCGTCAGCATCTTCCCC
>Ga0210003_1004271_pt1 | contig 11374 bp, 11 predicted proteins | sample LantaG_FD_182804 | JGI IMG/M metagenome (GOLD analysis project Ga0210003, IMG submission 182804) | Deep subsurface microbial communities from Baltic Sea to uncover new lineages of life (NeLLi) - Landsort_02402 metaG (SPAdes) (version 2) | ecosystem: Environmental > Aquatic > Marine > Oceanic >...
GTGGACAAAAGTCTGCGCGACCTGGCGATGGAGAGCATTAATGACGTCGTATGGATTCCGGCCTGGGGCCAGAAACGCATCGGCGGAATGCTCGAATCGCGCCCGGACTGGTGCATCAGCCGTCAGCGAAGCTGGGGACTGCCGATTCCCGTATTTCTCAACGCCGCCGGCCAGTCGCTGCTTACGAAAGAATCCGTGCTGGCCGTGGCGAAGTATATAACCAAAAACGGCTCAAACCGTTGGTTTACCGATACGCCCCGGCAGATTTTGGGCGACGATTTCGCGCTGCCGGAAGGATTCGTGCTGGATGAGCTGCTGAAGGAAGAGAACATTTTTGACGTGTGGTTCGAGTCGGGCTGCAGTTGGTACAGCGTCTGCGTGAAGGAGGCCGGCTGGCCGGTGCCGGTCGATTTGTATCTCGAAGGCTCGGACCAGCATCGCGGCTGGTTCCAACTGTCGCTGCTGCCGGGACTGGCGGCGACGGGCAAGCCGCCCTTCAAGAGCGTCCTGACGCATGGCTTCACCGTCGATGAGAAGGGAATGAAACAGTCGAAATCATTAGGCAACTACGTGAACGCCCAGGATGAAGTGGCCAGGTACGGCTCCGACATCCTGCGGCTGTGGGTTTCCAGCGTCAATTACCAGGAAGATTTCCGCTGTAACGATGAGATAATCGGCAGGACACAGGATGCCTACAGGAAAATCAGAAATACGCTGCGATACCTGCTCGGCAATATCGACGATTTCGAGCCGGGCAAGATGAGCGTCGCTTACGATAAAATGTTCGAGATCGACAAGTGGGCGATGCAGCAGTTGCAGAAACTGATCGCCAATGTCACCGAGGCGTATGAAAGCTTCATTTTCCACAGGGTCTATTCACTGATCTATAATTTCTGTACGGTCGAGATGAGCAGTATCTATATGGACGTTCTCAAGGACCGCATGTATTGCGACGCCGCCGACAGCCCATCCCGCCGAAGCGCCCAGACCGCCATGTGCAAAATCATGGACGCCCTCGTGCGCATGCTGGCCCCGATCCTGGTCCACACCGCCGAAGAGGCATGGGCGATAATGCAGTCCAGGTCTGACGATGCCGAATCGGTACACCTGGCGATGATGCCGAAGGTTGATGATTCGATCGATTATAAGGGTGACGAGCCGCGATGGGAAAAGCTGATGACCCTGCGGGATGAGGTTCTGCGAAGCCTCGAAGGCCTCAGGCAGGAGAAAATTATAGCGAGCAATCAGGAGGCATGCGTAACAATCAATTGCGACGAGCAAGTCGCCACGGCACTAAACGCGTTCGGGCTCGAACAATTCGCCGCATTGTGCATAGTTAGCGAGGTTAAGCTGCAGAAAGCCGTTGGCGAAACGAGCATCTCGGCACAAAAAAGCTCCTCCGAAAAATGCCAGCGCTGCTGGAACTACTGGCCGAGCGTCGGCAGCAATTCTCAATATCCCGACATCTGCCTGCGATGCGTCGATGTGCTGGAAAGATTAAAATAATATTAATATAGGGTTCCGTTATGGATTATACTCAACTCAAGACTGCAATACAGCGATTTGGCGAGATGCTGGATGCGTATCGAGATAATGCCAGCCGGCCGCCTCTGGAGCAGGAGGCGGTGCAGGATTCACTAATCAAGCGGTTCGAATATACTCTGGAAGTAGCCTGGAAGATCTGCAAAAAACATCTTGAAGAGGAGGGTTTTGCAGAGGCAGCAACGGGCAGTCCCAAATCGATTATCCGTCTGGCGGCACAAAGGAATTTGATTAGCAATCCCGAGACTTGGTTTAATTATCTGCGATTCCGGCAGGATACATCGCACGACTATTCCGGCGACAAAGCCGAAGCAGTACTGGATATCGCCAAGGGTTTCTATGAAGACGTGGTTATTCTCTATCGAGGGATGACAGGTGAATCCTGCTGATTTACAACAATTAACCGAACAGATAACAGTTCCCGTCCGTCATTTGAGCTATCTTTTAGAGCAGCTAAAACTATATATACCCGATGCGACTGTATGGGCGTTCGGCTCACGTGTTAAAGGTTCTCACCGAACATCGTCAGATCTTGACCTTGCAGTTCTTTGCGATAAGCAAACCGCCCAAAAGCAATTGCCGAAGCTCAATGAGGTATTTATTGAAAGCGACATACCTTTTAAGGTGCAGCTTCTTGATTTTAACCGCCTGCCGGTCAACATGCAGGAAAATATCAAAAAAAAGTACGTTATCCTTTTCCGCCCGGACGAATGAAATCAATAAAGTATTATTCAGCATGGACAAACAAGTTACCTATCCAGTTGAATCTTTCATACGCATAGTTTTTATTCTTAACAGTTTCATTTTTTCGCTTCTCATGTCTATTTTATTATAGCAGATTTTCAAATTTTTCCAACCCTTTAACAGAGATTTTCTATGGCCTCTATAGAGTGTGTTGGTGAAGGAGAGGGAGTAATGCGCTTTACCCATATCAAAGCAGGGAACAACAATGCTGTTTGTATGGATTAGGACTGGAGAAAGTCACTGTTAGACGAACTTCTAAAATGCACCTGATCACTTTTTCCTCCCAACGTCGTATTAATCAGCTACAACACAAAATTCTACCCGGTAGAAAATACATCTTCTGAATTTATCACCACAATATACCAACTTAATCCATTCAAAACCTTGTTTATACACACGCAAAACACCTTCAAATTCTATACACTTAACCGACTATTTATCTTACTTTGTTTGCACTTTCTTGATTCATTATTTATACTTTTAGAGGGGTGTAATTTCAAATCTTTAGGGGGTGTAGAAAATGGCAGAGACATTTACCGAAGATCAGTACATAAGATTTTTGGCTTTAGCACCAACTAATGACTTAGCACAATTGGGTGAGGTTTTGATGATGGATTTGCAACGTCTCTCCTATGAAGAGTCGCCTGATGCGGAAACCGTTGCTATTATGCTAATGATGCTTGGAAGGGAATATGAACTGAGGCAGGTGGAACCTTTGTGGCGTAAGGCACAACGTTTTGCTATCAGGAATTCCGAGACCTTCAAAGAAATAGGCAAGATCGCCGCTTGTGTCGGTGCAGGTGTCATACTTGGGCAATCACTGAATATCAGGAAGCCCTGACAGCCTCCGCAGATTTGTAGTATAGAAATTTGTTGGTTTGATTTTAAGAGGATTATGAAATGAGTATTCCAGGACTAATTGCAGCAGTGTTGTTTGCACTTGTCTATATGGGATATGTAGGCTGGCGGAAAGAAGGAAAAGCACAGTGGGAAATGATTCAGCAAAGCATTGAAGAAGAAAAACAAAAGAAACGAGAAGAGGAAATATATAATCGGGGATTCAGGGGCGGTTATTTGGATAGGGATGCCGAAGAAGATTAACCTGCAGAGGCCCCGATATGCGCCAAGATGAACAGCCGTAGGCGAGACAACCATCTCGGTACAAAAAAGCTCCTCCGAAAAATGCCAGCGCTGCTGGAACTACTGGCCAACAGTAGGAACCAGCACCGAGCACCCCGACCTGTGCAAACGCTGCATTGAAGTCGTTTCCGGCTAACCGCTGAGACTACGATACACGACATCAGCAATACGAATATGTCATTCCTGCGAAAGCAGGAATCCAGAGTTGAACGCAGTGGATTCCGCATCAAGTGCGGAATGACAATTTCGGAGATACACGCGATGGAGCACTATGTTGGTGTAGAAGCAACCTGGTACTCGATCTGTGTAGGAATTATATTTCGGCGCGATGCATCCAGTATTTCCAAAGATACTAAATTGCCCGACGCATCGTAGTCCAGAATGATACCAGGCTTGTCCTCATCACTTTCGGCTATCGGGGTTTCAGTGAAAACCACCGTGAGCGTATCAGTTTGGCGATCATAAGTGACCTTCATTTGCTAACTCTCCAATACTTCGTGACCTTGCTGGTGCGGTACACCGTCACAACCTCTGGTGGGTCACGGTCAACATCGACGAAAACTCGAAGCAAATACTTTTGAGGCGGTTTACCCGCTTCTATACGTGACTGATAGACATCGCGCCCTTGTCGCACAGACTGAATTTGTTCCGGTGCAGCAAGGACACTGGCTACCTCGTCTGGGCTAATTTGACGACGAGTCATCTCTTCTTGAGCGTGCGTCGTCAAACTGTAATTCGTAATCGGCTTTACCTTGGTCATACTTTATATGATTATACCACACTTCGTCTGCGCCAGCAAAGCTGAAATCACCGCATTTGCTTCCCCGACCTCACCATATCCCGAAATTGGTGCGATTCCTCCTACCCTACCAACTGGCCCACAGTAGGAACCAGCGACGAGCAGCCAGACCTATGCAAACGCTGCATTGAAGTTATCTCCGGCTAATACGTTGTAATTTCGACCGAGCGCAGCTTTTAGCCCTGAGCGTAACCGAATGGGGAGCGGAGGAATCCGGCTTCGATTTCATGACGATTTCCATTTGCAAATCCTGGAACTACTTTTCCCAAATTTCGTTAAACTATTATACCGGAATGTTTTTGAATTTCATCAATCTACGATTCTTTTTTGCGGATTTTAGTACCGAAATATTCGGATTTTCGGTGAATCGGATTCCTCTTGTGTCTTTATGACAGAAAAATGTCTGCGTTGAGGATTAACGGCATTTGAATCGAACTGAATATTATGCTATTATCATGACCTTAGTTTGAAGCAGTGTTATTTATGAACGTAAATGGAAATGCAGGGTAAAGAGAAAATTATGACAAAACGCAGAATGTTTGTAATGTCTGGTATCATACTGTTATGTTGTTCGGTTCCTGTAATTAAGGGACATGCCGCTAATGCAGAGATTGGGGAGTTCAAAGAGGCGCCTTGTCCGTTTGCTTTGCCTGAAGGACTGGTTTTGGGTGAAAATTTTAAATTCGGGTATGTTAATGTTCCTGAGTTTCATGAGAAACGTAACGGCAAATTCTTACAACTGGCCGTAGCTATATTTCCCAGTTCCGGCGAGAAACCCGCTCCCGATCCCCTGGTAATGAATACGAGCGGACCCGGAAAATCCAATATGGACAATTTTGTGCCTGATATTGCAGCGATGCTCGGAAAATTTTTATTGCCGGACAGGGATATCGTGATAATTGAATTGCGCGGTTTGCGTTATTCGAAACCTTTCCTTATGTGTAACGAAGTATTCGAAGCTCGCAAGTCTATGATGGAAAAGAATCTCAGCCCTGAAGAAACAAAAACGATTATACAGAAGGCCTTGAAAGCATCACGGGATCGCTTCGTAAGGGAGGGGATAAATTTATCGGCATTCAATAATGTTGAAACAGCCGCCGATATAGCACTGATTATGGCCGGGCTTGGATATGATAAATTTAATATCGTAGGCTCGTCCGCCGGCACCCTGGTTGCTCATCATGTAATACGCGACTATCCCGAACGAGTGCGATGCGCTGTTATGGATGCGGGATTACCTATAGAACCTGCCATTGTCAGAGATATGGTGCCGAATTTTATTGACGTATTGAAACGGTATTTCGAGCAGTGTAATAACGATCCCGCCTGTAAATCGGCCTATCCTGATTTGGAAAAACGGTTTCTGAACCTCCTTGACTCGCTCAATCGAAATCCTGTAACGATTCCAATTAACGACCCCCAGACGGGCAAAGAAATTAATTATGTCCTGAACGGATATCGAGTAGCGGGATTTGTATCTATGTCGATGTATTTTTCGACTCAAATACCATCTATGATTGGCAAAATTCTCGCCGGGGACTATAGTGAAATAAAAGAGCATGCGAGGTCGATGCTGACTCCGAATTATTTTGCTGACGGCCTGGGACATACCATCTTTTTAAGTGAGGCGGGTGATTATTCGTATTCCGATATTAAAATAGATCCGGCCTATTCGGTTTTTGCGAAAGGTATTTCAGACTTCGGACTTGGCGGTGAGTACGAACTGTACGTTAATGAGATATGGAATATTCCATGTATGGATTCAAAAAGAATTCAATACCAAAAGGAATATGACGTTCCAGTGCTGGTCCTCAACGGCATGTATGACCCTGTTATTCCGCCGAAGTATGATACAGAGATGAAAAAACATCTTAAGAATTGTTATCTTTTCCGATTCGACGGAGTTCCGCACTCTGCTTTTGATAACGCTACTGCGTGCGTGCTGCCCATGATGCTTGAATTTTTAAAAGACCCTTCAAAAGCACCTGACAGCAGTTGTGTGAAAAATTACAAATTGCAGCTAAAGTAAGGGAAATGTTCTTCAATCCACTTAAGGAACCGCTATTCGTACCTGAGACCTTTTTTCCTCCGAACTTTTGTCATTCCGACCGGAGCGATGTTTAGCATCGAGCAGTGGAGGAATCTTGCTTCGAGTTATTAACAATTCCCATTCTTGACCGAATGTCTCGACTGCGCTCGACATGACAAAGTCGGCTACATGACCTCAAGTGAGACTTCACTCTTTGCCGGCTTCGAGGAGCAGTAAATCCTGACTGTGGACGGGCCAGCCGGAGCGGATATTTACATGGGCGAAACCGGCTTCCTTCAGCAATTGTTTGTATTGATCATTAGTCCACGCTTTCGTGGTATTGCGATATGACGTGACGGTACTGTCGGCGGCCTTGAGGATATGAAATTGCTGAAGCGCCGTCTGCTGCTTTTCGAGCCAGTGGTTTTCGATCAGGCAGATATGCGGATCATCTGAAAATAATCCCATTAAACCGGGGCCCGATTTATACCAGCTATTAGGCGTCCGGCCGATACGCTCGACTGCTTCGAATGTGTGAGCTTCGAGCAGCAATTTCCCGCAGGGCGCTAATGCTACGAAGGTTTTTTTCAGAATCGTCCTGCACTCATCGGGTGAAAATACATTGAACTCGCCGAAGACCATCATCGCGAGATCATAACCGCCGCCGAACTCGACCGAGCGGATATCGCCTTCGGTCAACTTAGCCTTATCGCCGAGGTTGCTTTTGGCGTATTCGATCGAGGCCGGGGAAAAGTCGATCCCGCGGCAGTCGTAATCCATCGCCGCGAACTGCTCGATGTAAAGTCCCGGGCCGCAGCCGATATCAAGTAGTTTTGCGGGAGTGTTTTTGCAGATGTGTTCATGGATCCACTGCACCTGCGTCCGAATCATCTCGCCCTTACGGCTGGCTAAGTCATGCTCCTGGGAAAGATGCTCAGCCAGCATCCGTCGGCTGAAATCCGGATCATCCCACGGAATCTTATAAGCACCATCCCAAAGAGCCGCCCCATCGGCCGCCGTGTCTATAATCGTATTTAAGGAATCCTGTAAACTCATATCCTTAACTTACATAAACCAACGGGACTTGTCAAAAGCCATGTTTTTGGAGGTTTGCGATAGTCAATCCAACTACCTGTTCCATAGTCTGCTTATGATATGGTTTTTCCGGCCGGAGAGCCAGTTGGGCCTTGCCGGTGGTAATCTCGGTTAAATTTGCAAATCTATGCAATAAAGATTTAGCTTACTGCGTCTTGCTTATCGGTGATATTGTTTATCACAAGCTAAAGAACTTATTTCATTAACGTTTTAGTAAAGGAGAACAGATATGTTTAGGCGAAGAGTCATTTTCGGGCTGGTTGCATGCCTTCTGGCCGTATTGATTGTGGGCCAGACGCTTTCGCAGCCGGCACAGCGTGGACAGGCAGGCGGGCAAAGAGGTGCACAAAGAGATAGAGGTGGTGCACAAAACACACAGCGTCCGCAGGCGGAAAGACGGCAGTTTGACCCGCAACAGATGCAAAAAATGATGGAGCAGCGGATGCAGCGTCAGGTAAGAGCCACCGACGCGGAGTGGAAGACCATCGGACCGGGCGTCATGAAAGTCTCGGAACTCAACAGGCAAGTCTCTGGCGGGGGAATGGGCGGAATGATGGGTGGCCGACGTGGTGGTCCAATGGGTGGCCAGCAAGGTGCCCAGGGGCAAATGACGGAATTAGACAAAGCCACGCAGCAATTGGAAACCCTGCTCGATAATGATTCGGCAAAGCCGGAAGATATCGAGAAGCAGCTCACCGTTCTTCGTACGGCCAGAGAAAAGGCCAGGAAGGAACTGGCAGCAGAGCAGCAGAAACTTCAAAAACAGGTAACAGTACGCCAGAAAGCCCAACTGGTATTGATGGGCATGCTGGACTAAGACATGGCCTACCCTTTCAATACACTCACAGAGAAAGTGTAATAACAAGGGGCAAATTGATGAAACCGCGGCCCGGGAATCAACGGGATGCTCGCCACAGGAGAGCCTCCCGTCCGGGCCTTGCGGCTTATGGTTTAAGAGGGGGAATTCCGCTGCGCTTTTATACATTCATTTTTTTTAGTAGACCTGCTCGACGATAAAAGTTTCAATATCGTTGTATGGGACATTAAGATTTACTGTCAATAGGAGGATTTACTTTGAAACATGCAATAATCGCAGCGGCAATTTGTGTTTTTATCTGTACCGCATTGCCGGCCGGGCAGGCTACGAGAGTCGAACTCACCGATAAGGTGCTGGTCGAAGACACAGTTCGATTCGGAATCAATCTCGGCTCAGATACGTATTATTCCGGCGCGGTGCTGGTCAAGAAACGTTCGCAGCAGAACTTCGAGGGTACGAGCTATCGGCAGTGTCATTTCGGTCCCAGCCAGGACGAACATGGTGCGACAACCTGGTTCCGCCAGCCCCAGTGGTGGCAGGATTTGATGGTCGAACACGGTTATTATGAAATCCTTTCCGGCCCGGCAAAAGGCACACGCGGCAAGATTAAGGCCATCTCGACCAAACAGGAAATACATAATGGCAAGCCGGAAGATTTTATGTACATCGAATTCGATAAGCAAGTTCCGCCGGGACCGCCTAACGGTGGGCTTCTTATCGAGGCATTCAGACTTCAGGACGGCCAGTTTCGCAGCCTGGACGGATTCTGGACGTCCAAACAAAATGAGATTGTGATCGGCGACGTGCCGTCCGGTTCGTTCGGCCATGCGGCACTGAATATGAAAGGCTCGCAGGGCAAAGCCCACTATCACCTCAGCACGCATTTTCACAGGTTCGGAGAGTTGAACGGACGCTGGCATGTACGTTTGAAGGCGAAGATAAAGAGCGGCGAGCCGTCGCTTTTGGTTGCGCCCAGCCAGGAGCGCTGGGGAGACAGGAAAACCGTCGAGCTTGAGAGCCGGTGGAAGCAGTTCGATGAAATCATCACCGTTGATGGAGTACCGGAGCCGGGCGATGACGGCGAAGTGCAGAATCTGTTTTTCAAAATCGAAGTCACCGGCGGTGATGTGCTCATTGACGATATCGAGATATGGATGGAAGGCGATAAAAATCCGACGGTCTTTCGTGACGACCTGGTAGCGGCGCTGAAGCAGTTCAACCCGGGCGCGATTCGGTATCTGCAGACCGGCGGCGGTACGATAGACAATACTATCGCCCCGCCGCTTCGGTCGTATTCCTACACGAATCGGCAGGCAGCCACGTACGGGCCTTATGAAGACCACCAGACTGATCCGTACAGCCTGCACGAGATGTATGAGTTGTGCGAATATCTTGACGCCGAGCCCTGGTATTGCCTGCCGGGGACGCTGCACAAAGATGAGCTTGCGGACTTTATCGAGTATCTCGGGGCACCGGCCGGCGTCGGTTACGGCAAAGTCCGCGCCGACCTTGGGCAGAAACGTCCCTGGAGCGAGGTGTTCGACAATATCCATGTCGAGTTCGGCAACGAGGCGTGGAACAATGCTGCATGGTATCAGTGCGGCGGATATAACGGGCCTGACTATTGGCGGGAACTGATCGACGCGGGCAAAAGTTCGCCGTATTACACGTCCGGCATGCTCTTTCATACCGCGGGCCAGGCCTCGTGGTCCGGCCGTAATGCGGGCATACTCAAAAACGCCCCCAACGCCGACCGTTTCTCCGTGGCGCCGTACCTGGTTTCGGAATTGAATAAGAAGGACCTTGAGATACTTGATACGGATGAAAAGCTTTTCCGCTGGGTCTTCGCGAAACCAATCTGGCGGTCGCTCGATTCGCGAGGGGCAATGTTCCAAAATTACGATCTCGCCAAAGCCGCCGGTATTGAGCTTTCGATTTACGAAGTCAATCACCATACCACACACGGTGACGCCCCAGCGGAGCCTCGCAACAAAATCGTGACATCCATCGCGGGCGGAATAAACGTTGCGAACGATATGCTGCTTATGATGCGGGAGCACAACCTGCGGACACAGTGCTTGTTCTCGCTGATTCAGCACAAGTACCGCGCCCAGGGCGTCGGCGACGTTTACCTTTGGGGGACGGCCCTGAACATGCGTAAAGGTCATGAGCGTTATCGTCCCACGTTCCTGGCCTGTATGCTGGCCAACAAGGTCATAGGCGGCGATATGATCGAAACGATTCACTCGGAGAACGAGCCGACATTCGACGCCACCGGCTATTTTGCGCAAAAGGCTGACGCCGAGACTGTCAGGGATATTCCGGTCGTCTGGAGCTATGGTTTTGCCGAAGGCCGCAGGCGGGGACTTATTCTGATGAGCCTGGATGTTTCCACTGCCCGGCCGGTCGAAATAGCCTTTGCCGGCAGGCCGGCGCAAAACAAAGTGTCACTATGGCGCATGAGCGCCGAGAAAATAACCGCGAATAACGAGTTTGAGGCGGGCCGGCCGCATGTCGCGGTAGTACAGGAGACGCTTAATGACTTTGGCCCGGATTACAAAATAATGCTGCCGCCGCACTCGATGACGGTGCTCGAATGGGAAGTTCAATAGTCCGGCAGGATTATGGTGCGACAGGACCGGATATTTTTCAAGCCGCTAACTATCGACTATCCATCTGTTGGCGTACCTTCTGATAAACCTGCTCGACTGTAATATGTTTAATGTCGTATTTTGGATCGAAGTTATTGGTTTCAATGCCCCTGCCTTCCGGCTCGATTGCGATGACGCAGTCCTTTCTTCGGTAAGGTTCCAGCATGACCGGATTCGCCCGGCCGAACATCATAACGAGCGGTACGCCTAAAGCCGCGGCTATATGTCCCGGGCCAGTATCGTTACTTACAACCAGCTTGGCGCGTTTGAGCAGGGCTACGAGTTGGCTGAGAGATGTTTGCCCGGCGAGGCTTACTATCGGGGCATTGGAGTTTTCCTTCACTTTTTCGACAATTTTCGCTTCCGAGGCCGAGCCCGTGGCGACGATGGACAAGCCGTACTGCGATGAAATCATGTCGGCCAATTGGGCAAAACGCTCCGGTGGCCAGCATTTGTCTTGATGGACCGAGCCTGATATGAGAACTGCGTAATTATCCTGGATGCCGCGGTTTGCCAAAAGCTTTCCGACCGAATCTTCGGCGCCGGGATTCTGCGGA
>Ga0210003_1004273_pt1 | contig 11372 bp, 17 predicted proteins | sample LantaG_FD_182804 | JGI IMG/M metagenome (GOLD analysis project Ga0210003, IMG submission 182804) | Deep subsurface microbial communities from Baltic Sea to uncover new lineages of life (NeLLi) - Landsort_02402 metaG (SPAdes) (version 2) | ecosystem: Environmental > Aquatic > Marine > Oceanic >...
TTCAATCCCGCGGAATTCAGTCTGGTAAATCGTCCACTTCTTACGCTGGGTAAACCAACGAATCTCATTCTTGATCCAAATCCAAAGTCCCATCACTTAAACCTCTTACAGTTGTCTTCATTACATGCCCACATCATGACAGAACTTCTACCATGCCCCGCACGCATGATGCGGTGGACCCCCTTGTCACTACCGCAGAATTCGCAAATTCGGCCTTCAGCCACTTTCACTTCACCCTTACGGTTGTTCGGATTATTATTACTTGCCATTTCTCATTCTCTCCTAGGATCCTCTGTACCACGTTCCATGGCAGACGCCACAGGCGTCATCATCTCTGGCAGTATTCGGTTGCCTTTTCTTTGTTTTCTTGTTGGTTTTATCGGCTTTCTTACCGACCTTGTCAGTCTTCTTCTGGGTCATATCACATCTCCATCATGCGTTCATGCCCAAACTTATCATGGACGAAATTAACAGCCTGGATGGCGATAGACTCCAGTGGAACATCATGACTATTCCTCCGGGCACACGCACGCATCTCATCGACCGTTTCCACGATCACCGATTCAATATTGACATCATACCCTGACAGCTCAGCAATTTGGGCATAGTTCTCATATTTCCATGGACGGATATTGGTGTTGTCAACAATGATACACTCAACACCACGCTCAATGGCGTTCAGGAATCTCGACATGCAGAAACTATGAGCCTCAGGGAGTTTCCTCGGGTTGAACTCATATTCGCCACCCACCATAAAAAAATCGTCTGCCGAGCAGATTACAGACCTGTGTGCCCCAATCTTGCTCAAAATATCCCCGGCAATCGTACTCTTCCCACAGCCACTGGGGCCACGTAATATGTGAACAACCTTGCTCATTTATTAAATTCCCTTATCTCGTCATTGGTTGGAATTACAACACGATCAAATTGCTTGTGACTGTCAACCTGATCCATTCTCTTTTCCAATTCGGCAACTTGTGCCGCCAATTGATCCTTGAGCTTCTCGGCTTCGATCTCTTCATGTGACCCGGTCACAAGCTTGCGAGCCAAGTTGAACTCCGAAGCTTCCTTGAAATCTTCCAGTGCCTCATCGAGGGGCTTTGTCTCGCCCCATGAACCGTCCGTGTATTGCATTGCCATAATAAACTCCTAATTATCTTCTAGTTCACTTACCCAGGTGCATTCAAGTTCACTTGGATCAACAAAGATAGCACCGCCATGTTCAGCAGAATTTTCCAGAAGATAACCTGAACGATCGTCCATACTGTAGAATCTTCCAAAACCATCAAGTTCAAAGTAAAACTCATTCTTTTCACGACAGAAAGTTTCGCAACTAGAAGAAATGACAGCTGCAATATGCTTCACCATCTCGGAAAGATCATCAAACTTAAAAAACGAGTCCTTCCAATCACCTTCAATGTAGAAGGCGTGTGCCGCTTCATGATCATGAATTTCAATCGTGACTTCAATTTCAAGGTTAGCTTCAAACTTAATCATTGTTCTACTCTTTTGTTTATAGCTTCTTATTAAAGACATTCATTAGTTGAGGAAATCTCATGTTCATTCAACCACCGTCAATTTCTCATAGCACGTAGGGCATTTAGATTCTGGATTATCCAGTACATAGTCTTCCATTGTACGCCAACGCATGTTCTTGATCTTCTTCGCAGCACCCTCGACCCTTTTTATGATCATCTCGCGAACCGTCTCAAAATCCTCTTGCATGTGAACATCTGTGGTGGATGATGCCGACAGGTCAGATTCCAGCAATGCATCTTCCAGTTCCAACAGGTCGCGGATCGGATTGGTTTCCTCACTCCAGAAATCACCCTGTCCCCAATGGCAGTTGTTGCAAACAATCATGACTTGCCCTCCAAGGCCCTTCTTTTCTCAGAAGCTTTTCTGGAAGCCTCACAGGAACGTATGATAGAACGCATGTCACAATCTTTATGAGCAGAATACATTCTCCCAAATTGCCCATGTGTGCCGAGATAACTTTCACGGACATAAACAGGAGATAGAACACTCAAGGTCATACGATCAACTTTCTTGACAAGGGAAAGGTCGGAACGAACCAGCATTGGTTGCCTGCAAAGGGGAGAGATGATGAAATACCCCTCGTCATTCATGAGGGTTAGAATCTCACGTTGGACCTTGGTCAATTTCTTGAGCCAACGAGCAACCATTTCATCGCCCTCTTTCAAAATCTGCTCTGTAGTCTTACTCATTCTTTCCAAACCACTTTTCTTGCATGCTCTGGGATACGGAGATGATGACGCCGTTCATGTCATCTGCCAAGGGTGAATCCTTCTTCATCATAAATCCGTAATACTCGCGATTATAGAGCTTGCCATATCTAACCTTGCCACGGCCCTCGGTCTTGGCGTAATGGATGATTGCAGGGCTGTCAAACAGGACTGCGTCCACATTGCCCATGATCAGGTCGGCATAGCATTCGTTGATCGTTGGACGCATCTTCGGTTCGGCTGGCAACATGGTGTTCCGCAACCACTCTTCCCCAGTCGTGTCACGCATCGTTCCGATACGCATTGATGAAAGCTCATTCTTTTCAGGCAGCTTCGTTTCATAATCTGGAATATTGGTGATCTCCGAAGCAAACCAACCAAAGAATATGATGCCGGCAATGATAAGGCAGGTGGTTACGATACGCCCCTGCCATCTCTTCGGGGCATAGTCGCCATACCCCACGGTGGTCATTGTCACGAGGGTGAAGTACATGGCCTCGAACACCCCGGGGAAATAGTTGTCATTGAATTCATCCTCGCCCCGCTCACTGAGCCATACGATATGGCCAAATAGAATGATGAAACCCAGAAAGGTGTACACTGCGATATTAGTGACGATATAGGCAAGATAGTAGGCACTTTCGCCGCCGCCATCATCCTTCTTAAGGGTCATCAGTCGCAGGCCACTTTCCAGATGGGGTATTGAGAAGTCATATTTCTGAAGACGCTCCGAGGTGATCGAAATGCCTGATACGGCAAGGTCCGCATCGCCGGAATCAATCTGATTGAAAATGTCCTTGAAGGAAGCCGCCTTGATCCATTCGATCTCCCACCCGTTAACCTTGGAAATCTCTGACATGACATCATGTTCATACCCGTCGATAGACCCGTTGGCCTTCTCGAATATGCAGGGCTTGAACTCATGATAGATGACTCGCACCTTCCTAGGTTCCTGGCCCCATGCCACGACGGACATGACAACAAGTAATATGATCAGGTTAAGACGCATCCAGATGATCTCCATTGTCAGGTGAGCCACAGCCCACTCCGATAAATTGCAATAAGACGGCAAACAGTAAGGGTGCGAAGATTCCAGCAATGATCAAACGAATCTTCGCACCCTCCATCACTTACTTGCCGACTTTGGCTTTCAGTGCTTACTTGCCGACTTTGGCTTTCAGTGCTTCCAATTCGCTGTCAACAGACGAATCTTGCATGATGTCCTCAAGTTCGTCCATGGGGTCGGATGTGAGTTCATCCATGGCGTCCATTTCAGCCTCTTGCGTCTTCACTTGATCCTCAAGCTTGGACAGTGCGGAGAAACTGTTGGACTTGCTGTCGAACTTCGAGCTGGCATCGCTCAACTTGGAACGTGCATCGTTCATGGATGCAGTGGCCGCCAGCTTTTTGTGGCTGACCTTCGCGTCACGAACCTGCTTCTTGTACTTCTCAAGCTTGGACCGCATCTTGGTGACATCCTTCTCCATGATGGTAAGACGCTTTTTCGAGTCGTCAACCATGGTCTTGGATTCATTCTTGCGGAGCAGGGCTTCCTTGGCCAGGTCTTCACGACCTGCGGCCAGAGAGTCCTCAGCAGCCTTCTGACATTTCTTGATATCAGCCGAGTACTTGGGCATCTCGCGTTCAATCTTCTTCTTCTCAGCCATGTAAGATGCGATTGCCTTGGTGATGGTGCCGATTTCACGTTCAGCATCCTCAATTGCAATCTCTGCATCGCCAACTGGGTTGGCCATGGCCTCTGCAGCAGCCTTGTCGGCCCGACGGAACATGTTCTTCAAAGCTCCGAAAATCTGCATTACACATCCTCCTGCATTTGGAATTGAAGTTCTTCGACGATCTGAACCGCCTCGAACAGGTTTTCGACTGCGGCCACCAACTCACCGGGATCCATGTCGGCAATGGTCACCTTGTCGGTGAGAACCACCATCAGGTCCTCGGCGTCGGGGTCGTCAATGTCGGCCGGGGGCAGTACGGTTACGGCATATGGGTTGATTTGGGCATTCGACCACAAGAGGGTCAATGCAGCCTGACCGGCATCGTCTGCAAAATTGCCGAGCTGGTCGATCTCACAGTTGATAATGAGATTGCCATCGGGGAGAATTTGCAGTTCGGCAAGGGATGAACCATTGTCGGTGATAACGGCGAGCAGCACGGCATCTTCAGCTTCCTGAACTTCATAACCGTGGCACTGGAGAACTTCTACGATCTCCGGATACGTGTCAACTTTTCCTTCGAGTACTGTCATTTACCGATCCTTTCTTGGTTAGTAGATTTCCACATCGTTCTCATCGACTGGGGAACCGACGTACATGCTCACCATGCCGCCCTCATCCTTGTCATCACCGATTTCCAACACGATGATATCAGGATTGACAAATTCCTCAGTCGCCCCATACTCGACAACCGTGACAAACGAATCTTCGCATTCGCCATAGAAAGGCTGAATCTTCTGGTCGAATTCAACTTCCTGAAGGTCACCTTTTGCATTTTCAAGGGGGGCGTTGATAGACTTCACATAGTCAAGGTCGAAACAACTTTCAGAATCACCCTCCCAGAGAAAGTCGAATCCACGTTCCAACCAGTCCAGACGAACACGGCCATTGGGCACCTCTGGGGCGTCGAAATAAACGATGGAGACAGACTCCCCATCGACCGTGCGGGTGATGAGGACCAATTCCTCTTCATCCTCCTCGAGGTACAGGGCGACCCATTCACACAGGCCTCCCCGTTCCTTGATCACGCAACGACGGACCACCTCGTAGCGGATGCCCTCAATGGACCCCGCCTTGATGCTATCCTCAATAGCCTGTTCGTCTTTCAGCTGAATGAACTGTCCAACTTGAACATCGGACAACGTCACCTTCTTGACAGGCTCTCGATCGACAGCCTCTTCAGGCTTGCTGTCAGACTTCTTACCAAACAGTTTTTTCAACCAACTGAACATAAGTTACCTCGCTGCTGCTACTGCACCGATAATGAAAAAGGCAATCAATACGGCGCCCACTATGAGCAGAACCAGGACCACTCCACTGCCACCACTGCTGTCATGGTGGCGATGCACGACGACCGGCTGGTGATGGGCATATGACGGGGTGTAGTAGTAATGGCTGCGACGCATCATCGTATCCATCATCACCGCATCGGCCATGGCATCGTAAACCGTCCATCGACCTCCGTGCATGTATCCATAACCGCCATATTGACGATTGTAGGTGACATTGTAGGTGGTGGACCCACTCCTGTAGGTCTTCGGGATATGAGTTGGACGTGTCGTGGGCTGCGTCTTGTATTTGGAAGTGTACTGCTTGGCATGTTTAGCCTTGAAGGCAGATACGGCATCCTTCTTGGATTTATAGCTTGTGCCATTCTTCTTTGCAGCCTCATACAGCTTCTTGTCGGCAGGCTTGAGCTTTGGCGCCGTCGACTTCTTAGATGCGGCCCTCTTGGCCCGCATGGCATTCAGCTTATTCTTGCTGGGTGCACTGCTACTGCTTTTGCGAGAACCCCAGCCGCTACTTCGGCTGCTGCTTCGACTGCTACTTCGGCTGAAGCTGGAGCTACGGAAGCCACCGCCGCCACTGCGACGTGCCCACGATTCCAGGGGAAGGCCGAGAATGGCCGCCAACATGATGAAAAGATAAATGCTACGTATACGCATTATTCAACCTGCTTCTTAACTGGTTCCACGGGTGCGGCAACCTTGACTTCTTCAACGGGTGCAGGTGTCTCGGCAACCACGGGGGCTGCAGGTTTTTCAACCACCTCGACAATCTCAACCACGTTTTCCGCGGTTCCGTTGGTCATCGGATTGACAATGGGGGACAGCAACAGTGCGATCGCGACAAATGCCACACCACACACCACGCCTGCGGCGGGATTGTGATCCTCGGCAATCTCCTTCGAGATCTTACTCTTTGGAAGCAGGAAGCGATCAGTGACAACATGGATGACTGCAAACAATAGCAGCCCAACCAGTGATGCCGCAGCCGTCACCATGCATTCACGTAGAAGGTCGCTGGTGGCACCTGTCAATGTGGCCTTGATAATGATACCCTGTGCAATCAGGAATCCACACCACAGGAGTCCGATCGGGATATTCTGCACCTCAACACCGTCACCTCCCTCAAGGAGCTTCTGGTCGTCATACGATGTGAACTTCTGGAAGAGCTTGCTGCCAATGACCAAAATTACCTGTCCAAGTACCCAATAGGCAACCATGTCGCGAATGCCAATTAACAGGCTATCAGATGTACCTGACATGACTCCAGCAATCATCAACCCAGATGCAACGCATGATCCTGCAGTGACAAGGGCGACGCCAATGTTCTGGTCTTTCGTAATCTCCTTGTGGACACTGAATTTTGACAGGATCAGCTTATCCATCACGATAACCGATAGACGTAGCAGTACAATTGAACATGCACCGAATACCCCTATAGTCATGAAACCAGCTTTCAGACTGGCGACATCGCCGATGCCCTGACCGGTGATCGTCGTTGAAATAGCCAATGCCAGACCGAGAAGATATCCACCGAGAAGAATACCCATTGCCGGGTTGTCCTTTTCAGTGAGCTCGTCGTCAATGCAATAGCTCGTGGTCTTTTGGAATACAATCTTACCGATAATGAGAAGAATGAATGCCGCAGTGAAGTACGGGAACATCATGATAATGTTCTGTACGCCTAATAGCTTGGATACCATAGTAACCTACCATGTTTGATTTCGTTTGGGTACCGGGGACCCTCCCCAGTTTCATGTCTCCAAAGCGTACAATACTACGGCAACAGGATATTTCAAGCTTGAATAATGAAATATTCATGTTTTAATTACAGAATATCTCCAACCTCACCATACGGCTGGGAAAGGAAATCTACCAGATCATCCCACCAGAGGTTTCCGGGGGCAAGTGAAAGGGTGGTTAACCACCTGAAGTAAACCTGCCTGTGATCTGCGACACGGACCACAAGCCACTCGTTTTTTCTGTTCAAGTCAATATAGATGGAACCGTTCCTATAAACTTACACAAAGTTGCTCATGTAAGCACAAAGATTTGTATCGGGAACCGTAAGTGCCCGAAAGAAATCGTCCGAGAATGTTCAAGGCGGCATTGATATCCGCATTGCCAGCTAATCCACAAACCTGACACTTGAACTTCTCACCATGACGATTGCTCTTTTGAGTGTGACCACAGTTGGAACACTTCTGACTTGTATAAGCAGGATTGACAGTCCTAAACGAAATACGATTTCGTTCGCACTGCTGTTCAACTCTCGTTAACCAGTATCTATAGTTCCAACTACCCAAACTACGTCGAATATTTCCAGTCACTCGACGTGTGACTTTACTCAACTTGTTTAGACCACCAAGTTTCTCAACTACAATCAACTCATAAGGTTGACTGACAAGTTCCTTGGCAGTTTCATCTATTCTCTGTTTCAGAGCACGCTGTGCTCTCTGATGACCTTTGCTTCCCCATTTGCATCTCTTTGTACGCTCTACACACTCTTTGACATCTGTACCTAGCTGTTGACCATCCGATAGGGACGCTAGGGAATTTATTCCAGTATCAACACCAACGAGGCGTTGTACTTGCTTCTTCGGTCCTGTTTCCTGTTCAAAAGCAAACTGAACTGAATCTTTAGTGATTATGTAAGCATTCAGTCTCTGACTAGCACTATCAAGACCGTTGAAGTGTTTGTGAAATTTGACTGGCAAATCAAGGATTACACTATCTCCGATGGAAGCTAAGTGTAACCATGCATCGAATTCATCTGTTTTCTTTGGTGCTTGAAGTTCAGCAATAGTGCAAGAGACGTTCATCCTTTTACCTTTGTGAACTGGCTTAGTTGGATGTAAGTCCCTGAACTTGTCTCTCGTCTTGTTAGCTTTCCTCTGAAGCCTGTTGACTTGAAAACGTTTCTTCCTTGTTGTTGGTGTAATCTTCTCAGCTTTGGCTCTACATGATTTCTCAGTTTGTTCAAGTTGATGCCTGTTTTCAGAACTGACTTTCTGAGCAGAAGTCACCATGTCAATAGCTTCTCTAGCGGCAACTTTCCGAAGACGGGCCGTCAGCCACGTCTGAGGTAGGTCTACAACTGGTTTTAGGAGTTTTGCTTTAGGAGGACAACCATTAGTCCAGAAGTGGTCAATGAAGACATTGACCACACGACCATATTCAGCAAGCACTCTTTCGAGTTCTTGCTTCTTTTGGTCTGTAGCATATTTCAAGCTACACTTGCTGGACCTTGTTAGTTTCATTGCCTTCCAATTTGTTGTATAAGTCTCTAATTGCTTGTCTAGCAACTGAAGAGATGTTGACATGATGCTTGTCACGCAAGACATTTGACATTTCTTGCGTTTCGTCATCAACCATTAGGTTCAATCTGTTTTTCTTTTTGTTACTCATATATATGTACTATACCATGTTTATGAAGAAAAACCTTCTATTTCAGTAAACTTTTTGACGATTGTCGGTTTTGTCTAACTTTGTGTAGTTTTGACTAAGTTTTCGTCAACTGTTCGCTACCCGTGGATGCCATTCGTGTTTCCACAACCCGCCAGCCCAATCTTTCGGCCAGCTGCTGCACATCATGTGCGATCTTTACTAATACCATTGGTCGGGATAGCAGGATTTGAACCTGCGGCCTTCTGTCCCCCAGACAGACGCCCTACCAGACTGGGCCATATCCCGTTGTGGAGCTGGTGATAGGAATTGAACCTACAAACCTTCCGCTTACGAGGCGGATGCTCTACCGTTAAAGCTACACCAGCACTTGGAGCTCCCTCTCGGGTTCGAACCGAGGACCTGCTGCTTACAAGGCAGCCGCTCTAACCAACTGAGCTACGGGAGCTGCTGAAACTCAAATTTCAGTCATTAACTTATAGTCGTGCATCATACACATCATTCTCTTTTCCCAATAGATGATATGACGAATCCAGTGGTGCATCCTGAGATAGCCACAACTCTTAACCTTGCGAAGCATCCGCTTGGTCAGCGTGTCGATATCCCAGTCGGGCTTGGATTCACGCATCCTGGACAAGATGGTCAGCCAACGTGTGCATTCCCTGCTGTGTGGATAATCATCCCACGGATCGGGAGGAATGGAACCATTCCTGGCATTGTTTCTGATTGCTCGACGACGACCGCTCATTGTCCGATAGTATGAGCGAGGTTCCCTTCTTCTGGTTTTTCCCATTGTAATATCTCCATTTATGGATTCATTACAACAGGAAATCCCTCCATTTTGCATCAATTGTCATTTTGTTATTCCTTGTTAAATTATGGAGCCTACGACCAGATTTGAACTGGTGACCTCCTCCTTACCAAGGAGGCGCTCTACCAACTGAGCTACGTGGGCATTGGAGCGGGCGAACGGACTCGAACCGTCAACATTCTGGTTGGAAACCAGAGACTCTACCATTGAGTTACACCCGCTTATTAATATCTAGGAAGATTTCGTCATTCTGCATTTTCTGTTATGCCATTGGTAGAATTTCATGACTGAAAAAATCTTTAAGTACTTCTCGTAATTCATCTGAACCATTATGGTACATATCCATTATCTGTTCAAATTTATCACGATCTGTATTCTCTAACTCTAATCCTCGACGTAATATATTTGCCTTTGTGTTTTGATAACTATGATCCTTTGCATCATCATGCCAATTATATATTGGTTCTACCACAAATCCATTCATTATCCAAGGAGTTATTTTCGATTCTAGGATATTCGGAAATATATGAGGATCATACGTTTCTAAAAATTTGTCTAACATATTTTTAGAATCTAATAATTCATGGCCAAATTGTTCTCGAATAAATTGGATTACCCCCACCTTTCCAATCATATTGAGATCAAGATTAACTATTCGATATATTAATTCTTGATTATGGGATTTCGTCATAGCTTTACTCTCCATGATTGTTTGGTCCGTCCTCTGGGAATTGAACCCAGGTCCCAGGCTTAAAAGGCCCGTACTAAAACCACTCAGCTAAGGACGGAGGTGGATGGAAGGGTGACCATCCGTTTACCCTTGGCGACAATTACTTCCATTGCCTATTTCTCCTTCTTTGCGTATTTGCCGAGACACACACTTCGTGGGTATGTCATCTCTGGTTTTTCCTTCTGATCATCCTTATGGTTCAACACTATGGAAATAAGCCATTCCCATCTATCTTCACCAAATCTTGTCCTGGCATCATTCATAAGCCAAGAAAGATATGTTTCCGCTTCCAATCTGCTTGTTCCACAAGGCTCAGTAACAGTGTTCTTGACAGTCAACACCAAGTACCTGACAATCTCATGCATGAATTCATGCTTCTCGACAGCCGTCATCGACTCCAAGATCTTATTACTTATCGACCTATTCTCCGACGAACTCCTGCACTGCTCACACAAGGTCTTGAGCCATGAACGGCCACCCTTGGTTCCGGGGTTGCCACACTTTTCACAGATACCGGATGACCTGATTGTATACATGGATACGATGAGGCAGACATTTTCTTTCCAGAAATCCACACGATTCTCATCAGCATCGTCACTGACTTCGCAGGTGTAGTAAAAACAGAGCTCGCCCCACTTCTCCTTGACTTGATCTGCAATAACCCCGACACCGGTGCATTCACGAAGCTTCTCCAGCGTCAAACACATCTCATCAATCAGGGGGTACCAGCCAGGTCCACAATCAAGCCCCCAGAACATTGGCGATTCCATGGGGCTACTGTTATGACCCCTGAAAATCTCTGGATACTTTTCAAAAATCTCATCTGTTGTCACGATATTTCTCCTTACACTCTTGAACCATTTCACTGCGTGACTTATTATTGCAATCCTCACAAATGAAAAATTGCCAAGCTGATGCATGTGATGGAAGACCAGAGCCACTGCATATGTAAATATGGTAGCGATTCATTGGCTTTCCACAGCATTCACAATTACTGGTTCTACTCATATCAGGTCCAAAAAGTTTGCTTCCAACATCGCCGCAGCTTGCTGATCCGGTGACTTCTGATTCTCATACAGTGCATATGCCCCCTGTGGCAATTCGTCGACCATCATCAACTTACGGCCTATGTCGGCATAATTCAAGGGTCTGGATACGATC
>Ga0210003_1004274_pt1 | contig 11370 bp, 7 predicted proteins | sample LantaG_FD_182804 | JGI IMG/M metagenome (GOLD analysis project Ga0210003, IMG submission 182804) | Deep subsurface microbial communities from Baltic Sea to uncover new lineages of life (NeLLi) - Landsort_02402 metaG (SPAdes) (version 2) | ecosystem: Environmental > Aquatic > Marine > Oceanic >...
GGATACCCGGGTCACATCAATAATCTGGCGCGTGCTCGGGTCAAGCTTTCCATGAAACACACCTGGAACGTAGCCGGCTTTTCCTTCCCATAGAAGATGAATCGTTCCATCATGCCCCTGTGAAAAATCCAGTAAGCGGCTGTACTGCGATGATAATGTTAACGGCGAGCCCGCCCGTGGATCCACAAGCGGCAGGTCCGCTAAATGAATGTCGGTCGTAAGCGACATGTCTTCTCGGATTCGCTCAAAAAGTATCATACCCTGCTTTATGGGCATAATCCTCGGATTCCGTAAATCAGGACGATTGTCAGTTGTGACAACGGCGGGCGCAGGCCGTGTGAGAATCAGCTCAGGGTTGCAATACCGCAACGTCCAGCCTGTCTCATCAACGTAAAATTCCAGCTTCTTAGTAGAAGGACTACAGCTAAAACCGGTACTTGTTAACTTGGCCGGCACGAGGATACGAACAAGCGCCCCATAAGGGATACCCTTGCCGGGCACAACATCGCCATCTGTTTGGGGCTCAAAAAACCGCCAATCATCAAAATTCAGTGGGTCGTCACCCACCAGTATGGCATTGAGACCATGCCCATTAACAGTCACTATGTATATGGGCAAATTAAACACCGTTGGTCCTCCGTCGAGGAACGTGGCCTGAAGGTCGCCACGATAATAGGAACCATGGATGAACACTTGCGTAGCAAAATTGCCACATGCAAACCAATAACGGAAAACGTGCTTGTCGGTCTGGTCAATCGCAAGACATTTTGTAACCCACGCATTGCGTTCTTCTCTGCTGGTTAGGCTATTCCACCAACCAGGAAGCGTACCGCCACCGAGAGCACTGTTTATAAGCGAGACATCATTATTGTCCACATTGCCGTCACCGTCGACATCAGCCCGTGGGGAAGGTGGTCTCGTACCGCTGGCTATATCCTGCGCATAAGAGACGTCTGCTGAGGTTACCTTTCCGCCGTTATCCACATCGCCGCTGCCATAGTAGTCCGTAGTCGCAGCAGGTTGATGAAAAGGATTATTGCCGTCACAGAATCCTCCACTGTGGGGCTGGTTTGCTTGCAGCCTTTCTATTTGAAAAGTATTATGTGCCAAAACGGTCAGGCACGTATAAACATCCTTGAATTCATTGCTGTCAGTAGTGCTTTCTGCAGCGCAAGAAATTGCTAACACCAAAAATGTGAACGTCAGAATCAGCTTTTTCACTTCTAAAACCTCCATGTTTTGCAGGGAAATTAACGCATCCGAACGTTTTCCTGCAATCTAAAGGCATTTTTTTGAAATGCAACCCTGTAATTACAAAACTTGATTATTACTTTTCAAGTACAGCTCCTCCGTGAACCAGGCAGACCCGATTGCTACAGAACAAACCAGCCTGCGGCCTCCATATATGGAAGGCACTTGAGAGAAAGCAGGTAACATGTTTTTTTTAATTCTTCTAATACCACCATCTCCTTTTCAAGATTGGGCCGTCGCATAAACATCTCGGTCAAAGCACTTGGAGCGCTCAAATTCGAAGCTATTGAAAAACAGGTAAAGCGATTGTAAATTGCTGCCGGAGTGATTAGTATAATCGTCAGCCGAAAGAACTTTTATAAAACAACCCCTTTTAGGTACAAGCGACAGGTTTCTGTGTGAAAGGTAGCTGGTATGAGAAGTAAATTACATATTATTACTATCGGTATTTTATGGTTGTTATTTGGCGCCGGAATTGTCCACGCCGACTGGAAACCGGTTTGGGCCGACTATATAGCCGAGGGTAATAAACAGCCGGTTACGGAAAAGATTGATTTTGCCAGGTCAGGTCGAAGCGGCGTGAAGATTCTCGAGAATTACTCGGGCCAGCCAAATAAGTTTGGAATGCTGAAACGATACGAATTAGTGCTGCCGGAATTTTCACGCGGCTGTTATTTCAGCGGCGACCGTCACCCGGAGGTTGCCTGGCCGGATGGTGCAAACAGAATTCAGCCCTGGCTCTTCGACAGCTTACCGGAGTTGTGTAGCGAGGATTATGTTCGCAGACCATCGAACTATCCGAGGGTTCGGGAGGGAATGTTCTTGCTGCTGGAACTGAAAACCGGAGAGTACCTTGCGATTGTTCCGATTTGCGGGCCTTCAACAATGGCGTGGCTTTACGCTTCACCGGACGGACGGATGATACTTAATTTCGGAACGCTCGGTACAAAAGCGGTCTCGTGCGATGCACCTGTCTTTTCGTGGTATTATTCGTATGATGTTTATACGGCTTCTCGTCTGGCGTGGGCATTGGCGATTACGTGCGAACCCGTAGCCGGCTCGACAAACTTTCGCAGCAACAAGAAATATCCGGAAATTTTCAAATATCTCGGCTGGTGCAGTTGGGAAAACTACAAGTGGGACATCAGTGAGAAAGTTCTTGTCAACGTGGTCAAACAAATCGAGACTTCGGGGCTTCCGATTCGTTATCTGCTTGTGGACGATGGTCACCTGGATGCGGACGAGCACCGTAAGCTCAAGAGCTTCAACCCTGATAAAGATAAATTCCCCAACGGCTGGACACCTCTGCTGGCGATGCGCAAGGAAAATAAGATAAAGTGGATGGGACTATGGAATACTACCAACGGCTATTGGGAAACCGTCTCGCCGGAGAACAACCTCGGCAAACACATAAATGAGCACCTGGTCGCTGTTGACCGGACAAACGCGCTGGTCCCACGCAATGTTCCCGAGTCAACCAAGATTTTCTACGATGCTCACATCGGCGCGGTCAGGAAACATGGCTTCGATTTTGTAAAAATCGACTCCCAGGCCCGGAACATCGCCTGGTATATCGGCACGGACAATGCCGTCGAAGCTACGTGCAATAATCTGCAGGCGCTCGAGTTTGCGGTGAATAATAACATTGACGGTATTATCAACTGTATGGCTCACAATTTGGCCTGCGCTTTCAATACCAGGTACAGTGCAGTGACACGAAGCAGTATTGACTACAAGCTCAGCAAAGAAGCAAGGGGCAAATCACATCTGCTCCAGTCGTACAGTAATACCCTCTGGCTCGGCCAGACCGTATGGGGCGACCACGATATGTTTCATTCGAGCGACCTTTGTGCCGGCCGGATAATGGCCGTCTCCAAGGCGATGTCCGGCGCGCCGGTCTATCTTTCGGACAGTCCGAAAGATTTCATCGCTGAGTACGTCCGCCCGCTGTGTTATGAGGATGGCGAACTGCTGCGTCCGGTCGCGCCGGCGGCGCCTCTGCCGGACTCGGTTTTCATTGCACCGATGAGACAAAAGATTGCCTATCGGGTCATTGCTCCGCTGGCCGGCGGCGCTGCAGCTATCGTGGTGCATAACCTGGAGCATCCGACCTCCAAAGCCCCGATTCAAACCTCAGTGACAGGGCAGGATTACACCTACGCCGGTTGTATGATTCAGCCTTATCCGGGCAAATGGAAAGTACCCGGCGAAGGATTGGTCGTTTACGACTGGTACGCCGGCAGGGCCGAGAAACTCGATGAGAAGTATGTTTTTGAGCTCAAGGGGTTTTCCGACCGGCTTCTGCATCTGTGCCCCATCCGGAAGGGCTGGGCGGTCATCGGCCGAACCGACAAATATCTATCACCGGCAGCTATCGAAGTCCTTTCGGTTTCCGCAAAAAAGCTGAAACTGCGCCTGATTGAGGCCGGCCCGCTGGCCATCTGGCTCGCCAATGGTGTCCCCAAGGCCAAAGATGTATCCTTTGTGAGCCAAGGAAACGGATTGTGGAAAGCAGACATCGAACCCGGCCGTCGGGATATGGAGATTACCATTCAAAGGGTAAAGACAAAATGAGATTGATGCTTGTCAGGGGCTTCGAGAGGAAAAGTGCTTTTAAGAATTCAAGGGATTAAAAATGGTCAATAAATTTTTCCAGCTCAAAGAAAAGCAAACGAATGTCAAAATTGAATTCGTGGCGGGACTGACTACATTTCTTACAATGGCATATATCATCTTCGTCAATCCGTCAATCCTGAGCTTGGAAGACATTGATAAAGAGATTTTAACAGGTATTAGCTGTATGGATAAACAGGCCTTGATAGCCGTTACCTGCATAGTTACTGCCATCGCCACTATTATTGTCGGGATATTCGCGAAGGCTCCTATAGCAATGGCGCCGGGGATGGGGCTTAATGCCTTTTTTGCATACAGTCTTGTATTGGGCGACAAGATTCCCTGGGAAACAGCGTTGGGGGTTGTTTTTCTTTCGGGGCTGTTTTTTTTGCTGTTGACCTTGTTGGGGCTGCGAAAAAAACTTGTCGAGGCGATACCGAGAGGATTGATTTCGGCAATATCCGTCGGCATAGGGTTGTTCATCACGTTCATTGGGCTTGTCAAACTTGGTGTGATTGTCAATAACGAAGCGACCCTCGTCTCAGCCGGGCGGCTGACGCCGACGATAATAATAGGGCTTTGCGGTTTGCTGGTAATGGTCTTTCTTGAAATGAAAAAAATAGGCGGCTCGTTGCTAATTGGTATCCTTTTTTCAACCGCGCTGGCCGCTGTTTTCGGATATATACCAAAACCGCCGGAATGGATTTCACTGCATCTTAACATAATGCCCGTGGCTTTCCATCTTGACATTTTGGCGGCACTTAAGTGGAGTTTGTTTGGAACCATCTTTACCTTGATGTTTATGGATATGTTTGACAGTGTCGGAACGCTGGTGGCCTGTTGTCATCAGGCGAATATGGTCGATGAAGAAAACAGAATAAAAGGGCTGGACAGGTTATTAGGGATAGATGCTGTTGCGACTATGATAGGTGCTGTGTTGGGGACATCGACCACCACTTCGTATGTTGAATCGGCTGCGGGTATCGAGCAGGGCGGACGGTCCGGGTTAACTTCGGTTGTTACGGGCGTTTGCTTCCTGCTGGCACTGTTGTTTGTGCCGATTGTAGGAATAGTGCCGGGATACGCAACGGCACCGGCACTTATTATGGTCGGGCTGTTTATGATGAAAGAAGTTAAAAAAATCGATTTTACGAATCTGGAGGAAGCATTTCCTGCATTTATCATAATGGTGATGATTGCTTTGAGTTACAGTATCAGTATGGGCTTGGCCTTCGGGTTCATCTCATTTACCCTTATAAAACTTGTGTCGGGCAAAATACGAGACGTCAAGCCCGCAATGTGGATAATTGCAGTTTTATCTGTATTGTTTTTGACGCTGGAGCAGCTTGGCAGTGTGATTGGATTACTTAAGGGAACTTTGTGAGCTCGAAGTGAGGAAAAAATGCTCTACTGAAGAGCATTGTTGTTTTCGGGAAAAGATTCCGCTGATTAACACAGGGAGGCTATCGAATGGCAGAAAAACTAATTGGTATCATAGGCGGGACAGGTCTTGGTGATGCACTGGCCGAACAAATAGCTGATGCGGAATTGCGTGATGTTGAGACACCGTTCGGCAAACCAAGCACAACGATTATGGTCGGCGCATTTGGAAAGAACAAAATCGCATTTCTCAACCGCCACGGCGAGGGACACAAACTTTCACCAACCGAAGTTCCGTTTGCGGCCAATATCTTTGCCTTGAAAAAGCTCGGTGTCCACACGCTGATAAGCAGTGGTGCGGTGGGGTCACTTCGCGAAGAAATCGCTCCCGGCGATTTAATTATTGTTGACCAGTTCATCGATAAAACTTTCAAACGAGTGAACAGCTTCTTTAACGGTTATGCAGTGGTGCACTGCGAAATGGCTCAGCCGGCCTGCGGGCGACTTCGAAATACGATTCTCGATACAGCCAAAGATATCAACGTGAAAATACATCCCCAGGGCACGTATGTTTGTATGGAAGGCCCTCAGTTTTCCACGCGGGCTGAGTCACTTATGCATCGGGCCTGGGGCGGCGATTTGATTGGTATGACCGCTATGCCGGAGGCCAAACTCGCCAGAGAAGCTCAGATGTGCTACGCCCTTATTGCGCTACCGAGCGATTACGACTGCTGGCGACCGCACGAGGCCCAGGCAGATAAACAGACACTTCTCAAAGAGATTATTGCAAACCTGCAAATGGCAACGGACAATTGCCTAAAGCTCATCAAGGCGATTTTGGAAAACGACTGCGAGCTTGTTTCTGAGGACTGTGACTGCAGGAAAAGTCTCGATTTGGCCGTATGGACAGAGCCGGCCCAGATCGACCCGGCTGATAAAGAAAAATTGAAGGTTCTTTTTGAATAGTCCGAGGCCTTGACAGCAGGCTGGCAGTTGATATAGTGGCAATAAAATCTTACCAATTTTGCGGTTGTCGTTGTGAGGACTGTGAAAGAGGCCACAGTAAACTCGTTCATTGCGTTTTAGATTGCCGCGTCCGCCTCCGGCGGACTCGCAATGACGAAAACGGGAAATGGTTAAATTCGAAAGGATAACAAGATGGGAAAACCGGCCCAAAAAATGCTTCTTTTAGCAGTCGGCATTGTTGTCGCTACTACGTTGATTATAGGCTGCGAGGCGGAAAATCTATCGGATACAGAATCGAATACAGCCAAGAGCAAACTCATAGCTGCTGAAAACAGGCAACTAAGAAACAAAATCAAGGACCTAAAAGATCTGCACAAAAAGGAACTCAAACGGCAGGAAGGGCTGCTCGCAAAATGTCAGCAAGAAAAGGATGCTCTGATAAAACTATCAGGTGAAGGTATTAGAGACCTGATGGACACTGCATTAAATGACATTACTGAAGAAGCCGCAAGACTGCGTGAGGAAAACGAGAACCTCATATCGAGAATAAAGACGCTTCAAGCACAGATAAAGCGACTTATAGAACAACGCGAAGAACTTATCAAAGAGCTTAGAAAAAGGCCAACGATACCTGATAAGCCGCAACCTTTATGATACGCCGTCAGCTATTGCGATTGCACACTTTCTGAGTTGCTTCTACGCAATCCGGCAGCTTTTCCTGCGGATAACGTCTCTGCATCGCCGCTGCAACAAGTCCCACAAACATCGGCTGGGGTTTAAGTGGACGGGAAGTCAGGCACGGATGTGCCTGCGTGCTAATAAAGTATGGGTGGGAGGCAAGCTCAAGGATTTGCATAATCGGCTGATTCGGGGCTTTGCCGGAAAATACCACCCCGCCCTTTTCCAGCACCTCAATATAACGAGGGTCAACCTCGTAGCGATGTCTGAAGCGCATTCTAACGGTATTTGTCCTGCCGAAAAGCTTCCACGCAAGCGTTTGTGCTTTTAGTTCTATGTCCCTTCCGCCGAGTCGCATATTTCCGCCGAGCCCTTCTATTTTTTTCTGCTCCGGCAATATATCGATTACCGGCTCCGGACAGTCCGGCTCAATCTCAGTGCTGTTGGCTTGTTTAAGAGCGCAGAGGTTGCGAGCGAATTCTACAACAGCCATTTGAAAGCCGAAGCATATCCCCAGGTAAGGCAAATCATTCTCTCTGGCATATTTTACGCAGGCTATCTTTCCCTCTGCACCACGGGTACCGAACCCGCCGGGAACAATAATACCGTCAACGTCGTTAAGACTCTCGGCTGCGTTTTCGTCAGTAATTGTGGTCGTTTCAATCCATTTTATTTTGACATCACAGCCAAGCGCAATCATGGCGTGTTCGAGGGCGTTGATTATCGAAGCATAGCTGTCCCGGACGGACGTATATTTGCCGGTAATGCCGATTGTCACTTCATAATTGGCGCTGCCGATTTTGTCTGTGAAATCGCACCACTGCGCCGAGGCCTTGCGCTCGTGCCGCAGATTAATTCTGTCCTCGATTTTCAGCAGTCTGGCAACTTCAAAATCCAGGCCGGCGTCACGGAGCATAGCCGGTATCATATATATACTGGCGGAGTCCGGCAGGCTTATGACCCTTCCGAGAGGGACATTGCTGTAAACGCTGATTTTCTGCCTGATTTTTTCGGTAGGGCGGTTGGCTGCCCTGCAGGCGATGATGTCCGGCTGAACACCCAGTTGCATAAGCTGTTTTATTCCCAGTTGTGCGGCCTTTGATTTCTGCTCGCCGAGAGTTTTTGGTTCCAGTATATAGGTCAGCGCCACAAAGCAGCAGCTATTGGGTCCTTCCTCATAGGCCAGCTCTCGCATCGCCTCGATGTAATAGGCATTTTCCAAATCGCCGACCGTGCCGCCAATCTCGACAAATACTATATCGGCATTGGTTTCCGCCGCCAGTTGACGAAGTTTCAGTTTGACCTCGCCTGTGACGTGCGGAATCATCTGAACGTCTCTGCCGAGGTAATCGCCGTGACGTTCCTTGTGCAAAATCGAGCTGAATATCTGCCCGCTCGTGGTAAAGTTTGCCCTGCTCAAGTCCTGGTCGAGCATCCTCTCATACGTGCCCAGGTCCATATCAGTCTCCATACCGTCGTCGAGCACAAATACTTCGCCGTGACGAAACGGATTCAGCGTCCCCGAATCGATGTTTAAATAGCCTTCGAGCTTAATTGGCGCAACTTTGAGGCCTTTATCCTGCATGAGCTTGGCAAGACAGGATGAAAATATCCCCTTGCCCAGCCCGCTCATCACAGTACCCATAACAAAACAATAGCGGGTCTTGCCCTTTTTATAGCCGTCCGGCACCGGCGAGAAAAATTCACTCTCCGTCGAAGTGTCGCTGACCGAAGCTAATAAGTCTTTATCTTTCGGCATAAATCAGTCCTTTTTGCTGGCGAAATAGCCCAGAAATATTCCCATAACCGCAATCGCCCCAGCAATTGGCGCAAGGACCCAGGCACTCTCTTTGGCAAATACCACCACAATCCATACTACTGCTATCATCACTCCCCCGCACACTCCAGCAACGCCAACCAGAGGATTCTTTCCATTTGCCATAAGTACTCTCCTTAAATATTGCCTATACTTTTCGTTCTTTTGACAAACGCGGCATACTGCTGCGGTGTATCTATCCCATCGCAGGTATGTTCAACCTTGCCGACAAGAATCGAATAGCCGTTCTCAATCGCCCGCAGCTGCTCAAGCTTTTCTATTTTCTCCAGCGGCGTCTGCGGCAAAGCCGTAATCCTCAGCAGAAATTCTTTGCGGTAAGCGTAAATTCCTATATGCCGCAGATACTGCCGAATGTTACCTATTCCGGATTTTTCTCTGTCGTAAGGGATGGGGGCTCGTGAGAAATAAATCGCCCCGCCTTTGCAATCGAGGACCACCTTAACGATGTTTGGGTCAGCTATCTGTTCCGGCGTCTTAAATTCGGCGGCGAGAGTGGCCATCGGGTAGTCTGGATTTTTTATCAAAAGCTCGGCCAGATAATCAATATTGGCTGCGTCAATCTCCGGCTCATCGGCCTGCAGGTTCACCACAATATCAACGTCAATATCACGGACAGCCTCAGCGATACGGTCGGTCCCGCTTTTATGCTCGACTGAGGTCAGGATACATTCGGCGCCGAATGAATTAGCGGCGGTGACAACGAGTGGGTCGTCCGCTGCTATTATTACCTTCTCCGGCAATCTGGCAAGGCAGGCCCGCTCATAAGTGTGCTGGATAAGGAATTTGCCCGTTTCTTTGGCGAGAACTTTACCGGCGAACCTGGTGGAACCGTAACGAGCAGGAATACAGGCCAAAACCTTCACCCCGTTAGAAATTTCTCCTTTTTGTATCACGTCATTCCTTGTTATAGAATTTCTAATGGGGTTCACTATCGTCCAAACCCTAATCGAATACTGAACGCAGAATATCGAAGTTCATCATTCGACATTCATTATTCGATATCCGATGGGTTTGTCAACAGGCCCCGTTGGAAATTTCCCTTATTCGCTATATTATTCGTTAGAGAATTTCTAACAGGGCCTGGGAAGTAGCCGAGTTGGCGAAACACCGGATATGGTTGTAGGGAGGATGCCTGTTCCTGGAGCAAAAACGGGCATAATCCCGGCAAAAATAGGTGTAACGCTAATAATAATTGAAAAAGTTTTTTTTTCTTGACGAGGAGGCAGCTAATTTGGTATAAATATATATGAGCAGGTCTATTGATTTTGGGTTTGGGACTTGTGTAATTTTTGCCGTTTATGGGCAGAAATTTGAGTGGTAAGGCGCAGACTTTGATGAGACCCTTGTGGCTCGGAAAGTGGGAGTTTTGTGCCTCGGAATTGGGTTTTTTTGAATCTTATTTTAATACACATCCAGGCTTGGCGTCTAAACTTGAGGAGGACAAAAGTCGAGTCTTCAAAGATTGTTAGAGACGGGCGCGAAATATGTCGAAGGTTTGGATGCCTGTTGAAAATAACGGATGTTTTGGCGTTTAGCCAAGATAAAATAAAGTCATAGTTTAATTTTTGAAAGGAGGAACATTATGTGTAGAAAACTGATTTTTCTAATTTCTTTCGTTGCCCTGCTGGGGCTGGTCAGCAACGCTTCAGCAACTGAATGGACCGGGCCTGGCACCAGCTGGTACGATGCGGGCAACTGGTCAGAGGGCGTACCTGGGCCAGCTACCGATACGGACATCCGTCCGCCGCCTGCGCAGGGTCCTATAGTCGTGGACACCGGCGAAGTGTGGGACGTAAATTGCGGTCGAATCCACGGACCTGTATGGGAAGATTCGAGCAACATGCAGATGGAGATACAGAGCGGAACTGTCATTGTCAATGGTACCTGGAGATATATCGAGGGCGGCAGCGGTATCGGCACCGTTACTATTAGCGGCGGCGATGTTACTATCAGAGGCCGGTTTATGTTCTCCGACAAGACAGGCGATTACGGTATACTTAATATTACCGGCGGCAAAGTCTGGGTTCAGGATCCGCTTCTGATAGGCGACGACGGCAGCGGTGTGATTAATATAAGTGGCGAAACAACTGATGTTAACGTCGGTGCTTTGTCTCTGGCTTGTAAAGGAGAAGGCGAGACTGCCACCCTTAATATGGACGGCGGTATGGTTATAGTGAGAGGTACTTTTGGCGCTCCCTCCACCAACGACGGTGACGACTATGCGTGTGACGTAAACCTGCATGGCGGTACTATTATCTGCAACGAATTCTCTCACAGTGACAATCCGTATTCTATGGACATCGACTCTGGCGCTCTGCTCAAAATAAAAGGCGAGCATATTGTCGAGATAATCGAGGACATCAGTCTGGGCTATATTACCGGCAACAACGACACCCAAACGCCGTCAGTCATGTACAAGGACGGGTGGACCTGGGTCGGATTTGGGTTGGTTCAGGAGTCCGCCTGGAACCCGAGCCCGACAAACGGGGCCGGAGGTATTTGCCCGGAGGGTTTGGACCTTACCTGGTCGCCGGGGCAGAAAACGGACCAGCACGAGGTGTTCTTTGGCGCGAGCTTCGAAGATGTCAACAGCATGACCGACCCGTGCGCCACCAAGGACCTTGGTGACGCCAACTATGCGCCCG
>Ga0210003_1004275_pt1 | contig 11365 bp, 9 predicted proteins | sample LantaG_FD_182804 | JGI IMG/M metagenome (GOLD analysis project Ga0210003, IMG submission 182804) | Deep subsurface microbial communities from Baltic Sea to uncover new lineages of life (NeLLi) - Landsort_02402 metaG (SPAdes) (version 2) | ecosystem: Environmental > Aquatic > Marine > Oceanic >...
CGCGACCTTACGCGGCGCCACGTCGGGGAACGCTCCTTCCGGGCTCTGAGCGTCTTCGAGGTCAACCAGCCACTTGGTGAAAAATGCCGAGACGTCCATATTATAGGTTGCCGTGCGGATGAAAATCTGGGCGTCGCCAGTCCAGCCCAGCCGTTCATCGCGCTGCGGGCAGTCGGTCGGCACCTCGATAAAGTTGCCCCGCTGGCCCCAGACTATATTACGGTAGAGTTGATTGACCATAGGATTGGAGCACTCGAAAGCTCCGGCCAGCGGCGTATCCGAATGAAGGACAACTCCGGTAATCGCATCGAGCGCGGGTTCGCCTGGATAGCCGGTGATTTCCACGTATCTAAAGCCATGAAAAGTAAAGCGAGGCTCCCAGATTTCTTCGCCGCCGCCTTTGCAGATATACGTATCGGTGCAGCGTGCCTCGCGAAGGTTGGTGGTATAAATCGTCCCGTCGGGATTGAGCATTTCCGCGAACCGCAGCACGATTTTCGTGCCGGCCTGACCTTTGGCCCTGAGCCGGACCCAGCCGGCGAAATTCTGGCCCATATCGAAAACGTACACATCCTTCTTCGGCTCGGTGATTTCCTTTGCGTCGATCTGGAGAATCTTCTTAACCGTCACGCCGGGATAGGCTTGGATCTTAGCTTCTATCCGGTCCGTCACGGCCACCGTGTTCCAGCCGGTATCGTCGAACCAATAACTGCACCAGTCAGTGGTTTCTTTGCGGCTGTCATAGGTCTCGCCCATCAGGAAGTCCGACTCGAAAAGCGGCCCGTAAGCAGCCTTCCAGGATTCGTCGGTCGCAACTACCTGCCGAGTACCGTCGGCGTATTCGATTTCGAGCTGCACAAGCAATCGCGGCTCGCTGCCGTAATGCTCTCTCTTTTTGCCGAAGCCCAGGTACCCGGCATACCACCCGTCGGCAAGAATGGCTCCGACGGTATTGCCGCTTTGTGTAAGCAAACCGGTCACATCGTAACGCTGGTAGTAAACCCGTTTGGTATAGTCGGTCCAGCCGGGAGTGAAGTAGTCACTGCCGACGCGCTTGCCGTTGATCTGCAGCTCGTAGAGCCCCAGGGCCGAGGCATAGACAATGGCGCTTTTGACCGGCTTGTTAACGACAAAACTTTTACGCAGGTACGGCGGAGGTGGCAAAACCAGCCCTTCCTGAGAAGGCTGTCCCCATGGCCCTTCGCCCATCTGCGCAATCACTTTCGCATCGGACCAGGCATTGTCATCGAAACCAGGCGTCTGCCAGTCGTCCTGCTCGACGTTGGAGGCCTTCCATGAACCGTCAATCGAAACGACCATAGACTCTTGCGTATCGAACTCCACCAGCAGTTTGCCGGTAAGCCCCGCCGGATTGACGGCGCCACCCTGATTGGCGGCGGCAATCGCCAGCGTATTGGCCCCGGCGGTGAGCTTGTCGGTGACATCGAGCATGTGAGCCGACTGCCAGCCGCTGACCTGTCCCGCCTCTTCGCCGTTTACGAAAAGCGTCGCCTGGTTATCGGCGAGCAGCACGAAACGTGCCCGCTTGATATTTTTATCAGATGCGATCTCGAAACTACTTCTGAAAAACCGCGTGCCGATAGGAGCGCTCTTTGCCGGATCGCCCTCGTCAAACCATATCCATTTACCGCCCTTGAGACTGAGCTGATCGGATGTTTGTTGCTGGCCATAAATTTCAGGCGGCTGTGCATCGTAACCGATCCATTTTGCTTGCCAGTCGTCGGATTCGAGCAGACCCATGGTCCACGTCGCCGGCCCGCTCCAGGCCGACACGCGCCCGTTGTTGTCCCAGACGCGGACTTTCCAATAGCAGTGCATCCGCGATTTCAACGGCTTGCCCTTGTACACTACCTGGTTGCTCTGGTCGGACTTGATTTTGCCGCTGTTCCACAAATCTCCTTTGTCACGCTCCAACAATTCGTTGGTGGAGGCAACTAAAATATGGTAGGCGTTCTGCATGCAGGATCGCTGCTCGGATTTTAGAATCCAGCTCAGCCGGGGCTTGATTACGTCAATACCCATGGGATTGACAAGGTACTCGCAGCGCAGATTCATAGCGGCGGTGCCTTCTGTTTGAGCTTTGCCGCTTTTGCGCGTTGCCCCTTCTTCCGTGCATCCGAGGCCTGACAGTGACAAAAAGACAACCCCTATCGCCGATAGTAATTTGATCCGGTTCATATTATTTTCCTTTCCTTTATACGCATTCGGAGCTTTATTTCAACGCTGTGAATGTATTTTCGATTTTCGATTTTCGTTTTGAAATCGGCATTCGTCAATCGCCAATGGTCAATTGGTTAGTCACTTCCATTTGAGCCGCCGTAGATAAACCGCATCCGGCCGACGTTGGGTACAATGCCAAATGGGAATTCTGCAAACGGCTTGAACCCGCTGGGCCAATAGACAAACAACGCCTTGCCTACCAGGTAGTCGCGGGGAACTGTCCCCATACGATAGTTGGACAATCCCTTATTTGCCACGCCGGGCCTGTTCCACAACCTGCCATCCTCGCTGTTGGGGCTGTTGTCACCCAGGACAAAAAACTGATCTTCCTCAAGGATAAATGGATCGTCCTCTTTGGCTCTTTGGGACCCAGGCGGTTCAGTGTAATGAATATCCCTGAAAATTGCTATGTGGGAGAGTGTTAGCCTGCCCGTGCCGAAGATTTCCACTCGCGGTTCAATGTCTTCCTGTATCGGCCCGACGTCTTCGAGGTCACGCCCCAAATCGTGCGTCACCTTTGTGTCGCCGTATTCGAAAATCAATTGGTGGTCGACAATGGCAAACTTGACAAGTGTCTGCTTATTCATTCGCGGAGCTTTAATTGACAACCCTATCAATTCCACGAGATCTTCGCCCTTTTTTTGCTTAGTGACGATCATGGTCCCTGTCAAAAGAACTTCCGCCCGATAGGTTGTCTCATATTTGCTCAGAGCGATGCCGATATGTCCCTGCGAGTCGGCCGCCCGGCAGTCGAAACGCAGCATCAAGTCACTGCAGGTCGGCATATAGCTGTATGTATCAATATCGTCGTACGCATAGGTAGCCTTGAAGTCGTTACCGATAGAAGTATCGTAAACCATCGAATTGATTGGGCCGCCAGGGCTGTCCAAACTAAATATGGTCGGACTGTTGCTGTTTGCCGTGACCCATTTTGAATCCCCTACATTCCTGAACGGCTGGGCCCAGATGTGACCGTTAAACGAATCATCTTCTGGCCGAACGGGCTGAAAATCGTTATCATAGACCGGCATCCACAGCTCGTTCTGGATTTTGGCGGGTTTTCGGGCAATTTTGTCATCAATGTAAATGTCCCCGTCGATGATCTGTATCTTCTCACCCGGCAGGCCAATTAATCGTTTGATGTAATTGATTGCGGGCTCGGGCGGATTTTTAAATACTATTACATCCCATCTTTTGGGGTCAATGAACTGATAGATACATTTTAGAACGAGTATGCGGTCGCCATTGGCTACCGGCATTGCCTCAGCGGTCGTAAGGTAACGGCTACACCTCGGGCAGCGAGAGGAAGGCAGAGCTATACTGTCGTTCGAGTTGGTATTTTGACGAGTCCTGTTTCGATTCGCAATAAAGGTCGTATCGGCAATCGGCCCGCAATTGCGACACAGCAGTTCAGACGGGTAGCGGCCACAGTTTGGGCAGCGGGTAATCGCTAGGTGGGCTCTTCCGGCTGGAACTGTATCCTCGGGCAATCTCCGGCCATTGCGGTCAACATAGTTGCCAGGCACAAAACCATGCTCGTATTCATATCCGCATTGCCGGCATCGCAAACGAAAATGAGCCCCCATCAGTGTATCTGCCATACTGCCGGTCGGAATGCGAAACGCCTCCATGACGAACGCCCGGAAGACAAAGGCCAATATGAAAGCGGTTATCAGCCATTCGAAGGTGTTTGCTATTTCAGCCGCCCTGTCTTTACTTTTCCGAGCTTGCTTATCTAAACTGCTTTTATTGCTCTTATCTTGAGACATATACGCCAATCCTGCTCTAAGGTAAACCCTGAGTTCTTTATATCAGAATATCAGAGTAAATGTATAAAAACTAAGAATATTGATTATGCCGATAAATCTTCTGCCGGTCAATAAACTAATTTGCTTTGCGGGCATTTTTGCATAAGATTTTGCTAATCATAGCCTTATATTTAATCGTTTCAAGGAGAGGTTTTCCCGCCTATACTGCGTTTTATCCGTAGTTGTTGCCGAAGTTGTCGCCGAATATTTCTGTACATGAGCCTCTTTAATATTTGAAGCAGTGTTACTATTCCCGGGTTTTTCATGGCCCGTAAGATGGTGTCTAAAAAATTTTGGGAATCTTAAGAATTTTATATGAAATTTGCTTGCCGTATAGAAGTCTTTGTTGTATAGTGAGTTGTGAAGTTTCGAAATTTGCACTTTGTCGGTTAGTCTTGCGGTCGACAAAAGCAATTCTTACTCTGGAAAGCAACGCTCAGGCGGCCGCAATCGAATCGTCAAAATACGTAGAGGCGTGTGATGAGCTGTTGGATGATTAATAAAAACCGGTTTATTATGCAGCAGCTTTTAAATATAAACAGAACCCAGTTTCCTAATTGCTCTTTCCTGAAATGAGGTAGTCTATGGCGACAATTACAAAGAAGGAACTTATCGACCGAATTGCTGAACGGACACAAGCAAAAAGAGTTACAGTCAAGTGCATAATTCAGGCTTTCCTTGATGAGGTAACAAGGGAACTGTGTGAGAATAACCGTCTGGAATTCCGCGATTTTGGTGTTTTTGAAACCAGGACCAGAGCGGCAAGGGTTGCACAGAATCCGAAAACTCTTGAGCGCGTCGAGGTTCCTGAGAAACGAACGGTTAAGTTCAAGATGGGCCGACTGATGAAGGAAAACCTTTGCGCTCCTGTCGTAGAATCAGCCAAGGCGAAATAAGTGTACTAATTGAACAGCCATCGCCCACAACAAAACGCTGCCGGTTTCGACAATGAACCGCCTGCTATGAATTGTGTGGCGAGCAGCGAATAGCCGGTTTTAGTTAGCATAAGGAGCGTTATATGTTAGAGGGAAAAGTTAAGTGGTTTAACCCGCGGAAGGGTTATGGATTTATCGCTACCGATGATGGCCGTGATATTTTCGTCCACTATTCAAGTATTTCAGGTGATGGATATAAAACTCTTGTTGAAGGCGACCCGGTTACTTTCGAAATTGTCGAGGGTGACAAGGGACTGAGAGCTGAAAATGTAGTTCCTCAATCAGCCTCGGAAAGCGAAGAAAAGTCGTAAGGCTGCTTTTTAATCTCGGGCCCGATGGAAGTTACAAAACAAAACTTGTTTTTCATTTCCTTAACTGCCTGATTTAGAACCAAACGACAATAGGAATCTTCAGTCGTCTTATATTGCCCGAAGCATGGGTGCAAAGATTAGAGTTCTCCATTCCACCATTGAGATATACAAAGATTTAGAATACATTAGATATATGAACTATGATTGCCGGAGAATATCAATCGGGCCTGGACTGTAATGTCCTTGTACTCAATAAGCATTATATGGCGATCCGCATCGTCGGCGCCAGGCGAGCATTTTCCCTGCTTTTCCGCGACCTTGCCGAGGTCGTCTCGCTCGAAGAGGGCCGGTATTCCAATTACGATTTCAATAGCTGGTGCGAGGTAAGTCAGCTCAGGCGTGATTTCGAGCCGGATGGACACGACTGGGTATCGACGGTGAATTTTCATATTGCCGTGCCGCGTATCATTCGGCTGCTCTTCTACGACCGCCTGCCCCGAAGCGAAGTCAAATTCAACCGCCGGAACATCTTCGCCCGCGACAAAAACTATTGCCAGTATTGCGGCAGGCACTTCCCGACCAGCGAATTATCGCTCGACCACATAATCCCGCGCAGCCTGGGCGGCAAAGCAACTTGGGAAAACATCGTTTGTGCCTGTCCGGCCTGCAACGTCAAAAAAGGCAGTCTGACCTTAAAGCATGCCGGCATGAAGCTCATCCAAAAGCCCATCAAGCCCCGCCACAACCCCCTAATCCACGTCCACCTCGGCCACAACCGATACAAAAGCTGGAAACAATTCCTCGACCACGCATACTGGTCCGTCGAACTGAAATGACGTTAAAAAGTGTCATTCCGAGCCCATTCGGCTCCGCTCAGGGTATACTACGCCGAGGAATCTATTGAAACAAACCGCGGACGTTGTCCTGAACTCCGTTTGTCATGTCGAGCGCAGCCGAGACATCTTGCCGGGGATTTATCGTGTTCTATATTTGCAGCCAGATCCCTCCATTTCAGTCAAAATGACAAAAACGTAGCTTTTGCCGTTCACACCATCAACAAATCCCACTCACCTGAGAACACACAGAAATAATCAAATTCCCCTAATAATTTAAGGCAAGGAGCGCCAATCCAGTCACCGTTTTCCATACACTCGCCCCATTTATTAGAAGCTGTTGTCTTTATTTTTGAAAAAAACTTGAATCTATAGCCCAAATCTTGCCGAAGATTCTTTAGGCCAACATGTAAATGGCAGAAATGCCGGAGATAATATAATGAAAAAAGAAGATTTAATTAATTGTATAATTAAACTTGATGGCTCAGGCCCGTTACGCCGGAAAATTCTCTCAGGCTATTCTGAAGAAAAACTCAGGAAGCTTTTAAGACGCAAAGCCAAATTAGACATGGAGTTGATTGAGCTTCAGTGCGTATCCATGTTAAGTTGACAAACATATAGCGCCGGCTTCTTCCTTGCCGCTTTATATCTTGTCAAACGCATTTTACACTTAGCCATCGAAAAGCTATTCGCATACAAACTGCACATCTCCAGCTTAAATGGAGCAATTGAAGCGATGTCATCTCTTATATTAATTCCATTTAGTTTAGGCCGATTTGGCAAATGAAAGCTAAAACTCTTGCACTGTCCGAGGCGCTTACAAAAATATATAATCGGCTCTAATTAACCGAGATTGATATTAGAGACGATAAAGATGCAGTCCGCACTTCCGGGCTAGGCAAGAGATGGGGCCTTAACATTACTACGCCTGCATCAAGTCCAACATTCTTGCAACATCGTCCCGAAACACTCTTATATGAATATTTTTAGTTCTTAACCGTCTCTTTTCGGCTTCCGACAAATGTGGCACGACATCGCCCTTGAATGCGGTAACTATGAGTATTTTATCGAGTTGAAGTATTTCCTGGATTTTTTTTAAAGCCTGCACCCCCCAGTGAACGTCTTTTTTGTCGGGTTTTGGATTGTTTTCTTTCAGCATCTGCATATCAACAACCGCACAATCAAACACCTTTTCATGTTTATTCACCTGCACCATTAAATCACAGACTTCTGCATATGTGCTAGCGTCGTCCACTGAGATTTTAATGTTGTATTCCTTTTCCAGTGTACGGAATTCTTCCCTAAACCAATGGCGATGCTCCTCCTTATCTTCCACCAAAAGAATATGTTTTTTAGCATTACTATCCGACATTTTAGATGACCTCCTTATATATAAGGGATGATTATTTTAGCATAAGCCCCTTTGAGACAATCTTTCAGAGCATTGCCGATTTCCAGTTCCATGTTTGCCCTCTTAAGGGTCCATTTTGCGGCAAGGAGACCGCGTGGATCTTCCGGAAAGCCCTCTTCAGAACTTTTACTATCCCAAACATCTATAATCTCTGACAACTTTTCAGACTTGAAACCATGTCCATCATCAGAAACAATCAAATGACAAGAGTCTCCATCATCTCGGATATCAAGTTGTACATTCTTCGCTTCTGTTGGGTGCCTTTCCGCATTCACGATTATTATATCCAAAGCCGCGACAATAGCATCAGTGTCAAGTAATTTCTTCTGTTTTAGTTCATCAGGTATTTCTATTTCTTTGGGGAACTTAAATTCTTTATTGGCTGTTTTCAAGTAATCATAATAATAATACAGACGGCTCAACAAAGTTTCTCTATACATATTTTCAAATGTAATGGTTTCTCGAACGCTTTAAACACGCCATGCTGCCCCGAGATATAAAGTGCTGTCCGAAAAAGATCTGGCATTACGGTAAAGTCATCCTGACTTATCTTATGGATGTTGTGCAAAAGCAAAGATGCATCACTTCTTAATGCGTGCCGGAGAGTGTGCAAAGCTTCTCTCCCTGCTGCCTCGCGTATGTCCAATGCTGCAGCTATCATTGCCGCCACAGCTCTCATCAGGTATAAATCCTCCTGACCGAATGGCTCGTAGGCGTCCAAAGCAAGTTTGAGAGACTGAAGAAGCGCTACTGCCCTGCGGCTCGCATCAAGAACATCAACTTGCTCCTGCGACGGTTCCGAATCGCACTTTATAGGCGGTGAACTCATGATTCGCATTACTGAAGCGGTTAGAGCCTCAGTATACCATCGGAGAGAACTTATTCTCTGTTCCAGCGTGTTACTTTCCAAGTTGTTGAGATCGTCCTTAGAATTCTCTTGGCCAGGTATATTCCGTCTTTCATTCTGCGTAGGGCCGATCGCAACTGATACTCTACATTTGGCCAGGCCGTCGGCAAGCAAACGCGTTTGTTCGATAAGTATCCGAAGTTCGGGAAATGGACCAGATAGACTATTGCTACTTCCGTTGTGTGAATCCAGCACTTTGATAGTCTTTTCAGCTAAATCATCGACAACTTCACATATAGCCTTAGGAGTATTTTTCGCCGAAGCCATGGCGCGTAAGAAAGTACACATTTCGCTGATTGAGGACTCATCGTCCTTGTCTTTAATAGGGTCGCCGAATGAAGATCCGTCGCTCCTGTACCTTGGAGTATTTCGATCGGCCAGTTGGCGTCTTCTATTCTCGACCTTAATAACACCACGTACGACATTATTAGCACCTACTATAGGGACCCCGAGCAGGCACCAGCAGTGTCCTTTTAACTTATCATCAAGTTGGCCCCTCCAACCCTCACGGTCTTGCACATCAAAGTTCGCCACGATCGTGAGTTTATTGTTGAGGATTCTTGCAGTTAAGCCCTCAGCAAGCGACTTCTCGGTCCCTATTGCATCCACATCATAGCCGTATGCTTCCTCAAGAAATAGCTTCTCATGCCTATCGAGCAGGAAAATGGAACATATCTCAGCTTTCAGATAGCGAGCAACGCGCAAACTTATACCGCCGAGCTTTTTTTTCTTGTCTACATTCCTCTGCGACATAGCCTTGATCATTTCCGGTAATGAAGATGCTAATATCTGAAAACCAGATGCGCTTGAATCTCGTCGGTCGAAATACCTACTATCCATAACTACCTCCCTTCGAACAATGAGAATTCCACTTTGTAACACGCCAACTGAGAGTGAGAGTTTGGCTCCACAATCTATCAATCCTATTAGCAATTATAGATCGTGTTAGAAAATTACGCAAGGATAAGCCAGCAATCTACTTGCGATAGAATTAGAACAGTTAATTGTTTTCACCAACGATTTCTGCTTCCGGTTGTCCAATCTGCCGCTCTATTAACTGCTATGTATCCTTACTTCCGATTCTTATCGTTCACTCAAGGCTGTTGTTCCACATTATTATACCCGTTATCCCATTCCAGAGCAAAAACATTTAATCCTTATATATATGAGCGTTTCTCACGGGCTTCACCCCGTTAGATAACCTATACCGCTGCCGCTATATATATGTGTAGCGTATCTCACGGGGTAAATGTTACCTATAATTTAGAAAAAAAGTGGAAAAAGTGGGAAAAGCGTGGATTCCTGCCTGCGCAGGAATGACAAACATCAACAATCTGCGTTAATCGGCGTTAATCTGCGGTTAATGAATAATTCTCTTAGAATCCGCATGGGCAGTGAAGCTGCGCCCTACGTACTATTTACCATTTATTATTGTTTCCTGCGTTCATCGGCGGTTGATTTCTTCGTGAATCTTCGTAATACAATCTTTCAAAACGTTGTTTTTTATGCTCGATTTTTGTTTTGGCCAATCGTAACCTTTGTATTTGTAGCATTTTACGAAGCTTTTCTATAAGACGAACTTTTTGGTTGGGGCCAAGGGCGAAGCCCGAGGCTGCGCCAGGTTCTTCGTGGTGAATTAAAAAACGCCGTGTAATGGACAAATTTCTGGAATTAGCCCGCCCTTTTGCGTTTAGGTTCGTATAATACTAAACTAATTGACTATTGACTATTGACTAATTCTCGGTGTTTATTCGTGTTCACCCCATGAGATAGGTAAAACCGTTATCTCACGGGGTAAATTCGTGGTTAATTTGAAGGAAAAAAGCCAGAATATTGCAAAAAACAGGTGAAAAAGAGTCGAAAACGACGAAAAATTGAGCTTAAGTTGAAAAAACAAAGCCAATTTGCGGTAGGGCGAAATGAATGTAAGTTTCTATTTGAAAGGTGATTATGAAAAATTTTGCGATTTTGGGCGGCGAAAAAACAAACCCAATTCAAAGCCAAACAAACCCAATTCGGTTAGCCCCCAGACCTGCGCTGGGGGTTGAAAAAACAAAGCCAATTTGCCGGCGGGTGAAAATGGCGCAAAGGCTTATATGAAAGGATATTATGGCAATAAACCGCCCTGCGGGGCACGAAAAAACAAAGCCAATTCAAAGCCAATTCCGGCTGCGTCGGCTGGTAGATCGGGCGAAATTGGACGTAAAACGAGACCTATTAGGTTAGATATGTTATATTAGTGAGACAGAGACGCCCGGCAGTGCCGGCCCTATGTTTAATCGGAGGCCTTACGATTATGATTAGGTTTGTCTGCAAATTATGTGGTGAACAAATCAGTGTCCAGGACCAACTCTCAGGCAAGCAAATGGAATGCCCTAAGTGCAAAAGCATTAGAGTTATACCTGATAAGTCGCCCAAGATAAAATTCCACTGCAAGAGTTGTGGCCAGAGGATTCGTGTCGCTCAGATTCACGCCGGCAAAAAAGGGAAATGCCCAAAATGTAAGAAGCTAATTGAAATTCCCACTCTTCAGGAAGGGTTTGCTGAAGGTTCCGGGATGGTCACTCTTGTATGCTCAATTTGCAATGAGACAATTCATGTCCCGGAAGGTTCGAGAGAGGAATTCATAAAATGTCCAAAATGCAGCAGCTATGTGGAAGGTTTATCCAAAGATGACTGAGCGTTTGCCATTCCGGCGTAAATGCAATTTTAATGGAGATCAAAAATGACAGGCTATAGGAAACAACTCACGTTCTGCGTATTAATTCTCTTTGTACTTTTATGCAAATCAGCTCAGGCAGAACCGACAAACGGGCCCCTGCGAATTTGCCCCGACAATCCGAGATACTTCGCGGACGCTGATGGAAAAGCAATCCTGCTCGTCGGTTCACATGTCTGGTACAACCTCGTTGACATGGG
>Ga0210003_1004277_pt1 | contig 11360 bp, 10 predicted proteins | sample LantaG_FD_182804 | JGI IMG/M metagenome (GOLD analysis project Ga0210003, IMG submission 182804) | Deep subsurface microbial communities from Baltic Sea to uncover new lineages of life (NeLLi) - Landsort_02402 metaG (SPAdes) (version 2) | ecosystem: Environmental > Aquatic > Marine > Oceanic >...
CCGGGTATTGAAAGAACGGGGTTTGTAGCCATTCCTATTGGCTTTTCTCTTTTGGTTGTCTCTCTCGTGAGATAATACGCCCACTTGTTGGTCTCTTTCTTCTTCCATCAATTGTTGTAGTGTTGTCTTTAGTAATTCTTTCATAAAATCTTCATCCTTCTTCATTGCCTCTTGCAAAATAGTCTGTATTGATTTACTATTTACTTGGGTCATCTTGATTTTTACCTCCTTAATGGTTTTAGTTGTATTTTAATTATTATGGAGGTTCTTGATGGCCCATTTCAAGTTCTTCTATTTACTTTTACAGAAAATATAGCACAGACTCTTATCGGATATTAAAAGCAAGAATTATTAAAGGGGATTTAAAGCAAGGAGAGAAATTATTAGAAAATGAAATTGCAGAAAAGTTAGGTACAAGCCGAACTCCGGTTCGAGAAGCTTTAAGAGAATTGAGTGCTGAAGGATTTGTTGAATTAAATCCTAATCAAGCAAAAATTGTAATTAATGTTGCTTTTAATGAAATTTATGATTTGTTGCAAATTCGAGGAGTTTTAGAAGGATTAGGAGCTTATATTGCAGCTAAAAAAATTAACCCAGAGGAAATTGAGAAATTTAATAAAATTATTGCTAAAATGAAGCATTACACTTTGAATAATCCTGTTTCCGAAAAAAGTATTTTGAATTTTGCAAGATTAGATATCGAGTTTCATGATCTAATATTAAATATTTGTGGAAATAAGTGGTTAATACAAATTCATAATAATTTGAAAAGTCACATTGAAAGATTTCGGATCAGATCATTTAGCATACCTGGGACTTTTTCTAAATCTTTAAATGAGCATTGTAAAATTTTAGATGCTATGAAAAAGGGAGATTCGAAATTGGCAGAGAAATTAAGTAAAGTACATATGGAAAAAGCTTTCGAAAATATTTCTAAATATGAAATTACTACAAAAAAAAGATAACATGCATAACTAATTTATTTTAAGCTAATTGTAAACACTACTCGAAATTAGTACAATTTACCTATACTTGGATAGTCTCGGGTGATGATTTATGTCCAACCTGAGCATCCTGGGAAAGAAGAGATTTAAAGTATTTTTCTTGGGTGGGCGGAATAATAATTATTAGATGATAACAATTAAAATAATACTGAGAGGTTATTATGATGTTCTCTAAGGTATACATTCTAGACTATGGAAAAAATGAAGCGGAGTCATCTGATCTGATTGTAGGTAGAAATCCTGGAGTAAAGGTAACTACTCCAATAATTGGATTATATATCGATCATCCTGAAGGAAAAATATTGATAGATACGGGAGTAGAAGATGGTGAATCGGATATTGCTCGAAAATTACATCATCATCATACAGAACAACAAACTCCAGTAAGACAATTAGAAAGACTAGGAGTAAAGCCAGAGCAGATAGATTATGTAATTCTGACTCATCTTCATTGGGATCATTGTGGATGTACACACCATTTCCCAAAAGCAAAGATCATTGTACGCAGAGAGGAATTGGAAAAGGCTTTCGTTCCCGTAAATAGAAATGACCAAGTATATAGAAGGGAAGATTTTGACAAAGACCTTGATTATCATATAGTTCCAAACGGTTTAGATTTTGAATTATTAGAAGGGATAAAAGTAATATCAACTCCAGGACATTCTGCTGGAATGCAATCTATCTTAATAAGTACCAAGGATGGGAATGTATTATATGCTAGTGATGCAATGAACACCTACGATAATTGGAACTTCGGTTTATTACCTGGTATCTGTTTTAGTACTCAGCAGCAGGAGTATACAATTGCCAAACTAAAAACCTATCGTGATGTAATTTTTGTCCCAAGTCACGATATAAAATTAGATCTTACAAAAATATATGGAGGAAAAAAATGAAAAAATTTGAGATGGTAAACAGTTTCTTTAATGATTCTATGTCGGTTGATCTCAGTCCTTTGTTAGAAAATGGTATTCCAAGGGCTTTAACACATCCCCCATTAATCATAAACCCGTCAATCACACACGAACATGATGGATATTATTGTCAAACGATATTTATTGCAGAACATATTGGTTCTCATGTTGATGCTCCATATCATATTCATGCAGCAATGTCGAAAGATACAATAGATGTTGCTCCGGTAAACGCTCTGATCGGGAGTGCAAAGGTTTTTGATGTATCGGATTTAGAGTTAAAACCAGGGGAAGTGCTTAAGTTGGAGGAAATCAAACGAATTGAAAAAGAAAAAGATATCATAATAAAAGAAAAAGATATTATTTTAGTGAATTTTGGATATGCAAAGAAGTACTGGTCGATTAAAAATTGGAAATATTTTTCTTCCAATGCACCGGGTCTTTCGAAAGAGATTGCAAAGTATTTTTATCACAAAAAAATCAAGGCAATAGGTAGCGATACCTTTGCTTGTGGTACTCCTACTATCGATGGCAAGGAAGGTTATTGTTTTATTCATAACATGCTTTTAAAAGAACGTATTTATCTTATGGAGTGTTTACAGAACCTAGAAAAATTACCAGCGGAAGTATTTTTTGTTGCCGCACCATTAAAAATCAAAAACGGATCAGGATCACCTATTCGTGCATTAGCTTTTTTCTAAAAATCAAGGAAAGGAGGTTTTGGAAGGTATATTTTATGATTTGAATTAAAATTAAAAATGGAGGCGAAAAATGAAAAGGAAAGCTATATTGAAAATTAGTCTAGTGTTGGCGTTTTTTTTAATTTCTACGATGATTTTTGCTTTTGCAACTGACAAAGTTGCTGCTGAAGCAAAAAAAGAAGGTTTTGTTATCGGGTTTGCGAATGGTTATTTTGGTAATACATGGAGGGCTCAGTTCATCGATAGTGCTCAAAAAGTTGCGGATAAATGGATTGAGAGAGGGGTCATTAAAGAATTTAAAATTGTACAGGTCAATGATGATGTTACAAAACAACTTGTGCAACTGAATAGTTTGATAGACCAGGGCGTAGATTGTCTTGTTATCAATCCTGTCTCAGCTGAAGCTCTAACACCGGTGATAAATCGTGCGAAACGTGAAGGAGTTTTAGTTGTCAATGTAGATGATCCATTTGCATTTGAAGGAGTACCATCGGTTGTACTTGATCAGAAGCCACAGATAGGAATTTCGGCGCGTTGGTTATGTGAACAACTTAAGGATAAGAAACAGGCTAATATAGTTCATATTCATGGTTTGGCTGGAAATACAGCAGACAATGTCCGAGTTGAAGAAGTACACAGAATACTAGCTGAATATCCAAATATTAAAATTATAGCAGAAGCCCCGGGAGGGTGGAACCAAACAGCTGCACAGGAAGTAATGAGTAATTTCCTTTCGACTTATCCAAACATTGATGGAGTTTTGTGCCACGATATCATGGCAGAAGGTGTGATGCGTGCTTATGATATTGCAGGAAAGCCTCTTCCTTTGATGGTGGCTGATTATCAATTTAGTACATTGACGATCTGGAATGATCTTGCAAAAAAATCGAATTTTAAATCTGTTATTGTAACATGTCCTCCGGGAGTTGGAGCTGATGGTGTTGAAGTTGCTGTACGTCTTTTATTGGGTTACAAGTTAAAGCCTGAGGTATTGCAACCTAGTCCAGTTAATCCGAATATTGTAAATACTGTGCTACTCGTTCCACCAGTTGCTGTTACTAATGATGGGATTGCTTATGACGTATTGATTAAGGATTATCCATCTGCAAAAGGATTGTTGCAATTTATTAGTATTGAGGATGCAGTCAAGCTTGGAGAAGGCTTACCAGGCACAGCTTTACTTGATAGAGAACTTTCGGATGAAGAGCTGGATGCTTTATTTATTATTCCGGAAGGGGCAAAAGTCTGGAATTAAAGTGTACTTAGTCGTTAACTCTATGGGAGTTTTTTTACTCCCATAGAGTGTTCAATGTTTCCGCGGGGAAAAGCTATGAATAATTCGATATTTTCATTAGAATGTAGAAATGTAAAAAAGTATTTCGGTGGCGTAAAGGCTGTAGATGGGACTTCACTTAATATAAAAAAAGGTGAAGTTAGAGCCCTGTTTGGTGGAAATGGCTCAGGGAAAAGTACGCTCGCAAAAATTATTGGCGGGGTTGTTTCACTTGATTCAGGTGAAATACTAATTAATGGAAAAAAAGTTTTTATTAAATCTCCACGGACAGCTGATGATTTGGGGATAACTATCACAGCACAAGAATTAAGTCTTTTTAGTAATTTATCCGTTGAATATAATATTATGCTAGATATTATAAAAAAAAGGAGTAAATTATTTTTTAATAGTAAAGAAATTATTGAAAGTGCAGATGGAATTTTAAGTAAACTAGGTCATCTGGACATTGCAAAGAAAAATATTGAAGAATTACCTGAAAATAAAAAATATATAGTTGAGCTTGCAAAAGCTTTAATCAGAAACCCTAAATTGCTCATCGTTGATGAGATAACTTCTGCGTTACATTTGCAAGAATTTGAAATTGTAAAGGATGTTATTCTCGAATATAAAAACAAAGGAATACCAATAATTTTTATTTCCCATAGATTAAATGAAATATTTGGTCTATGTGATTCTGTTACTGTAATGAGAAACGGGATAGATATTTTAACTGATGATTTAGATAATATTTCGAGACAAGAATTATTAGATCTAGTAGCTGGGGAAAAAAATATAAATGGAACGGATTTTGAATATAAAAAAAATGAAACGAGTATACAAGAGAGAGAAAATAATAACGCATTAAAAAATATTGATAAAAAAATAGTATTTTCTGCAAAAAACATTCGCATTCCGTTTTTTAAAACAGAATTAGATATTAAAGCTAAACGTGGTGAATTTATTGGTATATCTGGATTACAAGGGCAAGGACAAAGTGATTTTATTAGGGCTTTATTTGGATTAAGTGGATCTGTTAAAGTTGAGATAGATGAAAATGAAATTAATATCAGTTCTCCCCTCGATGCGATAAAAAATGGTATTGGATTTATATCTGGAAATAGAGAGTCTGAAGGAATATTTCCAGAAAGACCAATTTTTGAAAATATGGATGTTGTTAATAATTATGTTTTAAAAAATCAAAAGGCTGATTATAAACAAATTTTAAATAAATTCCAAATAAAAATTGGTGATTTAAATGATCCAATTAAAAGTCTAAGTGGAGGGAATCAACAAAAAACCGTAATTTCAAGATGGCTAATTATTAAATTAAAAGTATTATTAGCTGACGATCCAAATAAAGGTGTGGATGTTCAAGCAAGAAAAGATGTGCACATGATCATTAAGGATTTAGTTGAATCAGGTTCAACCGTATTAATGGTTTCTAGTGATGATGAGGAATTAGCAGATATTGGCAATTTGATTAAAAACTCAAAAATCTTGATTATGTATGCAGGGCAAATTACTAAACAACTTACTAATGATGAAATAAGTGCTCCCAATATAATTCATTATTCATTATCAAAATCAAAGGGAATAGAATGAGAACACGAAAAGTGATTGATACATCGGTTTTACCATCGGTGATTCTGTTTATTGTTTTCGTAATCATAAATAGCATTTTATCTAAAAATTTTATGAGAGCTAGTGCTTGGATAAGTTTTCTGCAGACAGTAATTCCTATATTAATCATATCGATTGGGCAAGCAGTTGTAATAATTGGTGGTGGAATCGATATATCTGTAGGCTCAACGATCTGCGTAGTGAATGTGATAATGGCCACAACATCAAGTTTTGAAGGTTCGGCTCTTAAACCTGTAATAATTGGATTATCTGCAGCTATAGCAATTGGAGCTTTTAATGGATTTCTCGTAGCGAAGTTAAGAACTCCAGCATTATTGGCTACGTTTGCTACTTCTTTTATTGGTAATGGTATTGCTTTAACTATATTGCCCATTCCAGGAGGCCAAGTTCCTCTTTCATTGAGTAATTTTTACCACTTTAAGTTTTTTAATACGATACCATTAGCTTTGATTTACGTTGTTTTCGTTTTATTAATTTGGCTTATCTGGAAAAAAAGTCCTATGGGCGTTGCGTTGTATGCAGTAGGTCATAATAAATATAAAGCTTTTTTCTCAGGAATAGAAGTATATAAGATTCAGTTTTATACTTTTGTATTTTCTGGATTTGCCGCAGGAATTGCTGGATTATGTATCAGTAGCAACATTAGTGCTGGTGATCCAAGAATTGGAAGTGTGATGACTCTGAACTCCGTTGCAGCATGTGTTATTGGAGGAATTAGCCTTGCAGGTGGATCAGGCACAGTAATAGGTTCGATTTTTGGAGCTATGTTTATATATCTAATATTAATTACAGTTATGGGAATGAATGTCCCCGTATATTACCAAGATTTAGTATCAGGTATAATTATTGTTATTGGTATCATTATAGCTGTTTATATTCAAAAAAGAGGAAGACCTACAAAGACATATTGATACTTCAGTATGTATGATGATAGTTGAGGGAAGAATGAAAATAAAAATAATTAAAATTGATAAAGAGAACTTCCTAAGAGTAAAGAATGGCGAGATTGGTAAATTATTCTTACCAATCTTAATAAGTATCCTTTTGTTTACAATAGGCCAGATTATTAATCCTGGATTTGCGAGCTTACAGAATATCGGAAATATTTTTGCCATAGCTGGAATTTTAACAATTGCATCTACTGGGCAAACATTAGTGATCATATCTGGAAATTATAATATAGATTTATCAGTGGGTGCATTAATGTCAATGGGTGCAGTTTTAGGGAGTGGCCTTCTAAGAGGACTTGATAAAAATATATTTTTAACTTTTGTGGTTATAATTGGGATTGGGGGATTTTTTGGATTTATAATTGGATCTAGTATTCATTGGATGAGTATACCTGCGTTGGTGATGACTCTTTCAATGGTTTCAGTAATCGATGGATTTACTTTAGCGATATCAAAAGGACGTCCATATGGAAGTGCTGCTCCGTTTCTATTAAAAATTGGAGGGAATAGAATATTCGGTTGGTTCCGAGTTCTTTCAATTATTACGATTGTTCTTGTAGTAATTGTAACAATTATACTTACTAGAACAAGATATGGGAAAAAGCTATTTCTAATAGGTAACAATAGAATGGCTGCTAAAGTAAGTGGTATTAAAATTGGAACTTTAGTAATCGCGACTTTTATTCTCTCTGGGGTGATGGGTGCTGTTTCAGGAATATTTCTGCTGTCAATGGTTGGTACTGCTCAGATTCAAATGGGAGCTTCTTATACTATGTTATCGGTGGCGGCTGTAGTTCTTGGTGGAACTCAATTAAGTGGAGGAAAAGGAAGTTATATTGGAACACTATTTGGATCTATCGTTTTTGTTACACTCACTAATGTACTTATTTCAATTGGTATGAAACAAGGAGTTCGATTAATTATAACTGGTCTCGTCTTGGTTATGATTCTTGGAGCATATTCAAGACAACCAAGATTGAGGCAATAATTAAAATAACAGGTTAATTTATGGAAAAGGTGAAATTTAAGAGTCCGCTGCACAAGATGGCAATGACCACTGAGCTAGAGTATGCGATAGACATGGTCGGTGAGTGAAACGACCAACCCGGTGATTGTGGGGAATGTGCTAAAGAGTGAAATGCACCTGTGGAGGGACCGGATCGAGCAGTTCGTGCGGGAGATGCATGAGGCCATTAACGAAGACATCACATGGAGGCTGAACGAGGAGTTGGCTGTTGTTAAGGGAGCCCGGATGCTGTTGCCGAAGGCGGTGTGGGGGTGTGGGCGCGGCCTGCCCGCGGTGGCGGCGGAAGGCGGGACACGACGTGAGCGGGATAAGTCTGGTATGCACGATCATGGTCAGGCGGCTGGACGACTGGCTGAAGGTAGTGTGCGAGAACGAGGACGTCATCACCGACCCCACGTGTCTGGAGTGGGCCGGTGTGGAGGCGTTAAAGCGCACCTACAGGATATTCAAGGATCGCAAATACACGGCGCGGTTGCTGGCTGCGGCATACAGGAACCATTTCCACTGGTCTGACTTTCATCTGCGAGAACGCTGTGGTCGTTCATCTGTGGTTATGAGAGTATTCTTAGAGTTATTCGTTCTTTTATGATTCAAGATCCAGACATAAGAAAAAGAAGGAGGTAAAAAAACATGAAATTAAGTGTTCTTCCCGTATCATTATTTAAAAATATTATCTCAAAAGAGATGAGTGTTGGTGATTGGGCCAGAGAAGGAGTATCCCTAGGATTAGATGCAATAGATATTAGTATTATTTTTCTTGAAAAAAGGGATTCACAATACCTGAAAAATTTCAGAAGAGAAATTGAGAATGAAGGTATTCAAGTAGCTGTTGCATCGACATATCCTGATTTCACTAACCCTGATGAGGGAGAAAGAATACGACAACGAGAACAATTTCACAAGGATATTCAAGATTTGGCAGAAGTAGGGACAAGAATAATTAGGGTCACAGCAGGACAAGCTCATCCAGGTTTAAAAATTAAAGATGGTAAAAAATGGGCTTTGGAAGGAATAATCGGATCTCTTGAGATTGCAAAAAAGAGTGGAGTTCAACTTGTTTTTGAAAATCATTCGAAACCGGGTGTATGGAAATATCCTGATTTTGATTTTCCTACAGATATCTTTTTATCACTAGCAAAAGAACTTAAAGGAACGCCAGTTAAAATTTTATTTGATTGTGCAAATCCCATCGCATATGGTGATGAACCACTTCCGATATTATCTAAAGTAATTAACGATGTGATTTGTATACATGCTTCAGACACAAAAGAAAAAGGGAAATTAAATCCATCAATAATCGGTCAAGGTTTAGTCCCCTATAAACAAATTTTTTCATTTCTAAAAAAACATAGTTATTGCGGATGGATAAGCATTGAAGAAGCAAGTGGTAAGGGTATAGAAGGTTTAGAGAAAGCAGTAGAGTTTATTAAAAATGAATGGAATAAATAATTAATTTTATTAGGAGGACAATTTTTATGAAGGCTTTAGTCTTGGTTGATAAGAATTATTTTGAATACAAAGAGGTCCCAACTCCGAAAGTTGAATCAGGCGAAGTTCTAATTAAAGTTAAAGCATGTGGGATTTGCGGTAGTGACATTCATGGTATGGATGGAAGCTCAGGCAGAAGAAAACCACCTATTATCATGGGTCATGAGGCCTCGGGAATAATTGAAAAAATAGGAAGTAGTGTTGAGAGTTATAAAGAGGGAGATAAAGTTACATTTGACTCAACTATTTATTGTGGAACTTGTTTCTACTGTAATTTGGGTTTACATAACTTATGTAATAATAGAAAAATAATGGGGGTTTCGTGTGATGATTATCATAGAGATGGTGCAATGGCTGAGTATATATCTTTGCCAGAACATATATTGTACAGAATTCCTGATGGTTTGAGTTATGAAAAAGCAGCAATGGTTGAACCTGTATCTGTTGCCTTTCATGCAGTAGATCGTTCACCCACTAAAATTAATGATTCAGTTGTAGTTGTAGGAGCAGGGATTATTGGTCTATTAATCATTCAGTCTTTGAAACTTGTGGGGTGTGGAGATATTATTGCTATTGATATAAATGAATCGCGTCTTTCCCTTGCAGCAAATTTTGGTGCTTCATATTGCATGAAACCAGATACAGATGCTATAAATAAAATTTATAAAATTACTGATGGAAGAGGCGCTGATGCTGCCTTTGAAGCTGTTGGATTAAATCCGACGTTAAATTTTGCTATTAAGACAATTAGGAAAGGTGGATTCGTTAAATTAGTCGGAAATCTTTCTAAAGAAGTAAATTTCCCTCTTCAGGCAGTAGTCACTCAAGAGAAGGATATTTTAAGCTCTTGTGCATCAAATGGTGAATACAAAGCGTGTTTAGATATGATGAAACGTGGTTGCATCAATCTAGAGCCATTGATAAGTTGCACCCCAAAGCTAAAGGAAGGAGGGAGATGGTTTAATAAATTATATAAAGCTGAAGATAACCTTCTTAAAGTAATATTAAAACCATAATAATTATGAAAGCTTATCAAATACAAGAAAAGAAAAATATTAGAAAAATTAGCATTAAAGAACCTCATCTTAATAATGAGGAAATTCTTCTCAAGATAAAGTATCTAGGATTATGTGGAAGCGATTTGAAAACATTTAATGGAGAAAATCCATTGGTAAAATATCCTATAATTCCAGGCCATGAGATTTCAGGTGAAATTATTGATATTGGAAGTAATGTTCCAAACAGATTTTCGGTAGGAGATTTTGCAACTGTAATACCATATGATGGATGTGGGGAATGCATAGCATGTAAAAAAGGTAGGCCAAATTGCTGTAGGTTCAATAAAACGCTTGGAATTGCACAACCAGGTGCAGCGGTTGAAAGGTTGTCTATTCATTATTCTAAGGCCATTAAAATTGAGAGAATTACATATAGAGATGTTGTCTTTATTGAACCGTTCAGTATTGGTTATCATGCAGTGAAAAGAGGTGGAATAAAAAGAAAACAAAAAGTGATTGTTATTGGTTGTGGATTAATTGGTATCGGTTCGATTTTCTTTGCCGCTACTAAAGGAGCAGAAGTCATAGCTGTGGACATTGATGATGAAAAACTAGACTTGGCAAAAAATTATGGCGCAAAATATATTGTAAATATAAATAAAGGTAATATAGAGGAAAAAATCCAAGATATTACAAAAAATGAAGGGGCGGATGTAGTAATAGAGGCTGTAGGAGATCCAAGTACACAAAAGCAGTGTATTGAATTGGTCTGTTTTTCTGGAACGGTTGTTTATATAGGTTATTCTAATAAAGAAATGATTTTAATGGCAAAAGATATAACATATAAAGAGATAGATTTAAAAGGTTCTAGAAATGCTACGATTGAAGATATGAAAAATGTTATTCATTTATTAGAAAGTAATAAAATAGATTTCAGTCCCTTAATAACAAAGATCTTTGCCATGAAAGACATGCAGGAAGCTTTTATTTATTGGAATGAAAACAGAAAAAAAGTAACTAAAATTATTTTGGAACAGTAAATGGAATTTGTTATCTTTTTTTATTAACCCGAAGGGCAGAATACCACGGGCTTGCCCGTGGATGAATGAATAGGCGACGATATGTTAAAATGTACTTATGGAAATAAGACTATCAGGCCATAGTGCATATCGCACCGAATATCATATAGTATGGGTATCCAAATATCGCCGCCGTATCCTAAATCCTGGCCTACGGAGGTACTTAAGAAAACTTTTTCCCAAAATTATAAGAAGTCTACCCGGATGCGAGATCATAGAATATAATATCCAGATAGATCATATCCATATGGTGATGATAATACCACCCAAATATAAAGTGTCCGA
>Ga0210003_1004278_pt1 | contig 11358 bp, 13 predicted proteins | sample LantaG_FD_182804 | JGI IMG/M metagenome (GOLD analysis project Ga0210003, IMG submission 182804) | Deep subsurface microbial communities from Baltic Sea to uncover new lineages of life (NeLLi) - Landsort_02402 metaG (SPAdes) (version 2) | ecosystem: Environmental > Aquatic > Marine > Oceanic >...
TGGTCAATGCCGGTTTAACCTTAGTAAACTCATTAGATATTTTAACTGAACAAGTTGAAAATAAAGCATTAGCGAATAACATAAAGGCAGTTAAATCTGATGTTGAAGCAGGCTCTACTTTAGCTGACGCCATGGCAAAATTTCCTCAAGTATTTTCAGAATTATATATTAGTATGGTTAGAGCAGGAGAGATTGGGGGAGTATTAGATGATATTTTACTTAAAATTGCAGCTTTGATGGAAAAAGATTTTGCCCTCCGACAGAAAATAAAATCTGCTATGAGTTATCCCTCTTTTGTGGCCAGTGCTGCAATACTAATGTCTATCTTTATGTTAACCTTCATTTTACCTCAGTTTGTAGGAGTATTTGCGCAATTTGGTGGAGATCTTCCGGCTCTTACCCAATTTTTTGTAACCTTAACCGTATTATTTAGTAAGTATTGGTATTTATTTTTTATAGTTTTTGCTGGCTTGGTCGTCGCATTTTTGGCTTACATAAAGACACCAAATGGAAAATTAAATTTTGATAAGTTTAAATTAAGTGCCCCTATATTCGGTGAAATTAATAGAAAAGGTGCAATTGCCAGATTTACCAGAATTCTCGGAACCTTGATTAAAAGCGGAGTCCCTATTTTAGAAGCATTGCAAGTATCCTCTAATGCTATAGGAAACTTAGTAATATCTTCGGCTGTTCTTGGCGCTAAAACAAAGATAAAAGAAGGACAGAGCATCTCAGGCCCTCTTGCGGCAAGTGGAGTATTTCCACCTATGGTTACTCAGATGATTATGGTTGGGGAAGAGAGTGGTGAATTAGAAGAGATGTTAGTTAATGTAGCAAAATTTTATGATGAAGAAGTAGATAGGTCTGTAGAAAAATTAACCGCTGTCATTGAACCACTTATGATGGTATTTATAGGCTTAACCGTCGGGACCATGATTATAGCTATGTACCTGCCTATATTTAATTTGATAAACCTAATCCAATAAAAATAAAAAATGTCATTGCGAGCACCGCTTGCGGTGCGCGGCAATCCCGTAAATTATTTCCGAACTTGAAAATATTGGTCATCTTATTAAATAAATAGAAGGACCACTATTATGACCATAACAGCTAACACACAAAAAATAACTGATGTTCAAATTAAAGAATACCAACCCCTGGTAAAGAATATTGCTTATAAATTCAAAAATTCCGGAGAACCCTTAGAAGACTTAGAACAAGTGGGTTATGTAGGATTAATAAATGCCTTTAATCTTTATAATCGAGAGAGAGGAGTAAAATTCGAAACCTATGCTACCTGGCTTATCTCCGGTGAAATCCGTCACTATATAAGAGACAAGCATCAGGTAATAAAAATTCCCGGCTGGATGCTAACATTAAATAAAAAAATAGACGAATTTATAATTTCCTACAAAAAGAAAAATAATAAATTTCCTTCACTTTCTGAAATATCTGTAAAATTTAACCTAACCGAAGAAGGGATAAAAGAAATCCTAAAAGCCCGGGAGGCAGTTCAAATAGTTTCCCTTGATCAAGAACAAAGAATATATAGTTCTGATTTGTATCCTAAAATAGAAAAAATAAAGAGTAAAAATTATGAAACCTTTAAACTACCAATGGAAGATATAATTGCTTTACGAAACGCTATGAAAAATTTAAAAAAAATACAACGAAAAGTAATCTATTATATTTTCGAAAAAGATTTAACTCAAACCAAAACAGCTCATAAACTGGGTATATCTCAAAGAAAAGTTTCTCGAATAAAAGAATCTGCTCTTAAAGAATTAAAAGAAAGTATCGGAAAAGATTAAAGGGTACAAGGAGTATTGTTGTGGAAATGGACATGAATAAAGAAGTTACTGACGAACAAATCTTAAAATTCAGACCTTTAGTAAAAAATATTGCCTATAAGTTTAAAAATTCCGGTGAACCATTAGAAGATTTAGAACAACTGGGATATATTGGTTTAATCAATGCTATAAATCTTTACAATCAACAACGAGAAGTGAAATTTGAAACCTATGCCTCCTGGTTTATATCCGGAGAAATCAGACACTATATCAGAGACAGACATCAACCCATAAGAATTCCTCACTGGATAACTGAACTGAATAGAAAAATAGACGAATATATAGTAAACTATAAAGAAGAAACCAAAAATTCACCATCTCTTAAAAAAATTGCAGAAGAGTTCAACCTTACAATAGAAGGACTTAAAGAGGTATTAAAGGCAAGGGATGTAGTCCATACGGTTTCTATCGACCAGGAGAATCGCGGTTATGATTGCAACGAATATCCCATATTAGCAAAGATAAAAAATGATCACTATAAAAATTTTAGATTGCCTATAGAAGATTTAATCGCTTTAGAGCTTGCCTTAAATAAACTACAAGATTTACAGCGTAAAGTTATTAATTATATTTTCATCAAAGATCTGACTCAAACTAAAACAGCTAAAAAACTATCGATTTCTCAAAGGCAGGTTTCTCGAATAAAAAACGAAGCTTTAAAAACATTAAAAGAAGAATTAGAGAATTCTGGTTCGTAGGACAGGCGTCTCGCCTGTCTATTAACTCCTAATTTTCCTCCCTCTTGAGGGGGGAGGATAATCTTATACTTTCCTCCCTCTTGAGGGGGGAGGACTAAGGTGGGGGTGAATATATCCTCTGTCATTGCGAGCGACCGAAGCGACGCGGCAATCCCAGGTACAATAGACATCTTTCCTGGCTACTAAAAAAAGCCTAGGGGCTTGATTCTAAAAGCCCGTAAGGAGTAAATAAAATGCTTAAAAAGAAGGCTGTAGTAAAATACCAAAATGGAGAAATTATAAAAGGCTGGGTTGAAGACTTTCGACCTGATCGAGAATCATTTATATTATTCCCCCTTTTTGAATATAGCCAGGAAGAAAAAATTAAAATCGAATTTTCTTCCCTCAAAGCAGTATTCTTTGTAAAAGATTTTATCGGTAATAAAGATTATAAAAAAGTCAGAACCTTTAACGTTGACCTTAAAATAACTCCCAGTCAGCGTAAACTAATTGTAAATTTTTTAGATGGTGAACATTTATATGGCACAAGCCATACTTATGGCAGATTTAAAATAGGATTTTTTGTATACCCTATCGACCCAAAAGATAACAGTGAAAGAATCTTTGTCGCTCATTCAGCAGTAGAAAGCGTCCGTCTAATGAAAATCGAAATTTAAAGGTAAAAATTGTCATTGCGAGCGACTTTCTTTTCTGTCATTGCGAGCGACCGTAGGGAGCGTGGCAATCTCAAGCAAGACTGGTCCACCTATCAACATCTTTATTTCCTCTCCTTTAAGGTGAGGGTGAATTCCTTTTTTCCCTCTCCCCTCGGAGGGAGAGGGTTAGAGTGAGGGGGATTAATAACTAAATAACCAATTAACTAGCTAACTAACTAACAAAATTATAAAAAAAGGAGCATACAAATAATGTCAAACAAAATTGTAGTAAAATTTAAAGATGGAAAAATCGTAAAAGGCTGGTCAACTGACTTTGGACCCAACAAAGAAATATTTCATCTACACCCTCTCGAAGAATACGGTAAAGGCATATTAGAAATAGAAGTAACCTCCCTCAAAGCTGTCTTTTTTGTAAAAGATTATATGGGAAACAAAGATTATAAAAAAGTGAGGACTTTTGAGGGTCAACCTAAAGGAATCTCCAGCCAGCGAAAAATAGTCATTATTTTTAGAGATGGTGAAAATTTCTATGGCACCGCTCAATGCTATGACCCGGATAGAAAAGGATTCTTTGTCTATCCTATTGATCCTAAAGATAATAACGATAGGGTTTTTGTAATTAAACCGGCGATAAATAGTGTTAAATTGCAAAAATTTAACAGCGAAGACTTCCAAATATACGTCTACGAAACCATATAACCTTTCCTCCCTCTAATAATTTTTGACAACTATGTATCACATATGATACCATATACACAAACACAATATTATTGCTAACGTAAGTAGTGTAGCAATCTAATAAACAAATAGGTGGTAAATATGAGCACTCAAAGGACACTTGTAACTTTAGAACCCCCAGTTAGAGACTTAATAAAACAAATGGCAAAAGAAAAAGGTATTTCAATTTCCAGTCTATGTAGGGATTTAATATGTGAAGGATTAGAAATTTTTGAGGATAGATACTTCGATAGAATTGCATCTAAAAGGGAAGATGAATTTAATTGGGAAAATGGCTTAACCCACAAAGAAGTTTGGAATAAAAAACAAAAGTGAAAATTAAATATCATCCCAAAGTAAAGAATGAAGACATTCCCAGATTGACTTCTAATATTGCTGTAAGAATAGAAAACGCCATTAGAAATCGTTTAATGGTTAATCCGGTAAAGTATGGGTTTTATCTTCGTGGTAGTTTAAAGGGCTATAGAAAGCTACGAGTAGGGGATTGGCGAATTATTTATAGGATTGTTGATAAAGAAATAAGAATAATTGCTATTGGTAATCGAAAAGATGTCTATTAATTTGCCAATATTAGAAAATAAAATGTCATTATAAGGAGCATGGTGACGAAAAAATCCCGTATTACAAATTAAAAAACCGTAGGACAGGCGTCTCGCCTGTCTATTGTTTTAATGTAGGGGCGTATTGCATACGCCCTCCTAATGTAGAGGCACGGCGATGCCATGTTTTTTTGTTTCAACTCAGTCGAAAAACCATTACTACTCTCCTCTCCCTATTTGAAGCGAAAGGATTATCCTATACTCTCCTCCCCCTAATTGAGGGGGGAGGATTAAGGTGGGGGTGAATAAAAATGTCACTGCGAGCAACCAAAAAAGAAGGATTTTTAGAAAATTTACCCTCCCTTGAAACCCTTTATTTACAAGGCTTTCAGACCCCCTTCAGGAATGCCCTTTTTACGCACGTAGAGTACCTTTAAATGGGCCTCAATTTTCGAAAAAACGGTAATTTACTACCCCATTTTTAGCCTATTTTTACCTTCTTAAAATCTTGAAACCCTTACAAATAGCCACTTTCAATTTTTAAAAGAGTGAAATTTTAGTCAAAAAAACACCGTTTTTGAGGGGTAAAAGTACCTATTTTAAAAAATTATGCGTTTAAAGGTACTTAGATTAGTTATTCGCCAAAACCCTTATTATATAAGGCTTTCAAGAGGTCATTTTTCCACAATATTTACACACTTTCCCCATTTATAAGTAAAATACTGTTAGTTTTATTCCCTCTGTCATTGTAGGAGCGAAGCGACGCGGCAATCTCATTACCCCCCTCTGCCATTACGAAAAATGCGTCATAAACAAGAGAAATCAACATAGATAGAATTAGAGGATTATCAGTTTTTATAAGAAAAAATAGTAAGTCTTTAAAACGTAGAAGACATAAGGGTTTCTGCGTTTTTTTATTATATGGGATAGTGTTAATAGTTCAAAAATACAAAGAAAAGAAGGCAAAGAAAAGCTAAAAACCTTATTTTAGGAGCTTAAAAGCTTTACAACATAAGGCTTTCAATGAATATTGTCGTAGCTGCGTTTCTTTAGGGTGCCTAAGGTGTTTGTTCATGTTTTTAAGATGACCGCCTACGGTAGCTGAAAATGCCTTATTTTGGGTGTGGGCTGAAAGCCTTATTATATAAGGGTTTGAGAGAGGGGATTATCCGAACAACCATCTCCTTAATAACTGTTTGTAAGTAAAATATTGCTAGTTTAAATTCCTCTGTCATTCCCATGAAAATGGGAATCTATCCTTCTTATTGTTCTCTCCGTAATTGGCCAATTGGTCAATCGGAAAATTGGTGAATTATTTCATTGTTAAATTGGTGAATTAAAAAAATTTACAATTTTTTTTACAATCTTGTCTAAAACCTTCCAAAATTGGGAATAATAGAAGTAGAATAGAATAAACACTTACGGAAAGTTGAAAAAGCAAAACTATCCGAAAGGATAGGCCACAAAGAGAATAACCTCCCGAAAAGAGGGTATTAAGAGGAAGTGATTAATTCCAGAATAATAAAAAAAGTTGAAAAAGGTAAACTACCCGAAAGAGTAGGGCGCAAAGTTTAGGTCTAAGGCACTTGCGGCTATGATTGCTAAACTACCGATTTTTTAAATGTGTGTTTAATTATTAATTGAAGGACTAGCAAACTAGTCAATCGGCAAATTAGTCAGTTGAATAATCTTGGTCTCTAATCTTGTAATTTGCATTTAAAAACTAACGACTATTCACTAACGACTAATTTGACCGGAAGACCGGCGGACTGGTCGACTTATTAAAAATAAAAAAAAGGAGAAAATTTAAAATGTATAGTTTTAGAAAAAGTAAAAAAGGTTTCACCCTGATTGAATTGATGGTCGTTGTAGCTATCATCGGAGTATTAGTCTTACTTGGTCTGAGAGCTTATTCTTCTCAAAAACAAAGAGCAATGAATGCTATAGCAAAAGCAAATGCGAGTACTATTCAGACTATGTTAGTAGGATATATGGGAGACCATGAAATTAGTGGCGACGACTACGCGGCCGATATAAGACTAGCAATTGGTGCAAATGATAACGATGAAACTTCTAAAGCAACAGTAATAGAAAGCATGGTAAATCCTTATAGTACCGGTTTAGCTGTATACCGGATAGATGATAGTGAAACAAGTATTTTTGAGGATGCAAGTGGTTCAACAGCATCTACTGAATTTAATGGCATGGTTGATGTCTTATTCTGGAAGAATAATTATTTGTTAGTCAATGCTAGAGGCGCTAAGGGAGAAACAATAATGGATATTCCATTGCCAGCTAATAAATATTAATAAATAGATTATAAGAGTTACTTAAGAAAAGCCCTCTGAAAGAATTATTTAGAGGGCTTTTCTAATATATACATTTAATTTATTATGAAATAAGAAGAGGGAAAAAATGCTATGTCAAGAAAAAGTAAAAATGGTTTTACCTTGATCGAATTGATGGTCGTAGTAGCTATTATCGGAGTCTTAGTCTTACTTGGTCTAAGAACTTATGTTCCTCAAAAAGAAAGAGCCTGTAATTCTATAACAAAAGCTAATGCGAGTACTATTCAGACTATGTTAGTGGGGTATATGGGCAGTCATGATATTTTAGTGGCTAGTGCGGCAGCTAATATAACAGCAGCACTTAATGGTGTTGTAGCTGAAACAGGTCACCCATTAGAAAGCATGGTAAATCCTTATAGTGATACTGCAGGCGTATATCATATTGATACTGCTGGTGCTTCTGATTTTGATGCTGCAGCAGTGGGCCATCAAGGTAAGGTTTCTGTCTTATGCAAAGCAGACAATGATTTGTTAATCAATGCTAGAGGAAAAGACGGAGAACCATTATTTGACTTCAGTCATGCATTGCCAGTAAATAAATATTAATAAATAGATTGAATTTATTATATCTGATATTCAATTATTTTATACGCAATTAGGATTAATTTTTTTTCAGTAATCGAGATAAAATAAATAGCTAAAAAAATAAAGTATGATCAACCTGATTGGAATAATTAAAATGGATGAATATAAAACAGAAAATATCAATTTTTATCAAAGAACAACATTAAATATTATAAAATTGTCGATTTTATTAACCCCTCTTCTTGCGTATAAATATGTAGATAGATATTTAATTAATCAAGAATCCTGGTTGAAACTACTGACAATTTTAATTGGTGGGATTTATCTCATCGGTTTTTTAAGAGAAGAAAATATAACCTATAAAAGAAATAAAATATCCTTGCCTCTGGTGTTATTAATTGTTATAGTAATATTTTCTTACATTAAAAATGGATTTTTGATGAGTAGTCTTCAAGATGGCATTATATTTTTAGCTTATTTTATTTTATATTTTTTAATAATAAACAATTTGCAAAACGAATATCAGTTTAAATCATTTATCCAGGTATTTTTTCTCACTTCTTTTATTATCGCCCTTTATACTATTTTACATTACTATAGTTTTATTTCTTATTTACAAGAATATGGTAGTGTTGCCTCACTAATTGGTCAAAAGAATTGGATTTCTAATTATTTAGCTTTAGTTTTTCCTTTAATGTTCTGTTTTTATTTATTAGAAAAAATTAAAAGGAAAAAAATTATATATTTCATAACATTATCTTTTCTTTATATTACTTTAATGATTTGCCAAAGCAGGGGTATATGGATTAGTCTAAGCCTTAGCTTATTTTTTGGTATTTTTCTTATTTTTAAATTTAAGCTTATTGATTTTTTTTATGGAAATAAAAAATGGTTAATTGTACTATTATCTACTTTTTTAATAATTACTCTTATTTATTCTACTGATAATCCTTTAAATATAAGTCCTCTCACTGTGACCCAAAGAGCTCTATCCACTTTTGACGAGAAAGACCCTTCCATAAATACTCGAATTTTAATGTGGAAAGTTACCGGGCTAATGATAAAAGATAAACCTTTCCTGGGAGGAGGGATAGGAAGTTTTAAAATAAATTATTTAGAATATCAAGCAAGATTTTTAAAAGAGCATCCGGAATATAATATATATTGGACCAATGCTAAAGAAGCTCATAATGAATATTTGCAAATAGGGGCAGAGATAGGATTGTTTGGATTAGGTATCATTTTAATAATGATATTAAAATTGTATTATTTATTCATAATCTTTTTGAAAAAAGAAACAGATAATAAAAGAAAATTAATTTGCTGGGGTTTATTATTAGGGATTACTTCTTTTTTAATTCATAGTCTTTTTACTTTCCCTTTACACGTTCCCGCTCTGGGTTCTGCTTTTTTTATAATCTTAGGTCTTAGTGTAGCATATATTAAAAATTATGATTTATCAGAAGAGAGAGATAAAGAAATAAAAGAAAATCATTTAATGAATGGAGAAAAGAAAAGGCCAAACAATTTCCGCTTGCACTTCCTTTATACCATTTTGATTTTACTTATTATGTTATTATTGATAGATACCATAGTTGCAAGACCTTATTTAGCTGAAGTATATGCTTATCAAGGGAAAAAATATTTTGAAAATGATGATTATAAAGAATCATTGTTAAAATATAAATATGCCAATACACTAAATCCCTTTAATGGAAGAGTATTATTTAATTTGGGGGTAAATTATTATATTTCAGATATCTATGAAGAGGCAGAAAAGATATTTAAGGAATCAATAAAATATTATAATGATAAAAATGTGTATGGGAATTTAGCATTATGCTATATGAAAATGGGTGATTATCAACGAGCGGAAGAAGAGTTTAAATATGCCATTTATCTTAATCCTCAATTTATCCAAGCTTATTCCGATTTGGGTCTTTTATATTTTGAAAAAGGAAATTATGATGGGGCAATTGAGCAATGGCAAAAGATATTAGAAATTGAGCCAAATTTTACGGAAAATTATGTCGTTTTGGCTAATTTAGGGGCAGTTTATCAGAAGAAAGAAATGCCAGATAAGGCTCAGGAATATTTTGTGCAAGCTTTACAATTAGTACCAGAAGGTAGTCCTATTGAGCAAGAGATAGAAGAAGAAATCAATAAGATTTATAAAAGTAAATTGGAAAAATAGTCGTTAGTCGTTAGTATTTAGTCGTTAGTTTGTGAGTATAAACTGTGAGCTTAATCTTTATCTTAATAGGTTAATTGGATAATTTGTAAACCGGGGAATTTTCCAAACGTATTGTCTTATATTTGATATTTAATACTAACGACTATTCACTATTCACTAACGACTAATTTAATCGGTGAATTGGCGAATCGGCTAATTGGTGAATTACTTTATTGGTAAATTGGTCAATTGGAGAATCGGTCAATTGGCTAATTGGTGAATTATTTTATTGGTCAATCGGCAAATTGGTGAATTAATCTTTATCTTAATCGGTAAATTGGAGAATTGGAGAATTGGCTAATTGGTAAATTAATTGTCTTTTTTTGACAAAGTTGTTAACTTATGTTATCATTAGTTAACCGAGGTGAACTATATGGAAAAAATACTTTTAGGTGCACGATTACCTAAGTCAATAATTACCGAATTAAGGGAATATTGTAAATCACATGGAATCTTAATAAATCACTTCGTTTCTGAGGCAATCGCAAAAAAATTAAGAGAAGAAAAGGAATACGAAGAGGATATTGCTACTATAGGAGTCAGAAAAAATGAACCTACTATTAATGAAGAAGAATGGAAAGATTACCTAAAAAGCAGAGATATAAATGTTTGAGATTATTTTTAAACAAAGTGTGATAAAAGATGTTAAAAAAATCCCTAAAAAAGACCTTCAAAGAATTGCAAATGATATTAATATTCTAAAATATGATCCTTTACCACCAGGTACAAAAAAAATAAAAAAGAGTGGGAAAAATTATTATAGAATAAGACAGGGTAATTTTAGAGTAGGATATCGAATTGATTTGTCTAAAAAATTAGTTGAAATTATTTTTATAAAGATAAGAAGCGAAGATACTTATTAAGTAAAAATTAAGGGGGTATTATGTTTTTGTTTAACAAACGTGGTGTAGTTTTAATAACAGTAGTAATCTGGATTATTATTATCGGAGCGCTAATAATTTATGCTCCCCGCCTCTATAATTGGTATGTTGAACAAGAGAAGATAAAAATTATAAAATCTAATGTTGAATCAGTAGAAAATGAAATAAAATCAGAACTAATAGATAAACATCCGGTGTTAATTTGGAATGATGCAGATAATATTATTAAATCCTTAAGCATCCAAAATCCTATTACCAAAGAACCTCAAATTAAAAATGGGTGGAGTAGCCCTGGTGATGTAGTAGTTTACTTTGATGGAGTAGATACTTTTACTCTCGATGGAATAGGTCCTGATGGTAATATGCTTCATTTAAATATTGTGGTAAAGAAATAAGAGTAGGAGATTAAATGTATTATGATATAAATGCTATTCTAATATTTATATTAGGTCTGATAGTAGGAAGTTTTAGTAATGTTTGTATTTATAGAATTCCCAGAAACGAATCAATAGTATATCCAGTATCTCATTGTCCCAAGTGTGGCAGTCATATCAAACCAAAAGACAACATACCTCTATTAAGTTTTATCCTGCTCAAAGGCAGATGCCGTAATTGTAAAAGTAAGATATCTATCCAATATCCAATAGTAGAACTTTTAACCGGATTAATATATTTAATAATCTATCTGATATACGGTTTAAGCATTCAAACTTTAGTTTATATAATTTTATCATCAGCTCTTATAATTATTGCTTTTATCGATTTAAATGAAGAGATTGTACCTGATGTAATTTCCCTACCGGGAATAGTAATAGGATTTATTTTAAGTTTTTTTGTTCCTTATATATCATTCATAAATTCAGCTTTAGGAGTATTCGTTGGTGGAGGAA
>Ga0210003_1004279_pt1 | contig 11358 bp, 5 predicted proteins | sample LantaG_FD_182804 | JGI IMG/M metagenome (GOLD analysis project Ga0210003, IMG submission 182804) | Deep subsurface microbial communities from Baltic Sea to uncover new lineages of life (NeLLi) - Landsort_02402 metaG (SPAdes) (version 2) | ecosystem: Environmental > Aquatic > Marine > Oceanic >...
CCGGGGTGCGGACGGCCCCGCCGCCGCCCCGCCCCGTCCCTCCCTCGGCGGCCTCAAGGAGCTCGCCGCCGGGGGCGCCGGCGGCGAGAAGGGGGGGCGGAGCTCCTCGTCTCCCGCCATCGTCGCTGCCTCGAGGGCCGAGGCGGCGGCGCTCGTCGCCGGGTGCGCGACGGGCGCGGGCGGCGGGGCCGCCGCGGCGTGAAGAGAGAGGGGAGAGTGAGGAGGGCGGGGAGGGCGGGGAGAGGGGGGGGTTGCAAAAGAGATCAAAAAGAAATGAAAAAAGTTGTTTTTTACCCCCGTTTTGCATTTTCCTGTACAAGTAGTTACGAACAACTTAGGGCGAAATCCGGAGTGGGAGAGGGAGAGAGAGGTTCAGAGAAAGAGAGAGACATGGGGGGAGAGAGGGGTGCAAACAGAAACGGTTAAAAAAAGAAAACAATCAATTCGTCGTCGTTGTGTTTTGTTGTTCTAGTGATTTCGAAGTTTGGTGTTCGGCATTTTTTCTTTCTCTTTTTCGTTTCGTCATTTTCGGACAAAGGAGGGGGAGCGAGGTAGGGGCTGATACAAGGGGCGCCGCTCGCGCGTTCTTTATAAATTGAGTGTCAAAATCGGTATTTCTGTTGTTTCGGGGACGCGAGGGGACCTAGAAGGAAGAGAAAAAGAAAATTGGAAGTGCAAATAAAAGAAACGAAATCACTTGTTCGTCGCAGCTGCGAGCCTCAGAAGCGCCGCGGCGGCGGCCCCGGCGCCCGCATCCCCTCCCGGCCTCCCGCCCTCGGCCGCGATGCGAGCGAGGCCCGGGGCGGCCCGCGCGACGAGCGCGACAGAGGACTTTCTGCCCGCCGCCGGAGCCGCCGCTGCCGCCGCTGCCCCTCTCTTCGAGGAGCTGCCGCCCGCGGAGGTCGCCGCAGCGGCATTTCCTCCTCCCCCTCCTCCTCCCGCCTCCGCGGGGGGCAGCGAGGATATCGTCGTCGTGAGGCACCGCATGAGGAACAGAGCCCCGGCCGTGGCAGCGGGCGGGGCTCCCCTGTCGAGGCAGGAGAGGAGGAGCGCCGTCGCCGAGGGCGAAGGAGGCGAAGGCGAACATGAGAGCGTCGTCGTCATCTCGCTCGCGCCGAAGCTCTCCTCTTCCCCTCCTCCTCCTCCGACGAGCGCGGTGAAGGCCGGGACAGAGTGGACCTGTTTGCGGAAGTGTTTTTTTGAGAAGAAAGAAATGGAAAGAGAGAGTGAGAGAGTGTTCTTGAGTTTCTTTCCTTTTTCGCGCCGGTGTCGCCGCCGAGAAAAAAAAGAAAGGAAGAAAACACAACCCACCATCGCCCCCGCGACCGCCGCGGCGCGCAGGGCCAGCGCCGACCTGGGCTCGGAACAGAATACTGCGGGAGCCTCCGAAGAGGGCGTCGTCAACGCCTGCTGGTGCGGCGCGAACGAGAACGAGGCCGAGGAGGGGGGAGAAGAAGGAGAGGGAGGGGCCGGCGCCGGCGGCGCCCGCCGCTGCCGCCGCCCGGGCCACGGTCCCGCCCCCCGCCCGCGGCAGGCCACGAGGCGCAGCAGCTCCCGCACGATTCCCGCGTCGGCGAGCGAGTCCGCGGCCTCTCCCGACGACGGGAAGGAAGGGGAAGAAGAAGCCGCCGCAGCCTTCGACGGGGAGAAGAAGTGGCTGGCGCCTCTGCCGCTCGACTCGCCGCAGCCGGCCGCGGCGGCGGCGACGTCGAGCACCGCCGCGGCGAGCGCGGAGGCCGCGGCGGAGACCTCCTCCCGCCCCCCCAGCTCGACAGAGTCCCCCTCCTCAGCGAGAGCGTCCGTCGCGAGGCGAAGGACCCTGACGAGGCGAGAGGCCGCAGCCTCCCCCTCCTTTGCCGCCGCCGACCCTCGCTCTCCTCCTCCTTGATCCCTCCCTCCTCCTTCCCTTCCTCCCCCTCCCTGCGAGTGCGAGGGGCAGAGGGCCGCTCTCAGGTCGTTAACGACGGCCCCGGAGGAAGAAGACGCGGCGGAGGGAGAGGGAGGCGAGAGCACCGCCAGGGCATCCGCGGCGCGGCGGAGGGAGAGGGCGGCGGCGGCGGCATCGCTGCTGTTTTTCTGCGCCACCGCCGCCGCCGTTGCCGTCGCCTCGGCGAGGGAGACGACGGCGGCGACGAGGCTTTCCCTCCCCGCCCTCTCCCGCCTCTCCCTCTCCTCCTCTTGCTCCTCCGTACTCGGAGAAGAGGGAGAAGAAGAACAAGGAGAAGGAGAGGAGGAGGAGCAGCTGAGCAGGGCGCGGGCCGCCTTGAGGGAGGAGGCCACGGCCGAGCGCTCGGCGCCCGCCAACAACAGCGACGCCGGCGACGGCGGCGGCGCTCCCGCTTCCGTCGCCGCCCCCCTCGTCCTCGCGGCGGCGGCCCCGAGCGCTGCCGCCAGCGACCGTGCCGCCCCCGCCGCGACCAGGCTGCTCCTCCCGGCCCTCCTGCGGCAGAGGGCCGCGGAGAGCTTCGCGCCCGCGGCCCTGACTCTCGAAGAAGCAGCAACGGCGGCGGCAGACGGAGGAGGAGGAGAAGGATCGCAGAGCAAAGCCTCGGCCGCCGCCGCGGCGGCGCCGGCCTCGACGGCCTCGGCGGCTACCCCCGCCGAGGAGCACAGGAACGCGAGCGTGCTCAGCGCCCCGGCCCTCGAAGAGGCGGAAGCAACGAAGCCGTCTTCCCTCTCTCCGCTGCCGCTACCGCCGCCGCCGCTGCTCCGGGCCAAGGCCAGCAGCGCCGTCGCGCCGCCGCCCTCGGCGAACGAGTGCGCCTCGAAGAGCGGCTCCGGGCAGGCGACCGACGCCGCGAAGAGCGCCCTCTTCGCTCTCGCGATGGCGCCTCCTCCTCCTCCTCCTCCCCCGCCACTACTGCAGTCGGACGGATCGGCGGCGGGAGACCGCGGTGGGAAGGGGAAGGGGGCGGACCAGGGCCTCCTCCCTCCTCCGCCTCGCCCCTCGCCTCCCTCCTCCTCCTCCTCCTCCTCGTCCTCGCTCGCGTCGCCCCGCACGCCGCGCCGCCGCCGCCACGCCGCCGGGTCCCACTCCGGAGCGGCGGCGCGGCCGCCGGCGCCGGCGCCGCTCCCTTGCTCGGAGAGTAGGGAGGAGCCGGCATTGGCGGCGGCCTTGGCGGCGGCGATAGACCGCAGGGGAGGCGCTGGGAATGACGACGAGGAGGAGAGAACGGGGCGAGGAGGTTGGTACGTCGCCGCCGTCGCCGCCAGCCCCGAGTCGTCGTCGGGGCAGCAGACGCCCGCCGCGGCCGCGGCCGCGGCCCTCGCGCGCCGCTCCTTCTGCCGCCACAGCTCCTGCTGCTGCTTCTCCAGCGGCGAGCCCGCGGCGGCCAACAGGGCCACGAGCGAGGGAGACCTCCTCCCGGGGACCGGGGAGCGCGGCGGCGAGGGGCGCTGCGGCGCCAGCGGCGACGCCGGGGAGAGCGGCGCCGACCCGGCCGCTGCTCCCCCTACCCCGCCGAGCCGGAGCGGCTCCGGCGAGGCCGGCGCGCTGCTCGCGGAGCTTCCCGCTCCGCCGCCGCCGCCGCCGCCGCCACCGTGGTGCAGCCAGTCCTCGTCGTCGGCGACGGAGAGGCGGCGGCTGGGGGGCGGGGTGGAGGGAGGGGTCCCGCTGCCGCCCGCCCGAGGCGGCGGCGGCGGCGTCGAGGCGCGGAGGAAGAAGCCGCCCTTGCTGTCGTCCTCTTCCGCCGCCGCAGCTGCCGCTACTGCTGCCGCTTCTGCTGCTGCCGCTTCTGCTGCTGCCGCTGCTGCTGCCGCCGCTTTCTCCCTCGGGGGCGTGCTCGGCAGGGGCCAGCCACTGTCTCCCGCCGCCTCTCGCGGGACGACGACGGCAGCCGCGGCGGGCGGAGGGGCCGCCACAGGCCCCGCCGGCACCGGTGGAGCAGAATCGGCAGCCGCCGCAGCAGCTGCTGCAGCAGCGCCCGCGAACGCGAACGCGGGGACGGCCTCGGCGACGACCGCGGCGCGCGTCGCGAGGGGGAGCATGCTCTGGCATCGGCGCGGCGGCGGCGGCGGGGCGAGCCCTGCGGCTCCTTCGGCTCCTGCTCTTTCGGCTCCGGCGGCGGGCGCCGCAGCGGAGGAAGAGGGCCAGGGAGAGGCGCGGGCGCTCCCGCTCCCGCTCGCGACCACCGCGGCGAGCATCCCGTACCTCGACAGCCTCTTGAGCAGCAGCGGCGGCAGCGGCGGAGGGGGCGCGGGGCGCGCCGAGGAGGAGGAGGAGGAAGAAGAAGCGTTTGCTCCCGCCGCCTTTGCCCCTGCCGCAGTCGCTCCCCCGACGGAGGCGGGCAGGGGGAGCAGCCGCATCTCCGTCAGCCTCCTGCTCCCCGCTCCGCCCAGCCCGGCCCCGTCGCCGTCGCCCCAGCCGTCCGGGTCCACCTCGTCGGACCCTCGGGGAGAGGGAGGAGGGCGGAGGTGTCCCTCGGTGTCGTCCTCGTCTTCGCCGTTCTCGCCGTCGCCACCATCGCCGCTGCCGTCCTCGGGCGCTCCGTGCCCGCCGGAGGAGGAGGAGGAGGAGGAGGGCGCAGGCGGGGGCGATGAGGAGGTGACCGGCCGCTGGCGATCTGATGCCGTCGCCGCCGCCGCCGCAGCCAGCGGCAGCGGCGACGCCGGCCGCGAAGGCTCCTGCCTCCTCGGGGACGGGGCCCGGCCGCGCGGCAGCGGCGGAGGAGCGGAAGGCGCAGAAGAAGAAGAGGAAGAAGAAGAAGCCGCCGCAGCAGCAGCCGCTGCTGCGGCGGCGATGGCGCTCCCGCTCCCTGCAACGGAGCGCAGGGCGCTGCGGGCGAGCTCGCCGAGGGTGACGCACGAGGCCGAGCGCTGCTTGCTGCTGTTTTTTTTTTTTTTTTTTTTTTTTGAAGAGGTCGGGGTGAGGCGACGAGAGAGGCGATGCCGACAAAGCGAGTGCACCTCGCTCTCTTTCGCCTCTCGCTTCAGCTTCTTTTGGGCCCGCATTGTCCCTCCAAAGCGTACCGTTCGAGCCTCATTGGGCCGGGAATTTCCCTCGGCGGGCTATTGGAGGCGGTTTGGAGAGAGGAGGAAGGATAAAGAGGGGCGTGAGAGCAAGAGAGCTTGAGTTTTTGCAGCGCTGACTCAACGCACGAGAGAACGTTTTTTTGGCGTCTTTCCCGCCCAGTTTGCGCTCGTTCAACATCCAGCCAATCTCGAGAGCGTCTAAGCGCTCTCCTACATCATGCATTTGGGCGCGGAAGAGCCTCCAAAACGCGGCTCCACTCCACGTACGTTGTCTCGATTATCGCAGGCAAAGTTGAGAAGAGAATCGTGCGGGCCTCGTTAAAACTAAGTCTGTCGGATTTCTCCAAGCTCCCCTATCGCCGCCGTTCCCCCCCCTCTTTCCTATGAACGAAGGGGGGCAAAGACGACGCCGGAGAGAGCGAACGAGAAAACAGATCCGAGTGGTGCTGCGAAAGGGCGTGAGAGAGCACGGCTGTCGAAGTGATTGAAGAAAACGGAAAACGGATGAAAAAGAGAGAGTCCATCTGTTTTTTTCACTCTTTACAAAAACAACCTCCTCTCCTCTCCTCTCCCTCTTTCTCCCCCCCCTGTCCCCTCTTTCACACCAGCAGCTCCGCGATCTGCACCGCGTTCAGCGCGGCGCCCTTCTTGATCTGGTCCCCGCACACGAAGAGGTCCAGGCCCTTTTTGTCCTTGCGCGAGATGTCCCGACTAAGCGATTCGATTTTTCGTTTTTTTGGGTTTTTTTCGAAAGGTCAGCAGAGGAAAAAGCGAAAGAGGGAGACAACAGAGCGCGGGGCTCTCTCCCCCCCCCCCCAAAAAAAAAACTCACCGAATGCGACCCACGAACACGTCGTCGTTGTTGCTCGCGTCCAAGGGCGTGGGGAAGCGGTTGTTGGCCCTGTCGTTGATCAGGCTGACCCCGGCCGCCTTCTTCAGAATCTCGACGGCCTCCTCCTCGGAGAGCTCGGACGCGAACTCCAGGTTGATCGACTCCGCGTGCGCCCGCATCACGGGCACGCGAATGCACGTCGCCGTGACGGCCAGGTCGTCCCCCGAGACGCCCCAGATCTTCTGCGTCTCCTTGACCATCTTCATCTCCTCCTCGTTGTAGCCGTTGCCCGTCATCGGCGAGTTGTGGCTAAACAGGTTGAAGGCGTACTGGAAGGGGAAGATGTTCTTCGTCACCTCCTTCCCTTCAAGGGCCTCGCGGGTCTGGAGCTCGAGCTCGTCTTTGGGGGAGGGGGAGGAGTGACGTGGGGGGAGAGAGGGAGAGAGAGAGAGAGAAGGAGAAAGAGAAGAGTGAGTTTTCCCCCCTGCTTGCGACGAGTGCTATCTCGACCCGAAAGAAAGAACTCTAAAACCCGCAAAATCCTCTCTCTCTCTCTCTCTCTCTCTAACTCACCCATCGCGGCCTGCCCTGCCCCAGAGGCTGCCTGGTACGTCGAAACCACCATCCTCTTGACCGTGGCGGCTTTGTGCAGCGGCGTCACGGCGACCAGGGCGATGATCGTGGAGCAGTTCGGGTTGGCGACGATGCCGCCCTTCCCCGCCTTCATGCCCTTCATCGCCTCGGGGTTGATTTCGGGGATGACTAGAGGAACTCCTTCCGTCATGCGGAAGGCCGAAGAGTTGTCGACGACGGTCGCGCCGGCCGCCGAGGCCAGCGGCGCGAACTTTTTGGAGATCGAGCCTCCCGCGGAGAACAGCGCGATGTCGACGTCGCCAAAGGAATTCTCAGTGAGCTCCTCGACAGTGATCGTCGCGCCGTCCCAGTCGTAGGTCCTCCCCGCGGAGCGAGCGGAAGCCAGAAGCTTCATCTTGGAGTAGGGGAAGTCGCGTTCTTTCAGGACCTGTTTTTTTGTTTTTGTTTTTGTTTTGGTAAGGGGACAGGAGGAGGTCGCCGGGTTGAGAAAAAAGAGGTCGAGGTTGGGAGGAGGAAGAGGAGAGCCGCTGGAAGCCGGCGGCCGAAGACGACTCGATTGGCCTTCGGTCTTGCGTGTTCTGTCTTTGTCCCCCTCTGCAGCCTCGTTTTCTTCGCGCTCTCTCCCGCCTCTCCGTGTGCTAAGATAATTGCGCGACGGTGCCCTGCGGATTGGAATCAAGGGCAGGGAAGCGAAGGAAGGAGAGGAGAAGAACGAACGAAGGACGAAGAAGCGAGACTCGAAATCTTCCTTACCCGGAGGAACTCTTGGCCGACGGCGCCGGTCACGCCGACGATGGCGACCGAGGGGCCGTCTGCCTTCTTCGCAGCGCGCGGGGCGAATGAGAGGGACCTGCCGAACGTGCGCCTGCTGCTGCCGGAGCGCGCCGCGGGCCTCGCCGCGGCGCCGGAGGAGGAGAGGGGCGAGGAGAGCATTTTGCCGAAGAGAAGGCGATCGACCGGAAATGTCAGAGCAGAATTCTACTAGCCTTCGACGTTCGCCCGCTCTGAGGAAGTTGAGAGCAGGAGTCGCAGAGGGGGATGCGAACGGAGACAAAGAGCTGCGCTCGCCTTCGTTGCCGTACCCGAGGAGGGGAAGAGAGGAAAATGAAACGGAAAGTGAAACGAAGAGGAAAGAAAATACAGTCACCGTTTTTCGCTATCGCTCTCGCTCGACCCCGGCCTCCCTCTCTTCCTCTCTCCCTCTCTCTCCCCTCACTTCAAGCCGCCGACTCCAGAGCCGCGACGATCGCCTCCACCGCCGAGCGCAGCGCCGCCGAGGGCGCCGCGAGGACCGAAGAAGAAGAAGAAGAAGAAGAACAAGGGGTAGATAATTTCCTCCTCGAGTTCAGGGCCTCGACCTTTTTGAAGGCGGCGACGGCGAGCGCGACCGCGCGGGAGACTGCCGCCTCGCCCCCCCTCTCTCCCCCCTCTTCGCCGCCGCCTTCAGCTGCTGCAGCTGTCGTCGCCTCGGCGGCGTTCAAGGCGGCGGCGGCGGCTGCAGCGATCCACCCTGGGAGGAAGGCCGCCGCGACGGCCCGCGTCGCCGCCGCTGCCCGCTCCAGGGCGAGGGAGGCCGCCGCCGCCGCCGCTCCCCTCGTTTCCTCTGCTGCTTCCTCCTCCCCTGCTGCTCCTCCTCCTCCGGCCGGAACAGCAGGAAACCTCTCCTCTTCGACGCGGAGGAGGCTCTCTGCGGCGTCGGAGCAGGCACGAGCGAGGGCCTCGAAGGCCGGGGGCCCGAAGGCAGAGAGCGGGAGCAGAGCCCAGAGAACCGCCGCCGCGGCCGAGGCGTCGTCGTCCTCGCCCCATGCCTCCTCTCTTTCTGCCTCGGCGCCGCCGACGCCTCCGCCGCCGCTTCTCCCGGAGAGCGCCGTGACGGAGAGCCACGAGGCGGCGCGGGCCGCGCCGAGGGGCCCAAGGCCGTCGCGGCAGTCGCAGAAGCAGCAGGGAGGGGGAGCCGCCGCGGTCGCTGTGTACGGCGGCGGTTGAGGCTGGAGCGCCGGCCGCGGCGGCGGCAGAGTCAGAGGCAGGGAAGCGTTGTTGCTCCTCGCCCCCCTCTCGCTCACGCTCGTCGTGCCCTCCGAGGCCGCCAAGTTGCCGTTGTTGACGCTGGTGGAGCCCCCCGCGACAGCAGCAGCAGCTACAGCAGCTGCAGCAGCTGTAGCTGCTGCTGCTGCGGCGCTCGAAATCTCTCCCTCCTCCTCCTCCTCCGTTGCCGCCGCCGCCGCCGCCCCCGCCGCCGCGGCAACGCGCAGACACTTCCTGCAGGGTCCCGCCGCCGCGCTCAGCAGCGCCGCCCCCGCCTCGACGGCCGCGGCGCGCCGCTCCGCATCTCCCAGCCTGGCCGCGGAGGCGACTGCGATTTTCGCGAGGGAGAGGAGGCCGTTTGCTGCTGCTCCGTCTTTTTCGCTCTCGCCGCCTCTGCTCGCCCCTGCCCGCTGCCGCAGCAGCAGCGCCGCCGCCGCCGCCTCGCCGCTCCTCCTCCTCCACCGCTCGACCTCGGCCAGCAGCGGGGCCCTGGCCGCCGTCTCGATCCGCGCGCGCCACGCGGAGAGGGAGAGGGCGAAGGCGAGGCGGGCCCGGGGGAGAGTGGCGCGAGGGGGGGGAGGGGGGCGAGGGGGAGCTGGGATGTCTTCGGAGCTCATTTTTTTTTGAAGAAGAGAATGAGAAATGTCGGTCGGTCGAAGCAAAGCTTCCATTTTTCTTCTTTTCGGCTCTGACTTTTGGAAAACCTCCTCCTCTCTCTTTCCGTCATGCGCCTCCCCCGCCGCGGCGGCGCGGCGCCCCCGCGCGCGGCAGCGAGTCATGCTGTTTTCCTCCTCCTCACCACGGCTTTTGGAGGTGCGCATTCGAAGAGTGAGAAGAAGAAGAAGGAGGAGGACAAAGTGAAAGAGGCACCTTTGAACAACAAAAAAAAAGGCGGGCGCGAGCGACAGCTTTTTATCGTTTTTTCCTTTCTCGTCGGGACCCTCCTCTCCTCCCCCCACCCCACGCCCTTTCCTTCATCTCTTCCGAATCAAAAATATCTATTGAATTCTACGGGGGTAGAAAAGCAAACGATCAGGGAGGGGGGTGAAAGAAGGAGCTCCTTTCTTTCTTTCCTCCTTCCTCTCTTTTCGCCCACCTTTGAAAAAACCCGAAAGTAAAAAAAAACTCTCGGCAGCCGCCCTCTCCCCCGCCGCGGCCTCGAAGGCCCCCTTCCTCACCACCAGGAACGGCCTCATTGTCGACCAGACGGGGAAAGAGGTCGTCAAGAAGGGGATCAACTGGTTTGGATGGAACACGAACCTGGACGCGACCGGTGAGAGGCTCTATGCGTTTTTTTGGCCCCCCTCGTGTTTTTTCCGCCTCTCGCCGCGCGAGAAAAGAGAGAGGGAAGCCCCCTTGATCTCATTCATCGCCTCTCTCCCTGTTTCTCTTTCCTCTTTGTTTTCAGGAAACTTCACCAACGGCGCCGACGCCGTGGCGCAGGACGCGGGATGGGCCACGACGAGGGCGGCGATGATGGTAAAAGGGATGCGTTTGTTTCTCCTCGTTTCTAGAGAGAGAGAGAGAGAAGAACAGAGACGGAGCCGAACGAGACGGGAAAAAAACTCAAAAAAGCCGAGAGCCCGAAGAAACAAAAAATCACAGGGCTTCAACGCCGTGCGCCTCCCCTTCCGCTTCCGCGACGTCGCCCCGGGACGCGTCCCCTATAACTACACCCGCCTCTGCGGAGTTCCCTCCCAGGACGACGCCAAGGCCTCTTCCGTCGTCCCGCCTGCGGCCTCGCGGCCGACGCTGCTGCCGGCGGCGACCCGGAGCGTTTCGACCAAAGGCGGCGGCGACGGCGTCAAAGTGCCCCTCCGCCTCCCTTCGTTGGACTTCCCCGACATCCCCCCCTTCCCCAATTCGACCAAGGGGGTCTGCAATGCCGCGATGCCGCAGCTGGACTCGAGGGAGCGGTTCCTTTGGAACGTCTGGCTGCTGATCGAGCGAGTAAGAAGCTCAAAGTTTTGACTTTTGGGTTGGAAAAGAGAGCTTTTTTTTTTCTTTCTCCTTCCAATTCCGTCGTCGCCGCTTCTCGCTTTTTCTAAAGGAAAAGCTCGACGAAAAGAAAAAAACGAAAAAAAACGTCCAGGGAATGTACGTCATGCTTGACTACCACCCGGGGATCGACATCGAAGGCGCCGAGCGCTCGGTCCTCAGCGTCGACGAATTCGTCGCCGGCTGGAGGGACGTCCTGGGCTCCGTGCTCGAGGCCGTGCCCGACGCCAGGGGGCGCCTCCTCGTCGACCTCTTCAACGAGCCCGACGCCTTCGCGCTCACCTGGAACTCCGCGGGCGGGCCCCTGTCGGTCAAGAGCCCGGCGCAGGAGCCGAGGGGGCTCGTCCCCGCCGCCTCGCGGCCCTCGCTCAACGCGCTCTACGCCGCCGCGCTCGACGCCCTGTTTCCAATCTGCAGGGAGTGCGTCTTCCTCGTCGAGGGCGGGGGCCAGTCGAGCGTCCCGGGCGTCCACTGGGGCAACGGCTTCATCACCGACGGCGAGGTCGCGGCGCGGAGGGGGCTCCAGACCCCCAACGCCTTCTTCGACGCCGCGATCGGGGCGGGGGCGCCATGGCTGCGGCAGCTGGCGCTGGCGCCCCACATATACTGCCCCCGCGTCTCCGGCGCCGCCGACTGCTTCGAGGGGCGGTGCCTGTTCGAGGCGCTCGACGCGTCGTTCGGCGAGCTGACCAAGGGGAAAGGGTACTGCTCGCCTCGGAACCCCGCGAACGGCAGAGGTTCTTCCCCGTGCTTCGTCTTCGCGGCCGTCATAGGGGAGCTCGGGAGCACGCTCGAGAACGAGAGGGAGACTTCGTGCATCGCCTCGGTGGTCGACTGGGTGATGGCGACCGGTATGTTTTTTTTTTTTGTCGAAAAAGAGAGGTTGACAAGGGAAAAAAGGAGAGAGAGAGAGGGAGAGAGAGAGAGAGAGAGAGAGA
>Ga0210003_1004280_pt1 | contig 11358 bp, 10 predicted proteins | sample LantaG_FD_182804 | JGI IMG/M metagenome (GOLD analysis project Ga0210003, IMG submission 182804) | Deep subsurface microbial communities from Baltic Sea to uncover new lineages of life (NeLLi) - Landsort_02402 metaG (SPAdes) (version 2) | ecosystem: Environmental > Aquatic > Marine > Oceanic >...
GCCGAAGCCGGGATCGAGAAGTGCTGGACGACGCCAGGGAGGTCGCAGAATCGAATGTCGACGTACTCGACGTTCTCGTCCTTGATCTGCTTGATGATGTCGTCGGCAGTCTTTTCAGCCACTGAATTGGTCTCCTTATATCTGGTCGGCCCGCGTTGACGCTAGGGACACGATGTTGCAACGTCGTCAACCATATGTTGCGCCGAGGTTACGCGTGGGCTGCCATCGACCCCTTGCGGCAGCATCGCGGCGGGGACCTATCCTTGCTGCATGGCCCGTGCGATTGGGTCCTGGCTCTCGGGACCGGAACCGTCTGACTCCGGCGACCCCACGCCGTACCCCAGCGCTTACCCGGGTGAACGGCTCGGGCTCCCGCAAAGCGGTCCAGGCTCGATCGCCCGGTTCGGCCGCCGCATCGCCGCCCTGTTCGTCGACTGGCTGCTGGCCTACGGGCTTGCGGCGTTGGCCATGACGTTGGGGGTGGTGAGCATGGGTGCCCTGTCGACCGCAGTCCTGGTCATCTGGTTGGCGCTCGGCGTCATCTCGGTGCCGCTGTTCGGCTTCACGACGGGCCAGCTGGTGCTGGACGTCAAGGTGATGCCGGTCGACAACCGCCCGCGGGTGGGCTTTGGGCGGGCGCTGGCCCGTGGTCTGCTGATCACACTGGTGATACCGGCCCTGTTCACCGACTCCGACCTACGCGGACTGCAAGACCTGGCGACCAAGACTGCGGTCGTCAGGCGCTAGCCGCCTCACACCTGGTGGAGAATATTGCCGTTCATCATGGTCATCTTCACGGTCGCGCTGTGAATATCGTGGGGATCGATCTCGAAGATGTTCTTGTCGAGCACTATCAGGTCGGCGAGCTTGCCGACCTCCACCGACCCCACCAATTCGTCGAGCCGGATCTGGTAGGCGGCGCCCAGAGTGTTGGCGTACACCGCCTGCTCGACAGATAGTCGCTGATCGGCCGGGGCCAGTACCGCGGCGCAGGCTCCCCGGGGGTCGTTGATGAGCTGGCGGGTCACGCCGATCTGGATGGAGTCCAGCGGCCTGTACGTGGAGAAGTATCCGGCCGCCGGCCAGTCGGTGCCCAGCGAGACGCGCCCACCGGCCTTGAGCACGTCCTGCGGCCGGTAGAACAGCTCCTGTCGCGGCGGCCCATAGCGCGCCGCCATGTTCTGCAGTGTGGAGGGATCGGCCGACAGCCAGTTTGCGGAGAACTGAGCGATGACGTCGAGCTCGCCGAAGCGCTGACTATCGGGGTCCTCGACGTAGACAAGATGAGCCACGGTATGGCGCCGGTCCCGCGGCGGATTCGCCGCGATCGCGTGCTCAATGGAATCGAGCGCGGTGCGCGCGGTCCGTTCCCCGCACGCATGGATGTGCACGTCGAATCCTGCGGCGTCGACCTCACCGACGAGCTGGTGCCACTGCTGCTCGGTGAACGGGGACCCGCCGGTCGAATCCGGTCTGTCCGCGTAGGGCTCGATGAGCCAGGCGGTGTAGCCCTCCGGGGTGCCATCGCCGATGATCTTGACCGCGCCCACCTGCACCAGGTCGGTCGAGATCTGGTTGCGGATGTCGGCCAGCTTGGCCGCGGCGCCGTCGACAGGGGGTGACATCACGATGTAGGAGGCGATGACACGGAACGGCAGTGCCCCCCTTTCCTCGATGTCGGTGTACAGGCTGATCAGTTGGCCCTGGTCGGCGCCGATAGGTGGCACACCGGCATCGAAGATCGAGGTGATCCCGGCGGCGGAAGCTTCCGGCAGCCAAGACTCCAGCAGTGTCCCCATGGTCTCTATGGAGATCGGCTCGACGGCGTTGACGATGCCCAAGACGGCGTCCACCTCGAGCACGTAGCCCGTCGGGTCGCCGTTGCGATCCCGGACGTAGTAGCTGAAACCCGGGATGGGGTCCTGCGTCTCGCGGCCGACCCCGGCGATCTCAAGGGCTTTGCTGTTGGCCCACAGGCTGTGTCCGTCGATGGCGAAGAAGAAACCGGGCCGGTCGGGCAGTACCGCGTCGAGGTCGGCGCGGCTGGGCCCATCGGGACCGAACATGTCGACCCGCCAACCGAATCCGCGCACCGGACCGTTCGGGTTGTTCTTCGCGTACTGCGCTACGGCGGCCAGAGCGTCGGTTGCCGTCGGCACTTGAAGGTCGACACCGGTGGTGAGGAACGCCCCGAGGAAAGGATGGATATGGCCCTCGACGAAGCCCGGCATGAGCAGTTGACCGTTGAGGTCGATGACCTGCGTGGCGGGGCCGGCCAGGGCCATCGCGCCCGCCTCGTCACCTACGTAGGTGATGGTGGCGCCCGTCACGGCGACCGCTTGCGCCCACCGGTCTGGTCCATCGACGGTATAGACCCGCCCGTTGCGGAACACGAAGTCGGCACCGGTTTCCGGTGTTGGCGATTTCGGTCGCACCGAACACGAACTTGGGGCCGTCACGGCGGAGGTGCCGGCGCCCGGCGTCGGTGCCCGGCGCGTCATGCGGCCCCGGCTACCGCCCCCGAACGCAGCGAAGTGGGGTGCCCATTCGCAGGCGATGCACATATGGTCCCCATCAATCTATGGTCAACAGCTGTCCGTGGTTAACGGCTGCCCATCGTCAAACAGGTGCCCAACGTGGTTATTTCCGCCGAACGGTGCGCTGTACCCCGCGCATCTTGGCGGCCGCAGGCAACGGGCCCTTCGGCATGGCGGCCGGGCCGACCTTGGTGCCCAACGCGGCCAGCCGAGACTCGAGGGAGTCCATCTGCTTGACGGTGATGTTGGCCGGCAACTTGGTCAAATGTCGTTCCAACTTGGCCAGGGTCACCTCGCCCTCGCCGTTGCCGATCACGATGTTGTAGATCGGCACCTCGCCGACCAGGCGGGCGGTCCGCTTCTTCTCCTGAGCCAGCAGCGGTTTCACCCGCGCGGGCGAACCCTCACCGACGAAGATCACTCCCGGGCGTCCGATCACCCGGTGTACGGCATCGAAGTGTCCGGTGGCCGCCACACCCGGGGTGACCCGCCACTTGCCGCGCAGGTTCTCCAGCGCCCATGCCGCCGCCCCGGTCTGTCCCTCGGCCTTGCGGTACACCGATTTCTGGGCGCGACGGCCGAAGATGATGAACGCCACCAGCCCGCCCAGCACCACGCCCAGCGGGATCATCATGAACGTTGTGAACCCGCCGGCGAAGATCCCCGCAGCCACTGACGCGGCCACTATCAGCGCAAACGCGCCGATCATGTACGGGAGTAGCCGCTTGTCCTCTTTGCGTTGCATCTGGAAGGCCTGCCACAGCTGGCTGCGGCGCTGCTTGGCAGCCGCCTTGCGGGTGGCCTTAGCCTCAGATTTCGCTGCCTTGACTTCCGCAGGGTTGCGCGATTTCGCCATTGGATCAGGATACGGAATCTGATGTCGCCGCCGTTGCGGCTCCGGAATCTGATGTCGCCGCCGTTGCGGCTCCGGAATCTGATGTCGCCGCCGTTGCGGCTCCGGTGGTTCGAGACGCGACGGTCTGCGCGTACAACCTGCCCGCCCGATACGACGACCGGACCAGCGGCCCGGCCAACACCCCGGCGTAGCCCAGCCCGGCCGCGTATCCCTCGTGCTCGACGAACTCGTCGGGGTGCACCCAACGGTCGACCGGGTGGTGGCGCGCCGACGGGCGCAGGTACTGGGTGATGGTAACGATGTCGCAGCCGGCCTCATACAGATCCCGTAGCGCGGCGCGCACCTCTTCGGGCGTCTCGCCCATGCCGAGGATGAGGTTGCTCTTGGTCACCAAACCGTAATCGCGCGCCATCGTGATCACCGAGAGGCTGCGTTCATAGCGAAACCCCGGCCGGATCCGCTTGAAGATACGCGGCACCGTCTCGACGTTGTGTGCCAACACCTCCGGGCGCGATTCGAAGACCTGCTCGAGCAGTGCGGGGTCTGCGTTGAAGTCCGGGATCAACAACTCCACGCCGGTGTTCGGGTTAAGCGCCTTGATCTGACGGACCGTCTCGGCGTACAGCCACGCGCCGCCGTCAGGTAGATCGTCGCGGGCCACACCCGTCACGGTGGAGTAGCGCAGACCCATCGCCTGCACGCTCTCGGCCACCCGCCGCGGCTCGTCGCGGTCCAGGTCGGCAGGCTTGCCGGTGTCGATCTGACAGAAGTCGCAGCGCCGGGTGCACTGCTCTCCGCCGATCAGGAACGTGGCTTCGCGGTCTTCCCAGCACTCGAAGATATTGGGGCAGCCCGCTTCCTCGCACACCGTATGCAGACCCTCACGGCGCACCAGCGACTTCAGTTCGGTGTATTCCGGGCCCATCTTGGCGCGGGTCTTGATCCACGGCGGCTTGCGCTCGATCGGCGTCTGCGCGTTGCGCACCTCAAGCCGCAGTAGCTTGCGGTTACCGGGATCAACACTCACTTCATCGATGCTACTGCGTCAGTGCCGATGCGACTGTGCTGATGCCGACACGGCGGAGCTGGCCGTCGAGAGCGTCACACACGGCATCGGCGACCCGGTCGACCACGTCCTCGACGCCCACCCGGCGGCCCAGTTCGGCGGTCAGCGACGTCACTCCGGCGTCGGGAATGCCGCACGGCACGATGGATCCGAACGCGCCGAGGTCGCAATCGCAGTTCAACGCGAAGCCGTGCAGGGTCGTCGCCCGGGCTACCCGGACGCCGATCGCGCCGACCTTGCGGGCGGGTCGGTCGGCATCGCCGGGGATCCATACCCCGGATCGGCCCTCGACCCGGTCCGTCCGCAGGCCCAGGTCGGCACATACTGCGATCAACGAGTCTTCAAGTCGCCGAACGAAATTCACGACATCGAGTGGTTCGGCAAGACCGATAATCGGGTATCCGACCAGTTGCCCGGGGCCATGCCAGGTGATCTTGCCGCCGCGGTCGGTTTCGATGACCGGCGTGCCGTCGAGTGGACGTTCATGGGCCAGGGTGCGTCGACCTGCGGTATACACCGGGGGATGCTGTAGCAGCAGGAAGGTGTCGGGGCCGCCTGCGACGCGGGCCTCGGCCAACTCGCGCTGCAAATCCCAGGCGGTCTGGTAGTCGAGGACGCCCATTCGGCGCACCTGCACGGGCGCGCTGTCGGATCGGATCGATGCCGCCATGTGAGACGACGCTACTCGCCGAGCCCGTCAGTCGCCGGTGCGGGCAGTGGCGAACATCAGGGCTTCGCCGATGGTGTTGTGGTGGAACTGGAAACCTGCGCGTTCCAGCTCCGCGGGAATCGCTCGCTGGCCACCCAGCAGGCCCTCGTCGGCGAACTCGCCAAGCAAAGTGCGCAGCGCGAATCCGGGGACCATCAGCGGGGTCGGCCGATTCACGGTACGCCCCAGCGCGGTGGTGAACTCGGCGTTGGTGACCGGCGCAGGCCCGGTAAAGTTGACCGGTCCGGCCAGTTCATCGTGGGTGATCGCGAACAGCAGTGCGCGCACCTGGTCCTCGAGGCTGATCCAGGGCAAGTATTGGCGACCACTGCCCAATCGCGAGCCCAAGCCCAGCGAGAACAGCGGTTTGAGCCGGCTGAGCATGCCCCCTGACGGTGACATCACCAGGCCGGTACGGGCCAACACCACCCGCAGGCCGGCGTGCGCAGCCCTTGCGGTCGCGGCCTCCCAGTCAACCGTGAGCCTGGCGAGGAAGTTGTGCCCGGGAGGGGAGCTCTCGTCCACCGAATGGCTGCCGGTGTCACCGTAATAACCCACGGCGCTGGCGTTGATCAGGACGGGCACACCAGCCTCGACGACGGCTCTGGACAGCACCTCGGTGGGGTCGATGCGGCTGTCGCGCAGGCTCTGCTTGAACGCGCCAGACCATCGCTTCTGGCCGACATTGACCCCGCACAGGTTCACCACGGCATCCACTCCGTGAAGTGCGCTGGGATCGAACTCACCACTGTCGGGATTCCAGTACACCTCGTCGGCGCTCGACGGTGCCCGTCGCACGATGCGCAGTACCCGGCGGTCGGTGGCGCGCATCGCGTTGACCAAAGCCGTACCGATCAGGCCGGAAGACCCCGCAACAGCGACGACCGGACCTGATGGCATCGACACGGTGGTCTACAGACCCAGATCTGCCTCGAAGGCGCCTTCTTCGAGTCGACGCTTGATCGTGGAGACGAAGCGACCGGCATCGGCGCCGTCGATCAGGCGGTGGTCGTAGGTGAGCGGTAGGTAACACACCGACCGCACACCGATCGACTCGTTGCCGAAACCGTCCACAATCACCCGCGGGCGCTTGACGATGGCGCCGGTGCCCAGCATCGCCGCCTGCGGTGGAACCAGGATCGGTGTGTCGAACAGTGCGCCCTGGCTACCGATGTTGGTGATGGTGAACGTGCCACCGGACAGTTCGTCGGGCTTGAGATCACCGGAACGGGCCCGGGCCGCGATATCGGCGATCGCCCGCGCCAGACCGCCCAGGGACAAGTCGCCGGCGTTCTTGACCACCGGTGACAGCAGACCCTGGTCGGTGTCGACCGCGAAGCCGAGATGTTCGGCGTCGTAGTAGGTGATCTCCTTGGCGTCCTCGTTGTAGCTCGCGTTGACGTTCGGATGGATCTTCAATGCGTCGATCACGGCCCTGGCGATGAACGGCAGATAGGTCAGGTTGACGCCCTCGCGCTCGGCGAACTTCGCCTTCGCCTTCGCTCGCAGGGACACGATCTTCGTCATGTCGACTTCGTGGGTCTGCGTCAACTGCGCTGTCGCCTGCAGCGATTCGCGTGTCTTCTTCGCGGTGATCTGACGGATCCGGTTGGCCTTCTGCGTGGTTCCACGAAGATGAGCCAGCGCGGCCTCGGGTGCAGGAGCCGTTTTCGCCGACGCCGACGCCTTGGCGGGAGCTTCGGGCTTCGCAGCGACCTTTGCAGCTTCTTTCTCGTTGGCCGCTGCGAGCACATCCTGCTTGCGGATGCGGCCGCCGACACCGGTGCCCTTGACCTGGGCAAGGTCCACGCCGTTCTCGTTGGCCAGCTTGCGCACCAGTGGGGTGACGTACGGGCCGCCGTCACCGCTTGAGGTCGGCTCAGCCGCGGTCGGCCTGGGCTCGGGCGCTGGACTGGGCTCGGGCGCTGGCCTGGACGCTGGCTCGGGCTTGGGCTCGGGCTCGGGCTTGGGCTCGGGCTTGGCTTCCTGTGCGGGCTCGGGTGCTGGCTCAGGTTCGGCGGCGCTCGAGGAATCAGCGTCGCCGATCTTGGCCATCTCACCGCCCACCTCGATGGTGTCGTCCTCCTCGGCGGTGATCGACAGCAGCGTGCCTGCGACCGGCGACGGGATCTCGGTGTCCACCTTGTCGGTCGAGACCTCGACCAGCGGCTCATCGACCTCGACACTGTCGCCGACCTTCTTCAGCCAGCGGGTCACCGTTCCCTCGGTGACGGACTCGCCCAGTTCGGGCATCAGCACCGGCGTCGAAGGCCCAGAAGACCCAGAAGCGGGCTTCGGCGCGGGCTCAGCAGCGGGCTTCGGCGCGGGCTCAGCTTCAGCTTCGGGCTCAGGCTCAGCTTCGGGAGCCTCGCCGCCACTATCGCCGCCACTATCGCCGCCACTATCGCCGCCGCTTTCGGAGTCGTCGGCGTCGCCGATGACCGCCAGCTCGCCGCCGACTTCGACGGTGTCGTCCTCCTGGGCGACGATCTTCTTCAGCACACCCGCGACCGGCGAGGGGATCTCGGTGTCCACTTTGTCGGTTGAGACCTCCAGTAAGGGCTCGTCCTCCTCGACCGTGTCGCCCTCTTGCTTGAGCCAGCGGGTGACTGTCCCCTCGGTAACGCTCTCGCCGAGTGCGGGCATCTGAACGGAGATGGCCATATGTCGTGGCTCCCTTGCACGGTCAGTCGCAGGTGATTGAAGTATCGCTGCCTATCCTGTCATGACTGCCGTCACGTTTAGTTGTAGACGCGGGTACTTGCCGCTCTGGCACTATCGGAAGAGCACGAATGAGCAGCGAGCGTCGCGAGACCGGGAAGGAGCAAAACCAGGTGGGACTGTTCAACAAGCTTCGTCGCCGGCGCGGCGGCGGCGGTACCGCGACCAGCGACTCGGCAGCAGATCTTCGTTACCTGCGGCAGTGGGTTGCCGACCATGAGGGGGTGGAGGCGTTCGTCGAGCCGCAGACGACAGTGACCGAGGTCACCGTCGTCCTGGTCGCGGCCGATGGTGAATGGACGCGGCGCAGAGCCGGCGGAGACGCCGGGGCGCGACGCCTGTCCGACCGTCTCAAGATTCCGGTGTATGACGTCCAGAAGCTCGGCTACCCGCAGCGCATGCGCGACTATGACGCGCGCCAGCGCATCCAACGCAAGCGTGCACAGCGCAAGGAATTCGACGACCGCTAAGCGGTGTCTGCTCGCCGAGCAGTCATGCGGACCGGCCGTGTTGCTGAGCCCCTAGCCATTCTCGCTGATGTCTTCGAGGACCGCGAACATGGTGCGGGTCGGCACTCCGGTGCCGCCTTTGGGTGTGTAACCCCACGGTCCACTGGAGTTGTAGGCGGGTGCCGCGACGTCAATATGGGCCCATTGCACGCCATCGGCGACGAATTCGCGTAGGTAGGTACCCGCAACCAGCATGCCGGCATAGCGAGAACCGCTGACATTGGCCAGATCGGCCACCGTCGACTTGAGGTCGTCCTTCAACTCGTCGGGAAGCGGCATCGCCCAGCCGTTCTCGCCGATTCCCTGCGAGATCTCGGCAACGCGGTCGCGGAACTCTTCGCTGCCCATCACACCTGGGGTACGCGCACCCAGAGCCACGGACTGGGCGCCCGTCAGCGTCGAGGTCTCGATCAGATAGTCGGGATCGTCCTCGCACGCCCGTACGATCGCGTCGGCCAGGATCAGCCGGCCCTCGGCATCGGTGTTGAGCACCTCGACGGTGATTCCGCCGTACTGGGTCAAGACGTCCCCGGGCCGCTGCGCGGTGGACGACGGCATGTTCTCGGCCATCGGCACGGTCGCGATGACGTCGATCGGTAGCTGTCGTCTGGCCGCCAGCACCACCGTCGCGATGACGGCGGCAGCGCCGCCCATGTCCGACGTCATGTGGTGCATGTTGGCGGCCGGCTTGATCGAGATGCCGCCGGTGTCGAATGTGATGCCCTTGCCGACCAGCGCCACCTTCTTGGTCCCCGTGTCGCTTCGCTCCTGCCCGCCGGTCTTGGACTTCTTGTTCTTGGCGCCTTTATATGTGAGTCGCACGAGTCGCGGTGGTCGCGAGGACCCCTTGCCCACGCCGATGATCCCGCCGTAACCCTGCTTGGCGAGGGTTTTGTCGTCGAGCACCTCGACCTCCAGTCCGGCCGCAGCGCCCAAGATTCTCGCGCGCGCGGCGAATTCGGCCGGATGCAGGTGACTGGGCGGGGTGTTCGCAAAATCCCGAGCAGTCGCGACCGCAGTTCCGATCGCCTCCGCCCGGGCCGCGGCCTCCTTGGTGGGCGACTTCGTGTCGGGGGTCAGCGCGGTGATCTTGCGCAGTCCGGAGTCTTTCGGAGCGGTCTTCTCGCTGCGGAACTGGGTGAACCGGTAGGCGCCCAGGATCAGCCCCTCGATGGTCGCCTCCAGGTCGAGATCCGACAGCGTGGTGAACACGGTCTCGACGCCGCTCAGCGAGCGCGCGGCCGCGCCGGCAGCCCGGCGGATCGTCTCGGCCGGCCAATGGTCGCGCCGCTTGCCGAGTCCGACGGCCAGCACGCTGTCGAAGGGCAGCGACGGCGCCACCACCCGGCTCAACTGCTCGGCGCCGCCCTTGGCGCCCAGTGCCTCCAACGCGAACTCGATCTCGCCGACGGACTCGGCGCCCAGATAGGGGTTGGCGACCACGGTGGTGATCGAGCCCGTGTCATCGGCGTCGCCGCCGCTGGCGATAACGGGCACGATCAGCACCGAGGAAGTGACCCTGCGCTTGGGCAGCGTGCTCGTGACGGTGACGGCGGGGGACTGGTAACCAGCTGGAGTGCTCACGGGAAATCACCTTAATGGGCCGCTAGTGTGTTGTGCCGTGAGTGACAACCCGCTGCAAGGCCCCCTGGAGGATCGCCACCGCGAACTCGGTGCGAGCTTCGCCGAGTTCGGTGGCTGGCTCATGCCGGTGTCCTATGCCGGAACGGTCGCCGAGCACACCGCTACCCGTACGACGGTCGGCCTGTTCGACGTGAGCCACCTCGGTAAGGCGCTGGTGCAGGGTCCCGGCGCCGCAGAGTTCGTCAACTCCGCGTTCACCAACGACCTGCGTCGCATCGCTCCTGGGAAGGCGCAGTACACGCTGTGCTGCACCGACTCCGGCGGAGTGATCGACGACCTGATCCTCTACTACGTCTCCGACGACGAGATCTTCCTGGTTCCCAACGCCGCGAACACCGCCGCCGTCGTCGCTGCACTGGCCGAACGCGCCCCCGCCGGACTGACGATCACCGACGAGCACCGTTCGCGTGCCGTGCTGGCAGTGCAGGGCCCGAAGTCGGCCGAGGTCGTCGGAAGTCTGGGGTTGCCCACCGACATGGACTACATGGGCTACGCCGATGCGGTGTTCAGCGGTGTCGACGTCCGGGTGTGCCGCACCGGGTACACCGGTGAGCACGGCTACGAGTTGTTGCCGCTGTGGGATCAGGCGGTGCCGGTGTTCGACGCCCTGGTTGAGGCGGTCGCTGCGGCCGGGGGCGAACCGGCGGGTCTGGGCGCGCGCGACACCTTGCGCACCGAAATGGGCTATCCGCTGCACGGACACGAGTTGTCAACCGATATCTCTCCGCTGCAGGCGCGGTGCGGCTGGGCGGTCGGATGGCGAAAGGATGCGTTCTGGGGCCGCGACGCGCTGCTCGCCGAGAAGGAAGCCGGACCGCGACGGACGCTGCGCGGGTTGAGGGTGATCGGACGCGGCGTGCTGCGAGGCGGCCTCACGGTGCTCGACGGGACCCAGGACAATCGCACGCCGATCGGAGTTACCACCTCGGGAACGTTCTCGCCGACCCTGAAAGTGGGTATTGCGCTGGCCCTGCTCGACAGTTCTGCCGAGGTGGCAGACGCGCAGAAGGTCGTCGTCGATGTCCGCGGCCGCATGATCGAATGTGAAGTGGTCAAGCCGCCGTTCATCGACCCGCGGACTCGGTGAGCGGCTGCCCGGGCGAGGCGTCACGGCGGCCAAAAATCGCTAGCACCCCGGTTATACAATCGCTTTCATGACTGATGGCCTCGAGTTCACCGTCGAGCGCAGCGCGAATCCGGCGAGCGACGAGGTCCGGGCCGAGATCCTTTCGAACCCAGGGTTCGGCAGGTTTCACACCGACCACATGGTCTCGGTCGACTACACCGTCGGTCAGGGATGGCACGACGCCAAAGTC
>Ga0210003_1004282_pt1 | contig 11356 bp, 7 predicted proteins | sample LantaG_FD_182804 | JGI IMG/M metagenome (GOLD analysis project Ga0210003, IMG submission 182804) | Deep subsurface microbial communities from Baltic Sea to uncover new lineages of life (NeLLi) - Landsort_02402 metaG (SPAdes) (version 2) | ecosystem: Environmental > Aquatic > Marine > Oceanic >...
TCGGCTACGAGGGGCTTGTCGTTCTGCACGTTACCATTTCACCCGCCGGCGAATGCGTGGCCGTTTCAGTCAAGCGGTCGTCGGGGCACGAAATCCTCGACAATGCCGCACGCGACGCCATCCGCACGTGGCAGTTCAAACCCGCGATGATAAATGACACGCCGGTGCAAGGCGAACTCGATATACCCATTCAGTTCAAGCTGATAGATTGAACACGAGCAGCCAACTTGGAAGGGAAGCAGTATGCCCAGGAGAACACTCCCGCAGATATTGTCGAGCACCATCCTCGCCGCAATCCTTGCCGCTGCATCGCCTGCCTTCGCAGAAGATGCCCCGGAAACCGGCAAGCCCCTCGTGGTGACCGCCAGCCGCATTCAGGCGCAGGTGTTCGACGTGCCATACACGGCCGACGTCATCACCGCCGAATATATCGCCAGCCGCAAGGCCTCGCACTCGCTGGGGGCCATCCTGCAGGAAGACCCCTCGATAATGGTCCAGAAGACGTCGAACAACCAGAACTCCCCTTTCCTGCGCGGGTTCACCGGCTTCCGAACGCTGTTCATGATCGACGGCATCCGGCTGAACAACTCCGTTTTCCGCGACGGCCCCAACCAGTACTGGAACACCGTCGACCCGCTGACAATCGATCGGCTCGAGGTGGTGAAAGGCCCCGCATCGGTCGCCTACGGCAGCGACGCCATCGGCGGCACCGTCAACGCCGTAACGCGCAGCCGCGAGCTGAGCGGCGAAGGCTGGAGCTTCTCGCAGCGCCTGTACGGCAGATACGGCAGATACGGCAGCGCCGATTCTTCATTCGTGGGCCGCGCTGAACTCGAGGGCAACCAGGGCGAAGCCTTCGGATTCCTCGCCGGAATCTCCGGGAAAGACTTCAACGACGTTCACGCCGGCGGCGACGTCGGCTCGCAGCCCGCCACCGGATACTGGGAGGCCGACGGCGACCTCAAGCTCGAGTACCGCTTCTCGCCCGAGCGCAAGCTCGTATTCGCATATCAGCACGTAAGCCAGCTCGACGGCCAGCGCGCACACAAGACCGTCAACGGCATCAACTGGCGCGGCACCACCAACGGCAACGAGAAGAAACGTGAGCTTGACCAATACCGCGACCTAATCTACCTCCAGTACCACATCGACGACCTCGGCGAGTTCCCGGGCAAAGCAGCCCTCAGCCTGTCTTACCACCTCCAGCAGGAAGATCAGCACCGTATCAAGGCCAACGACGAGTCCGACAAGCAGGGCTTCGACTGCGGCACCATCGGGCTGTCGGCTGCCTTCGAATCCCTCCAGCCCATCGGCCGCCTCAGCTACGGCGTGGAATACTACCACGACCGCGTAAGCTCGTACCTGGCCAAGTTCAACGCCGACGGCTCGCTGAAAGAAGTCGGCGTGCAAGGCCCCGTAGCAGACGACGCCACCTACGACCTGCTCGGCGTTTTCCTGCAGGATGAAATCCCCATTACCGACCGCTTCCTCACCACAATCGGCGTCCGCTACACATACGCACGCGCCGACGCCGACACCGTCGACATCCCGGCCGGCTCGGTTTCGGATCATTGGGATAACGTCGTCGGCAGCCTCCGCCTGCAGTATTACCTGCACGAAGCGTGGAGCATATTCGGCGGAGTGTCGCAGGGATTCAGGGCACCAAACCTCTCCGACCTGACGCGGTTCGACACCGCCCGCAAGGACGAGGCCGAAGTGCCCAGCCCCGGCCTCAGCCCCGAGGAATACGTGTCGTACGAGATCGGCCTCAAGGCCAACTGCCCCGGCCTGCGCGGCCAACTGGCTTATTTCTACACCGACGTCAACGACATGATCATCCGCTACCCCAACGGCAACGTCAACGCCGACGGCGATTTCGAGGTCGAGAAGGCAAATGTGGGCGACGGGTTCGTGCACGGCGTGGAACTCAGCGGCGAGCTTGACCTGACCAGCGTGCTGACGCTGTTCGGCGGCGCAGCCTGGCAGGAAGGCGAAGTCGACACCTACCCCACCGCTGCGATGGTAAAAACCCGCGAGCCGATCGACCGCATGCCGCCGCTCACCGGTTTGCTGGGCCTTCGCTGGAAGCATCCCTCCGGCCGCTACTGGGCCGAAGCCACCGGCCAATTCGCAGAAAAGCAGGACCGCCTGTCCACCCGCGACGCCAACGACACCGACCGCATTCCCCCCGGCGGCACCCCCGGCTACGCAGTCTACGGCGTCCGTGCAGGATTTAAGGCCAGCAAGACGGTCACCCTCACCGCCGCCGTCGAAAACATCTTCGACGAAGCCTATCGCATCCACGGTTCAGCCCAGAACGAGCCGGGCACAAACGTCGTGCTCGCGTTGGATTGCAGGTTTTGAGTGCTCGTAAGGCTTGCAGGCGGGCAACGGGGGCGCCCATCGACTTGGACACCGAAGCGTTCATCGCAATCGACCACACTTTGTCGCCACTGCTCAGGTCGGGGAAGACACAACGCCCGCCGCAAGCATAGCCTTCGTCACCTGCCCGCGAAGCACCTTGTCATAGGCTGGACCGTATTTGCGGCCGTCGTATTGGGGCACACGGTGGTTCTTCAGGTATTCCAAGATGGTCTCTTCATCATCGCCGAAAAACCCGCTGTGGTGAGTCTTCATTTCTTGATACCCAGCAGCTCCAGCTCGAAGATGAGCACGCTCCGGCCGTAGGCGAGTTCCGCCGGGAGGTAAATCTCCCATTTGGCGCCCACGTTCATCAACTGGAGGGCTTCGCTGAAGCCTTTGATCACGCCGTTTACCTGAAACTCGGTCGGTTCGCCACGCTTATAGGAGCTGTCGAACTCAGTGCCGTCGATCGTGCGGCCCCGATAGTGAACGGTGACGGTGTCGGTGGGACCGGGGCTGACTCCCTGGCCGGGCTTCAGCACCTTGTATTGCAGACCGCTCGGCCGCACCACCACGCCCTCCTTCGCTGCGTTGGCCGCGAGGAACTGGACTTCTTCCTGCCGGACCGCCGGAGCCTTCTGCGGCTGCTCCGCCTGGGCTGTCTGCGTCTTGGCGGCCGCCTTGGTCGTCAGGTTGTGAAGCGTCTTCATCGCCTCGGCTATCTGTTCGTTGGAGAGCATCGGCTGAGCATCGGTGATGGCGTCCTGAACGCCGCGCAAGATCATTGCGGGATCAAGCTCGACTCCGTGCTTCTTATAGAACCTGGCGGTGTTCAGCCCTATGGCGTAGCTGATGCGGGCGTTCATGTCCATTTCGGCCTCGGCGGCGTCGGGAAGCGGGGTAGTCGGCCCCGGCTCAAGTTCCTTTGCGGCCGGAGCCGCTTCTTCGGCGGCGCAGGCCGCGTAGCAGATCACCGCCAAACACGTGCAGAAAACCGCGAGCAATCTGGTCATCGCCATGTCTCCGTTAGCCTGGTTGGTCCGCGGGCGGAGCGTTATTTCCAAACAGGCGTCATATTATACAGACAGCGCCGTTGCATCGCAAGGGAATATCGCGGCTTACCTTGGCATCCACCCGGTGCACCTGCCCTGTGAACCGGCCGGCTCAGGCTCCGATATTTCTACGTGTGGAGCGCGAGGGGATACAAATCCAAATGCTGAGACGAGGGGGTGGGGTGAGGAGAAATCTCGATGCATTGGCGATTGCAGCCGCCGCACTTGCGGGCGTGGCCCTCATACTTGCATGCAGCGTGAAGTATGGCCCCGCAATCGGCCCCGATTCCATCAATTACATGGCTGCGGCACGGAACCTGCTGGCCGGCCGCGGCTTCCTGATGTGGGACGGTGCTCCGTTCGCGTTCTGGCCGCCGCTGTTCCCGATGCTGCTGGCCGGAGCCGAGCTTGCCGGGCTGGAAATGGTCCGCGCCGCAGCTTTGGTCAACGCCATCTGCTTCGCCGGCACGATCACAGCGGCGGGATTATGCGCCCGCCGCTGCACGAGGTCGACGGGAGCGGTCGCGCTGGCGGCGGCCCTGATGCTTGTTAGCCCGGTGCTGAGGCTGTCGCCGCTGATAGATGCACACCGCTGGATGCTGGCCGAGCCGCTGTTCCTGCTGCTCGTGATGGTGTTTCTGCTGAATGCGCCCCGCCTGCTGACGCCGCAGGGCGATCCCCTGCTCGCCGGGGCTGTCGCTGCGGCTGCCTGCCTGACCAGGTATATAGGAGTTACGCTGATCGCGACAGGCGGGCTGCTGTGGCTGCTGGGCCTTCGCAGGAATCGGGCAGCGTCCGCCGATCGCGCAAACCATCCGGCCGCAGGTCGCGTGCGGCTGGCCAAGGCAACATTCTCGGGCGTGATCGCGGTGCTCGGGCTGGGCGTGTGGCTTGCGAGGAATTGCATACTGACGGGCACGCTCACCGGCGAGCGGCTGCCGCCCGACAATTCGCTTGCGGGGAGTTTCACGGCTGCCGGCGAGATTCTTGGATCGTGGTGGGTTCCGTTCAGCGGGCGCCTGGGATTGCCGGGGATTGCCTTGGTCGCGGCGTTCGGTGCAGCGGGCGCGGGGGCGGCGTGGCTGCTGCTGAGCCGCCGGCGGGCGGGAGCGGGGACCCGCCCCTACGTAATAACACTGCTGGTGTTCACAGCTATCTATACGCTGGCGGTGGTGGTTCTCACCAGCCGCACGTGGGTCACGCTGCAAAGCAGAATGCTGTCGCCCATCTACCCGCCGATGGTGGTGCTCGCGGTGGCGGCGTTTGACGAGCTTCTCGCCAGGATCGGGCGTCGGGCGGCTCGGCCGCTCCGCGTGGGACGCGGCACGCTGATGTGTGCGGCGGCGGTCGTGATCGTGCTGGCCGGGGCGGCGAGGTCGGTTGGATGGCTGGGCGGAATGATCCGCGACGGCAGCGGAGGGCTGAGCACCGTCGGCTGGCACGAATCGCCGATGGTGAATTTCGTGCGGTCGCACCGATTCGATAAACCGGTGTTCTCCAATTCGCCGGAAATATTTCTCCTGACGGATGCCGTTGTGCGTGCGATCCCGCCGGTGCTGGCGTCCGACAGCCTGCCGCTGAAAGCAGAATCTGCTGAAAACAAGCCTCCGGCGCGGCGTACTTCACCTTCCGAGCAATGTTATATTGATGACTCGCCACCGGGCAGCGACCGGGCGCGAAGGCGGCTCGACGAGTTCAGGCGGCTGCTGGCCCGGGAAAACGGGTGTTACGTTGCGTATTTCGAACCGGCGTCGGCGCCGGAGTGGTTTCCGGTGCGCCGGAGCTGCTCGATGGAGCGGATCGGCGAGTTTGGCCTTGTGAGTATAGTCGCAAGATTTGCAGACGGAGCTGTTTACCACATCACCGCACGCACGCGGGCACGTTGATAGGCGCGTGCGTGCTCTCACGGATGAGAGAGGAGGGAACCGTGCAGGGAGGAGCACTTACGGGGGAATATCGTCATCGAGCGGGAAACGATAGCGCCGTGCATCGCGCACGATGGAAGAACGTGCGCCGGCAGCCCTGCTGCCAGGTGCCGTCGGTGCAGCGTGAATCGCTGTTCACAAGGCTGAAATCGATATCGGGCAGGCAACAGAGGCCTGCCCCTACATCATGCAATGCGCCGGGCAAGCCGGATGAAATCCGCACGGACGGCGGCAACCCGCTGCTGTTCGGTGCCGTGCTGGCTGTGGTGGCGGCAGTGTTCATAATACTGGCCGTGCCGCTGCTCAGCGGCAGAATCTGGACGTTTGACGACCTCGGCCACCTGCACCTGCCGTATCGCACCTTCTACGCAAACTGCCTGAGAAACGGCGACAGCTTCCTGTGGGCGCCTGATTTTTTCCTTGGGTTTTATCTGCACGGCGAGGGGCAGGTGGGCATGCTGCATCCGCTGCACCTGATACTGCACAGGTTCCTGCCGGTGATGGTGGCCCTCAATATCGAGATTCTGCTGAGCTATCTGTTTATGCTGTCGGGGATGTACCTGTTCCTGCGGCTGTGGAAGCTGGGGCGTGCACCGGCGCTGATGGGCGCGTTCATTTTCGCATTCTCGGGCTTCAATCTGCTGCATTTCATGCACGTGAATATCGTCACGGTGGTTGCGCACCTGCCCTGGTTCCTGGTTTGCGCGGAGGTGGCATTGAACGGCCGGGGCAGCCGGCGGGTCACGCTGGCCTGCCTGGGCACCACGGCTGTGATGGCGTCGGCTATTCTCCTGGGCCATCCGCACGCACTGTGGCTGTCGTCGGTGGCGGTGGGCCTGTATGTGCTGTTCCGGGGGATGCGGTGGGATAAGCGCCGGCGGCTGGCGCTGTATTCGGCGGCGGTTGCGCTGGGCGTGCTGATAGGCGCGGTGCAACTGCTGCCCACTTGGGACGCCACGCAGGAGTCCGTCCGGCAGAACCCGGTTTTCGGGCTTCGCTACGAGTATTCGCTCACGCCGCCTAACCTTGCCCAGTTCGTGGCCCCGTATATGGCGAAAATTCGTGCCCTCACCGGCCGGAATACGCAGGAATTCGGCATATACAACGGCGCCGCTGCGATGCTGCTGACGATCTGGGCTTTCCTCCGGCGCAAGCACCTGGGGGCGCTGCGGCCGCTGGCGATCGGTTCGGTTGCCCTTGCGGCCCTCGGAGTTGTTCTTTCGCTGGGGAAATACGGCTACCTGTACCGAGTCCAGGCACACATGCCCGTCATCGGCCTGTTCCGCTGCTCGTGCAGATACATCATGCTGACGCACCTGGCGATGGCCGTAGCCTCCGCAATAGCACTGGCCGACCTCGCGCGCATCCAGCGCGATCCGCCTCACCTGCGGCGCGGGCACCTGACACGCAAGAGGCTGTGGATACTGATGCTGCTGCCGCTGGCGAGCGTGGCGCTTGCAGGCGGAGCGCTCGTGATGAAGCTGCTGCCTTACGGCCCGTGGATGCGTTTCGTGCCGAGGCTGGCCGCCACCCCCGCAATTCTCGCCGGGCCGCTGCTGATGCTGCTGGCCGCCGCCGCAATCATAGCCGCCATCCGGTGGGGACGCGTCGCCCTGGCCGCCCTGGCTGTTCTGGTCATGGCAGACGTTGCCATATACGGCCTCACGTTCATAATGAGGAACGAACCGCAGGGCCACGACTCCTACATGCGATCGGTCGGCAAACCGCCGGGCGACCCCGACGGCAGGCTGGACGTCCGCCCGATGGGCGTCAAGTGCCTGATGCTCACACTCCACGGCTACACGCTCATCGACGGCTACGGCTCGCTGATCCCAGCCAGGTTCATGAGCTATAAGACATTGCCCGCGCTGCGGGTTGCCGGCGTCAGATGGCAGGGAAGATGGCTGCAACCGCGCGGCATCCCTGCCAAGCCCATCGCCCGCCCCAAGTTCGTGCAAGTGCCCGATCCGCTCCCGCGGGCGAGGCTCGTGACGAGGGCGGTCGTGGCCGACAGGATGGAGGTCGCGATAAACAGGGTGGACGTCGATACGACGGCGTTGGTTTTCAAGGACCTCGAGCTTGAAGACGGCCGGCCAGGCACCGCCGAGATAACCGAAGACAGGCCCGGCCGCATCACCGTGCAGACGCGTTGCTCGTCGCGGCAACTGCTGATCGTATCGGAAGGCAATCATCCAGGCTGGCAGGCGACCGTCGACGGCAGGCCCGCCGAAATTATCCCGGTGTATGGCGACTTCCTCGGCTGCGTCGTCGGCCCGGGCGCGAGCGAAGTCAGATTCGTCTTCCGCCCCCGGAGCTTCACGTGGGGAGCGTGGATTTCGGCCTCCGGGCTGCTCCTGACCGCCCTCACATTCGCGTTCGTTCCCCTTGCCTTGCGAAGGCGCCAAAATCGGTTGGCCGCGCAGAATAGCAAGCCGCACAACAACCCGCAGACGCCGGGCGGCCCGGGCCGCAAGCGGCCGTCTGTGTCGGTCATAGTGCCCACGTATCGCGAAGCCGAGAACCTGCCGGAGCTGATCGACCGGATCGAGAAGGTCAAGAACGAATTCAGCCTCGATCTCGACCTGCTGATAATGGACGACGACAGCCGCGACGGCACCGAGCAAATCGTTCGCGACTACTCGAAGCCGTGGGTACACCTGATAGTCAGGAAGGCAAACCGCGGCCTCAGCCCTGCGGTGCTCGACGGCATGCAGCAGGCGGCGAAGGATGCGTTGCTCGTGATGGATGCCGACCTCAGCCATCCGCCGGAGAAAATTCCCGAGATGCTCGACGCGCTCGCCGGAGGACATGACTTCGTCATCGGCTCGCGATATGTGCGCGGCGGCTCCACCGGAGGCGGATGGAGCGTGCTGCGGCTGCTCAACAGCAAGGCCGCAACGCTGATGGCCCGCCCGCTGGCGGCCGTGAAAGACCCGATGAGCGGATTCTTCGCGCTCCCCCACTCGCTGTATGCCCAGGCCCGGCACAGCAACCTGCTCGACCCTATCGGCTACAAGATCGGCCTCGAGCTGCTGGTGAAATGCGGCTGCAAACAGGTGTGCGAAGTGCCCATCACGTTCACCGACCGGCAGCGCGGAAGCAGCAAGCTGTCGCTGCGCGAGCAGTTGAGATACCTTCGGCACCTCAGGCGGCTTTACATGCACAAGTACGCCGAGAGCGCCTGCCTTGCGCAGTTCATGATCATCGGCGCCATCGGAGTGGGCGTGAACCTGCTGGTGCTGACCGCACTGCTGGCGGCGAGCGTGCCCCTGGAGTTGGCGGTGCCCGTCGCCATCTTCACGTCTATGGCCGGCAATTTCGTGCTGAACAGGCGGTTTGCGTTCGGCTATGCGCGCAGCGGAAACGTCTGGGCGCAATTCTGGAAATTCATGGCGGCCTGTTCGGCCGGCGCCGCCGTCAACTGGGCGGTGACCGTCGCCGTCGTCCGCGCGTGGCCTGCGATACCGCTGCCGCAGATCGCGGCCCTGATCGGCATTGCCGTGGGCACGGTCTTCAACTATGTCGCGAGCCGGTTGTTCGTCTTCCGCAAGGCGGCGCAATGACAGAAGACAAGAAATAGACAGGATTTACAGGATTAACAGGATAACCGGCAGAACATCTTCCGGCATTCTGTCGATCTGTCATGCTTCACCCGGAATTGGACTTTTCCCCGATTTCTGTTACGATGTAACGAACAAGGAGAAAAAGTCCTATGGCAAAACAACGTCGTCTATGGCCGCTTTCCTCATTACTGAAACCGAACGATTGAAGTCACTCGTTCCGGGAAGGCGCGTTCGTGCGGCTTTCAGAAATCGAGTGCACTTCTTTGTTGGCAGATTGCTTTGCTTTGATTCTTGGATGCACCTCCAGCAGGAGAAAGAAGATGACGGCAAGGGCAACGATGGTTCCGACCGACCAGAAAACCTTCTCTTTGCTCGACATGGCGTGTGTTGCCGATGTCCGCCCCCATCGGACCGATGCCCAGATACGCTCGTACACATAATACATGATCATTCGTGTAGAGTGGTGATACACCACGATAAGAGTTGCTATGAAGGCGGCGGATTGCCGCGATGGAGGAACGAAGAGCAGGATGACGTAGGCTCCCACCCAGGTCCAAACGACCCCGATGACGCGCCAGAGCAGCGACTTCACCAGAGACCGGCGATGCAGTTCTCTAATGTTGCTTTCTTCCATGAATTTTCCTCTGCCGAACGCCCCGCGTCATGCGCGCGTGTACCGCGATCAGATTCGGCCGCATCCCCTGCTACTCGCCGGCCACCGGCTGCGCCTCGCCCACCTTGCCAGCGTACTTGTTTCTGAGGAGCGTGTAGTATTTCACGTTGTGGGGTTTCTGCGCGATGGCTTTGTCGATCTGAACCAGTGCGCGGGCGTAGTCGCCCGCTTCGGCGGCTATCTGGGCGTCGGTGGCGAGGCAACCGGCGTCGTTGGGAGCAAGCGCGAGAGCCCTGCTGACGATTTCGGCGGCTTCGTCGAGCTTGATGATGTTGCGGAGGTAGAACTTGGCGAGGTCATTATACGCTGCCGGATCGTCCGGGTTGTCGTCGATTTTCTTCTGACAGTGACCTATGCCGATCTTGAACTGCTGCATTGCTTCATCGTGCCTGCCCTGCCGTTGCAGCATCCGGCCAAGCCCCTCGCGCGCCGGTATGTTGTTTGGATCGAGCCTGATCGCCTGCTCGTATGCAGCGATGGCGTCTTCGGTCTGCTCGACTTGCGAATATGCCAGGCCGAGGTAATATTGGGCGGTTGTGTCGTTGGGTGCGATCTTGGCGGCGGCCTGGTAGTACTGCAGCATCTTGTCGAGGTCGCCCATTGCATAGCAGCAATTGGCCAGCGTGTAGTATGTCTCAAGATTCGAGTTGTCCAGCTTGAGGGCAGTGTCCAGGTATGGCATTGCCTGGTCGTATTTTCCTTCCATGTACAACCGCATGCCTTCGCGGATGAAATCCTCGGGCTTGGCGTCCACAGCCACGGCTTCCGTCTGCTGCTGTGCGTCTTGTTGGGGGGCGATATCTTGGGCGGCCGGCTGGGGTGTGGCCGGCTGCGGCGGCTGCGCGCCCTCGAGTTTCTTGGCCTGTGCGTATGCGAGCCGTGCGTTTTCGGCGTCATTGATCTTCGTGTAAGCCATGCCCAGATACAGCCAGGTGTAGCGATGTGTCGGGGCAAGCCGGGTCGCGTTCTGAAAATCCTCCACGGCGCCGGCGTAGTCCTGGTTGTGGTATTTCTGCAAGCCGCTGCTGACGAGCTTGCCAGCCTGGCCGGGTGGCATCTGCGGCCCGGTGCCGGTGCGCGCGGTGCTGCTGCTGTGGCTGCGTGCCGCCTGGCCGCCGGCTGCGGAAGCTTGCCGCTGCGTGCCGTATGCGGTGCGGGCCGAAGGCCCCACTTGGTCGCGGCCCAGAACCAGGTCGGACTGCTTGAAATTCTGCAGTGCGCGCCTCAACGTCGATTCGTACAGGGGCGAGTCGTTCGGATCTTCAAACCGGCTTCCGCCCCACAGGAAAATCTTGAGACCGAAGGCGACTGCAACAACCGCCAGGGCGATACAGGCCCCACGCTTGATGGCTTCGTCATTCATATGCTGTCCCCCGATGCTTAACGAATCGCGCGATGAAACATTTCCAGCTTAGTGCCGCGAAGCCGGATAATGTTTCCGAAACATCATTATTGCAGATGGCAGCGATCGGAGCAAGTTTATTTTCGCTCGCGCACGGGCGAAAACGGGAACGTTTGTTTGACATCGCGCACGAATTGGGCTATAATAGGGTAACACGGGACTTACAACAGGCATGCAGGAGAAATCCACATGAAGCGAATATTCGGCCGAATGTTCGTAGCGTTGACGTTCGTCCGCAGCCTTCCACTCCGGTTCTGGGTATGGCTTGTGCGGCAGCGAATGGTGATGGGGATCGCCGGGCTGCTGTGGTTCCTGTATCGAACGGGGCTGAACCCGCGCCGCATGGCATATCCGTGCCAGCAGGCGGCGCTCGCCGA